>Ga0210405_10001445_pt1 | contig 27021 bp, 18 predicted proteins | sample IncBWH11MmetaG_FD_155492 | JGI IMG/M metagenome (GOLD analysis project Ga0210405, IMG submission 155492) | Forest soil microbial communities from Barre Woods Harvard Forest LTER site, Petersham, Massachusetts, United States - Inc-BW-H-11-M | ecosystem: Environmental > Terrestrial > Soil >...
TTCGATCTCCAAATCCAGTAACCCTTCGGAGTTCTGCGAGCGTACTCGGCCGCACCTTGCATAGTTCATCGAGCGTTGTGTCGTGCATCACAATATATGCCGGCATGCCGAGTTCGCTGCTGATGCTCCAACGCCATTCACGCAAATGTTCGCGAAGCCCGTCATCCTGAATAGGAGCGGGCCGAGAAACGGCCCCCGTTGCTCGCGGCGCCGGCTGAACTGTAACTTTAGGTTTCACGTTGGGGACTTTGCTTCCAGCGGCTTTTCTTTTGATGACCGGTGGCCCAGCAAACCAACCCGGCTCACCGCTGCAGACGTCGCATGCGTTGCAAGTCGACCATTTCGGAGTTTCGCCAAAATGGACACAGATTTGCCGGTGTCGACAACTTTTCGACTCAACGAAATTCCGAATGATGTGATAGCGCTGCCACGCGCGCGCTTTCTCTGCTGGGTCCGTTAATTGCTCAACGAAGTAGGTGAGAAGCCCCACGTCGCGTTTTTGCCATAACAACAGACAATCCGCGGGCTCGCCATCACGACCAGCTCGGCCAGCTTCCTGGTAATACTGCTCAATCGATTTCGGCAACGACAAATGGATCACCGCTCGCACTGCGGCCTTGTTTATGCCCAAGCCGAACGCGATTGTTCCCACCAGCACCCGCACTGCATCGCTCATCCAGCGTTCCTGATTTTTTCTTCGCTCGGCGCTGTTCATCCTTGCGTGGTATCCGATGGCTGCGATCCCGCTGTGTTTCAGGAATGCGACGGTTTCCTCTACTCGTGTGATCGTCGGCGCATAAATAATGAGGTTGCTGTCGGCATACTGCTCTACGGCTTTCAGCAGCAATCCACGCTGACTTTTCGGATCGCATTGCTTCACGTGATAATGCAAGTTCGGACGCTGGAAGCTCGCGATATATTTGTCCGCATCACGCAGTTGCAACTGCTCGACAATATCGTGGCGGACTTGTTTGGTCGCGCTTGCAGTGAACGCCGCAATGGGCCGGTCCGGAAATTGTTTCCGCAAGGAGTGCAATTGCCGGTATTCAGGACGAAACTCATGACCCCACTCCGAAATGCAATGAGCTTCATCGATTACAAAATAAGAAATGGGTGTTTCGCGCAGCCAGGTGAGCGCGTCCGCCCGTGCAAGTCGCTCCGGCGAAAGATAAAGCAGCCGGTACTTTCCAGCTTTTGCGTTGTGCAATATCGCGGACTGCTCTGCGGAGGTCTGCGAACTGTTTAACACTGCGGCAGGAACGCCCATCTGTTCCAATTGAGCAGTTTGGTCCTGCATCAGGGCAATCAGCGGCGACACAACAATCGCGGTGCGCCCGGGCGTCATAGCTGCCGGCAATTGGTAACACAGCGATTTGCCACCGCCGGTGGGCATGACCACACAGGCATCCCGCCCGGCAAGTAAACTGTTCACTACCTGTTCCTGAAGCGGACGAAACGAGGAATACCCCCAATACTGCTGCAGCGCGGAAAGTAAGGGTGAGACCATAGCGGCTTTGTATAACTAGCGAATAATGTCAGTCTACGATGAACAACTTAGCACCGCCACGGCTGAGGCTCCGATGCGGCGGATCGCCACCCCCGACGTGATAGCTCATCCCCGGCGCAAGTGTAAACGTCCGCCCATCAGCCAAACGTGTTTCCAGTTCCCCCTCAAGACACAAGAGCACGTGTCCCTTGGCACACCAATGATCCGCCTCGTAGCCCGGCGAATACTCAACCATTCGCACGCGAATCTCGCCAAAGTTCTGTGTCCGCCATAACGCAACGCCAGAATTCCCAGCATGTTCAGTTACCGGAATCCCGCTCCAATCGGTTATCGAGAAAGCACAGGCAGCCATTTTCATGTGCCGAGTATAGCTTCAAGTCGCGGGCCCGTGTGCTGGTGTCAACTACGCGCCTAAACTCAAGAAGCGCCGCTGTCAATTTAGCGCGAACTGTGCTACTCTGTTTTTGCGCTTGTTACCTCGGTTGTGTTGTGCGGTCCCTCGGTTGTTGTAAATGCTTCTTCTGAGAATCCCCGCCTGCAGTTTCCTCCGTACGTTATCAGCGTAATTCAAAACTAAGGCTGGCTTTGTGAGTTGCCGCCTGAGTACGCACCTTAGTGTGTGTGCCGCGAGCAACTCCACCAGCAAGAAAGCTAAACTACTCAATGCAGAATGTTTCCGTACCTTTTTCAGAAATGCCGCTATCTCCTTATATGAAGGAGAAGCTGACGTCGGCGAAATTTTCCGTGCCGACGCCCGTGCAAGCCGCCGCGATTCCGCAGGCGCTCGCTGGCAAAGACGTGCTCGCTACCGCGATGACCGGAACCGGCAAAACGCTGGCCTTCCTCATCCCCGTAATCGAACAGCTCTTGAAGCAAAATACCCCAGGAATCAACGCGCTCGTGCTCGTACCTACGCGCGAACTCGCCATGCAGGTTGTGGCACAGTACAACGCCTTGCGGGGGAAGCAGCTTATGCCCGCAGCGCTCGTCGTTGGCGGATTATCCGAAGGCGCGCAACTCCAGGCCATTCGTAAGGGCGCCCGCTTCGTAGTGGCCACTCCCGGCCGCTTGGAAGACTATCTCGACCGCAAGCTTTTCCACTTTAACGCCTTGCGCATCCTTATCCTCGACGAAGCCGACCGCATGCTGGACATGGGTTTTCTTCCCGCGATTCGCAGAATCGTTTCCATTCTTCCCAAAGGCCGCCAAACTATGTGCTTTTCCGCAACCATGGAAGGCTCCATGATTCGCGTTGTGAAAGATTACATGAAGGAGCCCGTGCGGCTTTCCTTCGGCTCAACTCTCAAGCCTTCCGAGAATGTTCGCGTGCAGGCCTTTGAAGTAGCCACGGACCGCAAAATGGAATTGCTCCAGCGCTTGCTCGCCAAGGAGACCGGACGCTGCCTGGTCTTCGCGCGCACCAAGCGCGGAACCGAGCGCATCGCCGACAATCTAAACCGTAAAGGCTTCTCTTCGGCCATGATTCACGGCGACCGCTCGCAATCGCAACGCACCTCAGCGCTGACGGGATTTCAGCAAGGACGCTATCGGATCCTGGTAGCCACCGACCTCGCGTCGCGCGGAATTCACGTTGAAGACATCGCCCACGTCATTAATTACGACCTGCCCGAAGTCGCCGAAAATTTCATCCATCGCGTCGGCCGCACTGGCCGCAACGGAGGACACGGCGTAGCTTCCACGCTGTTCGTCAAGGAACAGCGTTCCGAGCTCTTCCAACTGGAACGCACCCTGGGAATCAAAATTGAGCGCATGCGCGCCGATGATGGCACTGCAGCTCCCATCGTGTCCCACGTCGGTTCGCAAGGACGCTTGCCGGTAAATCTTCCGCGCATCGCCAGCGGCCCGAAACCAGCAAGATTCGTGCTTCCCGGCGAAGTTCTGCAAGCTCAGTAAGAGTCAGGCACTGGAAAAGTAAAACGCGCCGCTGGGTCTAAAAGATCTGCGGCGCTTTTTTTCACGCTATCAGATGTATCTACCGGTAAGCACGAATAAAGAAATAAATGCTCATAAATGTCCCGACCGCAATCACCAATCCCCGAATCCAGCTTTGCGGCAACTTCTGCGCATAGTGCGCGGCTCCATATCCGCCCGCTATCGCGCCAACAGTCATCACTCCCGCCTGCGGCCACAAAATAAATCCCGTAGCTATGAAGGCGACCGCCGCCACGCCGTTGATTATCGAGCCTAGAATCACCTTCAATTTATTCATCGCGTGAATATCCGTCATACCCAACGCAGAAAGCATGGCCAGATTAAGGATTCCCATGCCCCCGCCGAAATAACCGCCATACAGTGCCACAGCCAATTCGAATATTGTGGCGCCGATCGTGGAGCCTCTGCTGGTCTCGCCGGACATCCCCGCGGATATGCGCCCGGTCAAGCGCTTGCCGAAGGCAAAAAGTAGTGTCGCGCCCAACATCAGCCATGGCAAAACTTTCAGAAACGTCTGTGCTGGCGTTTTGATCAGCAGCAGAGCGCCCGCGACGCCGCCAATCACGCTGGTCACGATAAGCGGAATCATTACCCGCCGGGGAATATCCAGCTTCATGCGGTATGCGCCGCCACTCGCTGTAGTGCCCACCCACAGCGCCAAAGTGTTTGTCGCGTTCGCTGGCACCGGCGGCACACCCGTAAATAGCAGCGCCGGAAACGCCACGAAGCTGCCCCCGCCCGCCACGGCGTTGATTGCTCCGCCGACGGCGCCGGCAAAAAAAAGAAAAATTACCTGTTCTAGCGTCACGAGGGAGTTTTAACACGAATGCTTCTAGCCCCCTAACCTCACCCTTACTACACGGCAAAGTCCATTCTTGACAACTTGCGCCAGCCCATATATGAACGGTGCGATTCCTGCCTTCAGCCGCTGTAATCCTGGCTCGTCTTCATCATTGCCAGATCACCGGAGGAGTCGTGAAGAGAAGTACAAGTCCCAAGGGAACGTGCCGCCAACTTCATTCCCGGCACCAACCCGGGTAGCAGGTCGCGTAATAGGAGGAAGTATGGCCAGCCGGACCAATGTCGTAACAGGCGGTGTTGCGGAATACAGCATCTGGCGGGTAATCCTCGCCTCCGCCGTCGGCACCATGATCGAGTGGTACGACTTCTACATCTTTGGAAGCCTCACCGCCGTCCTGGCCCTGAAATTTTATCCCCCCGGTAATGACACCTTCGCGTACATCGCGTACCTGGCAACTTTTGCGGTTGGATTTCTGGTGCGTCCCTTCGGAGCGCTCTTCTTCGGACGCATCGGTGACATCGTCGGCCGCAAATACGCCTTTCTCGTCACGTTGAGCATCATGGGCGGCGCGACCGCTCTCATTGGCCTCTTGCCCACCTACAAAACCGCCGGCTGGTTTGCACCTATTATTTTGATCATCATCCGCGTGCTGCAAGGCTTGGCGCTTGGCGGCGAGTATGGCGGCGCAGCGGTGTACGTCGCCGAACACGTACCCGATCACAAGCGCGGCTTCTACACTAGTTTTATCCAGATCACCGCCACCCTAGGACTGTTCGTCTCACTGATAGTTATTCTTCTTACGCAGCAATCCATGTCCAAAGAAGCTTTCCAGGATTGGGGCTGGCGCATTCCCTTCCTCATTTCCATCGTCTTGGTCACCATTTCGCTTTACATCCGTTTGAAGATGAAAGAGTCGCCCATTTTCACCCAAATCAAGACCGCCGGAATGACTTCCGCGCAACCTCTGAAAGATGCTTTCGGCAAATGGGAAAACCTGAAGCGCGTGCTGATCTCTTTGTTTGGCGCCACTGCCGGCCAAGGTGTGGTTTGGTATACCGGCCAGTTCTATGCGCTTTTTTATCTGCAAACCATTTTGAAAGTCCCCGCCAAAACCGCGAATATCATCATCGCGATTGCATTGCTCATCGCCATGCCGTTCTTCACGCTCTTCGGCGCGCTCTCCGATCGTGTGGGCCGCAAATGGCTGATGATGGCGGCCTGCTTGATTGCCGTGCTTACCTACATTCCCATATATAAAGGTATGCAGGGAGCCGCCGGAAACAATGTCGTTGGAGTTAGCTCCGCGAAGAACAAAGTTACCGGCGCAACGACGCTCACCGCCATGACACAGGATCCTGTCACCGGAAATCGCGTGCCGGCCAAAGATGCTACCAACGCCAACGTTCCGATGCTCGTGTTCCTTGTCTTCCTGCAGGTCATCTACGTTTGCATGATTTACGGTCCCATTGCGGCTTACCTGGTGGAGGCTTTCCCCGCAAGAATTCGCTATACATCCCTGTCACTTCCCTACCACATAGGCAATGGAGTTTTCGGTGGTTTGCTGCCGCTCATTGGATTATGGTCCTGCGCAGCTACTGGAAATATTTACGCCGGTTTGTATTACCCGATGATTGTTGCGTCTATCACGTTGGTCGTCGGCAGCCTGCTGCTGCGCGAAACTCATGGGACGAAAATCTGGAGCGAAGTCGGCACCACGCCTCAGGTCGCGTCAGGCGATTGATGCCGTGGTTCCACCGACGCTTTGTCAATCGAGCGATAAGCTGTCAACGTAATCGACGCCTTGCAATCTTGCCTCGTACGTAACCTTGGACTGCGCCTTGAGGCGCCACCTCAAGTGGCGGTATGCTCGGTGTCGGCACAATCGCAGATGCTTCATGGGAGCCGTATCGTGGCCAAAGTTCGCGCAAAAACGCAAGAAAAGCAAAAACAGTCCAAAAAAGACGAAAACCACGCCGGCGAGCGCAAGCTAACCGAAGCCCAGATCGCCGTACATTGGAAGGAAGAAGAATACTTCCAACCTCGCGCGAGATTCATAGGCCAAGCCAATCTGAATGATCCCGCGATGGTAGAGAAATTCAGCGAGAAGCATTTCCCCGAATGCTTCCGCGAATACGCCGAACTACTCCATTGGGATCAGTATTGGCACACCACACTGGACACCAGCGAGCCTCCTTTCTGGAAATGGTTTGTCGGCGGCAAATTAAACGCCTGCTACAACTGCGTCGACCGCCATCTTGAGAAATACAAAAATAAGGCCGCGCTTATCTTCGTTCCCGAACCCGAACAAGAATCAGCCACGGTAATCACCTACCAGGAACTTTACCGCCGCGTGAACGAAGTCGCCGCCATGATGCGCGATTTCGCCAAGTTAAAAACTGGCGATCGCGTGACCATTCATATGCCCATGATTCCGGAGCTGCCCATCACCATGCTCGCCTGCGCGCGCCTGGGTATCGTCCACTCTGTCGTCTTTGGAGGCTTCAGCGGAGAAGCTTGCGGCTTGCGCGCCGCGGACTCCGGCAGCCGCGTACTGATTTACGCCGACGGTTATTTTAGAAACGGCAAGTGGGTGGATCACAAAGGCAACGCAGATATCGCGGTGCAAACGGCGGAAAAAGAAGGTCAACACATCGACAAAGTTCTGGTCTGGCGGCGCTACAGCGGAAAATATAATTCCGAATCGCCCATGATCATGAAGCGCGATTATTTTGTTGATGAAATTTTGAAGGACTATCGTGGGCACATCGTGGAACCCGTTTCCATGGATGCCGAAGCGCCCTTGTTCCTGATGTACACCAGCGGCACCACCGGCAAGCCCAAGGGCTGCCAGCATCGCACTGGCGGCTACCTCGCCTACGTAACCGGCACCTCAAAGTATTATCAGGATATTCATCCGAGCGACGTCTATTGGTGCATGGCCGATATTGGATGGATCACCGGTCACTCCTATATTGTGTACGGCCCCATGGCCCTCGCCGCCACCAGTGTTTTGTACGAGGGAGTTCCGCAATTTCCCGATGCCGGTCGCCCTTGGCGAATCGCCGAACGATTGGACGTCAACATTTTTCATACATCCCCAACCGCAATTCGCATGCTCCGCAAAGCGGGCGGTGACGAACCCCAGAAATACAACTATCACTTCAAGCACATGACCACCGTGGGCGAACCCATCGAACCAGAAGTGTGGAAGTGGTATCACCAAGTCGTTGGCAAAGGCGAAGCCGTCATCGTCGACACCTGGTGGCAAACAGAAACCGGCGGCTTCCTTTGCACTACCAAACCTGCACTCGACCCTATGAAGCCTGGCAGCGCAGGCCCGGCGGCGTTGGGAATTTATCCGGTAATTTGGGACGAGAACGGTAATGAAGTTACCGCCGGTTCCGGAAACGCCGGAAACATTTGTATTCGCAATCCGTGGCCCGGCATCATGCAGACCATCTGGGGCGATCCGCAACGCTTCGTCAATCAATACTACAAAAAATATAATAAGAATCCGCACAGCAAAGACTGGCGCGACTGGCCATATTACGCGGCTGATGGCGCGGTTTTGCCTGCCGACGGTTATTACCGCATTCTTGGACGCGTCGATGATGTAATCAACGTCGCGGGACACCGGCTGGGCACCAAGGAACTCGAATCCGCGTGCTTGACTATCCCAGAAATTGCGGAAGCCGCCGTCGTGCCAGTAGTCGACGAAGTAAAAGGCCGCGTGCCCGAAGTTTACGTTTCTTTGAAACCTGGAATTCCGCCGAGCAAAGCGGTGCAGGACAAAATCATGTCCACGATAGAAACCATGATCGGCAAAATCGCGCGCCCGAAGAAAATCCACATGGTGCCGGACATGCCCAAAACCCGTTCCGGCAAAATAATGCGCCGGGTCTTGGCTGCCATTTCCAATAATCTGGATACCGGTGACATCACCACGCTCGCCAATCCGGATATCGTCGCGCAAATTCGCGAGTTGGTGCAGGGCCGCGGTGTTGGTCCCTTGAAAGATGGCCCGGAAGACATTAAGCGTTTCGGTGAAGAAGCGTAGGGTACAAAGCAGGCGTGACCGGTAACTCAGTCCGCACGTTTTTCTCGTTTATTGTGAATCAGAATCGTTTTTCGCGGCGGTGTCCGGCTTTGCTTTAGATTTTTCTGGTGCTGTCTTTTTCGCTTTTGCAGTGCTTGGGTCCCCCGGCCGCGCATCCTTCTGCTTCGTCTTGGGTGCATCTTGGGCGGCAATCTTAAGCTTGCCCTTTCCCGCAACCGAATCTTTCAAGGGAGCCTCTGTGGTTTGTGTCGGCACGGACGAGAGTTTCAATGTGTCGGCCCCAGCACCAGTAGCCGTTGTCGTTTCAGTTTGAGACGGGTTCACCGGTGCCGCCGGTTTCCCTGCGCTGACACTAGCGCCCGGCGTACCGCATCGCACCTGAACCTGGTTCAGCAATTCTGAATCAAGCAGTGCATCTTGCCAGCGCGCGGAACAAAGCTGCCCCACCGACAAACCACTAGCACCATGCATTTCCGCTCCCGCAAGATTTGCGCCGTCAATTTGTGCGCCACGCATCAGCGCCCCGCTCAGAAATGCCCCCCGCAAATCGGTGTTTCTCAGATCGGCATCCAACAGCACTGTGCCCTTCATCTGGGCTCCGGCAAGATTTCCTCCGCCAAGCTTCGCCGAAGACAAATCTGCCTCCTGCAGATTTGCAAAGGAAAGCATCGCGTTATCCATTTTCGTATCGCGCAAATCCGTCCGTGAAAGATCCGTTCTAAGCAATCGTGCGTTCCGCAGCGTAATCCCATACATCGTGGATCCCGAAAGCTTGGCATTCGACAAGTCCGCATTGTCGAAATTTCCGTACGAAAGATCGGCGCCGCGAAGATCCGTGGAAACAAATTGAGCGCCAACGGCATTGGCCGACACCAGAACTGAGCGGTTAGCCTGCGCTCGATTGAAATTGGCCGAACGCATCGTCGCTTCCCTCATGTTCGCACCGCGTAAGTCCGCTTCCGAAAGGTATGCGCCCTCCAGATCGGCGCGCCAAAGCTTGGCATTCATCAGGAAAGAGCGGTAAGCGCGTGCAAAGCGCAAATTCATCTGATTAAGTTTCGCGCCCGGCGCATCCGCGATCCCCGCTTCCGTCCAATTGCCGGCGGCTGGCGGCGTGGACATAACCGCCTCAGTCAGGTCTGCGTAAGGACGATAGCCCACGCTCTGAAATAGCTCCGAGGCCCAGCGCCGAAGACTCGCCGAGGACTGCTCAGAAGCAATGTCTCGATCCGCCGGCAATCCCCGAATCACCCCCAGTGAAATCAACAGCAAGACACCGCCGGTGATCAGTGCCGCGCGCATGGTCAACAGCGCCAGGCGAAAGAAAGTCTTTGATTTGGCGATGCGGATTTCTCCAGATCGCAACACCCGGGAGACAATATCCGGCAAGCCCGTGGCGGTCGCCACTGAAACCGTAATCAGCAGGACTTGCAGCAGTGTTCCGCGAAAATCCTGACGCACCAGGTAGCGCACCCAGAAAAGCAGCAACGTGCCGGGCACTACCCAATAGCCCAACATCATGGAAATTCCAGTCTCCAGCACCGCTAGTGGCGAACGGCCATCTCGGGGCCATCGAAAATGTTTGCGTATCAATCCCATCAAAAACCACGGACCGTCTCGTTCCGGCGTTTGTCCATCCGGAAAAACAGCCGGAAGCGCCGCGATACTTCCCCAAAGGCGCAACAGCAAAAAATGAAACCGCAGATACAAGGCAAATAGAACCAGCGGTGCGCCAAGATAAAAACCCGTCATAGGTAGCGCATTGCCGAGATGTAGAAGGGGTAGCGCGGATGCATTCAACAGCAGCCGCACATCCGTGGTAAAAACAATCATCAGGCAGCAAATGACGCTCACCGCCAGCGTCGTGAAATAGAAAACTCTCGCTATTTTACTGGCTTCCGCAATCGGGTTCGTGCTGCTGAATTCCGCGACCGACTCCGGCAACAGCGCGTCGAAAAGATTTGTGCCACCAAGCCTGCCAACCCACAGTCCTTCCGCGCCGTATAGAGTCGCGCCCATAAGACTCGCGCCGCGCAGCTCTGTGCCCAACAATATCGTCTCGCGCAAATCAGCGTGAACGAGATTCGCTCCGCGCAGATTCGCCATCGATAAATCCGCTCCAGCCAAATTCGTCTTGGTTAGAATTGCGTCTTGCAGGTTTACGCCGGTCAAGTCCGCGCCTGCGAGATTGGCTCCCGTCAAATCGGCTTTGACGCCCGCCTCGCCTCCGGATTCCACCCACATTTTGTGTTCGTCCAGAATTTGCGCGAGTTCAATCAATGGAATGCTTGAGGGTTGTATCGCCTCGGAGGTCAAATCAAAAGGATACGCATCGAAATCCTCAGGAGGATGCACATCAGAAGATTGCACACCAGAAGCATGATTCGCCGCGGTCAAGCTGCCTGCATCGGCCGAACCTTCCGCGGCAATCGGTTTCGCAGGCTGCTCTTCGAGCGCAGCTAGCATCTCCAATTTATCGATTTCGCTCTGCGACATTTGGGGTTGATCCGGCTCCTGAATTTCACGAAGCGTCCCCGAATTCGTGGCATGCTCATTCGCAATAGACATCTTTTTCCCCATTCGTTTTCCGTTCCGTCTGGTTCATCATCTCTTATGCATCACTCATTGTCGCCTGACCCAAAGTACAGGATGCGCACAGGTAACAACTCACAATCAACGGCCGGCCGGTGGTGTTAGGAATCGAGGTAGGAGTTAAACCGAGATGCGGATCGCGTAATAAAAAATAGAGCCGGGGCGCTTCGCTGAGGGGCCAAGGAGCCCCGGCTTATCCTGCCCGCCTCCGCAGTGTGCGAGCAAGAAACTCGTTACAGCAGGGAACTTTCATAACCGGAGCGCCAGCAGTAGGGGGACGTCGTCTGCTTGCTGAATTTTCGTTGCGCCGGAGAAATTGCGCAGCTTTGCCGCTGCGCTTCCGGGAAAGAGTTAAACACCAACTAAACTATTAGACGCGCTCTTCTTCACCGCGCAGAAATTCGTAGCGCTCAATCGCAGCCACTACGCCTACGGCGCCCTCTTCACGTGGTTCGGTACGTTGTACGCGTCCAAGACACCGGACACGCACTGGACCTGCAAGAGTAATTTCGTTTGGAAGCGTCAGGAGTATTTCAACTGCAGATCCTTCTTTTACATCTTTTTGAAGGAAGAAATATACCCCGCGAGAGCTGACATCGCGAGATTCTGTACTTGTTTCACCAACGGCCGCACCTGTAGTCCAACGAACGGTGAGCGGAAGGCGCATGGAAAAGCGCTGGGTAGTGCGGCGTTCTGAGCCGGTCAAAGCGGAACCTCCTGATCGAATGAGAGTTTATCCGGGTATCACATTGGGAACAATAGGACTGTGGGTACAAAAGAATTTAAGCCTTTGCGGGTACCAATGTACTAGAACGGGGTCAATTCGAACCGTAAAAAAACGTCTTTCTCGCTTAAGTCTGGTCGATTAGCCGGTGATGGATAGCGTACAAAGCCAATTCCAGGCGATCCGAGACCCCGAGTTTATCGAAGATATTGTGCAGGTGGTTCTTCACTGTTTGTTCGCTGATGAACAATTTTTCGCCAATCTCTTTGTTACGAAACCCTTGCGCCACCAACTGAACGATCTCTTTTTCCCTGTCGCTCAGCAGCGGCTTCTCTCGCCGCGGACCGGACTCCGAAGACTTGGAAAACGCCTTCATTACTTCAGCGGTCATCCGGTTATCCAGCCAGATTTCCCCGGCAAAAACGCGCTGAATGCTTTTCACCAGCAAATCCGTGGCGGACTGTTTCAAAACCACACCACGCGCACCCAGTCGCATCGCGCGCACCACGTCGCGATCGTCTTCCGCCGCCGTCAGAACAATCACGCGTGTCGGCAACGTGTCGAAATTCACTTCCTCCAGTACTGCTAGTCCGTCCTTATCCGGCATCCGCAAATCCAGCAGGAGTATGTCCGGCTTCAATTTAGTGAGCAGCTTGATGCACTCCACGCCATTCTGCGCTTCTCCGACGATGGACATATCCTCATCGGAATCCAGCAGTTTGCGGAGGCCGTCGCGAAAAATCGCGTGGTCATCCGCAAGGAGGACTCGTATTTGTTGTTTAGTTTTTGCCATGTCAGCCGAGCGGAATTTCGATGATTAGCCGCGCTCCATGTCCAGGGTTCGATTCCACCGTCAGAATCCCCCCGACAGTCCGCGCACGCTCCTTGATGGAGATGGGTCCCAACCGCAGGCGGTCCAGCTCGTCTCCGGTGAATCGTCCTGCGAAGCTGAAACCTTCGCCGTTGTCGTCGACGACCAACACCAGAGCGCTGTCATCCTGTGACAGTTTTACCACGACATGGGAAGCCTTAGCATGCTTTTTTATATTGTTAAGTGCTTCACGATATATCTGGAAAATCTCCCGGCAAACGCGGTCAGGGGCGTGAATTTCAGCCGAATCGATCAGCAGGTCCAGCGCCACGATGGATTCATTACGGTAGCGCTCGGCAAATCCCCGCATCAAATCAACCAGATCCGCGCTTTGCACCCGTAAAGGCCGCAAGTCCGTGACCAGGTGCCGCAGCTCTGCGGACTCATTTCGCACCGTTTGTTGCAACGCCGCCAGGCTGGTTGCCGCCTGCTCGGGTGAGGCCGCCACGCGGCGCCGCAGCACATCTAGCTGTATCTCAATACTAAGCAAAGTCTGCAGGATACCATCGTGAAGATCGCGCGATATTCGGCTACGTTCGCCCTCAATGGCACGCGCACGGAGGTGCCGTAGCAGGAAGATATTCTCAAGCGCTGGACCCACGTGGCGGGCTATTCGTTCCAGCCACGCGAGATCAGCTTTTTGAAAAGGCTTCCGGTGATCTCGCTGATTTATAAGGAAAATTCGCCCAGCCGGCTGGCCGCTTTGATCAAAGGTGACGCTCATTAAGGAGCGCATTTTCAGTTCTTGTTGAGTGGTCCCCGGCAACCTCGGCAAAGTCTTCAATCTGCGGTGGGTTGTGCGGTTCCAGCCAAAACCTGAGCCCTCACCGTTCAGACCGTTCCAACACACCGTAGCGTCCATATCATCTAGGAGAAATCCGTCACAGCGCGATAGAGGCAACGCCTGAGGAATTAGCCGCTCACTTTCCCCGCCCTTCAGGCGCCACAAGAAAATGCGTTCTAGATCGATGTCCCGAAACGCGAGCATGGCTTCTTCGGTGCGAAAAGCGTTAGCCAGTTCTTCCAGCAGTAAACGTAAAGACTCGGCCAACCCTTGGTCGACCTGCATCGTGCCGGTGATACGCGACAGAAATTCATTTTCCGCCACGTAGCGGCGGCTCAAGTCCCCTAGAAAAGCCAGCCCTCCTCCAGCTGCAAACGTGATCACCACCAGCGCCATCCAGCCGATAGCGCGTATCCAACCAATCTGTCCTTCAAGCGCGGTACGGACCACCAATGCCAGCGAAAGCACGCCCGCAATGGGAATCGCGGAAGTTAATCCCCAACGCGACCCGGATGCATAGCACACAAATAAATACGGAAACCACAACGCTACGGAAAACGGGCTGATATACAGAAAGACGCCTAACGCCAAGAGGTCAACCGTGAGCGGCAAATGCCATGGTCGGCTACGAAATGCCCATTCAGCAGGAATAGCCAAAAGTGAAATTACGAGGTACCCAATTAAAAAGCTTAGAGCATAGTGCGGGTATGTCGTTGCTGGTTGCTCAACCACCGCTATCAGCGCCAGTAACACGCTGATGGGTCGGGCATACACAATCTGCCGGCCAAAATTAAGGCGTTCGGTTTCGTGGGGGCTCATGCGCGGGCACGCCTGTCCTCGGTCGTAGTCTAGCAAGCGAGTCCGCAGCGAAAAGTACGCTTTAGTTCACAGTTTCCTAGATGTAAACGTTTCGCGGAGTCCGCACTCAACATCAGCCATCGTGCGGATAATCAGCAACATGGCAGGTGGGTGGCAGTCTTCGGGGGACTCTTCGCCGGCTCGCAGAGCATCGAAAGACAATTGAAAGACAAATGTGGCAATCTCATTTGTGCCACCGGCTTCTGTACCAACGGACAGGTGCCGTCTAAACATTGACCTGACCTTCATGGAAACCCTGCGATGGCCAGCGTCAGGGTAAACTTAAATTGCTGTTCTAAGACGAGCCAGAGATGATTTCTGAAAGAATGCGTTTCTCATGTAACGGCCAACCTAGGCAGCTAACGCAAGCCTGGGCGTCAGTGTTTTCTTTTGCGCTAACGGTATTTGCCGCGCTGCTGCTCTGTCCCCCGCCTGCCGCAGCCTCCCAGGAAGGCCGCCTCGAAGCATACCGTTTGCTAAACCGGGACGAGGGCCTGGCCATCGTCAATGCCATCTCCGATCACCACCGGTCTTTGCGCGGCAAACACACCAAGCCTGATTGCTCGCACCTGGTCAATGATATTTACGACCTGGCCGGCTTTCCGTATCCTTATGCGAAATCTGCTGACCTTTATGGCGGACAGGCCAGCTTTGTTCGCGTTATCGCACCGCAACCCGGTGATTTGATCGTCTGGCGCGGTCACGTAGGCGTGGTAATCGATCCTCGTCAACACTTCTTCTACAGCTCACTACGCTCTGGACTGGACACTGAGGATTACACGTCTGCCTACTGGCGCAGGCGGGGAACCCCGCGTTTCTATCGTTATCGTGCGGCCAGCGACCCAACCATCCTCGCCGCTCGTCAGGCCACGCCACGAAACGGCCAGGAGAGCAACTTTAGAACTCAATTGGTCAGTCAGTCGATCGCGGACGAGCCCAGGACAAATGTGACATCGCGAGACTCCTTAGACCCACTTCCAGCCAGCGATGACGACTCGCCGAATTCGCACGTTTCCAACACAGATGAAATCGCCCATACAGCACCTTCCAAGACCCTGATAAATATTGGGAATAAAAAGCCCACGACCGAACAGGTCAAGGAAGCTATTTCCACAATGTATCAATCTGTTTCTCAAGAATTGAACGCTGACTCTCTCCTGCACTCCAAATCGCCCGTCGCAATCTTCACTCAATTGCGTGTTGAGCGATTGGAGTTCAAAGGCAAGCATGGATGGGCTAACGTCAGCATCGATACCGAAGCACTTCTAACGTCAGGTAAGTTGGATAAACTCGCCCGCCACGATGAACAACACTGGGAAATGCAGCACGCCAAATCCGGATGGACGATTGCCGCACCAACTCAGAATATCTGCGTGCCACACGCATTCGCCGTGCGCATCTTCGCTCAACAGCTAGCCCAACTGACTGACCAAAGCACCACGGACGTAACCGTTAGCGCGGCGTCTGAGGAAAGCAAACTCGCTTTTCTTCTGAACACGCTCCTGAACAAATCAATAGATATTTGCGGTCTGTTTCTTTGGCGCTGCGAGCCTTGCCTTAGCGCCGTTGTGTGAGAGAAAGCTTAATTGGTAGAGTGAGAAAACCACGAACGTTTATATAAGTAAGGTAAAGACGTGACCGATACCCGGACTACTAAAACGATCCTCGAGCCCATCCCTCCACTCGATCTAAAAGCTCAATGGCTCACCATCAAGAGTGAAATCGCTGCAGCCATCAACGCCGTCGTGGAGTCGCAGCAATTCATTCTCGGACCGCAAGTTCAGGCACTCGAGCAAGAAGTCGCCCAATATTGCGGCACTACATTCGCCGTCGGAGTGGCCTCCGGCACTGACGCTTTAATTCTCGCGCTTCACGCCGCCGGCGTAGGCCCCGGCGATGAAGTGTTAATGCCTACTTTCAGTTTCATCGCCACTGCGGACTCCGTCTCGCTCCTCGGTGCGCTTCCGGTTTTTGTCGACATCGATCCGTCGACATTCGCCATCGATCCCGCACAACTGGAAGCAAAAATTACTCCGCGCACACGCGCCATCATGCCCGTTCACCTTTACGGTCATCCCGCGGACATGGATCCCATAAACTCCATCGCTCAACGTCACAACCTGAAAGTCATCGAGGATAATGCCCAATCCATTGGCGCTAAATATAAACACCGCAAAACTGGCTGCCTCGGCGATCTCGGATGCATCAGTTTTTTCCCCAGCAAGAACCTCGGAGCCTACGGCGACGGCGGAATGATTGTCACCAATTCCGAAGCCTGTTCAAAACACTTGCGCGTGCTGCGCAATCACGGCAGCGCCAAAAAATATTACGCTACCGAGCAGGGATGGAATAGCCGCCTGGACGAAATTCAGGCCGCCATACTACGCGTTAAGTTGCGGCATCTCGACAATTGGGGAGTGGCCCGGCGCAAAAATGCCAGCTCATACAGCCAACTGTTAAAGGCCGTTCCCGGAGTTGTCGCGCCAGTCGAAGCTCCCTGGGCGGAACACGTCTATCATCAGTACACCATTCGCGTGCGCAATCGCGACCGCATCCAATCTGTATTGGCCGAGCAAGGCATTGGCGCGACCGTTTACTATCCGACGCCCATGCACTTACAGCCAGTTTTCGCCACGCTTGGCTATCACGAGGGAGATTTCCCCCACGCCGAACAAGCCGCGAAAGAGGTTTTATCGTTGCCCATTTTCGCCGAACTGACCAGCGAGCAAATTCATCGCGTCGTCGCAGCCATTGCTGCAGCGGTTTGTTAATGCATTTCACCGGATGGCTCAGTATGGAAACCGCTGGCGTGACTTATTCTAAGAAGCAACTCGGATATAGAATCTAAGCCGTGGACGATCGTAGGTTAACAATCGCATCGCGCTTCCTGCTTGGCGTTTTTGTGCTCTTCCTCATCGTCTCGACAGCGCGGCAAGGCGTCGCATCCTACTACTTCCGCCGAAATCTGCCGGATGCTCTGCTAAAGGCAATGACCTGGGATCCCGCGAATCCGGTATATCCCGCCGCACTCGCACACCTGGTTCACTTGTATGGTCAAAACCCTGATCCCGATGCAGTAATCCGTCTCTATCAAACCGCGGTGCGCCTGTCTCCCTTCGATGCCGGCTACACCGCCGATCTCGCTCAAGCCAACGACTGGGCCGGACGCACTGACGTCTCGCTGCTACTTTTTCAGCGCGCCCAGCAACTCTTCCCCAATTCACCGGAGATCAATTGGAAGCTCGCGAATTTTTATGTTCGCTCCCGTAATAACAACGATGCCTTGCCCCCACTCAAAAAAATACTTTCCTCCAACATCATCGAGAAAAATCAAATCTTCGCACTTTGCGATCACGCCGGCATCAATTCCACAACCGTACTCGATAAACTCCTCTCCCCGAACATTCCCGCGTACTTCGCTTATCTTAATTTTGAAATGCAGCACGGCAATTTTTCCGCTGCACAAGAAACCTGGAATCGTCTGCTTACGTTTAATTCGCCATTCGAACCCAAGGAAGCCTTTTCCTTCCTCGATACCCTGACCAGAGCCCATGAACTTGATCGCGCTTCCCAGGTATGGTCCTCCCTCATCTCCCGCTTTCCAGATCGCATCCCTTCACCGGCTTCCGCCAATAGCTTGATCACCAACGGCAACCTGCGAGCCGATATTCTCGATGGCGCCTTCGATTGGCGCGTCTTTCCGGTAACGGGCGTCGCCGTCAACCAGGATTCTGCAGGCCCAACCGCCGACTCCCGCTCCCTGCGCATCGAGTTCGACGGCACGCAAAACCTTTACTATGGTTCTGTACTTCAATTCGTTCTCGCTAAACCGCGCACTAAATATACGTTTTCAGCCTTCACCCGCTCCCAAGCCATTACCACCGAGGCGGGCGTAGGCGTACAGATTTCCGACGGTTACGATCCCAATAAAATTCTGGGCTCAACAGATCCGCTCATCGGCACAACACCATGGTCAGAACAATCATTTTCTTTCGTAACGCCCCCCGAAACTCGTTTGCTCATAGTGAGAATTGTCCGCTCCCCCAGCCAAAAGTTTGATAACAAGATCGCTGGCGCCTTCTGGCTTAGCCGAGTTTCCCTCGCCCCACGCCCCGCCCCAGGGCCTCTCTGACCGTAACCAGACCACACTATTTGACCTAGTTTAGGTACGTTCGTACCTTGAAGCGCGCAGTTCCGCGCGCGTATACTGATCTCGGAGCACTCCTGCGCCCACAGCCAGCGCGTATCTTCGGAGCCTGGTCATGCCAGATTCACTGCCCCGGATGCCGCGGAAAGGTCCTTTGACCACCGAACGCCGCCAAAACCCGCGTCATCCCGTCAGGCCCACCGAATATATCGAAATCGGCGACAGTAACGGCGGCATTATTCTCGACATCAGTGAGAGCGGCATGGCGGTAGCCTCTGCCCAAGCCTTGGTTGGCAACCAGACTTTACTCTTCCGTTTTCAGCTTCCGCGCTCTAACGAAATCATCGAAACCTCCGGCAAAATCAACTGGATCGGAGAAACGAAAAAACGCGCCGGCGTGCGTTTCGTCGACCTGCCTCTCGCCGCTCGCAAACAAATTCAGAAGTGGATCGATTCGGAGATTTCTGGGCACTCCGATGGTGATCAGCAACCTAGTGGTTCAGCTGTGGCTTCGCCCTCTCCGAAAATTCCTAAGGAATTCCCGCGCCGCGAGCTCGTCCATCAGGAAGTCCCGCGTGAGAAAACAACTATCTCCCACGCCCATAATCCCTCAAGAAATCTGAATCCTGTTTCGTCCGTGCTCTCCAACCCCCTGGACGAGCCCGAAATAGAAGAATCCGAGCCTCAGGTAGAGGAAAAGGCCACCGCCGGTTCGAATGCAGACCTGCCTCCAGAACGACGCGTCCAGCACCGCCTCCCCATGACCGCCTCAACCTACGTGCAACTAAACGACGGTAACGGCGGCCTCATGGCCAACCTCAGCAAAACTGGCTTCTGCGTGCGCGCAGCAAAAACTCTCGAGTCCGACGAGCTTCCCGTAGTTCGTTTTCAGTTGCCTGACGTCCCCGATTTCGTAGAATCATCCGCCTGGATCGTTTGGAAAAGTCCTTCAAAAAAAATGGTTGGCGCCCGTTTCGAGAGTTTGTCCGACGAAGCGCAATCCCAAATTGCACACTGGATCGATTCGCAGCCATTGCCAAAGAACGCACCAATTAAAAATCCGCTCCGCGAAAAAATGCCGCCCGCACCAACCGCGCCACCGGTAACATTGATGGCTCCAGACTCGGTCCCTATCCCGGCTTACATTTCACCATTGGCTATATCGCGGGACGCACAGAACGCACAGCCGGCAACTCCATCCGCGAAAAGTCCATCGTCCACGCGATCCTTGGCGCCATTTTTGCCGCCCGCGCCAAAAGTGCCGCCCATCTCATCGCCAACCAAATCCTCGGCTCCTTCACGTGAGAAAACGCTAGCACCAGTTCCAGTCGCCCCTCTTGCTCCCATGGCATTGACCAACAATGCGCCGAGACTGACTTCGCCTGCACCGCCCAGGGTCGTCACTCCACCGAGCCCGAACTTGGCGGGCAAATCTCTCTCCTCGCAGCCTTTGCTCGACACGTCTCGCGGCGTAAAGAATCCGTGGGACCAATTCGCACCCGCCCCAACTTCGCTAACGCCATTGCCGCCCACTCCGCCTCTTGCGCCTATAATTTTCAATGAGCCTGACTGGTCTGTTGCGCCTAAGAGACCGAGGGGTTACTGGAAAATAGCCGCCATCATCGCTGTGATCGTTGGCACGCTCTTCGGCACCGCGACTCTTTTGCGAAGCAAAAAGTCCCCGACGTTGGCATCACCAGAATCACCGCAGAATTCCCCCGTCGCGGCCAATGTTTCCGCCGTCACTCCATCTGCCGACCCAGCCGTAAACAAGCAGCCGACTCCATCGTCAACCGCCTCCACTTCGAATTCCGAATCGTCACGCGAATTTTATGATGCCACGCGAAACACCACGCCTTCCATAAGCCCTACTAAAGGGGATGAACAATTCGTAGATGAACCTCGTCCTGCACATTCTCAACCTCAAATCGCGAACCCGCCCATTCCAAGCAATTCCGCTTCGAGCACCGCAAGTGACCAGCCCGCATCATCCGTAACTCAGGTTCAAAACGACGGCCAACGTTATCAGGCTCAGCCTGCAGAAGAAGGTGCGGGCTTCCCGACCGTCGTCCGCCGGGTGCCAACTGCTCCGGCTGCCGTGTTTCCCAGCGCCAATGGCGAACCGCCTGCAACGCCTGATTCCTCTTCGTCTCCCTCTGCTACGGCCGCATCTCGCAATCAACAATCCGACACTAATCTTGCTTCAGCCGGCATCACCGCATCGGAAAATACCTCTTCACCGCGATCTGCCTCCGCCATCAATGCACCACAAGCAACCTCACCAGCAGCCGCACAGGCCTCTTCAACTGCGGCTGCGATTCCGAATCCAGTTCCAACCGTTTCAGTCTTTTCACGCTTCCGCGCCATTCGAGGTCCATCCGATGCCACGCGCTCTGCTGGCTCTGATCTTCAGGTTGGCCGCTTAAAGAGTGGACCGGCTCCGCCCTATCCAGTCGAGGCGCAGCGCCAGCAAATTCAAGGAACCGTAGAATTGGAAGTTCTCGTCGGCACAGATGGCAGCATACTGACGGTCCACTTGGTGAAAGGTCCTCCCGAATTAGCGAGCGTTGCAATGGGCACCGCCCGTTCCTGGCAATACGGCCAAACCACCCTCGGCGGCCATCCGGTAGAGACGGATCAATCCATCTACTTCACATTCAAACTCACAAAATAATTTGGAATGTTAGCTTCGAAGGAGGCGCTATTTAAGGAAGCCCTGGTGTTGAAGTTTGCTCTTTGCTACGGAGTCGACGGACTCACCGAAGAATGGCCATGCCCGGCCCCGGCAACCCCCGCCGCGATTCCCACCGCGCCACCGGCAATCACGCCAATCAAGATATATTCCTTGGTCTTATCTTTATGCTGCACCGGCGGCACGGGAGCCTCGGGCGGCGGTTGTGTCGTGGAAGCCTGCTCTGTAGGGCTCGGCGTGGTTTCGGGCGGTGGCGTCGGTTTCGGAGCTGCCCCCGGCGCTGTTACCGTCGCCTTGGCTATATCCAACTCACCGGACGGCAAAATGTTAACCGATTCCCCCGACTGCAAAACGCGCCCAGTAGCGCCTTCCAGCGGAATCAAGCCCACGCTGCCTTCCAGGCACGTAACCGTAAAAGACCCATCGGCATGCCTCACTACTTGCGAGGTCGATTGCTGCGCCTCGATCACCGGCGCCACCACATAATTCCCCACCCGCAGCGAAACATCCGTCGCGCCATTAAAAGAATTCATAACCACCGATCCCGCTTTCAACTCCGCGGAATACCGCGGGTCGGGCGGGAAAACCATCTCGCTGTTAGAAAGAATCTTGAGCGACCCTTTCCCGCTTATTGAAAACGCCGCCGAACCCATATCGTTCGTCTTCAGCGTATCGCCCGGAAAAATAGTCAAGTCTGAGGGCGCCGGCACACCATTTATAAATACCGGCCCAACCGTCGTCATCGAACCCAGCGCTTGATTCTGCGCCTTTCGCGCAGCCCGCGGCGCACCCGCCATCAATGGCAGCGCGCATAGCAATCCCGTCGCCAACAACACCACTCTCATCGACGCATTCACCCGTCGTTTCAAAAACACCCCAAGACTTCGCCACTTATCACTCGCTTTAATCACCTAAGATGTAGCACCAGCCACGCCAATTGTCTATCAACTTTCCTACTCATCAGCGTCACTTTTATATCCGGCGTAAGTCACCTTTCGTTCCGGGCTGCATACAGCTTTTTGGCAGGCCCGCTTGCACATTTAACAAGCCCGTCTCCAATTTTTCCAGCACGCATCTGCCGGCCAGTTCCCGCCCGCCTGTACCTTTGCACTCTCCACGCCGCACCTTTTTGCGGTATTGTTTTCACTGCGTTCATCAACAATCGCAACATGACCACACGCTGCTCATGAAGATCCTGCACATCGTCAAAACGGCCACCGGAGCAACCTGGGTCTACCATCAAGTCCGAGTCCTGTCCTCGCTGGGCTTTGAAATAGTGGTCGCGCTTCCCTCCGCCACTGCAGGCCTCGCGCCCAAGTATCAAGAAGCAGGCACCACCGTAATCCCCATAAATCTCGACGTCCCCACCAAACACCCCTGGCAAATCGCCGCCGTACTCAAATCCTGCAGAAACCTAGTCAAATCCGTGCGCCCCGACATCATCCACACCCACCACGTCGGCACCACTCTGGTAGTCAGAGCCGCCCTGGGTAAATCCTCTCCCATCCCCCGCATCTTCCAGGTTCCCGGCCCGCTTCATCTTGAGCATTCTTTCTTCGCCCATCTCGACATCTCTTCCGCCGGCCCACAAGATCATTGGATCGCCGGCTGTCGCTGGACCCAGCAAAAATATCACCAGCTAGGCATCCCTGCGCAGCGCGTCTTGCTCTCGTACCCCGGCACCGATCTAAATCTATTCACCTGCACACGCAAAAATAATTTACGCAGCGAACTGCGCCTCGCCCCAGACACGCCGCTAGTCGGCATGGTCTGCTACATGTACGCCCCCAAACGCTTTCTCGGCCAAACCGTCGGCCTTAAAGGCCACGAAGACTTCATCGCCGCCTTCCCCATTGCAAAAAAACAACTCCCCAATCTCCACGGTGTAATAATCGGCGGCGCCTGGAACGGCGCCACCACCTACGAAAAACATCTGCGCGAACTAGCACATCGCCACTGCAACGGCTACCTAACCTTCCTAGGCACCCGCTCCGACGTCCCCGCTCTCTACCCCGACCTCGATTTAGCAGTAGTTCCCTCCCACTCCGAAAACCTCGGTGGCGCCGTTGAGCCTCTACTCAGCGGAGTCCCCGTCGTCGCCACAAACGTAGGTGGCCTACCCGACCTGGTTCAGGAAGGCCTCTCCGGCAGGCTCATACCCCCGCGTAATCCCCAAGCCATCGCCGCCGCCATGCTTGCCTCATTACAAAACCCCGCAGAAGCTCAACGCCTCGCGCTCGCAGGACACAAAATGACCCGCCGCCTATTCGACGTAGAGAGAACCGCCGGTGAAGTCGCAAACATCTACGCAGGACTGACCGATAGCGTGAAAACCTACGCGGTTGAATCATTCCAAACGGGCTAGGAAATTCGATTGAGCAGCCAACAAAACGCGATTGCGCTCGAACCGGGCAGATTCTTAGACCGCCGCTCTACGCATGCTTGGTCTAAGCATAGAAGAGCAGATTATGTCATTTCGTTCATCTCCACTTGTGCCTTCGCCCTGACTTTCGCAATTATCAGTCCCGCTGTCATTCACTGGTTTCTGATCCTGCTGATTGCCTGTGGAACCATTGCCGGCGTGGACGTCATTCGCTGGTTAAGGGGTCGGCTTGATCTCTTCGATCCCAAGGCCGTGGTCGGTTTCTTGTCATTCTACGGGTGTTTCGTAACCCCGGCACTTCACGTCGTGTGGGACAGATTCGGCGTGAACAATGACCTTGTACTCGGTGGCGACTGGCGACCATGGCTCGGAGCCATGGCGGCCTTAAACGCCGCGAGCCTGCTCGTTTATCGCTTATCTCACAATTACGTTTTTAACTACACCGCCAAGTCCACCACAACTTGGAAGATCGACAAAAAGAGATTTCATTTCTTTTTTTCCCTGGCGTTGGCTTGTTCTGTAGCGGGAGTCTACGCATTTTTTTCTTTGCTCAACGGCATACCGGGAATGGTGAAATCATTCGAGGAGAATCTGCAAGCCTATACTGGCAAGGGCTGGTTGTTGGTCTTTGCGTGGCCACTATCAGTTCTATGCTTCATCATTCTCATATATGTATGGACTAACCGCGAACTCCATCGTCGCCGCCCTGCATCCATCGGAATCGCGCTAGTCTGCGCTTTTGGGTTGAGCCAGTTCATCCTAATGGGGTGGTACGGCAGTCGCTCTGCAACCATTTGGGCGATGTTCTGGATGGCTGGAATCATTCATTATCGGGTTGATCGTTTATCGCGAAAGGTTGTCGCTGTTGGATTAGTTTTCTTGATTGCTTTCATGTATTTTTACGGCTTTTACAAGGACCAGGGCAGAACTGCATTTGGTGTCATTGAAAGTCCCAGCGCGTGGACCCAACCAACAGGCTACCGAGACATCAAGCTTTTATTGTTAGATGATCTGGCTCGTGCCGATGTGAATGCTTACATGCTTTACAATTTGGTCAAATTTCCGAAGGACTATGATTATCGGTGGGGCCTCACTTATATTGGTGCACCGTCCTTTTTAGTGCCGAGATTTTTGTGGCCGAACCGTCCGAACTATAAGGTCGATGCTGGCACTGAAGCGACTTTAGGTAAGTCCTCATCTTATGACTCAATGCGTGTATACGGGCTCACCGGAGAAGCATTGCTCAACTTCGGACCTTGGGGCGTGCTTCCTGCGTACGCTATTTACGGCGCGTGTTTGGGTTGGTACCGACGGAAATTAACAAGTTGGGACCCTGCGGATGCACGGACGTTTCTAGCTCCTCTCGTCACAATTCTGTTCGCTACGGCATTCATAGCAGATTCAGACAACGTGCTATTTTTGTTTGTTGTGGACGGATCGCTGATTACCGCCGCTTTTTTGGCGTCGATCAAAAAAGTTCGATCAGGCACCCAATCGATAACATTGCGCCTACAACGCCAGTCATATTGAAACCGTGACGGAGAAAATTTCAAAACAACACACTCACGATCCCCTTAGTGAAAACCCACTTCCACTAGACACCACTCATCAATTCTCTCGACGCCTCTTGGTCACGAGTGAAGAGCACTACTCCCAAACACCTTCGGGAGGAGTATATTCCAATGGTCCGGCCACGTATTCATCCTGGTGCCGCTACCTGGAAGCATTCGATGAAGTTGTTGTTGTCGCTCGCATAAGGCCCATCCAAGGCCCGGGAAACAATCAACAGCGCGCTGATGGTCAGCTCGTTTCCTTCCGCCCGCTTCCCGATTACACCGGACCCTGGCAATATATAAGCGCTCGTCGGCAGGCCCAAATAATCGCGCGGCACGCGATCGATAGTAGCGACGCCTACCTTCTCCGTGTACCCGGAATCGTAAGCCAGATGGTCTGGCGCGAAATTCTCCACGCGGAAAAACCATACGCAGTCGAAGTCGTGGGTGACCCCTGGGAGGCGCTCGGGCCAGGGACTTGGCCTTATATTTCCCGGCCGATTTTCCGCCGCATTGCCACCCAACAGTTGAAACGCATCTGTGCCGGTGCCATCGCCGTCAACTACGTCACATCCGAAACGCTGCAACAACGTTATCCACCGTCAAAAAGCGCGTACGTTGTCGGGTGCTCCGACGTCTGGTTGGAAAATTCAAGCGTGTCCGCAAAAACCATAGAACGAAGACATCAGCGCTTCCAAGAGTTACCTTGGAGAGCCTCAAAAACCGGCAGTTCCATCCGCATCGGGTTCGTCGGCAGTTTCGCACAGATGTACAAAGGTCCCGATACGCTCATTCATGCCGCGGCTTTATGCCACGGCCACCTTAATTTTGAACTCGCAATGGTGGGTGCAGGCCGCTGCCTACCGGAAATGAAAGCTCTCGCCTTGAAGCTCAACATCGCAGATCGCGTTGAGTTCCTCGGCGAAATTTCGTCCGGACGCTCGATTTTTGAGTTTCTGGATTCTATCGATCTGTTCGTCATGCCTTCTCGTGCGGAAGGCTTGCCTCGCGCCCTTGTGGAAGCGATGTCGAGGGGATGTCCCTGCATCGCCAGCACGGTTGGAGGAATTCCTGAGCTTCTTGAGGCGAGCGACCTAGTGCCACCTAACGCACCTGAAAAGTTGGGGAAACTCATCCTGCAGGTCGCGGCAGATTCCGATCGCTTGCTCGCCATGAGCGAACGCAACTTGGACAAGGCCGCTCAATTTAGTCCGCAAACGCTAAACGAATCTCGCCACGCTTTTCTCGAAGAGGTAAAGCGTCGATCCACTTTATAGACTCCCAGTCACGATTTTATGTGCAGCACTAATAGTCAATCTACAATCCGGCTGCGTGGCCAACACCGCGCTCTGACGAATGCTCGGTGTTCTTTTGTAGCGGAGCTGACTGCCTCGCCCCCGCAAGCACCAGCGCCCGTAGCGCAAACTGGTTGTTGAATTGTGCCGTCGTAAAATCCGTAATCAGCCCCGCGCGAATCGCATCATAAATTTCCCGTATCCCGCTCTCCACTGTCTTCCAGCAAGCAAATCCCAGGCGCTCGCGAATTTTGTCGAACGTCACCCGGTAATTCCGGCGATCCTCGGTCTGCACCGTCGCAATTTCCACCTGAGGAATCACGTGCGCCACCACGCTTCCCAATTCCGCGATCTGCAAATTCAATTCCGCCGCTCCCACATTAAAGACTTCGCCGCTCACCGATTCCGCCGCGGCCTCCAAGCTCGCGATGCACGCCCGCGCCGCATCCTGCACATGCAGCAACGGCCGCCACTGATCACCATTGATAACCGTGACGCTGCCCATAAATACCGCGCGCGCCACGAATAAATTGGCCACCAGATCGAATCGCATCCTGGGCGAAAGCCCGAACAAGGTGCTGAATCGCAAAATTGTCGGCGCAAACGTCGCCGTCTTCGCCCCCAGAAGAATCCCCTCCGAATCAATCTTGGTCTCCGAATACACCGATAGCGGATTCACCGCCGACTCTTCATTCACAAAAAAATCCGAAGCCCCATAAACGCTGCACGACGACGCAAAAATGAATCGCCGCACGCCGCACTCCCGCGCCACGTTCGCCAGCATGTGCGTGGCTGCCCGGTTC
>Ga0210405_10001446_pt1 | contig 27010 bp, 17 predicted proteins | sample IncBWH11MmetaG_FD_155492 | JGI IMG/M metagenome (GOLD analysis project Ga0210405, IMG submission 155492) | Forest soil microbial communities from Barre Woods Harvard Forest LTER site, Petersham, Massachusetts, United States - Inc-BW-H-11-M | ecosystem: Environmental > Terrestrial > Soil >...
CTGCGCTTGAATCAACGTCCGAGAAAAACTCTAGGATTTCAAACTCCAGCGAGTAAACTCCAAGCAAGTGTTGCATCGACCGGTTGAGCTGGCAGCGCTAATCGGAAACTGACCCACTGCCTAATCTCCCGGAATCTTGTGTTTAAGCGGGTTCTCCGCGAAAATGCCTCGCACGGGTGTCGCGCACCGCCCGGCTTCGCGAGGACCCATGAGAGAGCTGCAAAGCCAATCGCCCGCCTTTCAACAAGCTCTGCGCCAAAGCGAACGCCTGCGCATCTACCTTCTTCTCGCCTTGCTGGTTTTCATCCTTGTTCTCCGCGGTACCCGCACGATTCTCGCGCCCACACCGGATAACATCTCCACGCTTTATATGTTCCTGACGCTCATTGGAGTGCTGGGAACCATCGAATTCGTAACCTTGTACACCTTGGGGCGGGCTATCCGCGATTCGAAGCCGATGGCAAAAGTTTTCTGGTTCTTGAATATTTTTCTGGAGATTGCCCTCCCCGCCGTCAGCATCGCCAGCGCGGCAAGTTCTGTCATCCTCACCGGCTATCGCCCGCTCGCGAATCCTTCCTTCCTCATCTACTTCCTGCTGCTGATGCTCACCATCCTCCGGCTCGACCCAACGCTCAGCGTCCTCTGCGGATTCCTCGCCTCGGGAAGTTATCTCGTCGCCGCCTTTCATCTTGGCTGGCGGCCGATGCAGCAGAGTGTGGAAGGCTCCATCTATTCCCCGCAAAAGAATGTAATCACCTACGCCGTCAGCCTGATTGTTGTGGGAATCACTGCCGCAGTTGTAGCGCGCGAATTTCGCGCGCAGGTGGAGGCCGCGCTGCGCGAAGCGGAAACCCGCCGCCAGATGGAGTACCTGCAGCACGACCTCGACGTCGCGCGGTCCATCCAGCAGTCGCTCCTCCCGCCCTCCATGCCACAAGTCTCCGGATGGGACATCGCGGCCTGGAATCAACCCGCCGATCAAACCGGCGGCGATTATTATGACTGGCAACCGCTGCCCAACGGCAAATTCGTCACAGCGTTGGCCGACGTAACCGGCCACGGCATCGGCCCCGCTCTGCTCGCATCGGTCTGCCGGGCCTACGCACGCACCAATTTCCACAACCAGGATTCTTTTCTCAAAGCGATGGAGGAGATCAATTCCGCCGTGGCAGGGGACGTCCGCGAAGGCCGGTTCATCACTTTCGTAGCGGCCATCTTCGGCCCCGACAGTGCAAACGTGGAATTGCTTTCAGCCGGCCAAGCCCCGCTGTTTCTCTATACGCTCAAGAACGACCGCTTCGACGTGATGGAAGCGCAAGGCTTGCCTCTCGGTATCTCCGACGCTTTCCTCTCGGATCCGCCCGACAGCCTGGAGTTGGCTCCGGGTGACTTTCTGTTGTTGGCCACAGACGGTTTTTTCGAATGGGCCAATGCCCGCGAGGAGCGATTCGGAACCCAGCGACTCGGGCAAACCGCCCGAGCCGCACGCGAAAAATCAGCGGCCGAAATCATTGCCAGTCTGTACCAGGAAGTTTTGTGTTTCGCCGGTGGCACAAAGCAAATGGACGACCTCACCGCCATCGTCCTCAAGCGCGTATAACCCAGCCTCTTATTAGTAGCGGCCACCTTCAGGTGGCCAGGTGAGAAGAAGCTTTTGTAGCGGCCCCTTTTTGAAGGCAACAAACAGAAAAGCTCGCTTAATTCTTAGTTGACGTATCCACCGTCGCTGAGCGTCTCCGCACCCTCGAGGATCGCAAGCCCTTCGCGCAGCGCCTCCGTGCCCTGCTCCAGCGCGTTCCAGGCCACGCGCTCCGACTCCTGCGCAATTTTCTCGAGGCAGGCTTCCAGCGCAATCTCGTCTTCCAGTATCCGCGTGTCCAGCAGTTCGACCATCCGCTCCATCGCCTTCTGGTGAATCTCTCCGAAAGCCTTTTCGAGCGACACCTGCCCCACGCACAAATCGCACACCAGTCCCGCGTAGCTCGATTCAAGTCCGCTGGCTTCGATGCGGTCCTGCAATTCGCGCAGCGCCAGTTCGGCCACGCTGGTATCCATGGTTTGCGATTCGGTCTGTGTTCGGTTCATGGCGCGGCTCTCCTTCCGAGCGACTTCTTCCCGCTCAGACTACCGGCTCCTTTCGTGTTGCCTCAATAGGCTAGTCGTATCAGTCAATACTCCACTACACACAAATCCGTGTCTGTTCCAAAGTGGCTACCTCTCGGATTTCTTTGCCTTTCTCGCCTTCGCTTTCCTCATGGGATCTTCCCGCTCCCACCGCGCCACGAACCGGCTCACGCGGCGTTCCAGCGTCACCTGCGACTTCACCGCCGTCAGATATCGCACGATCTGCCGTCGCAATGCGGTCGTGATACCTCGGAATCTTCGCTGCGCCTTTGGAGCATTCCGCAAGGCCAGCACCAACGCCGGCGGCAATTCCGGCTCCCGCGATTCCTCGTCCAATTGAATCGCAATCTCCACCACTGCTCCGCAATCTACCCGCAACTTCTTCCGAATATCACTGTGGATGGCCATGCGATAGGAGCCTTTCCCGCGTGAAACGAGAGTGGTTCGCACTGGAACACCCTCCACCGTTCCCGTCACCGGCACATGTGGCGCAATCCCAAACTTCTTCGATGCCTCGCGCGGCACATCCACGTAGCGGATGAGTCCTACCTTGTAGATGCTCGCCGCGAACACTTGGATTCCATGATTCATCGCTGCAGGATAGCCCACGACGCCGAATTTTCACCTGGAATTTTGGAGATAGACGCGGGTAGCGCCGGCATCCTGTTTACCCTGAGCCACGAAGGGCCGCAAGCATAATCGCCGCCAAGATGGCGGCGCTACCTAGCGGTGGTGCCGCTATAATCTGCGAATTTCACCAGGGGTTAAGCTAACTTGACGCCGATGTGCAGAGCGACAGAATCGAGCATCATCAGAACAAAGCGCACTTTGGCGTAGCCCACTTGCCCCATCAACCCGGCTAATTCATCGGGCCGGAAAAATCGCGCAACTGACTTTGGAAGATAAGCATAGGCGGCGGAATCTCCGGAGATAAGCCCGCCGATTTTCGGCAAAACCTTCTGGCAATAAAAACGGTACGCATCGCCGATGAATCCGGGAGCGGGTTCGGTGAACTCCAGAATCGCCAGTGTCCCCCCGGGTTTCAGCACCCGGAGTATTTCGCGCAAACCCGCCTCATAGTTCGCAAGATTCCGAAAACCAAACGCCGTCGTCACCAGATCGAACGAACCATCTGCAAACGGCTGGCGCAGCGCATCCGCCTCAAAAAACGGCACGGGAGCCGACCCATTCGATTCCGCAACTGCTTTAGCTCTAGCTCGCACCAGCATGGTGTGCGAAAAATCCGCGCCGACAATCTTCGCCTTGGCGTTGCGAGCAAGCGAAAACGCCAGATCACCGGTTCCGCAGCAAAGATCCAGCACCTGCGCGTCGGCTCGCTCGAGAATCGGCCGCAGTTCCCGCGCCGTGCGCGTCCTCCACCGTTTGTCCATTTGGCCAGAGAGCAGGTGGTTCAGCAGGTCATACCGCGGCGCGATCCGCGTAAACATCTCGCGCACTTTTCGCGAAGCGTCCTGTTCGCTGGTGGCGCCTTCGGGCTGCGTGCCCTTCGGCAATGTTCCAGCCTCAACCATTGCAATTTCCCAGCGTTTCCACCGGCTTCACGAAAACCTGCGGCGCACAACGCAGCACGCACTCGACGGTTTTCTCCACCACGCCGTCAACAGTCCGCGCGTGGCCAAGCTCCTTCGCCAGCACAAACCGCAACTTCCCCCCGCGCGCCTTCTTGTCCGAGCGCATCGCGTCCACAATCTCTCTCGGCTTGACGTCCGGCCACGGTGGCAGCGGCCCCATCTGCCGCACCAGCGCGACGATCCGCGACACTACGTCCGCCGGCGTCCCTGCCACTTCATGCCCCAGCAACCCCGCGCACATCATTCCCCACGCCACCGCTTCCCCGTGCTGAAAATGGCGATACCGCGTCACCGACTCCAGCGCATGCCCAAACGTATGCCCAAAGTTCAAAATCTCGCGCAGCCCAGACTCCTTCTCATCCTTATTCACCACACGGGCCTTGATGGCAATCGATCGCCGGATCACGTGTTCCAGCGCCCGCGCATCCCGCCGCAAAACGGCGTCCATCTGTTTCTCCAGAAACGCAAACAGTTTCGCGTCCGCGATCACCCCATACTTGATCACTTCCGCCAACCCCCCGCGAAATTCGCGCTCCGGCAAGGTGGCAAGAAGCTCGGGATCCGCCAGCACCAACCGCGGCGGATAGAACGCGCCCACCAGGTTCTTCCCTTCCGGCAGATTCACGCCGGTCTTTCCGCCAAGCGCACTATCCACCTGTGCGACCAGCGTCGTCGGCACATGCGCCAGCGCAACTCCCCGCAGGTAGGAAGCGGCCACAAATCCGCCCACATCCCCAACCACACCGCCGCCAATAGCCACGATCAATGCATGGCGGTCCGCCCCCGCAGCTACCAGCGATTGCGCCAGGCCCTCGACGGACTGCAAATTTTTCTCCGATTCCGCGTCATCAAACAAGTGCACATGGGGCGCGAGCCGCGCTGGAATGCCGCTCCGAATTTTCTTTTCCAGCGCATGCCACACCAGTGGCGACGACAAAATGTGTACGCTCGAAAACTTCCCCAGCCGCGCAATCTCCCTCTGCGCTTTCGCGATCGCCCCGCTCCCGCATACCACGGGATACTTCCCGGTGGCGGCACGAACCTCGATGGCCTTTGTCTGTGCGGATTTCATATCAATGTGTGAGTAATTTCAATGTAGCACAAGCCCGTGGTTCACCAAACCATGGGGAGTTGTTGGTCCTGGGCCAGTCTGCAATGGCAGGCTTGGATCACTCCCAGCCACTACCAGCGCTGCGCCACGTTGTCTGCCGTTGACGACGAGCCTTGGGCGTTCCTAACATATGCAGTCATGGTGGAACCTGCTCATTTGATCGGCCAGACCATCTCGCACTACCGCATTCTCGCCAAACTCGGTCAAGGCGGCATGGGCGAAGTGTATCGCGCTCGCGATACGAGCCTGCATCGTGACGTCGCGCTGAAAGTCCTGCCCCAGGCAATTGTCGTCGACTCGCTGCGCCGCCAACGTTTCGTGCGCGAAGCCCGCGCCGCTTCCGCGCTCGAGCATCCGCACATTGCCGTCATCCACGAGATCGGCGAAGACCAGGGCGTTACATTCATCGCGATGGAGCTGGTGCGCGGCGAACCGCTCGACGCGTTGATTGCGCGCGGTCCGCTGACGCCGGCACGTGCGCTCGATCTCGCAATCGAAATCGCCGAGGCGCTGACGCGTGCGCACGACATCGGAATCGTGCACCGCGATCTGAAGCCGGCGAATGTCATGCTGACCGAGCAGCATCACGCGAAGATTATCGATTTCGGCCTGGCGAAGCTCGCCGAACCGATTGGCGCCGAATCCGCTGTCACGACGATGTCGATGCGCGAAACGGAATCGGGCCTCGTCCTCGGAACGGCGTCCTATATGTCGCCCGAACAGGCGCGCGGCGGAAGCGTCGACCAACGCAGCGACGTGTTCAGCTTCGGCGTCGTGCTGTACGAGATGCTCGACGGGCGGCGGCCGTTCCGTGCGAAGACCGGCATCGAGACGCTGCACGCGATTATCTACGATTCCACGCCGCCGCTGACGGTTACTTCCACCGTCTCCGGCGATTTGTCCCGCATCGTCAACAAGTGTCTCGCCAAGGAGCCGGAAAATCGCTATCAGGGCATGGCCGATCTCGTCGTCGATCTCCGCGCGGCGCGGCGACGACTCGAGTCGACGACGTCGGGCGACGCTGCCGCGTCGGTCGTAACGTCGCGTGCTCCATCGCGCAATCGATACATCAAAACGACTGCCGCAGCCGTCGGGGTCGTGGCCGTGCTCGCTGCGTCGATCGGTGCCTGGACCAGCATCCACCGCTTGCGCATGGCGGCCGAGCGGAAAGCAGCAGTCGCCGACATGGAACGTCTCGTCGACATCGGCCGATTCGTCGATGTCTGGCGCATCGCGCAGCCGGCGTTGCGGCGGTGGCCGAACGACCCGCGCCTGCAACAGCTGCAGGGCGCGACGACGATGACCGTGACGATCGCGACCGACCCGCCGGGCGCGGACGTCGCGTTCAAAGCCCTGGACGATCTCAAAGGCGAGTGGATCCCGCTCGGTACGTCGCCGCTGAAGGGCGTTCGTGCGCCGCTCGGCATGCTGCGCTGGAGGATCACGAAGAGCGGCTTCGAGCCGATCGAGGCCAGACTCGAAGTCGGGCCGCCGGCTGCTGCCGTGGGCCGGCCTGACGTCGACGCGCGTCCGATCCGACTGCGGCCAGTTGGCAGCGAATTCGCGCGCATGGTCTTCGTCCCCGGCGGCGCTGAAGACGGCGTCCAGCTGACGGACTACTGGCTCGATCGCACCGAAGTCACCAATCGCGACTTCAAGGCGTTCGTCGACCGTGGCGGATACGAGGATGCGCGCTATTGGACTGAACTCGCCGCCACTCGGCAGAGCGCTGGTATTTTTCGCGATCCAACTGGACGGCCCGGCCCTTCGACCTGGGAGATCGGAACGTTTCCGGACGGTCAGGACGATTATCCCGTCAACGGCGTGAGCTGGTTCGAAGCGCTCGCGTATTGTCGATCGGTCGGGAAGACGCTGCCGACCGTTTCGCATTGGCGGAACGCGTTCGGCGCGACCTTTTTCATGGAAGCCGTTACGATGGGAAATTTCAACGGCCGCGGCCCTGAGTCCACGACTCGCCTCAACGACGTCGGACCGTGGGGCACGTTCGGCATGGCAGGCAATGTGAAGGAGTGGGTCTGGAACGAGATCAACGGCCAGCGCTACATACTCGGCGGCGCGTGGAACGAGCCGGTGTACATGGCGATTAGCGACGACGTCCGTCCTCCGATGGATCGCGCGGCGGTGAATGGATTCCGCTGCGTCAAAGAGACCGCGCCGTCGGCACCCGCCGCTTACGCGCCCTCCGTCGAGTCCCGCGCTCGCGATTACACGAAGGAAAGACCGGTCGACAACGCAACGTTCGAAATCTTTCGCCGGTTCTACTCGTACGATCGCACGGCTCTGGATTCGCGAATCGAACGCACTGAGGATGCCGGAGAATGGCGGCGCGAGCGCGTATCGTTCGCCGCAGCGTACGGCAACGAGCGCGTGCTGGCGAATATCCTCGTCCCGAAGAACGCACCGCCGCCCTATCAAGTGGTGATCTGGTTTCCCGGCTCGTACGCGCTCGACCTCAAACGCAGCGACGGCGACCTGCCGTTCTCGTATTACTTCGACTTCCTGCCGCGGAGCGGTCGGGCACTCGTGTATCCCGTCTACAAAGGCACCTACGAACGGCAGGTGACGCTGCGCGGGCGGAACGAGGGTCGAGACACCGTGATTCAGTGGTCGAAGGACCTCGGTCGGACGATTGACTATCTGAACAGCCGCAACGATTTCGACAAAGACAGGATTGCGTTCTACGGATTCAGCATGGGTGCCTCCGATGCGATTCCCGCTGTCGCGCTGGAGCCTCGCCTCAAGACTGCAATCTTCCTGGCTGGAGGACTGGACCCGGAGCGGACAAGTCTTCCCGAAGTCGAACCGATGAACTTCGCGCCGAGGATCAAGATTCCGTTCCTGATGTTGTCGGGACGATACGATTTCACGTATCCGGTCGATACGTCGCAGAAGCCGCTGTTCAAACTTGTCGGCACCGCACCCGAACACAAGCGGTACATACTGTTCGACAACGCGGGGCACGTTCCGCCGCGGCTCGACGTGGTGCGGGAAATTCTCGATTGGCTGGATCGATACTTCGGGCCCGTCCCGCACCGCGCCAATCCTGCCCTATAACTACGAAAACGAGCGGCGCAACGCCAGTAGAACATTTCGTTATTGCTGACTTGAAGGAACGTGCGGAGGAACTTCTCCGCCTGGCCGCCGTGGCGTACGGCGGCTCGGCCCAAGACACGCAGCCCGAGTCTTCTAAACAAGAGTTTTGAAGGTACGGAGGCCTAAGCTAATTGGCTTGATTAGTACTGAAGAATGCCTTATCGCCATCATTCACCGGATCGTCGGCAACCTGGAAGTTGACCAGAAACCGGGTTATGGGAACGAAAAGATCAGGTTCTCGGCGTATTGTCGGCAAAACAACACGGAAGTAATCGAAACGAGATTCCCCGAATAGTAATGGGAAGTCGGCTTGTAGGAAGCGACTCCGCGCTTGGCATCGGTTCTCGACGGATTAAGAAGCGTTCGGAAAATACCCCTGCCTCCGCGGCTCTCCTTTTCCAAACTGAGCCAGAACCAAAATGTTCCGCGTTGTATACTCTTTGGCGTCGGAAATCTAGTCCGCGCTTCCGGCGGTTTCAAAACATTCCATTCTGGCCCGCCCAGCCGCCGATCCTCCTGCTCACTTCACGGCGCTGCGCACGACAGGAGTCGCCTCCAACATGTTTCTCACGAATGTAAAGCTGTGCCGCAGTTTGATTCTCGTCTCCGCCGTGCTTCTTATCGGCATGCCCCTGAGCGCCGACAACGCTTCCCCCACCCGCCCCGGCTATTACCGCTTCCCAGCCATTCACGGCGACATTGTGATCTTCACCGCGGAAGGCGATCTCTGGTCCGTCAGCACCAAAGGCGGCCCGGCGCGCCGCCTCACCTCCAGTCCCGGCCAGGAAGTCAATGCCGCCATCTCTCCCGATGGAAAAACGGTCGCCTTCAGCGCGGATTACGAAGGCCCTGTGGATGTCTACACCATGCCGGTTGACGGCGGCCTCCCTCAGCGCCGCACCTGGGACGCCGGCGCCGTCGTCGCCGGCTGGACGCCCGACGGTCGCGTCCTCTTCCGCACACGCCGCTATTCAACTCTTCCTGATCCCAAGCTCGTCGCCATCGATGCCGAAGGCCGCCGCGAAGTTTTTCCGCTTGCGCAATCCTCGGAAGGCGCATTTACGCCCGACGGAAAATCTCTCTTCTTCACCCGCCTGCCGTGGCAAGGGAGCTCTACGAAGCGCTACCAGGGCGGCACCGCCGAAAATATCTGGCGCTACGATTCTGGTTCCGAAGCCGTCCCTCTGACGTCCGACTACGCCGGCACCTCGCACAATCCAATGTTCTGGAACGGCCGCGTCTATTTCCTCTCTGACCGAGACGGCACCATGAACGTGTTTTCCATGGACCCGCAAGGCCACGACGTGAAGCAGCACACCCATCACCGCGGCTTCGACGTGCAGTCAGCCTCCCTTTCCGATGGAAAGATGGTCTACCAGTGCGGAGCCGACCTCTGGTTGCTCGACCTCAACACCAATCAAGGCGGCATCATCCCCATCACCCTCGTCTCCGATTTCGATCAGCTCCGCGACCACTGGGTCAAAAAACCTCTCGAATTCCTCACCATGGCCCACGTCGCGCCGGATGGCAGCGCCGCCGTCTTCACCGCACGCGGCGAAGTCTTCTCCTTACCGGCCGCGCCCAGCGGGCGCATCGTAAAAGTCGCCGGCGATTCCTCCATTCGCTTCCGCGAAGCCCGCTATTCGCCCGACGGGAAATCCATCATCGCCCTCTCCACCGCCAGCGGCGAAACCGAATTCTGGAAATATCCGGCCAACGGCATTGGCAAGCCGGAGCAACTTACGAAAGACGCCAAAGTCCTCCGCTGGGACGGCGTGCCTTCTCCGGACGGCCATTGGTTCGCGCATCGCAACAAAGATCAACAGCTTTGGCTCCTGGATCTGAAAACGAAAACCGACAAGCTGATCGCGCAGTCCATGAATGACGATTTTTCCGACCTCGTCTGGTCTCCCGACAGCCAGTGGCTCGCCTACGTCGAAACCTCTAACAACACTTTTTCTCAAATCAAAGTACTCAACGTAAACACAGGCGCAATCCAGGTCCTCACCTCCGACCGCTACAACAGCGGCAACCCCGCCTGGAGCTCCGACGGCAAGTGGCTCTATTTCCTCTCCGACCGCATGTTGAAGACCACGGTTCGCGCACCCTGGGGCTCCCGCCAGCCGGATCCGTTCTTCGATCGCTCCATGAAAGTCTACGAACTCGCGCTCACGCCCGGGCTGCGCTCTCCCTTTGCTCCCGTCGACGAACTTCATCCCGACAAACCGGAAAAGTCCGAGGAAAAGAAAACGGGCAAAGACGACGACAAGAAAGACGCGAAAAGCAAAAAAGACGCAGATGACAAGAAATCGAGCGACGACAAAAAGCCTGCCGAAGAAAAAAAGGCCCCACCCGTCGTCAACATCGATTTCACGGACATTGCGGCTCGCTTGAACGAAGTCCCCGTTCCAGCTGGAAACTATTCCGTACTCCAGGCAACGGAAAAGCGTCTCTGCTGGCTGGATCGCGGTGAAGAGGTTCCGCCGAAACGTTCGCTGCAGTGCGTGGAAATCGCCAACAAGGGCGACGCGCCGGAAACCATCCTCGCCGACGTCAAGGCTTATGAAATATCCGATGACCGCAAGAAAATCCTGCTCTGGAAGGAGAATGATTTTCTGATCTTCGACTCCGACGCCAAGCCTTCCACTCTTTCCGATTCCAAGGCCTACGCCAAAGCCAAAATCGATATGGCCCGCTGGACGATCCTCACCAACCCGCGCGCCGAGTTCCGTGGCATGTTCCTCGATGCCTGGCGCCTCGAACGCGACTACTTTTACGACCGCAACATGCACGGTGTGAATTGGCCTGAAGTTCGCGACCGCTACCTGCCGCTGGTCGACCGCGTCGCCGACCGCGAAGAGCTCAACGACCTCCTCGCACAAATGGTCGGCGAGCTTTCTGCGTTGCACATCTTCGTCGTGGGCGGAGACGCGCGCGAGCCCGGCGACCGCGTGGATATCGCCACGTTCGGCGCCACACTCCGCCGCGACGAAAAATCCGGTGGCGACGTCGTCGATCACATCTATCTTCACGATCCAGATCTCCCCGACCAAGCGCCGCCTTTCGCCCGTCCCGACTCCCTCGTCCATGAAGGTGAAGTCATCCAGAGCATCGACGGCGTCGATGTACTCGGGGTCTCCGACGAACGCGTGCTCCTGCGCGGTAAAGCCGGCCGCAAAGTTCTCCTGCAGGTGAAATCAACCACGGGTCAGGTGCGCGAAGTCCTGGTCACCCCGATTTCCGAACGCGACGAGCGCAACCTGCGCTACGCCGAATGGGAATACTCCCGCCGCCGCAAAGTCGAAGCCGACTCCCAAAACCACATCGGCTACGTCCACCTTCGGGCCATGGGCTCCGAAGACATCGCCGAATGGGCCCGCGATTTTTATCCGGTCTTTGACCGCCAGGGACTCATCATCGACGTCCGCCACAACAACGGCGGCAACATCGATTCCTGGATTCTCGCCAAGCTCCTTCGCCGCGCCTGGTTCTTCTGGCAGCCGCGCATCGGCAATCCCACCTGGAACATGCAGTACGCTTTCCGGGGCCACCTCGTCGTCCTCTGTGACCAGGGCACCGCCTCCGACGGCGAAGCCTTCAGCGAAGGCATTCGTCGCCTGAACCTCGGCAAGATCATCGGGATGCGCACGTGGGGAGGTGAAGTCTGGCTATCCTTCAGCAACTTCCTCGCTGACCAGGGAATCGCCTCCGCCGCGGAAATCGGCGTCTACGGCCCCGAAGGCAAATGGCTCATCGAAGGCCACGGCGTCGATCCCGACGTCGTCGTTGATAATCTCCCGCACGCCACATTCGCCGGCAGCGACGCGCAACTCGACGCCGCCATCAAATACCTGCAGGACGGAATTCAAAAGGAGCCGCGGCCCCTTCCGCCGGCTCCTCCCTACCCAGTCAAAGCATTCAAATATGATCAATAGCGCGACTGTGACTCACCCTTTTAGGGGTGCGGCCTATCCCGGCTCCGGTAAATTGCAACGGGGCAACGAAAATCTTCACGCAGCTACCCGGGGCGGCAGTCCAGAAAGCAATTTCCGCTCGGCCAATAAGGAGGAAATTCGCGAGACTTTGATCTCAACAATAACTTCCCGGGCTCGCGGCCAGTGAGGGGTCCCGACCTCACCCAGCACACGAGCCCGGAACGCATCGGGCCCTCCACAGCCCGCCCAATGCGTATAGCCGCTTCCAGACCTATTCGAACTGAACAGGCCGTGGAGAATTAAAGGGTGATCAGTCGACGGCGAAACGCACCGACCAGCAACAATCCTGCTCCCAGCAGCCATAGCGTCGACGGCTCCGGCGCGGAAATTGTCGACTGATTTACAAGGTAGAAGGTTTCCGGCCCGCCGGTGCTGTCAGTGACCGTTGCCGACAGGCCAAACAAGTCAAACCCGGCGTTGATCGCTGCTTGCGCGGCGGCCTGTTGCGTGGCGTCCAACCCAAACAACCAGCCCGAGTTGCCAATACCCGGCTCGGATTCCGTGCTGGAGAAAACTTGGGAAGTGGGGCCAGAGGTAAATCCAACGTCTCCGTTGGCGTTGAAGAACACAAATACCAGGTTGCTCAGGCTAACAGTGCCACCGGCAGGTTGGTCCGAATTGAAGACCACTCCGATTTGAGAGGCATTGGAAACTAGCAACGTCTGGTTGTGAGGAAAGTTGGAGGGTGGTTTTTCAAAGCCGCCAGTGTTTCCACCCTGGCACAAATCCGGGTCGGTTTGGTGGTGCTGCTGGAGCCATTGAATCGTGGTGTTGAGTCTTCCCGCGTCACTTACCCCAACACAACCGGATTCAACGCCTCCCATTTGGGTTCCAGTCGCCTGCATAGTCATGACGGTGTTCACCGCACCAAACCCTGTCCCGCTCATATCTACCGGGCCGACAAAGGTTGTGTCGGCACGGGCGATTGGGGGTACTCCCCATAGGACAATGGCAACTGTAAGAGATATGGTTAGGATTTTGAGAACGGTCATGACTGTCTGCTGGTTTACAGTCATCTAGTGGAGCCTCCTGTTTGCTTGGCTACTCGGCCCCTCGTAAGCGGATGCTGTTCTGCAGTTACAGGCCACTTTCGAGGCGCTCGAAGTCCCGAAGGAAGGCAACCACGTACGCCAGTTCGCAACAATCCGTTGTTCGCCGGAAAGTTGAAACGGACAAATACCCTAGTACAGGACCACCAGAACTGGTTCACTGGCGGCAAATGCGATTTATTTTTTCTGCAATTGCTGAACGGATTCGAGGATGGTGTGCCCGACGATCGCCAGCGTCTTCGGGCTGATTTTGTCAATCGTGTCCTGCGTCGTATGCCAGTAAGGCACGTCGTTCTGTGCATCGAGGTCCATGATATCCACGGACGGCACATGCCGGGCCGTGAAGGAATAATGATCGTCCCCGCCAAAATTCGTCGGCTCCTTCACAAACACGCTTCCGTACCCCAGCCGCTCGGCCACGCTCCACACCATATCCTTCAACCACTTCGTCGACTCGCCGTCACGTTTAAAATGTGGGGTGCGCCCGCCCACGATGTCCGCCAGAATGAATGCCTTGATTTTGGCCAGGTCGCCATTTACCGCAAGCTTTGCCGCCATTTCCCGGCTGCCGTAGCGGTTGTCGGGGTCCACCCACTCCCGATTCACCGCCTCTTCCCCGTCAAAAAACGCAATCCACACCGCATACTTCCTCGGCTGCTTCTGCGCGCAAATCAATCGCGCAATCTCCAGCATCACGCCCGTTGACGACCCCGCATCGTCCGCGCCCACAAAATTCTCCAGCCGCTTGGTGTCGTAGTGCGTCCCCAGCAAGATAATTCCCGGTTTCTGCCCCGGTATCTTCACCAACAAATTCTTCATCGGCAGGCGGCCCGCCGGCGTCTCCGCCGAAAACGAATCCGTCTCCACCATGCAACCATACGACTTCAACTCCGATTCCAGATACTCCTGCAGCTTGGCCAGCGCGGGCGATCCAGCCGGACGCGGCCCGTAGCTCAACTGCTTCACCACCTGCTCATAAGCGCGCTCGCCGTCAAAGCCCCCGGTTTTATCCGGCGGCGGCGCCTGGTCGGAGGGATTCGGCGGCGCGCCAGCCACGGCGCTCATAAACGGAGGCTGCCCACCATTCGCACTGCTGGGAGCAGTGGAAGCAGTCTCGCCCGACTTGCACCCAAGCGCCAAACACGAAAAAAACACCACGCCCAACAGCACAATCCGCGGCCCGTTTCGCCAAACACTCATCCCGCGGTCCCTGCGCTCTCTGCCTCCAGGCGCTTCCTCTTGTTCCTTACCACCATCGCAGACACGCCGATGCCCACGAAATACAGTCCCACCATCGGCAGCATGAAGATCAGCATCGTCTGCGCGTCAGGTGTCGGCGTAATAATCGCGGCCACCACGGCAATAATCAAAATCGCGTACCGGAAATTCTGCCACAGAAACTTTGGCGTCACGATTCCAAACAGCGACAAAAAGAAAATCAAAATCGGCAACTCAAACACCAACCCGAGCCCCAGCAGAATCATCAGGATCAAATCGAAATATTCATTGATGCTGATCATCGGCACCACGGGCCCCTTGAAACTCACCAGGAACCGCAGCACATAAGGCAGCGTGACGAAATAGCCGAACGCAATTCCCGAAAGAAAGAGAAACACCGTCGAAAATAGAAATCCAGTCACGGCGCTGCGCTCATGCTTGTAAAGCGCCGGCGCGATAAACAGCCACAACTGGTACAGCACAACAGGGGAAGCCAATACCACCCCGAGATACACTCCCAGCGTAATCACCATGTTCAGGTAACCCGCCGGGTGCGTGTAGATAAGCTTTTGTTCCAGGCCCGCGCCCTTCAAGGCCTTAATCATCGGCTGCGTGACGAACCCGATAAACCTCTGCGAAAGATACACTCCGACAAACGCCCCAATCCCGATCGCGTACAGCGAATTGATAATCCGCTTCCGCAGTTCGGACAGATGCTCAAAAAACGTCATCTGGCCGCCGCTCTCCTCCAGTCGCGCCGCGATGGAATTGTCAGGCTGGCTGCTGTTGGTCATGGGCAGGGGGAGTTTCGCTCGGGCTGTTTTCGCTCTTCGATTCTGTGGATGGGGTTACGTTTTCGCCGTTCGACGCGTCTAATCGGGGGATAGCTTCGGCCTCCGGCTTCACGACGGGTCCGTCCCCAGCCGGATAATCCGCGGCCGCTTCAGGGAGGGTTTCCGTGCCAGAGGTCGCGCTCGACGCCGCAGGCGAATCCAGGCCTTTCGCCTTCGCTTCCGCGGCCTCCGCCTCGGCAGTCTTCTTCCGCAGCTCCGCAACCCGGGCTTGGCGCTCCAAGTCCCGCATCTCTTCCTCAAACGCACCCCTGAAATCCGTCGAAGCCTTGCGGAATTCCGCCATCAATTTCCCCAGCGTCCGCGCCAATTCCGGCAGTTTCTGGGGTCCAAAGACCACCAGCACCACCAGAAAGACCACGATCATGTGCGGCACGCTGAGCATAGGAAAAAAGCGCCGTAAAACGCCCTGTCTGCATCATAGAAAGGGCAGCCAATCGTGTCAAACGAGAGTTCGACTTTGCATGTTATACTGGGTTTTACGCTAATGGCGAGGTGTCCATGAATTCAGAACGTCGTGGCCTGATCCTGGTAGTCGTAGTTCTGCTCATCTCCGGAATCCTCGGTGGCATCTATGGACCCTCGGTCCGCGCCACCACCGCAACCACGGACGATTACCAAACCGCCGTCCGCGACTTCACGAGTGTCCTCTCCGTCGTCCAAGCCAACTACGCCGAGCCCGTGGATGCCGACAAGGCCGTCTATCAGGGCGCCATCCCCGGCATGCTCCGGATGCTCGACCCCCACTCGAATTTCTTCGACGCCCGTCAATACGCCCTCCTCCGCGAAGATCAGCGCGGCAAGTATTACGGCGTCGGCATGGTCGTCGCTCCCCGTGAAAACCACACCGTTGTCATGTCTCCCTACGTCGGCGCGCCTGCCTATAACGCCGGCCTCCGCCCCGGCGACATCATCGCCAAGGTTGACGACAAGTCCACCGACGGGCTGACCACCAGCGAAGTGGCTGACCTCCTCAAAGGCCCCAAGGGCACGGTAGTCAAAATCACTGTAACGCGCGAAGGCTTCACCGACCCGCTCATCTTCACCGTCACGCGTGACGAAATTCCCCGCCACTCCGTTGACATCATCACCATGCTGAAGCCTGGCGTCGGCTATATGCGCCTCAACCAGTTCAACGAAACGACCGACCGGGAAATCGCCGACGCGCTCAAGCAACTCGGCGCAAGTTCTCTCGACGGACTGGTCCTCGACCTCCGCGGCAATCCCGGCGGCCTGCTCAACGAAGCCGTTGCCGTCGGCGATATGTTCCTCGAAAAGGGCCAGCTCATCGTTTCCTATCACGGCCGCAGCGCCCCGGAGCGCCGCTTCTACGCCGTCCGCGGCAATCAAGGTATGAACGTGCCGCTCGTCGTCCTGGTCAACAACAATTCCGCCTCCGCCGCCGAAATCGTTTCCGGCGCCATTCAGGACCATGACCGCGGCCTTGTCGTCGGCGAAACCACCTTCGGCAAAGGTCTCGTCCAGACTGTCCAGCCCCTCTCCGAAAACACCGGCTTGGCCCTCACCACCGCGCGTTACTACACGCCCAGCGGCCGCCTCATCCAGCGCGACTACAAATCCATCTCCCTCTACGAATATCACTACGAGCGCAAGGTCCCCGACCACCCGACGGAAATTCGCCAGACCGACAGCGGCCGCCAGGTCACCGGCGGCGGCGGCATCACGCCGGACATCATCGTCGCTTCGCCCAAGTACGACAAGTTCCAGGAAACGCTGTTCCGCGCCGATGTCCTCTACCCTGCCGAGCAGGGCGTTGCCGGCTTCACGCGCTATTTTCTCGGCACCAAGCCCACCATCACTCATAGCTTCGAAGTGGACGACAACGTCCTCCACGAATTCCGCAACTACCTTTCCAAGCACAACGTGAAGTACACCGAAGTCGAGTTCGCCGACAACCTCGACTGGATCAAGCGCAAGATCAAGCAGGAAGTCTTCATGTCCGCCTACGGCACCCAGGAAGGTGACAAGGTCCTCCTCGCCGCCGACCCGCAAGTCCAAAGAGCGGTCGAGTCCATTCCCCAAGCCCGCGCCCTCTATGAAAACGCGCGCAAGGTCGTAGCCCAGCGCAGCGGCTCCGGCCACGACCAGCCTTAGAAGTAGTTCGTAAAATTGTTCTAGGAGGCCGGAGCTTTAGCTCCAACATCTGGAACCCCAAAAAACCGGGCCTCAGCCCCTGAGGACACTCTTCCTTCATCCGAACTTCGTCTATTAGATAAGTTCCAGCCCCGTTTGGATTCGCGCCGAACCTCTGCTAACATTTGAAAGGTCGCTACTCGTGGGCGAGTAGCTCAGCTGGGAGAGCGCATCGTTCGCAACGATGAGGTCGCCGGTTCGATCCCGGTCTCGTCCACCAAGTCTTAGTACAAATCACTTCAACCTTATTTCATCGCCACAGACGCGCGGGAGAGCGTCCCGGTCCCGACCGGGAAGGTCGCCGGTTCGATCCCGGTCTCGTCCACCAAGTCTTAGTACAAATCACTTCAACCTTATTTCATCGCCACAGACGCGCGGGAGAGCGTCCCGGTCCCGACCGGGAAGGTCGCCGGTTCGATCCCGGTCTCGTCCACCAAGATTCCCCATAAAACAAATGCCGCTTGGAGTCCACTCGGCAACGGGTGTGGCGTGGTTTACCTTTGATGCTACTAGTCGCCGAGTAAACGCCCGTGTAGAGGTGGGCAAGGTGGATTACAGCTCGACGGATCAGTTGGACTTGTCAATCCTTACAAAACCTTCGCTTGTCCGGTAGGTGTGTTTACGTGGACTTGACCCGCAAGCTGGCCCTCTTCGTTGACTTGGCTGTAGCTGCAACCTAAGATGAGCGGCAAATGACGGATTCCTCAACTTTGGTCGGACAGACGATCTCGCATTACCAGATCATCGAAAAGATCGGTGCTGGCGGGATGGGGGAGGTGTACCGGGCACGGGACGAACGCCTCGACCGCGAAGTTGCTATCAAAGTCCTTCCGCAGCGAACACTCATTGATGAACAGGCCCGAAAGCTGCTGCACAAAGAAGCCGTAACACTTTCTAAACTGAATCACACCCATATTGCGACCATCTATGACTTTGATACGCAACAGGGATTGGACTTCCTTGTGATGGAATATGTGGGCGGGGAGACGCTCTCACAGCACCTGTCAGCTTCGGTGCTCTCCGAGAAGGAAGTGGCGACCTTGGGCCTGCAAATTGCCCAGGCGCTCGAAGAAGCCCACGAGCACGGCATCATCCATCGCGACCTCAAGCCCGCGAACATCGCGATTACTTCCAAAAGGCAAGTGAAAGTCTTGGACTTCGGTTTGGCGAAATTATTTGATCCGACACGGGGCGGAGTGAAAGCGGAAACACTGACGCAAAGCGTGGATTTCTCCCGTCCGATTGGAACCTTGCCTTATATGGCGCCCGAGCAGGTGAACGGGGAGCACATCGACGCACGCACCGACATTTGGGGCGCAGGGTGCGTGCTCTACGAAATGGCAACACATCAGCGGCCATTCCGCGAAGAATCTACAGCGCGCCTGCTTGATTCGATTCTGAATCGGGTGGTGGTCACCCCGCGGGCGATGAATCCAAGGATTTCGCAGGAGATGGAACGCATCATTCTGAAATGCCTGGAGAAGGCACCAGAGAATCGCTTTCAGTCTGCCAAGGAATTACTCGTGGACCTTCGCCGCCTCACCGAGGGCTCAACTGCGGTGGTCGGTCACCAAGAACCTTCTATGCGGAACCATGTGTGGAAACTCGCAGCTACATTGCTAATCGCCCTGGCGCTCGGCGCCACTTACTTTGTCGCACGCCGCTATTGGCACCAAAGTGCTGCTGCCCAGCGAATCATGCTCGCTGTACTCCCGTTCGAAAACCTCAGTGGGGACCCCAAGCAGGAATACTTTAGCGATGGCCTAACGGAGGAGATGATTTCGCAACTGGGGAGATGGCAGCCACAGCGGCTCGGCGTCATCGCCAGAACCTCCGCTGCCCAATACAAGGGTTCCAAGAAACGCATTGACCAGATCGGGCGTGAACTGGGCGTTAGCTACATTCTGGAGGGCAGCGTGCGTCGCGAAGCGGACCGTGTCCGGATCTCCACGGAACTTGTTCACGTCGTCGATCAGACTCCACTTTGGTCAGAGACCTATGAGCGCCAAGCCGCCGATGTATTTGCCGTCCAGAGTGAGGTCGCGAGCCGCATCACTCAATCGCTGGCTCTCGAATTGCTCCCCTCCCAGCAAGCCTCGTTACTTCGCTCCCCGACCATGGACTCCGCCGCGCACGATGCCTATCTCAAGGGCCTCTATTATTTGAACAACGTCACGGGCGAAAACTACGAACGAGCTAGAAGCAATTTGGAGCAAGCCATAAAGATCGATCCTCGCTATGCTCCTGCGTACGCCGCGCTGGCTGAATATTATTGGGGTACCGATAAACTGCCGCCACAGCTAGCCATGCCGAAAGCCGAGGAATACGCTCTGCAAAGCCTCCAGCTTGATGAGTCGCTCCCGGAAGCTCATAGCGCACTTGCAGGCGTCCGTTTTTATTACAATTGGGACTGGTCCGCCGCTGAGAAAGAATTCACCCGGTCACTGGAACTAAATCCTAGCGGAGCAGAGACGCACCGCTTGTATTCCCTGTTTCTGGCTTCCGTCGGTGGTGCGGATCAGGCGGTGCGGGAGATTCGCCGTGCCCAGCAACTGGATCCCCTCTCCCTCAATATCAACACTTCCGCAGGATGGGTATTCAATTACACTCGCCAGTACGACCAGGCGATCGACCAATGCCGGAAGGCGCTTGAGATCGATCCGGACTACGTCTCCGCACACGATTGTCTGGGTGAGGGCTACTTGGCCAAAGGAATGTTTGAGCAGGCTGTTGCGGAGTTCCGACGAGCCGCTTCCGGTGGCGAGCCAGTACGCACAGTGGGTCTGGCCCGAGCCTATGGAACCATGGGGAAGAAAAATGAAGCGCGGAAGGTGTTGGAAGAATTAACGAAGGCGTCCAGGCAAAGTTACTTTCCCCCGTATCTTTTCGGCGCGATCCACGTAACTCTCGGGGAAAACGAACTGGGTCTCGATTGGCTTGAAAAGGCATACACCCACCGCGACCCCTACCTGGTGCACCTGAAGAGGGACGTGAGTTTCGACCCCCTTCGCTCGGATCCTCGCTTTCAGGATCTCTTGCGTCGAATGAACTTCCCGCAGTAGAGAGCTTGCCGTATCATGAAAATGTTTTCGCGGTCACTTTACTATAGCCTGTTCCGAGAAAGCCGTGCAACTGCATCTGCTTTGCCGGTGATCGATAGTGACCAACCAACTGATTTCGCCTGATTTTTCGTCCCCGGGTTCCGGCAGCTTACATCCCTCTGTGATAGTCACCGCAGCATCAAACACGAGTTTTCCGGTGTTTGTTCCATCGATAAATGCCTTAAACACCTTTGTATCGTTCCTGAATTCCTTATAGATCGCCGGCGGCATTCGCAGCAGCGCTAGCTGCGGCCACTTTGGGTCGCTTGGTGCCGATTTCCAAGCTCTGAAAACCAGGACGTCTCCTTTGACCCTCCCAGACTCGAAAGTCACGCGCTCCCACTCAGCTGGTTTGCCACTTTGTTTCTCCCCCGCAAAAGTCGGCCGGCTTGGATGCCACGCCACTAAAGCGCAGCCCCCAACTACAGCACAGACCAAAGTCCCGCGGACGAGGCTATTGAGTCGCTTCATGAAACCCTCCTTTGGCTACCAGGTGGCCTCGGTCATCGTAGTTGAATAGGGTACGGAATCATAGAGGGGCTTTCAGCTATCACATCGCCATTTTGCTGGTAGCCGGCATTAAGTCCCACGCGTGCCAGAAGGCTTGCATCTCACCCGGCGTGCCAAGCGACACGCGGATGTATTTGTCGAGCACCGGATACTTCGGCCCAATCAAAATGTGGTTTTTCTTCAGGTGATCAATCACTTCGTCAGGCGGCCGCATCGGATTCACCATCGCAAAATTCGTCTGCGAATCGATCGCCCGAAGCATCCGCGCGTTCACCTGGTTCATGAACTCTTGCCGGTCGTCGCTGTTGCGCTTGATGCCGAGCCGCACATATTCCACATCGTCGAGCGCGGCCGAAGCAGCGCGGGCGGAAACCACGCTCACGCTCCAGTTGGGAAAGCCCGCGGGCAGCCGCTTCGCCATTTCCGGCGCAGCGACGGCGTAGCCAATCCGCATCCCCGCCAGGCCGTAGATTTTCGAAAACGTGCGCGAAACAATCACGCGCGGATCGTCGAAGTGCCGATCGAGAAACGATTCGTACTCCATATTGGGGGTAACAAAGTGATGATACGCCTCGTCAATCAGCACCGTGACCTCAGCAGGCAGCTTGCTGATAAACGCTTCGATCTCTTTGCGCGGCGTGATGGTCCCCGTGGGATTATTCGGATTCACAATATAGACGAGCCCCGTGGGAGTGCGCGCGGCATCCACCATCGCGCCCAAATCGTGCTCATACCGTTTGTTCAGCGGCACGCTCGCGACTTCCACCCCAGCCGCTTGCGCCAGCTTCCCGAGCGACGGAAACGTGGGCGCGCCCTGCACAAGTTTCTTGCCCGGCTTCAGAAACGCTAGCGCGGCCATGGCGAGAATCTCGCCGGAGCCGCAGCCAAGCACGATCTGTTCCGGCTTCACCTTGTGCATCGCCGCAAGCTTCTCGATCAGCGTGTCATATTCCGTCCGCGGGTAACGATTGCTGCTCGCCACGGATTCGCGCAGCACCGCCAGAACTTTTTCCGAAGGCCCATACGGATTTTCGTTCCGATAGAGGAGGACCGGATCCGCTGCCGTCGCCACCCTGGCCGGCTGATCCGCAGCGATAAAATTCTCCCGCGGCCCCTCTGCCGCTGAAGCAAGGGAAAAGCTGCGAAGCGCCGGAACGGCAGCTCCCACAACCGCGCCAACGCCAATCTGTCGAAGAAGTTTTCTACGCGAAACGGACATGAGGACCCCCTCGGTTCCATCGCCGCCAGTCGCCCGCGAAGCGCAGACGACCGCCGCGTTGGCGGGTATTCTACTGTGTTGCGCTAGCGAAGGGTTAGCGTTACCTGCTGGCTGTGCGTCAACCCGCCACTGGTGGCGGTGATGGTCAGCGTGAAGGTGCCAGTCGGCGATTTGCGGTTGGTACTCACGGTCAGTGTTGACGTCCCCGACCCAGTGATTGTCGCGGGACTGAAACTTGCGCTGGTGCGCCGCGGTAATCCGGTGACACTCAGCCCAACCGCGCCGGTAAATCCGGAGCCGGGCGTCACCGTGACGCTGTAGCTCCCGTTGGATCCCCTCGACACTGTAAGGCTGGCGGGGGCGACGCTTACGGAGAAGTCGCCGCTCACCACCAGCGTGACATTCGCTGTATGAGTCAATGCACCACTCGTTGCCGTAATTGTCAGCGGATAACTCCCCGGTGCGGTCGAAGTGCTCGTGGAAACGCCGAGCGTGCTGGTGCCAGACGTGGATATCGACGCCGGACTGAACAAACCTGTTGCGCCCGCGGGCAGTCCGCTGACGCTGAGAGCAACACTTCCCGCGAATCCTGCGCCTCCGGTGACTGTCGCGGTGTAGGAAGTTCCCCCACCTTGCACAAGGGCACGCGATGCGGGAGACGCGGAAAGCGAGAAGTCTGGTTGCACGGTGATCGTGCGCGTCGGCGGCGCGGGGTCGGTCAGGCCGGCATTGTCCGTCACCGTAAATGTGGTGACATAGGTGCCCGGAGCGGCGTAAGTAACGCTGCCAGGATTGGCAAGGTTGCTGGCGTTGGGATTCCCTCCGGGAAAAGACCAGGAGTACCCGCTGATTGTTCCGTCCGGATCGCTGCCCGTGCCGGAATACACCACCGACTGTCCGGCGGAAATGGTCACGTCCGATGCGGGACTCGTGATGGTGCCGGTGGGCGGCGTGTCGTTCGCCGCCAGCGAAACCTGCAGCATCGTCGCAACCGACGGCACGCCCGCGCTGTTCAGGATAAACAGCATGTAATACCCCGGCGGCGCGATATTCCCATTCGGCGGGCCGGTTACGTTCAGCACGCCCGCGCCCGCGCTAAACGAAAGTCCGACGTAACGCTGATCCATGTCAAACGCGTGCGTCACCGCGCCATTGCGCATCAGCACCACATTCGAAATCGAAGCGGCATCGGGAGTCTGCACCTGAAACCCTCCGCCATAACCGATAACAGAGGAAGAAGCGCCGGTGATCGCCGGACGCGTCGCCGGCGTGCCGTCCGCATTCAAAAGATACTGCGGCGTATAAACTTCCATATGCGGTTCGTACGTGCCCCGCTGCGGATTTCCGCCAGCCACCCACACGGTCGCATCGGGCATCAACAGGCTGACCGAGTGATACAACCGCGCGTAAACCAGCGCGCCGGCCGAACTGAACGTATTGCTCGCGGGGTCATAGAGGTCGGCGTTCAAGCTGGCAGTCGTCGTATCTTCATCGTTCAGCGAACCGCCAAGCGCCAGAATTTTGCCGTTTGGCAACAGCGTCGCGTTCATTTCGATGCGCGGCTGTGACATGTTCGGCCCGTTCACCCACTTCGGCGTGGCCGCGGAGAGATCAATAATTTCCGTAGTGTTGGTCGAGGGATTCCCGCCGCCCAGGATGATCACCTTCGGCGTGTAGTTGTTCGCCGGCGTCAGCGGGAGAAGCACCGAAGAGCCATACGTGCGCGTCCCGCTGTAATTCGTGAACGCGATATTGGTGGTCCAGGTGTGGGTCGATGGATTAAATAAGCTGGAGCCCGTGGTCGCGCCAGAATAAAAAACATTCCCGTTCGGCAGCACATGCATCCGCGGGTAAAGTGGCGGTGTCCACGGAGCGGCAAACGCCGCGCTCCAGCCCGAGCTGGCGCTATAAAATTCCACTGAAGTGTTCGTGCCGCCGGTCTCGTTCAGCCCGGAAAAAATCATGGCCCGCCCGTCCCCCAGCACCGTCCCCGTCGGATACCAGCGTCCGTGCGCCATCGTTTGCTGGTTGGTGAACGTGTTCGTCGTAGGATCGTAGGTAGCGGTATTCAATTCCCCATGAAACGGATCGTATTGCAGCGTCCCTCCCATAACGAACGGCCGCCCATCCGGCAGCACCACCATGCCATTGCAAAACATGTCCCACGCAACGGGTTGCGTCGTAATCGTCCCCGCCTGCGGATCCCAAAGCGCCGCTTGGTAATTCGTATTGCCCGCCACGTTACCGGATCCCGAAACGACCAGCACCTTCCCGTTGTACAGCAACGCCGTGTGCACCGGATTGATGGGCATGGTGTATGGCAGCGTCTGCCACTTCCCCGATTGGGCAACCGCGTTGGGAACAGCCGCTGCCAAGCCGATCAGCAGCAGAGATAGAATCGCGAACTGGCGGCGATGGAATCCGTTCATTTTGAGCTCTCCCATGTGACCGCGTGCGGGGACAGAAAGGGACTTTAGGCGTTGACTGCAATCCACGTTCCAGCCGAAACCTGGAGACTGCTTGTATCTTATTATTTCTAAATGTAGTTAGAATGCCACAGCCAGGGATACAGACCGGTATTTTGTCAGGAAATGAACTTGGGTGGCAAAGTGCGGAAATTTCCTGCAGCAAGTCAGTTTAATCGTCTATTGCTGCCAGCCGCCGCCAAGCGCCCTGTAGAGCTGCACGAGACTCTGATACTCCGTGCCCCGCGCCTGGGCCAGCACCAGTTCCGCCGAAAAAAGGGAACGCTGCCCGTCCAGCACTTCCAGATACGTTGTGGTGCCTCCCCGGTAGCGCATGATCGACAGGCGCACGGACTCTTGCAAGTCCGCCACGGTCTGCTCCTGGCGAACCCGGACCTCATGGTTTTTCTGGTAGCCGATGAGCGCATCGGATGCGTCTCCGAACGCCTGCTGAATCGCTTGCCGGTAAGAAATCAGGGCTTGCTTATGCTGCGATTCGGCCAGCCGCAAATTCCCGCGTAGCGCCCCACCTGTAAATATTGGCTGGCTCACTTGTGCTCCGTATGACCAGATCCCTAGTTGCGAACTCATCAGCCCCGAAAATGCGCTGCTTCTCCCAAAGGCGCCCCCGCCGGAGCCCGTCAGGGTGATTTGCGGAAAGAACTGCGCCTTGGCCACTCCGATTTCGGCGTTTGCGGCTACCAGGACATGTTCCGCCTCGCGAATATCGGGCCGCCGCTCCAGCAACGCGGACGGCAACCCGGGCGGAACGTCGGGAGGTAGCACCTGCTGGACCAGCGTCTGCCCGCGTGGCACACCCTGCGGGTAGTTGCCCAGCAGAATGCTGATCGCATTTTCTTCCTGCGCGATCTGCCGCTCCAGGTCTGGTATAGTGGCATTCGCCGAATCCAGCACCTGCTGCGCCTGCAAAACGTCCAGCTTTGTGGCCACGCCGTGGTCCATGCGTAAATTGGTCAGCTTCACCGAATCTTCCTGCGTCCTTACCGTGTCGTGCGTGATTTGGAGCTGCAGATCAAGTTGCAGGAGCGCAAAATAGTCGCTCGCCACATCGCTCACCAGCGTCAGGATCACCGTCTGCTGCGCATCTTGCGTCGCCAGCAGTTCCGCGCGCGATGCCTCCGTTGCGCGGCGCAACTTCCCGAAGAAGTCCAACTGAAACGCGGCATCGGCTGTAAGTGTCAAAAAGTTCGATGTGGTTTGGAAATTGTGTTCTTTTCCACCGCTGAAATCACCATTCCCCGACACCTGCGGAAACAGGTTCGAACGCGTAATCTGAACCTGCGCTCGCCCCGCATTGATCCGCTCCGTCGCCAGTTGCAAATCGTAATTCTGCTTCAGCGCCGTTCGAATCAGCTCCTGCAACGTCGGATCCTGGAACACCTGCCACCACGGCAGATCCGCGTAAGACGCTACCTGCGGCTGCACCTGTGGGCCATCCTTCAAGTCGCGGTATTCCGTTGGCGTCTGAACAGTAGGTCTCTTGTAGTTCGGCCCGACTTTGCAGCCACTCACCACAAAAGAAACCACCATCACGAAAATCACCGGCGCCAGTTTCTTCATAAGTCTCTCCGACGTCCCACACAGGGTGTTTCTGCCGAAGTCCATTTCAGTCTCCCGGCGCCGGTAGTGGCTCAGCCGGCAAACTTCCCGCGGCTCGCTCCTTGTCCGCACCCGACCATTTCTCAACCATGTAGAAAATCGCCGGAATAAAGAAGATTCCCAGCGCGCTCGCCGCGATCATTCCCCCGATAACCGTCGTGCCCATGATTTGCCGCGCCACCGATCCGGCCCCCGTCGCCGTCCACAGCGGCACGCAACCCAGAATGAACGCGAACGACGTCATCAAAATCGGCCGTAAACGCAGCCTGGCGCCCTCCAGCGCCGCGTCCGCCAAAGGCTTCCCTTTCTCAAACTGGTCTTTGGCAAACTCCACGATCAGAATCGCGTTCTTCGCCGCCAGCCCGATCAACATCACCAGCCCGATTTGCGAGTAAACATCGCTCTCCATCTGCACCAGGTACGGCGGGAAAAATACGCCCTGCAAGAAACGCCGCAAGAATAAAATTGCGAACGCCCCGAAGATCGCCACGGGCGTACTCAACAGCACGCTGAAGGGCAACGACCAACTTTCATAGAGCGCTGCCAAGATCAGGAAAACGAACAAAAGGGAAAGTCCGAAAATCACCGAGGCCGGTACACCCTCACGGGCTTTTTGTTCTTGAAACGACATCCCTGAGTAGTCGAAACCCATTTCGCGCGGCATGGTCTGCTTGAAGACTTCTTCCAGCGCCGCAGTGGCTTGATCTGAGCTATAACCAGGCGCGGCGCTGCCATTAAGCTGCGCAGAACGGTACTCGTTGAAGCGAAGCAGAAATTCCGGGCCGAGGCGAGGCTTCATAGCGACCAACGTCGAGAGCGGAACATTTTGTCCTTTGTTGTTGCGAACGTAGAATTGGCCGACGTTCTCCGCCTTCGCGCGATCTTCG
>Ga0210405_10001447_pt1 | contig 27001 bp, 23 predicted proteins | sample IncBWH11MmetaG_FD_155492 | JGI IMG/M metagenome (GOLD analysis project Ga0210405, IMG submission 155492) | Forest soil microbial communities from Barre Woods Harvard Forest LTER site, Petersham, Massachusetts, United States - Inc-BW-H-11-M | ecosystem: Environmental > Terrestrial > Soil >...
TAGTGATATCCGCGAAGTTGATAGGGAACGGAGAGATCCGTTTGCAGGATGCGCCCCAGCATCTCCTGATAGAGCCTCTCCTGAAAGGTTTCCGTCGGCTTCAGAATGGCATCGGTATAAGCGTTTTCAGCTTCCAGGTAGGCAATGACTTCAGCGTTTTCCTTGTGCCGGAGCCAGGCGTAATGGTCCACCCGGCGATCGCCGTGCAAAACGTGCTCGACAGGTTCGCGCCGGGCGAGGGGGGGCTTGGGAGCTCTATTTTCAGGCGCTTCATGCGAAAGCACCGGCGAGGCCGTATTGGCGTGGGGATCCATCAGTCTCTTTGAGTTGTGCGCGCGGCAGGGTTGCGCGCCGGGCGTAGCGAATCGCGTGCGTCCGCTATACTACTACGGAAGTTGGCAGCGGGAGAAAGCGCGCTTCGGCGGCGCCTGGGAAATTTGGATGGCGAGAGAGACGGAAATCAAGCTCCGGATCAGTGATCTGCCCGCGTTTCATCGCGCGTTGAAGCGCATCGGGGCGCGCCTTGCCGGTCCCGGAACTTCGAAAGTTCATGAGCAAAACGTAATTTTCGATACTCCCCCAGGTGGACTTGCCCAGCATGGCCAATTGTTGCGCATTCGAACGGAGTCGCCCGTGGCGCGAGGGAAGACGCATTCCCCGCAAGCGAAGCAGCGCGTGGTCTTAACTTTCAAGCAGCCGGCTGCCGCAGGGCTGGAAAATCCCTCTTTTGGACCGTACAAGGTTCGGGAGGAGATTGAGGTCGAGGTCGCCGAGGCCGGCAATTTGACCAGAATCTTCGAAGGACTGGGCATGCAAGGCTGGTTTCGCTATGAAAAATACCGCACCACCTTTCGAATGCCCGACTCGCAAGCCTGGGCCAAGGGTCTTCTGATTGAACTTGATGAAACGCCGATCGGGACCTTTGTGGAACTGGAGGGCCCGGCTGCGGCGATCGATCGCGCCGCCCAGGAACTGGGGTTTTCGAAGCACGACTACGTCTTGAAGAACTATCTCCGCTTGTACATGGAAGATTGCCACCGCAAGGGCGAAGAACCGCGTCACATGGTCTTTCCGAACCGCTAGAGTGCCTCTTCATAGTCGTTCGAACAAAAAAATGGATTCAAAAGTCATTCTTTTCTTGACAATACGGAGCACGCGGCTTATCAATGCAACTGTGACTGCAATTTCGTCACAAAACGGAGTGAATTTTCCCTCGATGAGTGCGGGCAGCGAACTCGAACCTGGCCCTAGTAGGTCTGGTAGGCAGCGCGGCCAGAAAATGGTCCAACGGCCAAGTTTCCAGATAATGTCGCGCGAGGCGCAGGCCACCGCGCGATCAGTCGGGTGGGGAGGGTTCACCGGCGGCTAAAGGTAAGTCCATTTGTGTGAGGTACTTGCCCGCCGCCGAGGTTCTTCGGTGCGCGGGTTTTTTCTTGCCGGGGGCCCTCGAACGCGGAGCCGTTCGAACGAGACCGGCAGCGCGCGAGGAGGCAGAGCCAATGGATATCTACGCCACGGAATTGATGGGCGCCAAAACTTACGATGTGGCCGGGAATTATGTCGGCCGCGTGCGCGAATTCTTTATCGAGCCGGCGGAAGCGCCTAATCGCGTCTCGCACTATCTGCTGTCACGGGGCCATTTTCAGCCCCTCGTCGCCAAGCACAATCAGGTCGCCTCGGTGGCGGCTGGGAAGATGGAATTGAGCGTCAGCGAACGCGCCCTGGAGCTTTACAGGCCTAACGAATCGTGGCTGGCGGTTCAGAAAGACTTGCTGGATCAGCAGATTATTGATACGCGGGGGCGCAAAGTCGTGCGTGTAAATGACGTCGACCTGACGCCGTTTCGAACCAATGGCAACGTCGAGCTGCGCCTGACGCAGGTGGATGTAGGCCTCCCGGGAGCAGTGCGCAGGCTGCTGCAAGGGGTGGTGCCTTACGCGGTCGTACGAAAGCTGCAGAGCAAATTGCCGCAGAGCGCGATTCGATGGGAATTTGTGAACCTCATCGAACCGGACCCCATGCGCCGGGTGAAGCTGCGGATCACACACGAAAAGCTCGAGGATTTGCACCCGGCGGACCTCGCTGAAATCATGGAGGACCTATCCGCGGCGGAGCGGCAGGGAATTATCGCCTCGCTGGATGAAGAGACCGCAGCGGCGGTATTGGCGGAACTGGACGAGCGGCTCACCACGCAAATCGTCGAAAAACTCGATCCGGAGAAGGCCGCAGACATTCTGGAGGAAATGGCCCCGGACGCTGCGGCCGACCTCCTGGGAGATTTGTCCAAGGAAACTTCAGAAGAACTTTTGCACGAGATGCCGGGGCAGGAAGCCGACGAGGTGCGGGAATTGCTGGAATTCGACCCTACGACGGCGGGGGGGATGATGAACCCCGATTTCTTGTTCGTCGGCGAGACGTCCACGCGGGACGAAGTGCTGGAATGGATGCGCGGGCAGGAGTCGAACTTTGATCAACTGGACACGATCGTCTTGCTCGATGATGGCGCGGAGTTTTCGGGCACTGTCCCGGTTGGAAGGCTTCTTCTGGCCGCGTCCGATCAGCGCATGACGGAGTTGAAGATGGAACCGCTGCTCAGCGTGCCTGCGAACGCGGACGACAAGGAAGTTTTCGAGCTATTCGACAAGTACAACCTGCGGATGCTAACCGTGATTGATAAGGAAAACCGGCCGATTGGGGCCATCACCGTGGACGACGTGGTGTCGAAGCTGGTGAAGGACTAAGACGGAATAAGAAAGAAATAAGAAGGGAATTCCAGCGGGTCGATGAACTGGACCACTATTTCCGAGAAGTTTGACCGCGTCCGCGCAGGCGATACGGATCTGCTTAGGAAAATCCGCGGGCTGCGGCGGCGGCTGACGCTGTTGCTGGCGGTCGTAGGCCCAGGGCTGATCACATCCAATGTCGACAACGACGCGGGCGGAATTTCCGTTTACACGCAAGCGGGAGCGCAATACGGCTACGCCCTGCTGTGGTCGCTCATACCTATGACCATCGCGTTGTACGTGACGGAAGAGATGTGCGCGCGCATGGGAGTGATCACCGGCAAAGGGCTCTCCGATCTCATCCGCGAGGAGTTCGGATTCCGCTCGACGTTTTTTGTGATGGTCACCGGTTTCTTCGTGGACCTGGCGAACGTGGTGGCGGAATTTGCGGGTGTCGCCGCTTCCATGCAGATTTTTGGCGTAAGCAAGTACATCGCGGTGCCGCTCGCGGCCATGCTGGTTTGGGTTCTGGTGATCCGGGGAACGTACCGGCAGGTGGAGGTTATTTTTCTCTTCGCATGCGTTCTGTATTTGTCCTACGTATTTTCCGCTTTTTTGGCCAAGCCCGATTGGCTGATCGCCGCGAAAGAAACGGTGATTCCGAACCTTCACATGGAATCCGGCTACCTGCTGATGCTGACGGGACTTGTGGGGACCACCATTGCGCCGTGGCAGTTTTTCTATCTGCAAGCCGGATTCGTGGAAAAGAAGGTGGGGCCGCGCCAGTATCGCCAGGCGCGTGCTGATGTTCTCTTCGGGAGTATCAGCTGCATGGTGATCGTCTTCTTCATCATCGTTTGCACCGCGGCGACGCTTTACAAGAATGGCCATCGAGACATCACCGACGCGGCACAAGCGGCGGCGGCGCTGATTCCGCTTGCCGGCAAAGGCGCGGGAGTTCTCTTCGCATTCGGACTGCTCAACGCGTCGCTCTTTGCGGCTTCCATTTTGCCGCTTTCCACCGCGCACGTGATTTGCGAGGGGCTGGGCTTCGAGGCCGGGCTGGACCACAAATTCAAAGAGGCGCCCATATTTTACTGGCTGTATACGATTTTGATCGTGGTGGGGGCGGGGGTGGTTCTGCTGCCGCATGCGCCGCTTTGGAAGATTCTGATCTTTTCACAAGTGGGCAACGGGATTTGGCTGCCGGTGGTGGTCATTTTCATTCTTCTTCTGGTCAACCGGCGGGATTTGATGGGCGAATACGTCAACACGATGACCTTCAACGTTGTCGCGTGGGTGACGGCGATCGCCATGATCGTGCTGACTTTGGTGCTCACCTATACGGCGCTTTTCCAGCAAAGCGTCCCGCCACCGCCTTGATGGTAAAAAAGGCACGGGACATTGCGCCATCACGGAAACGTATGTTAACTTTGCGTCGTAAAGAGGTTTCCCAAGGAAGCTTGCCCACGAACCGTGCCACACCGCCATCCATCCAAAACGCTGCACGTTGCCACTCCTAGCTCACTCGGGCCAGTTACGCCGGAAGAGGCGGGCCTGCTCGAAAAGCTGGACTTGGCGCGGCTGCCGAGGCACATCGCGGTGATCATGGACGGCAACGGTCGGTGGGCACAGAAGCGCCACCTGCCGCGCATCGCCGGGCACCGTTCGGGAACGCAATCGGCGCGCACGACGATCGAAACCTGCGCCCGATTGAAAATCGAGGCGCTGACGCTTTATGCCTTTTCCGTGGAGAACTGGCGGCGGCCCAAAACGGAGATCGACTTCCTGATGGCGCTGCTGCGGGAATACCTCCGCAAGGAGATGCCGCTCATTCAGAAAAACGAGATTCGCATGAGGTTTCTCGGGCGCATGGACGAACTCCCGGCGGGCGTCCAGAACGACGTGCGGGACGCCATGGACAAGACCGCGGGGAACAATGGCATGGTGCTGTGCGTGGCGCTGAATTACGGCGGGCGCGCGGAGATTGTCGACGCCATGAACGCGATCCTTTCCGAGCGCAACGGCCATGGGGTGCCGGCCAAGGTTACCGAGGAGCAGCTTTCGCGGCACTTGTATACCGAAGGCCTGCCGGATCCCGATCTGCTGATTCGCACCAGCGGGGAGATGCGCGTGAGCAATTTTCTGCTGTGGCAGATTGCCTACGCTGAGATTTTTGTAACAGAAACGCTTTGGCCGGACTTCAACCGCGCGCGGTTGCTCGAAGCCTTGCTGGAATTCCAGAAGCGCGAGCGCCGTTACGGCGGTATCCGTGAAGGCCAGCCCTCCGACGAAAAGCCGGCGCGCGCAGCGGGCCACTAACCTCCCGATAGGATTTCTAGTTTACTTGTACCGTCCACCCCCCCCCAATTTGCATGAATATCAAGGGAAAGGACTGATTCCTTTCCGCGAAGTGAAGCACTTCCAAACGGGTGAGAAGAAGTGTTGCAAACAGCGGGGCGAAATGGCACGATTCCGGCCATGCGCCGGTTTAGGCTTCTCTACATACCGATGTTGGTGTTGGCCTCTTTGGTACTTGCTCCTCAGGCAAACGCAGACACGATTTCCGGCACGGTGAAAGACCCTTCGGGCGGAGTCGTTATCGGGGCGCGCGTCGAGATCAGCGGCGGCAACTTGTCGCAGCCGCTAGTGCTCACCTCCGATGAATCCGGCAAGTTCGTGGCGCCCAATTTGAGCGCTGGAAGATATTCGCTTCGCGTTGCCAAGGAAGGGTTTGACGACCTGGTGACCACCGTGGACCTGCACGGCACTGCTGATCTGCCGCTTAGCTTGGCAATCAAGGCACAAGAAACCAGCGTCACCGTCACTGGAAAGAGCACGGCGTTCGCGAATTCAGACGCCATCTACCGCCAACTTCGCGAGGACGGACTTGGCGAAACGTTCCACTGCGAGAATTTCATCCTTCCGATTGACGTGGGGACCTTCGAGTTGAAATCGGGAACGATTACTTTCCTGGGAAGGATCAACAAACTTGAAACTGGCGCCGTGTTCGTCGGTCAGGGGCATTTCACCCTCAAACCCTTCGCCACGCTTGACGTAAACGAGATGGCGCGGCGCGCCGGCGGCCCGACGGCCGAGGAGGACTTCACCGAAGCGGTGTTTCGTTTCTCGCCGGACCAGTTTTCGCAATTCGCGGCGGCGCTGGGAAGCAGAGCGGAAACGCCGGCGGAGGCTGCGAGCGCTTTCCAACACTGGAAGGATAAAGTTCGCCACCGCCACGAGGTACCCGAGGGACTAACGCAAGGCCTTCTGGAAAGCGAAACGATCGACAACGTGGACGCTGACGTGCTGGCCGCCCTATATAATCCGAAGCATCCGCCCTTTTTCAACGCCTACATGCACGGAACGCCTCACAAAGACCTGCGTTTCCTGCTGCGCGCGCGTGTGGGGGCAATTCCGCAGCTCGATTCGCCCGAGGAAGTGGCGCTGGTCAATTGCAACGGCGGCGGAATGGACGACGGTATCTGGTATTCGCAGCATCTGAAGTCCGAGTTTGCGGCCCGTACGGCAAGCTCGCAAGAGGACCGGCGCATGTTTGCCACCCGCCGGTACAACATCGAAACGGTCATCGGGAAGAACGATCACCTGTTCAGCCGCGCGACGATCACGTACGAGCCGCTGGTCCCCGGCGAGCGGGTGATGAAATTCGGGCTGCTTCCGACGCTACGCGTGACGCGCGCAAGCGGTGAGAAGGGCGAGGACCTGCATTTCATTCAGGAGAACAGAAAGGAAGACGGCTCGTTCTACGTGGTTCTCGATGAGGCCCCAGCGATGGGTCAAGCGCACTCCATTACCGTGGAATACGGCGGCGACAAAGTGGTGACCAATGCGGGCAGCGGAAGTTACTACATCGGGGCGCGCGAATCGTGGTATCCGAACCTGAACGGCTTCGGTGAAAAAGCGCTGTACGATCTCACGTTCAAGGTTCCGCCCTCGAATGTGTTGATCAGCGTGGGCAAGCTCGAGGAACAACACACCGAGGCAGGATTTGCCGTGACGCACTGGGTAACGCCGGTGCCGATCGCCGTCGCGGGATTCAACTACGGTCAATACAAAAAGATCGATTTCCCGGACAGTATCACGCATTACGAGATGGCCGGATATTATTTGACGGAATTGCCGGACAGTTTGCGGCGTTTTGGGGGCAACGCGTCCGGCGGCTTGGCCGGCAACCCGATGGCCAGCCAAGCGCTCAGCAGCATGGCTCCCGCCTCGATGACCAAGTACGCGCTGGATCAGGCTCGCGCGCAGATGCAGTTGTGCACATTCTATTTCGGCAAGGGTCCTTACGAAAACGTGTATATCACCGAACAACCGAATTTCAGCTTCGGCCAATCCTGGCCCAACCTGGTGTATTTGCCGATTTCCGCGTACATCGACTCGACCCAGCGATGGATGATGTTCGGCCATATCGACACAAAATTCAGCGGCTTCGTGCAGGAAGTGACGCCGCACGAGGTGGCGCATCAGTGGTTTGGCCACGCCGTTAGCTGGGCTTCCTATCACGACCAGTGGCTCTCGGAAGGATTTGCGGAATTTGCGGCGGCATTGTTTCTACAGCAAGCCGTGGGGCCGAAGTGGCAGAAGGACTATATCGATTTCTGGGAACGGCAGCGCGTGCGCATCCTCGAAAAAAATAATTTCGGCGTCTCGCCGAACGATGCGGGGCCGCTGTGGATGGGATTACGGCTCATTTCTCCGCGCTCCGGGCAAGCCTATCAGGGAGTGACTTATTCCAAGGGCGCCTATGTACTGAGCATGCTGAGGTCACTGATGCGCGCGGAATACGGCTCTCCCGGGGAACCCGATCAGGCTTTCATCGACATGATGCACGAATTCATGGAACGTCACCGGGATACGCCCGCTTCGACGGAATCTTTCAAGGCTGTCGCCGAAAAGCACATGACGAAGAAAATGGACCTGCAGCAGAATGGGCGGCTGGATTGGTTTTTTCGCGAGTGGGTCTGGGGCACGCAGGTGCCCCGGTACAATTTTAAGTACGAAGTGCAACCGGCGGAAGGCGGCAAATTCAAAGTGCAAGCGGAAATCACGCAGAGCGAAGTGGACGAGAATTTTGCGATGTTCGTGCCGATCTTCGCGGATTTTGGAAACGGGATGGTGCGGCTGACGCAGGTGGGCATTGCGGGGAATTCGACCAAGACGTCTATCTTGGTTTTGGATCGCCAGCCTAAAAAGGTCGCGCTGAACGCCTACAAGGAAATCCTGGAACGCTGACGTGCGCCAGAGTTCCTTGGTGTAGATGGCTGCGGATGACGCCCAGCTATGCATTTGGTGACCTCCTCATAGAAGCTCATGTCCCAGCCGTTCTTCCCGGGCGTGATTTATTTCTCTCAATGTGATGAGATGAAGGCCGTGATTTCTGAGGGGATTCCTTTTCTATGACTTGGAAGCGGGTGGCGACGGCGGCGGTACTGATTCCGCTTGCAGTGGGGATTGTTTTGTGGGGATCGACGTCGGTGCTGGCGCTGGCCGTGGCGATGGTAACGATGCTGGCGCTGTTCGAGTATTTTGCTTTGGGCGAAGCGATCGGGCATCGGGCTTATCGATTTTGGACGGCTACTTGCGCTCTTCTAATAGTGTACGCGCAATGGTTGACCACCGCGGTGCGTTACGGGGGTTTTGTTGGGTTTGGCTCTCTTTCGCAGATAACGTCGAGCATGGTACGAACGTTTCCGCGGACCGAGGATGCCATCTTTGTATTTGTGCTTGGCATTGCGGCGATCACGTTATTCACAAAGCGGCCGTTGGTCGAAACGCTTCCGTCGGCGGGAACTAGCGCCAGCGGACTCGTACTAGTGGCGTTTCCACTTTCCTATGCAATTCGGCTACACGGGTCTGGCACACAAGGGCCGGGGCTACTACTCTTCGCAATGGTCATTATCTGGGTGGGAGACACCGCGGCCTATTTCGTCGGCAGATCGATCGGCAAACACGCGCTGGCGCCGCACCTCAGCCCGAAGAAAACGTGGGAGGGGACTATCGCGAGTTTCGTGGGATCCCTGATCGTCGCTGTGGTGTTTGCGCGGTTTATGACTGTGCCGCTTCCGCATTTGCTCGGGATGGCGGCGGTGGGGAACGTGGCGGGGCAGGTTGGCGACCTGCTCGAATCGGCTTACAAGCGGAGCGCGGGGATTAAAGACTCGGGGAGTCTGCTGCCTGGGCATGGCGGGGTGCTTGACCGGATTGATGCGCTCATCCTTGCGATTCCAGTTGTCTGGTATTATTGGGTAGTGATCTACGGGCCTCCGTCATAGGTTAGCCGGACTATTTGCGGCGGTTCCGGGCGCGGAAAAGCGAGAGCAAGCTCCCGCACTCCCAAAAAAAGGATTCCTTGAAACAATTAGCTATATTGGGTTCGACGGGATCGATTGGGCGGCAGTGCCTTTCGGTGGTGGAGGCTTTGCCGGAGAGATTTGGTGTGGTTGGGCTGGCGGCGGGTGGCAATCTGCAAGAGTTGATCGGGCAGATCGAGCGGCATCAACCTGAGGTTGTGTCTGTTGGCGATGCCCAACGGGCGGATGAGTTGTCGCGGTTGCTGCGCGAAAAGGGAATCGCGAAGTTTCCAGAGATTCACCATGGGCCTGAAGGAATGCTGGCGGTTGGGACGCATCCGAAGGCGGACATTGTCGTATCGGCGGCGGTGGGAGTGGTGGGGCTGGAAGCGACTTACGAGGCGGTGAAGCTGGGCAGGACGGTGGCGCTTTCGAACAAAGAGGTGCTTGTTGCTGCCGGGGAACTGGTCATGGAGGCGGCTAAGAAGGCCGGGCGCGAACTCCTGCCGGTGGATAGCGAACACAACGCCGTGCATCAATGCTTGCGTGGCGGAACGCACGGGGAAGTGCGGCGGCTGGTGCTGACGGCTTCCGGCGGACCGTTTCGAAAGACCCCGCTGGCGATGCTGGCGAATGTGACGACGGAGCAAGCGCTGGCGCATCCCAACTGGCGCATGGGAAACCGCATCACCATCGATTCGGCCACGATGATGAACAAGGGTTTTGAAATCATCGAGGCGCGCTGGTTGTTTGGAATGCGGCCGGAGCAGATTGACGTGGTGGTGCATCCGCAGTCCACGATTCACTCGATGGTGGAATTTGTGGACGGTTCTATTTTGGCGCAACTTGGACCAACGGACATGCGCATGCCAATCCAATATGCGTTAACCTATCCGGAGCGGGTGGCATCTAAGAATCAGGTAGCCCTCGATTGGCGGAAACTCAGGCGCTTGGATTTTGCGAAGGCTTCGACGCGGCGGTTTCCGTGCTTGCGGCTGGCGCGGGAAGCGATGAAAAAAGGCGGGGCGCTGCCGTGCGCGTTGAATGCGTCGGATGAGATTGCAGTGGCCGCGTTTCTGGAGCGGCGGCTGGCGTTCCTGGGGATTCCGGAAGTGATTGAGAGGGTGCTCGGGCGGACGCCGCGGATGCGATTTGAGAAGATGGAGGATGTGCTTACGGCGGATGCCGAAGCGCGTCGAATGGCGAAGGAAGAAGTGGAGCGGCTGGCGGTGACGGCCGCGGCGGCGACATAGAAAAGGGGCAGACCGATTTCATGAATACTTTGATTGGAATTTTCCTGGTGCTGGGCGTGATGATTCTAGTCCACGAGTGGGGACACTTCATCGTCGCGCGGTTTTTTGGCGTGCGGGTGGACGTATTTTCCATCGGATTCGGGCCGCGCCTGTTTGGGTTTAAGCGGGGAGCGACGGATTACCGCATCAGCGCGCTGCCGCTGGGCGGGTACGTGCGCATGGCGGGACAGGATTTGTCCGAGGTGGATTCGAATGACGTGGCGCCGACGGGAGCGCCGGACGAATTGATGAGCAAGCCGCGCTGGCAACGGGCGCTGATTTCGTTTGCGGGCCCTACAGTCAACTTGCTCATGCCGCTTTTGCTGCTCGGCGGATTCTATGCGATCAAAGGCCTGCCGTATCCGGCTTATCTGGACAAGCCGCTGGTCATCAGCGGCCTGCCAGAGACGAGTCCGCTGGCGAAAGCGGGGATTAAAGATGGCGATCGCGTTTTGGCGGTGAACGACGTGGCGACGCCGACGTGGTCGAAAGCAAACACGTTTCTTCTTCAGGCCGCGCCTGAGGGAATCTTGCGCTTCCAAGTGGACCGGCAAGGCGAGCAGCGAACCGCGGAAGTGAAGGCGGCGGACATACAGAGCGTGGATCGCCCGCTCGGTAATCTCCCCATGCCTGCGATTGTGGGAACCCTGGAACCCGGGATGCCCGCGAGCCGCGCGGGGCTGAAGCGGGGAGATTTGGTTGTGGCGGTGAACGGGACGCCGGTGGGCAGCTGGTCCAATTTCTTCGACCAGATCCGGCATTCGAACGGACAGGTCCTGAATACCACCGTGAAGCGCGACGGCCGCGAGATGAACATTGTGATTCAGCCGGCACAAAGCAAGGATGAAGAGGGCCAGTTGGCGTGGCGGATCGGGATGGCTCCAGGAATCGAGTGGGCGTTCAAGGATATGACGTTGGCGGCATCGGTAAGGGAAGCCACGGACGAAACGTTGGGCGCCACGGTGAAGTTGTTTGGAGTGATCGGCAGGCTGTTCTCCGGGAAATTGTCGGTGAAGCAGTTGCGAAGTTTTGTGGGCATCGCGCAGCTTGCGGGACAGGCAGTCGCGGAAGGGCCCGTCGACGTGATCAATATGATGGCGATGATCAGCTTGAATCTTGGGATACTCAACCTCTTGCCCATCCCCATTCTGGATGGAGGAAACATCCTGCTGCTGACCATGGAAGGAATCCGCCGTCGCGATTTCAGCTTGGCGTTTAAAGAGCGTTTCGTGCAGGTGGGATTGGTGTTCCTCTTGGTGTTCTTTGCTTACGTTATGTACAATGACGTGGTGCGGTTGCTGCCCACCCATTCCTAGAGCGCATCCGCCGCACGAGCGGAGCACAGCAAATGGCTGCTGTTTCACCTTCCCACCGGGTTTCCACCGGGGAACGCCTCAACACTGCAGAGACAACGGGTAAGCTTCAACAGGCTGCGGGAGCGCGCGGCATTCGAATGACGCGGCAGCGGCGGGTCATCCTGCAAGTGATGGACGACGCCGAGCAGCATCTGGACGTGGACCAGATCCTCGAGCGGGCGCAGAAAATCGATGCCGGCGTTCACCTGGTCACCGTCTACCGCACGATTGACCTTCTCAAAAAACAAGGATTGATTGACGAGCTGGATTTGCTGCATCTGCGCGGCGACCGGCACTACTACGAAACGCACGGGCCGCGGGATCACATTCACGTGGCATGTTTGCGGTGCGGGAAAGTGCGCGAATTCGAAAGCCGCCTGTACGAACAATTGAAGGAACAAATCGCGCGCGACTTCCACATGAAGGTGACCATGTCGCGCACCGAAGTCGGCGGCTATTGCGAAGAGTGCCTGAAAAAGAAGGGCAGTGGCGAGTGACCCTTCGACTTCGCTCAGGGTAAACGAGTGGTGAGAAGAGAGTTGGAAGGTTCGCAGGTTTGAAGGTTAAAAGGTTTGGAAGGCAGAAGAGGCTAGCGAAAACCAGCCCCACCGTTCATCCCGCAAGAGCAGCGGGATGGGGCGGAGATGCAAACCCCGCAAGGATGGGCCACCCGCCCAAAGGCGTTTTTCGGAATTAAGGCGCGGCCGCCCACGGTATATACTCATTCCACGTTATGCTTGCTCAAATTCTTTCCGGCATCCTGCTCTCCGCAATATCTTTCGCGTTTGGCTATTTCCTATTTCGTTCTCAGACCAAGGAACAGATTAGGCTAGAAGTTTACCGACGTCGATTAGACAGCTATGAGAAAATCATCACATTTCTAAACAGCCTAGACACTTTCGCGCATCGCGAGTTCGTACAAAGCAAAAAAGATGACTTTGAGCTGCGGGCACTTGATCTTTTAGCGTCGACAGCGCTTTACGCGTCGCCAGAGTTACATACTCTTTTGGAAATATTGTGGGACGCTATCTATAACTTGCCCGGTTCGTTGGATGAGTTAGAAGAAACTGACACTAGCATGAGAACTATAATAGAAGAAGATATCGGTCTGCATTTGCCGAATCGGATTATGGAATTAAGCGAGAAGAAACGTCAGCAAATGGTTAGCGGAACCGTTTAAGCGACCGAGCGCGTTCACTGGTATTCGCAGACTAAACGGAGAGTCGGGACGTTTTCTGGGCCTTGGGTCGCCTAGTCTCCACTCACGCACCCAAAATCGCGCGAGTAGGGCATCTCTTGGCCACCCGCCATCCTCATGGTGTTTTCGACGTTAAAAGCGCGGCCACCCGCCAAAGGGTGCGCCACCCGCCGTTTTTGCATCCAATAAATAAGTCGTGTGAGGAGATACTCGTCATGAAACTACTGCGCGCCAGGGTTATTCAAAACGATTGCGGAGAGTGTCTGAAGGCTTTGCTAGCGGAGGCTCAATCTCTCGGAGGGCTCCCTCTTAGTGGCGAAATCGTTGTGGTTCCCGACCATTGGCTTGAAGCCTCATGTCCCCACGGTTCTTCTGGCCTCAAATTTCAGCTAGCCGAACCCGAGCCTGCTGAGTTGTTAGGAGCGGAAGACGAAGAATCGATAGAACTGTTAGGAGCAGAAGGCGAGGAATCGACGGAGCGATTTGACCCCAAAATGGACGCAACGAAAAACATAGGGTATCCAGTTCGAGAGCACGGGCCGTACGGTTCTCACCCGATGCATGACGACTTCAACGACGAATCTAGCGCGGACGGGTCTGGAATTTATCCGGGCGTAACCGATCACGCAAACGAGTGACCTGCGAAGCGCGGGCACAGTCCCCGTCGTCCCGTCGTCTGCTATCCACGGCTCTTAAGGGTGCTCCACGCACCTTCTGTCAGGTGTAGAGTTGAGCGCATGTTTCACATCATCGGAGTATCCCATCGCGCTCACACCATACAGAAAGGCGGCACGGAAACCACCAAGCACGTGGAGTTTCGCGTCTGCCTTGAGAGTGCAATCGCAAAATACCATCCCGTGATAGTTGGGGAGGAGCTGAGTGAATATGCCCTCGACTACCTAAGTAAGTTGAGGGGGATGCCTCAAGAGTCTCTAACAGAGGTGATCGCTGGTGCGGCCGGAGTGGGTCACCGATTTTGCGACCCCGACGACAAGGCACGGGCCGAGATGGGTTACGTGGAAGGTCAAGGTCTGGCACAGGAGATGATAATGAAGGGGAGTTTCCCAGACCATGAAGCTATTATCCGCGGAAGTGCCATTGAGACTGCCAAACACTGGCCTAATCGCGAGAGGTTCTGGTTAGACCAACTGGCCGATGTCGTGACAAAGGAAGTGATATTCGTCTGCGGCGACGCTCACGTTGAAAGATTCCAAGAACTGCTGAAGAAGAACGGGATCACCTCCGACGTTCCAGGACGGCACTTTGGAGTGACTGACTATGACGACCAGCGGTGGGCTGAGGTGAAAGAGTACTTAGCAAAGCATCCCGAACTCTCAACCTAGCGAAGTCTGCCACCAGCCTATCGCGACGATGGGTGGCTCCACGAACTAGCGCGAGCAATGCTAAAATGTAATAAGAGTACGACGGAAACCAAGATGTCGAAGAAGAACTCGGTCAAGTTTCAGCAAATTCTAGCCTGGTTGATGACGGAGGTCATGTTTGGTAAAGCCCACTATAGCATTGTAAGAGGTCTGGGACGGCGTGATCGCGAGGCATTGGCGGCGTTCCGCATTGCACCAAGATTCTTTAACATGACTCTAGGTGCGCACGCGGACTCGGCTCAGATGACGGTAGCTAGAATTTATGATCGAACGAGCGCGGCATCAATTCATAAGTTGTTCAGCTCAGCTCTCCGGGAAGCGGGAACCTTCAAACATGGGACAGTCACGGACGTTCACAAGTCTGTTCAAGAATCAAAGGCTATTATTAAAGCTATCGAGCCAACCCTTGCGGCCATTAGGACGCGACGAAATCAAACGATGGCACACCTCGACGCCAGACCTTTTGCTGATCCGGCTAGATACTTGAGTGCAGGCAGGGTCAGCTATCGAGAGCTCGATGAGCTGTTTGAAAGAACCGGCGAAATCTTGAATAGGTTTTCCCTCCTATATCGAGGTGCCACAGTGCCTCTACTTCTGGAGGACGCCGAAGATTACGAGCGAGCCATTGATCTTCTAGCTGCGGCGGGGAGTAAGTTCTCGCAAGCCGCTGGATCAACCTAAGTGAAACATGGCAAATGAGCGGAAAAAGCGCGAGTGGTTTGATCTTGGGGCGGAATCGTTCGCGCGTATGCGTCCTGGCTTGTACGATCATCCGATTTACCCTTGCCCGATTTGCCTGACGACATTCACGATTGATGCTTTGGCGCAGAAGCAGCTTTCCGCCGAGCATGTGCCTCCTGAAAGCCTTGGTGGTCGGGAGTTGCTGCTTACGTGTCGGAGTTGCAACAACTCGTCCGGGACAAAACTCGATGCGCACGCCAGGATTAAAGAAGATGTTCAACTCGCGCTCGTCGGCACGCTTGAGCACCCACATCGAGTCAGGGCGATGTTCGGCGATCTCGTTGTGAACGCGGAACTACACACGTCAGGAGGCAAGTACTCGCTTCAAGTCCCGACCAAGATCAACAAGCCTGGTACGAGCGACACACTGCAAAGTGTCGCTCGAATGGGCGCGCAACTGACGGTCGAACATGAGCGCTATGCCGACCTTGGCGCAAAAATTAGCTGGTTTCGGTCCGGATATCTGGCTTTGGTTGCGGTGACCGGATACGAGTTCGCACTCGATCCAGCATTCGAAATCGTGCGCAAGCAGATTCTGGAATGCGACGAACGCAAGATGATCACCTTCACCTCCGAGGCGCCGGAACATATTCCCTTGACGGTGAGACGGATTCTGCATGTCCTCGCGCCGGAATGGCATCGTGGCTGGGCCGTCGAGTTTGGGCGATATTTTGTCCATTTCCCCGCGTTGGGCGACATGTCGTTTTATGACCGAATGGCCGCGCATGCCTTTGACCCTATCACTCAGTACAGCTACCGGTACATGGGCTGGCCCAGCGAGCCAACTTTCGGGCTTTCCAAGACCGAGGCTGCGTAGCTCGTCCGCACTAGGAGGGTGGCGGGCCTTCGGCCACGTGGCCGACCATCGGCGAAGATCGTCGGAACGTTTGCACGTCTTAACGTTGGAACGTCGGGAGGGAGGCGCAAAGATCGTCGGAACGTTTGCACGTCTTAACGTCTGAACGTCGGGAGAGAGGCCGACCCGCTGGTTAGGACGCCGAACCGGCGCGCCTGCTTCCGAATCCGACCCTCTGCCGTGGCAAGCAGGGTGGGGAGGTGTTTTGGAGGTGTTTTAGGTTTTTTTTCGACTTGTCACTCGCCGCTCGCGCTTCCCGCACTCGCTTATCTCTTTGCCTCTCAAGGGCTTACAAAAATCTGTACTTTTACTAACTTTGGGCTTGACAGCCGCATTACTGTTGTAGTATAATGTTTCTCGTAGAAAAGTGCGCCCCGACTTCGGTCGGGGCTTTTTGTTTTTTGGAGTGCGGGAGCTTGCTCCCGCTTTTCCTTCCTCTGCTCACTCCAGTTACGGCGAAAAATCGCCTCAGTCAGCAACCGCGGTCGTAAGAAAAGCGGCGTCAAGCCGCCGCACTCCATGAGGCCTCGCCGTTCTCTGTGTTGACGTCTTTGTATTTTCCTTCTTTTTTCGACTTTTGTAGAAGGTAAGTCCAGGAGCCGGACTGAAGTCCGGCCTCTACAACGTCACCAGGCATTTGAACCTCGGACTCTTCGACTCTTCTGTCTGCTTTGAACTCCTCAAATCCCACTTTCAGGACCTAAACCAATGCCAAACAAAACTCTGAACGCCAAACTGCTGTGGATGCAGTTTGAAGATGTTCTAGCGCCGCGTCTTGGCCTGACCGTCAAGGAGCGGGCCGTCTACTCGTATCTGCTGCGCCGTTCCCTCGTGGTAGGCAAGCTGCGCCTGCAGTTTGCGGTTATGGCCATGGCCCGCACGCTGGGACTTTCCATCGGACCGGCGCGCCAGGCAGTGCGCCGACTGGATGAGATGGGGGCTTTGCGCGTGCTGGAACGCAGCAAGACCGGCCATCTCGTGGAGATGCGCCTGCCGGAGAAGATCCGCGCGCTCCGACAGGGCAGAAATGGCGTGTTCTTGACCACGCGGGCCGCTGGGGAGCCGCCTGCCTCGAGCCTCGAAACCAGGGATTTCCTGAAAACCTGGGCGCTCCGCAAAGCCATTCACGATCGCGAAGGCGGCGCTTGCTTTTACTGCTTCCGCCGCACTCCCGCAAACGTGCAGTGCCTCGACCACGTCGTGCCTCGCGTGCGCTTCGGCCGCAATTCCTACCGCAATCTGGTTTCCTGCTGTCTTGAGTGCAACTCGCGCAAGCGCGACCGTGCGGCCCGAGATTTTCTGCGCACACTCTACCGCCAGGGGCGACTGACGCCTGCGGAACTCGACCGACGCCTGCGGGCCTTGAAAGACCTCGCCGCCGGCAAGCTCCGCCCTGTGCTTCCCTAGGGTCCGCCCTCCAATTCGTATTTTGTTTGAGCGCCGTAGGCGGGCGGAGCACCCTTGCGGGATTGCCCGTTTACCCTGAGCCTCGAAGGGAGCCTCATTTCGAGCGGCGGGGTCGCCCGAGCAGGCTCCATCTTTCGACGTAATCTCGATAGTAGTGCGAAGAGCTATTCGTACCCAGGCGATCGCTTTCTTCCGGGTTGAAGGTTGTTTGCGTGAAACCTGTTAGCTGCTTAGGCAGAATCAGGAAGCGGCCATCCGGCAGTTTCCACGCGCAGATATCGAACTTGACCGAGGGCCGACGAATACTAAGGCAAGTATATTTGTATTCGCTTCTCCCTACATCGTGCCAGCACGCCTGCCGCTGAATGCAAAGCTTCCCGTTTATGTACGCACTCTTCTTGCCGAGCAGTTCGACTGCAAACCCGCGTTTTTGCGCTTGCACAAAAAACTCCGCCATTTCTTTCCTACGGCGCTCCATTCGGCAAATGGCGTGCCGCGATCTCCCGGTGGCGAAACCCATTACCTGAGCCAGTTGACGCACGCGCTCCCGCGTTAGCCCGATGCGTCTGGCAATTTCGGCATGGGTGATGCAATCCCGCTCCAACATGGCGCGGATCAGTTTTCCCTTTCTGTGAACAACGGAAAGCGTGTGGCGCTTAAAACCGCGTTTGCTAAGTTCGAACCGGCAGGTTTGGCAGTAACGCATGGAGTTCGGCATAGCTCATTCATCCATATTTCAACATAACAATACCTGCAACCTCATAAATCCGCTAGACGTGTCAACCTCTTGGCGGTGGAGCTAACGATGCCGGGTTCAGGGGCCGCCTTCAGCCGGCTGCAGTTCGTCGCGATGAACGAGCTGCCGGGGAAAAGCTACCTTCGTGGGAAACGATTCCTCGATTTGGGGCACTAACTGGGTGTAGAATGCGGGCCGTCCCCCCGGTTGGTCCCTAAGGCAAATTTCCCGCGACTGCTGAACTCCTCTGTTCAGCAAAAGGAGGTTCCCCGTGAGCGCCCAGCAATTCACACCTTGGCGGTCCATGGTGATGCTTGTATTCATGAGTGTTGCGCTCTTCCCTGCGGCTGCCGATGAGCGTGGCGACACTCGCCAGCTGAAAACTTTTTTTCAAATTACCATTCGGGAAGGGCCGTCGGCTGGTGTAGTAGGCTATGGCGTACTGACCCTGAACCTCCGATCGGGATCGGACAACTTCACTGGCACGCTCACTCCGGCGGAGGACCCAGACACCGGCGCGCCGTTCTCCTCGGTGCTGTTCAAGGAAGTCGACCATAAGCTCGCTCCCCAAGGTGACGTGAAACAGCTCAATGTGCGCGGCACCCTGCACGGTCACGCCATCAATCTAGTCATGCTCAACGTGAGCGGAGAGGGCAAAGATGTCTTCGGTGTGGGCACCACAGAGAACGCTTTTGGTGAGCCGAGTGCAGAGCAGGGGCTAGGGCACATAGCGGGCCCGGCGGTTGGGCCGGAGGAAGGCGACAGTGGCGACTGGATCGTAAGCATAGTGACCATTCCGTTCCGGGTGCCGCCGACGATCAACAGTCCGAGCACTGCCACGTTCTTAGCATTCACGGCGAACTCCTTCGCTGCTTCGGCCTTCGGCGTGCCGGGTCCCGTGTTCAGCGAGGCGGGGACGCTGCCAGGCGGCGTCACCTTTGGCGCAAACGGCGTGCTCAGCGGTAATCCCACCCAGACGGGCACGTTCCCCATCGCAATTACCGCCTCGAACGGCGTTGCGCCGAATGGCGTGCAGAACTTCACTCTTGTCGTTTCCAGGCCGCCAGCGACATTCGCCAGCGTACTTTCGCCTGCGCCAATCGTCGTCGCGGCGTGGTCTTTCGGGACGGCAAGCGGATGTACACCAGGGGGCCTGAGGGTTTGCCCCCACATGTTGTCGATGACGGTAACTGAAGCTGACAATCCTGGTGGCGCTTTTGCTGCTTTCGGGGCGAACGCGAGTAAGCAGGCCAGTACGGCCGGGTTTTTCAGCGGCACTCTGGCCGAAGGAGACTTCACGATCGTCAACTCTGCCAACATGCACGTTTCGGCCGTGAGCTTATCGGCCGCTTCTGGTAGCCCTGCAGCTACCATCACCATCACCTACGAATAGGCAATACATCGGTCTAGGAACGCGGCGCGGAAACCGAGGCGTCTCGGAGGGAGCGGGAACGGCGCAGGCGTGAGAAGAATTTGTTGGCGCTGGCGACGTCGCGTGCGATCTGGGCGCGCAACTCTTCGGGGCCACTGAATTTTTTCTCCTCGCGAAGGCGCTTCCAGAAGCGCACTTCCATTCGTTTCGGTGCTGTTTCCAGTTGAACGTCGAGCAAGTGCGTTTCAACACTGAGCGACGAACCGTTAAACGTCGGGCGCATGCCAATATTCGTTACCGAGCGATGGCTGTGAGTCTGGCCTTCAAAGCACGAGCGCGTGATGTAAACACCGCGAGCAGGGAGGAGCTCCTGCTCCGCGGCGAGGTTCAGGGTGGGGAAGGTGAAGCGGCGGCCCGTTCCCGTGCCGCCGACGACTTCACCTGTGAGGGCGAAGGGCCGACCCAGAAGACGCGCGGCGTGAGAGACGTCTGCACCGGCGACTTCCCGGCGGATGATGGTGCTGGAAACCACTTCTGCGCGATAGACCACCGGAGGAACAATCACGACGTCGAATTCGTGCTTGGCGCCAAGCTCGGTGAGCAGCTTCACGTCGCCCGCCTGCTTATGCCCGAAGCGGAAATTTTCGCCGACCAGTATGGCTTTTACCCGCAGATCGCGGACAAGAATTTGCTCGACGAATTCGGCGGGAGATAGCCGCGCGAGATCGAGTGTGAACGGGAGGACTACCACGGCTTCGAGGCCGAGAGCGTTGAACCACTCGAGGCGCTGCGCGTTGGTGGATAATCGCGGCGGCGCTGATTCCGGATGAAGAACCTTGCGCGGCGAGGGATCGAAGGTGAGAACCGTTGAAATCGCGTTGAGGGTTTGAGCGCGCTCGACGGTGGCGCGAAGGATCGCTTGATGGCCCAAATGGATGCCGTCGAAATTGCCGATGGCCAGGATGCTGGGGTGGCAAAATTTTGCGTAGCGCGAGGCCCAGCCCTGCGAAGAAGTGAAGGCCGATAGTCTCGCCGGCCTAGCGTTCCCCGCCGGAGTTCGCGATTCGAATGATTGCGAGCGATCGCGCGAAACTTCGCCTGCCGCGTCGACCTCCACGTCAAATTCGAGGCCATCGTAGGCAAGTTGCACGTGCGGGTAGCCCATTCGAACGAGGCGCGCGTTGGTTTCGGCGTGCGGCAGGTCGTGGGCAATGTGCGTGAACCACGCGCGGCGCGGCTTGAGCTCTTGAATGAGCGCGAGGGCTTGTTCCACCGTCTGGTGCATGGGGTGGGGAATGTCCCGCAGAGCGTCGAGGATCAGTTCGTCGAGATCTTGCAGCAGCGCCATCGACGAGTCTGGGATCTTGCTGAAGTCGGTGAGATAGGCGGCGCGCCCGAAGCGGAAACCCAAAACTTGCATGTCTCCGTGGAGCATGGGCACGGGAACAAAGGGGATGCCGAGAAGTTGAATCGGGCGATCCGCAATGTTCAGCGTCACGCTCGGCACGGTGCTGAGGGTGGGTTTGTCGTCGAAAACGTAGGCAAACACGCGGCGGATGATTCGAAACGTTTCTTCATTGCCGTAGACGGGCATTGCTGACCGCTGCCGGATATTGAACGGCCGAATGTCATCGAAACCGAGGATGTGGTCAGCATGACCGTGGGTGAGCAGAATGGCGTCGAGGCGTTCCAGTCCAACGCGGAGCGCCTGCTGGCGGAAGTCGGGAGTGGTATCAATCACCACGTTCTGGCCGCCGCGGGAGATTAGCAGGGAAGGACGAAGGCGTTTATCGCGAGGGTCAAGCGATTTGCACACAGGGCAAGAACATCCGAGCGTAGGGACACCCATGGAGGTTCCGGAGCCGAGAACAGTAATTTTTAGCGGAGCGGCAGGCATGGTGAAAGCGTTGGAGCCAATCTTTCGGCGGCACCGGGTCCGACCGCCGGGCGTTTCCGTTTCCTAGGGGCGAGCCTTGGCCTTGGCTTTGGCGGCCTCGGCCGCAACGGCCTGATTGATCTCGAGAAAGGTCATCTTCAGCTTGCCCAGGAGATCCAAAAGTATGTTGTCTTCTTCGGGCGCAAGATTGCCCTTGGTCTTTTCGTGCAAGGCATCCAGCATGTCGATCAGCTCGCGAGCGGCGTCGGGATCTATCACCGGCTGGCCGGTGCGCGGGTCGGCGTAGGCGCCCAGGACCATGGCGGCGTTGCTGCCTAACATGCGAACGAGATTTTCGAACGCGGGGAGGCGTTTGGGGGTGTCGATAGGTGGCAGCGTAGCCGTTGTTTTTGCCGGATCCGTCGGCGAGATCGGGGCTTTCGCGGCCTCCCGCTTGGCTTCCCGCTCTTTTTCGTCAACGACTTCCTTGCGCAATTCGCCTTCGGCGGTAAAGGGGCGGCGGTCGATTACCCGGAACGCTTCTTCGTGTTTATGGTCTTTATGTTCGGCCAAGGTGCTTTTCCTCGATAAATTGTCTAGCCTGCAGTTTATCACGGGTTGGGAGTTGGAGTCGCCGGGGAGCGCCGCGTTCCTTTTGATGGAGATCCGAGCCGCCTTGTCAAAGGGAGGGAGGCACCGTAAAGTGGAGCGCTTGACGCAGGATTGAGATAGCGGATGAGGACATGGCTACGCGCGAAAAGCGGACGAGGAAAGCAAGAAAAAGGCGCCGCGGCGGCAAGCGGGCGAAACGGAAACAATTGACGCCGGGCCAGTGGTTCGAAAAACTGGTGGCCGTGCAGGCCCGCTTACGCGCGCCAAACGGGTGCCCCTGGGATCGCGAGCAAACTCACCAATCGCTGCGCACCTACCTGATCGAAGAAGCTTATGAGGTTGTGGAAGCTCTCGAAAGCGGAAACGACGCCAAGTTTGCGGAAGAGATGGGGGATCTGCTGTTGCAGATTGTCTTTCATTCGCAAATCGCGCGTGAAGAAGGGCGCTTCACGGTGGCCGAGGTGATTCGCGAAATCCATGACAAGATGATTCGGCGGCATCCTCATGTTTTCGGAGAAACTCACGCGAAAGACTCCGCTGAGGTCTTGAGGAACTGGGAAGCGATCAAGGCCGAGGAGCGCCGCGCTACAGGCAAAAAAGAAGAAGCGGCCAGTGGCGAAGAAACAGTGGGAGAAACGTCCCTGCTCGATGGCGTTTCTCACGCACTGCCCGCGACACTGGAAGGCTTTCAATTGACCCGCAAGGCTTCTCACATCGGTTTTGACTGGGAAGAAGCGGGCGGAGTTTTCGAAAAAATGCGGGAAGAGACGGAAGAGCTGAAGAAGGCATGGGGGGAGCAAGACCAGCGAAAAATGGAAGAGGAACTCGGCGACTTGCTGTTTGCGGCGGTAAACCTGTCGCGCTTCCTGAAAATCGACCCGGAAATAGCGCTCAAAAAAGCCAACGCGAAATTCTCGAGGCGGTTCCGCTCGATGGAGGCGCTGGCCCGGAAAAATGGACGGCAATTCAAAGACCTGCGACGTGAAGAGATGGAGGCATTCTGGGAGAACGCCAAGAGGCTGGAAGGGAAGCGGAGCCTGGTGGCGGCGAGCGGCACGCCGGCGAAGCCATGAGCGCGGAGATCGTCGTTCGGAAGTGCGAGGGCATGGAAGAGTTCCATCGTTGCGTGGAGCTGCAGCGAGGGATCTGGGGAGAGGCCGACGTGGAAATCGAGCCGGCCACCATGTTCGCGGTGGCCGCGCATACCGGCGGTCAAACCCTGGGCGCATTCGACGGCGAACGACTGGTGGGCTTCACGCTCGCGGTCGCGGGCTTGCGGGGCCGCGTACCTTACCTGCATTCCCACATGACGGGAGTGGGCAGCGAGTACCGCAACCGCGGTGTTGGCCGCATGCTCAAGCTTTTTCAGCGCGAGGAAGCCTTGGGCCGCGGAATCCGGTTGATTCAATGGACGTTTGATCCCCTGGAGATTCGCAACGCGCATTTCAATTTGAACCGGCTGGGGGTCATCTGCCGGGAATATTTTCCCAACTTGTATGGAGTTACGACGAGCCCGTTGCATCGGGGCCTGGCGACCGACCGGCTACTGGCCGAATGGCACCTCGACTCCGCGCGCGTGGTTGCCGTCATTGAAAACCTCGTCAAAGACCCGGTTGAGGCCCCGGCGATTATCGCGTTGCCCGCAGGGCTGGAGAGCTGGCAGGGCGAGGAAGCGGCGCAGGTTGGCGCCACGCAGACGCGCGTGCGCGAAGAGTTTACAAAGTGGTTTGCAAAAGGATATGCAGCGGTCGCGTTGCGCAGTCTACCGGAAGGATGGGCGTATCTGCTTCACCCGTGGAGCGATTTCTAGATAGGAACAAGAACGGGTCTAAAGACCCGCCACTACAGGACGACGGCAGAACGAGCATGCAAGTACGAGAGATCACGGTGCAAGAAATTCGGATGAAGCTGGTGGCGCCGTTCGAGACCAGCGTGGAGCTCACCGATGTCCGGCGCATTTTGCTGGTAAGGGCGGATATTGATGGTGTCATCGGCTGGGGAGAATGTGTCGCGGGCGAATCACCTTCTTATAGTCCGGAAACAGCGGATACGGCTTGGCTGATGCTTCGGGAATATCTCTGGCCGCTGGTGAAGGGGAAAGTTTTCACCTCCGCCGGCGACGTGTGGGATTTGCTGGAGCGAGTACGCGGCCACAACATGGCCAAAGGTGCGTTGGAAGCGGCGGTCTGGGACGCCGAAGCCAAGCAGAAAAGTGTGCCTCTTTGGAAGCTCATCGGCGGGACTCGCGAGGAGATTGCTTGTGGCGTCTCGGTTGGCATCAAGGAATCGCTGGACGACCTCTCCGCTGCGGTGCGGAAGGAACTCGCTGCCGGTTACCAGCGCATCAAGATAAAAATCAAGCCGGGAAACGACCTCGATCTGGTGCGCCGCCTGCGCCAGGATTTTCCGGGCATCAAGCTGATGGTGGATGCCAACTCCGCCTATACACTGAATGACTGGGCGCTCCTCAAGCAACTGGAAAGCTTTTACCTGATGATGATCGAACAGCCGCTGGGCTGGGACGATCTCTACAGCCACGCCGAGCTGCAGAAAAAGCTGGACACTCCGATCTGCCTGGACGAGTGCATTCACACGGAGGAGCACGCGCGCGCGGCCATCGAGCTGGGGGCCTGCAAAATTATCAACATTAAGCTGGGCCGCGTCGGCGGCTACACCGTGTCGCGGCGCATCCACGATCTCTGCCAGCGGCATGGCATCCCCGTATGGTGCGGCGGGATGCTGGAATCCGGTATTGGCCGGGCGCACAATATCGCACTCTCGACGCTTCCGAATTTCACGCTCCCCGGCGATGTGGCGGCCAGCAAACGGTATTGGGAGGAAGACATTATCGATCCCGAGGTTACAGTGTCACCACAAGGCACGATTCGCGTGCCGACCGGCCCCGGCATTGGATTCGAGCCGCGCTTGGAGCGAATCGACAAACTTACCGTGCGCAAAGAACGGCTGACGTGAAAGGGAGGGGCGGATTTTGGATAGCATTGGGACGGGGAGACGTCGTGAAGGAAATGGCCGCGCGGTAAGCTTCGCCGGGAAGGTTGTAAAGCTGGCGCGCCACACCGCATTGGTGGAACAATAGCGGGCCGACTGACGCGCGGTGGCGAAAAATTCAGTCGTTTTTTGCGCGGCGTTTTCGGGCGGCGTAAAGATCAGGGGTCCAGGAGGCTAAATCTTGCCAGGTATTCCTTTGCGAAACGGCGGTCCCGCGGCACGCATTGCAGTGATTCCCGGAGACGGCATCGGGGCGGAAGTTACGCCGCAGGCAGTGAAGGTATTGAAAGCCGTTGCGGCGCCTGCCAAGCGGACCCTGGAATTTGTCGAGTTTGATTGGGGCGCGGACAAGTATCTCCGCGAGGCGGTTTCCCTGCCGGCGGGCGCTGTGGAGATGTTGCGCGACGAGTTCGACGCCATTCTCTTTGGGGCGCTGGGCGATCCCCGCGTGCCTTCGAATCAACACGCTGCCGATATACTCCTGGGGCTTCGCTTCCAGCTCGATCTCTACGTCAATGCGCGGCCCGTAGAGTTGCTTCACGAGCGGCTCACACCGTTGCGGGACCGCACCGAAAAAGACATTCGCCTGATGGTTTTCCGCGAGAACACCGAGGGCCTGTACGTGGGCGTCGGCGGCTTCTTCAAGAAAGGCACGCCGGACGAGATCGCCGTTCAAGAGGACGTCAATTCCCGCAAAGGCGTCGAGCGCATCATTCGCTACGCGTTCGAATACGCCCGGCGGAGCGGCCTGAAGCGTGTTTGCATGAGCGACAAATCCAACGCCATGACGTTTGCCCACGACCTCTGGCAGAGGGTGTTCAAGGAGGTCCGCCAGGAATATGCGGACGTCGATTCCCGCCACCTGTATATCGACACCCTGGCGATGGAGATCGTGCGCGACCCCGGGCAGTTCGACGTTATTGTTACTTGCAATCTTTTCGGCGACATCATCAGCGACCTGGGCGCCCAGTTGGCTGGCGGCCTGGGGCTTGCTCCGTCGGGAAATATTCACCCGGGCAAGACTTCGCTTTTCGAGCCGGTGCATGGCTCCGCCCCCAACATTGCCAGGAAGGGGATCGCTAACCCGATGGGGTCCGTCCTTGCTTCAGCGATGATGCTGGAATTCCTCGGCTGGAAACGGGAGGCCGCCGCGCTGCGGACTTCCGTGCGGACAGCTCTGCAGGAGAATTACATGACCCCCGATCTCGGCGGCGACAAACGTACGGGGGAGGTTGCCGATTGGCTCGCCAAGAAGTCTGTTGAGGCTCTCGGCCAGCAACATTAAAGAACAGCGCTAACATTTGGAATGCGGCGGTTTGAAGCGACTCCTTTCAGTGCGTCGCTGCTGCTTTTGCAACGTGATCCGCCTTGCCGTCTAAGAATTCAACCTAAAGTAATACTTGAGCTAAGACCTTCGGGTAATTCCTCTAGCGTCGCCTGACCAGTGTTGTCAGAAACATTCCTAGCAAGAACCCGCCGATATGCGCCCACCACGCCACTCCTCCGGAGGCACCGCGACCGAGCGCATCGATCCCGGAGAGAAATTGCATGACATACCACAAGCCCAGAAAGATCACCGCGGGCACAGGCAAAGGGAAGATAAAAACCAGGGTAAGAATGCGCGCCCGGGGATAGAGCAAGATATAAGCACCCATCACTCCGGAGATGGCCCCGCTAGCGCCAATGGCCGGCACGGTGGAGGTCAGGTTGAAGAGGACGTGCAATAAGCCCGAGCCGATTCCGCAGATGATATAGAAGAAGAAGTATGGTACGTGGCCGAAGAAGTCCTCGACGTTGTCGCCGAAGATCCACAGAAAGAGCATGTTCCCGGCGAGGTGCAGGAAGCCGGCATGGAGGAACATGCTGGTGACCAGGGGAAGGAAAGACACTTCAAAGCCGGCTTGGCCCGCCAGGAAAGCTGGGATACGGGCCGGAACCGTAGAGTAGGAGAGGAGGAAGGCTTCGAAGGCCGGGCGGGGGAGAGTGGCCTCGAGGCCCAGCGAGTAAAGAAACACAGCGATGTTGGCAAGGATCAGCGTGATATTGACGAAGGGATAGGTGCGCGAGGGGTTGAGGTCTTTGAGAGGAATGAACATGGGAAGAGGCCCGCAGCAGAGTAACGAAACGG
>Ga0210405_10001448_pt1 | contig 26981 bp, 27 predicted proteins | sample IncBWH11MmetaG_FD_155492 | JGI IMG/M metagenome (GOLD analysis project Ga0210405, IMG submission 155492) | Forest soil microbial communities from Barre Woods Harvard Forest LTER site, Petersham, Massachusetts, United States - Inc-BW-H-11-M | ecosystem: Environmental > Terrestrial > Soil >...
ATCCCGAAGCCACCCGCGAAGTTCTCACCGAAGACGGCTGGTTCGCCACCGGCGACATCGGCTATCTCGACAAGGACAACTATCTCTTCATCACCGACCGCAAAAAAGACTTGATCAAAACGGCGGCGGGAAAATTCGTCGCTCCTCAGCCCATCGAAAACACCTTGAAAACGAGTCCCTACATTTTGAATGCCATGGTCGTCGGCGACCGGCGCAAATTTATCGCCGCGCTCATCGTCCCCAACCCCGTCACCGTAGCTGCCAGATCTGCCGACCAGGGAATCAAGTTCGCCTCCAACGCTGAAATGGCCGCGCATCCCTGGGTGCGTTCTTTGATCGAAGCGGAGATTAAGCGCCTTACAGTCCATCTCGCGCAATACGAAACCATCAAGCGTTTCGCGCTTCTCCCCGAAGATTTTACCTTCGACAACGGCAGCCTCACCTTCACCCTCAAGCTCAAGCGCCGCGTCGTCGAGCAACAGTACGCCGCCGTCATCGAATCCCTCTACGCCGACGTCGCCGAACCCCGCCCCATCCTTCAGGAATGAACTCTGTTTTGCATTTGCAGGCAGGAGCTTGCCGAGAACACGGAGGACAGAGAAGCAGAAAAAAGAACGTCGAAAACTGATCGCCTCAGGAGTGTTCTCGTTCGATTTGTTTGTGCGCTTCAGGCTTGGTGTCCTTTCGTACAGGTTCTTCCGGCGAAACCATTCCGTTCGTTCCTAATGGTCAAGGCATCCCGTCTGCGTAAACTGGAATCGAATCCTGTATCGCCCACCTCAATTTCTGAATTCGGCCATGGATTCGCACGGGAACGTTTCGAGAACGTGGCGTCCTGTCGCTCGATTGGGACGTAACACGAAAACGTGGAGGCGAGAATTGAAATTCCGCTCAAGTTGGTTGGGAATCGTGCTTGCTCTTTGCTTTATCTGGCCTTCAGCAATGTCCGCTCAGGCTCCAACGCCGGCGGCGACCGGCGCGGCAAAAGATAATTCCGGCGGCTTCACTCCCGGAATCACGCTGGGAGCCAAATTCGAGGGAAGCTACAGCAGCGATGGTTCCGTCTACGATGTTGGATCTGCTCTGGGCTACAACTTTTCCCGGCACTTTGGTGTGGACGCCGGCGTGCCGTTTTATTTCGTGAGCACCCCTTCCGCCATCAAGAAAAATAACTCCGGCGCGGTTTCCGGCGTTGGCATCGGTACTCTCTTCACGGATCTCCGGCTGACTTATCCTAACCCGTCGCTGAATTTCAGCTCGGGCCTGCATGTTACGGCTCCCACTGGCGACACGAAGAAGGGACTCAGCACCGGGCACGCGACCTGGAATGTTTCGAATCATATTGACCACGCCTTCGGCGATTTTTCTCCGTTCCTTGACTTTGGCGCGGGCAACTCCATCATGGACACGAAGTATTTCCACCGTCCTTTCATCACCTTTGGCTACAACGCACAATTCAACGGCGGCGTGGAATACGATCCCGGCAAATTTAGTTTTTCAGGATCGGCCTACGACGTTGCGCCATGGGGAAATCAGACGGTGATCAGCCGCGTTTTTCGTTGCGGCTCCGCCGCCAAATGCAGCGCCGGCGCTCCGACCAAGGACCGCAAGAGCTTCACTTCCTCTAGCATTTCCACGGGCGGCGCGGACCTCGTGCGCGACAACGGCTTCAACGGCGGCATCGATTACAAACCGGTGGGCTACCTGGATCTCGAGTTTGACTTCAGCCGCAGCGTTCCCTTGCAACTGAATAGCTATTCGTTCGGTATCGGCGTGGACCTTAGCTGGCTCTTGCGGCCTCATGTGCGCTAGGCTCGCGTTGCGCGCTTTGCAACGCGACTCATAATGGTAAGGACCGAACTTTTTCAGATCGCCGACGCTTTATCCAGTTCCTCCGCCGGTATTCGATTTGTCCACGGGCCGCTGAAGGTCTAAAATCCTTTTGAGGTCACCCATGCCGGACAACCTGGTCATCGCGGGCCGCGCTTTCGAATCGCGCCTCATCGTCGGAACGGGGAAGTACCGCAGTTTTCAGGAAATGGCGCGCGCGCACGCCGCTTCCGGCGCGGACATGGTCACGGTGGCGGTCCGGCGCGTCAATCTCACGGACAAATCGAAGGAATCGCTGCTGGATTACATCGACCGCGAAAAGATTTTCATTCTGCCGAACACCGCTGCGTGCTACACCGCCGACGAGGCCATTCGAACGGCGCGGCTGGGCCGCGAAGTGGGCCTTTCGAATTGGGTGAAGCTGGAAGTCATCGGGGACCAGCAAACGCTTTTGCCCGACACCGAGCAGCTCGTCGAAGCCACGCGCATTCTCGTCAAGGAAGGTTTTGTCGTTCTCCCTTACACCAACGATGACCTAATCGCCGCGCGAAAACTGATTGACGCCGGCGCCGCTGCCGTCATGCCGCTCGCCGCGCCTATCGGCTCCGGCCTCGGGGTGCAGAATCCCGCAAACCTCCACATCTTGCGAGAGCGCATCACCGAAGTTCCCATGATCGTTGATGCCGGCGTTGGCTCCGCGTCCGATGCCGCCATTGCGATGGAGCTCGGCGCCGATGGCGTTCTCATGAACACCGCCATCGCCGAAGCTGTTGACTCCGTGCTTATGGCTGAAGCCATGCGCGACGCGGTCATCGCCGGCCGCAAATCCTACCTGGCCGGCCGCATGCCCAAGCGCCTCTATGCTTCCGCGTCCAGTCCGATGTCCGGTGTTGTCAGGTAAGTTTCTAGAGCGCGCCGTGGAGCATGTTATGGCGCATTGTTTATTGGGAAAATTCTTCAGTTTGGGCTAGCCTGTGATTTCCCGCCTGGCTTTGCCTCAGACTGCTTCAACATCTCCGCGACTTGCTGTTGCACGCGATCCGTCATAGCGGCCATGTGCTTCTGGAGGAGCGGCATCATTGCCTCCATCTCTTCGGCCATCATAGCGGGCATGTCCCGTAACAGCTTCTGGCCCGTCGGCCCGGAATAGAATGCTACGACCGCGTCGATGTCGCCTTTCGTCAAATGCTTCTGGAATACAGGCACCATCGATTGAAGCATTTCATCCCATGGGAATCCCTTCATGGTGTCGTCCATCATTTTGTTCATGCGCACTTCGAAGTCGGCAGGAAGTTTGTCTTTGTCCTTTGTGTATTGGTCGTGAATCATCTGATGCATGGGCTTGGACATCGCTTCCAACATCTGGGCGATCATTTCGCGCGAATGCATCACGTCAAGATATTTCTGAACGTCCTCCTTTGTTGCCGGAGCGTCGGAAGGGGATTGCTGCGCCAGGACGCTCATCGTGAAGAGGAAAGATGCGCTCAAAGCCAGGAAAATGCGCTTCATGTGAAATCCTCCAGTAAAATAATGCGAGAGTAACTTACAGAAGTGCAGGTGTCACTCAGTTCTTTTTGCTTTGTGATGAATGGGTGGCTGTACGCGGAAGGCGTGCGCCTGACCAAGTGGGCGGGGGCGGTTCCCGTACGAACGACATAAGGTCTTTCCCTGATTAACCTTGCGGAAATATGGGACTAGAATGTTCTACTGGCATGAAGTTTCTGTGCCATAAGTGGAGACAGCCCCCAGGCCTCCATGCGTGGAGACCTGAAAAACACGAATGGCGAATTCTGGCCCCGGACTCATAACTTCTAACCCTCGGGTACAAGCTCAGAGGATTGTACGATCCCCGGTCTTCAAACAGATTCTCATTGGACTAGCCGTTTGCGCCGCCTACATTGTTGCGGGGAAGCTGAGCCTGCGCCTGGCCTCCGTACATCCGAGCGCCACTCCCGTCTGGCCACCGACAGGCATCGCCATCGCCGCGCTGCTTACGCTGGGCTCCGGCTTCTGGCCGGCAATTTTCGCGGGAGCCTTTGTTGTGAACCTCACGACCGCGGGTTCCGTACTTACTTCTCTGGGAATCTCGACCGGAAACACTCTCGAAGCGGTCCTGGCTTGTTATCTTGTCACGCGCTTCGCCAACGGTCGGCGCGTCTTCGAAAGAACCTGGGATATCCTGCGGTTCGCTCTCTATGCGGGAATTCTAGCCAGCGCTGTGGCGGCAACGTTCGGAGTCACGAGTCTCACGCTCGGGGGCTTCGCTTCATGGAATAAGTACGGGCTCATCTGGCGGACCTGGTGGCTTGGGGATGCTGCCGGGGCCCTGCTATTCACTCCCTTCCTTCTGCTATGGGGAGAAAATCGGTCCTTAAAATGGACGAAGCGTCAATTCATGGAGGCCGGCGTAGTGCTCGCCTTATTGCTGGGCACCGCGGGGACGATTTTCGGGGTATTCTTCCAAGCGCGCATGAGCGGCGACCCCTGGGCGTTTCTTTGCACCCCGGTTCTCGTTTGGACCGCGTTTCGCTTCGGCCAGCGCGAAGCCTCGGCGGCCATGTGCCTGCTTTCGGTGATCGCGGTCACTGGAACCGTAGCCGGGAGAGGCCCGTTTGTCCGCGAGACGCCGAACGATTCACTGCTCCTTCTGCAATCTTTTCTTGGCGTCATGGCTTTGATGACGCTGATGTTCGGCGCGGAAGTGTCGGAGCGCCACCGTCAGGAGGAACACGCCCGCGTTCTGGCGGTCAGCGACCCGCTCACGGGCCTTGCCAACTACCGCCTGTTGATCGAGCGGCTGGGTTCGGAAATCAAGCGTTACACGCGCGACAGCCGGCCGTTTTCGGTACTCTTGCTCGATATGGACGGACTAAAGAAAATCAACGATATGCACGGCCACGTGGTGGGTAGTCTTGCCCTTTGCCGCGTGGCAGAGGTGCTGCACTTGAGCTGCCGCGCGGTCGATACCCCCGCTCGTTATGGCGGCGACGAGTTCGCTCTGGTTTTGCCCGGAACTACTTCCGAAGGTGCCCGGCGGATCGCTCAGCGCATTTCCCAGCGACTCTCCGAAGATGTCGAAGCGCCACGCCTTTCCGTCAGCATCGGCATCGCGGAATATCCGCGTGACGGGCTGACCATTGAGAACATTCTTAGCGCAGCGGATCAGGCCCTCTACAATGAAAAGCACCGCGTTGCGGGCCGTTCGATGGCCTCGCAATCGTCGTAGTGTTGCGTTCCGCGAATCATTTGTAAGTTTCGCCAGAGCGACGGACGGGGCCCTTCGGCGTCGCTCAGGGTAAACAAGCCCCGCCCCTACAACGGTCCCATTGCTGCGAAGTGGCAGGTGGGGCTGGAGAATTGGTGTCTCGAATGGATGGCTGCGCGGTGGTAGGGGCGCAGCATGCTGCGCCCCTACAGCACAGACGGGCGGGGCGAGCCTCGCCCTTACGCTTGCGCGGCTTTGCGGGCTTGGGCGTCGTCGTAGCTTTCGCCGTAAATCGAGGGCACTTTTGCGCCCATGCATCGTAGGTAGGAGGAAAGCTGGCCGCGATGATGAATGGTGTGGTGCAGCCCCATCATCAGGAAAGTCACTGCCGGCCGCTGCACCATTCCGCGAAAATCGACGATCTTCAGCAATTGTTCGCCGGTTAATTTTGTGAGCGCTTCAAAATTTTTCGCGTAGCGCTGCTCGTACCAGGCGGCAATCTCAGCGGGAGTCTTGACGTTTTCCGGAATCATGGACGGGCTGGTATCGAACACGCCGTTGATCACGCATTCGACGAAGCGGTTGTCCGCTGCGGCAATGTGGCGCGCCAGTTCGATCGCCGTTCTTGACGCAGGCTCCGGGCGGTAGTCACCCTTGCCCGCGGGCACGGCTTCGAGAATTTTCTTGGTGGTGCGGCTTTCGTTTTTCAAGGGACCCAAATACACGTTTTGCAGCAGGAACACGGCTTGGTCTGGTGTCATCGCTTCGGCCATTTTTGTCCTCCTGAAGGCGTTTCGATTTTCTTGGTGGTGGGGCAGGCACGGTGCTTGCTTCGGACTTGCACGACTGGTTGCATCCGCTGATCCGTTCTTCGTTACGCGGAAAAGGTTTGGAACCTCGTGTCTCGCCGCGCAAATGCCCTCAAATTGCCCGGGTGTTGTTTTGGCGGCAGGGGGGCATTTTAACACAGAGGTCAGAGAGAGCGCAGAGAACAGAGAGCGGAAACAATCTCGGAGTATTTTCGCGGCGCGAGACTAGAGCGTTCGAAAAAGGAAATGCCAGGTGATGTCGACGGCGGCGTGGACGAGGGCGGAGGCGAAGATCGAGCCGGTTTTGCGCCAGGTCCAGCCGTAGAAAAAGCCGGCGATGGAGGCGAGGATCACGTAGCGCCAGTTGGGGAAACCCATGTTGGTAATGTGGGAGAAGCCGAAAAGGATGGAGGCGGTCCACCAGCCGGCGAGATCGCTCTTGCAGGCACGGGCGAGCATGTTTTGCAGCAGGCCGCGGAAGAGCAGCTCTTCGGGCCAGGCAGTGAAAAAGAGAATGCCTAGGGAGAGAAGCGGGAGCGAGCCTAACTGCGACCACTGCGGTTCGAATTGAATGAAATGGATGGCGTGACCGAGTGGAATGGCAATGCAGGCGAAGACGATGAAGCTGGCGAGGATGAAGAAGCTCCAATGATGGCCCCAGCCGATGTTGTAGCCGACGCCGTTGATGCGGCGGAGGAGCAGGAAGCATGCAAGCGCGATGTTGACGCAGAGGAGCACGGTGAAAATGTAGGCAAGACGGCCGCCCGGGTAGGGCCACAGCCAGTGCGACAACGACCATCCCCAGGGATTGGGCAGCGGCTTGACGGCCAGCCAAATGAAAAGAATTGTTGCGAAATCCTGCCACGCGCCTGGCGGCTTGCGTTCGGCGGAGGCGGCTAATCCGAGTGGACTCAAGACGAGAACTGCGACTGCGGCAGCACGCGTGAACGCGAAAGTATTTGTCCCCAGGGCGTAAATCAGGTAGACAAGGAACACCGCGGCGCCGAGCAAGTAGCCGCTGCCGGTGCCGAAGCGCGAGGCGAGACGGTCCTCAAAGCCGCGCGCGGCAAAAAGCAGCGTCACCAGAAAGAGAAATGCAAAGGCCGTGAAGGTGGCGGCGAAGGCGCGGCCGCCGTTACCGAGCCAGGCGGAGTACAACGCTGCGGTCAGGGTCAGCACGGCCCAGAGACCGAGCATGGGGAGCGGGCCGAGTTGGCGCGTGGCGGGCAAGCGAGAATTGTAACTGAAAGAAATGGCAGACCAAATGCGACCGGCGTCGGGACGGCTTGCGTACATCGACTGGATGCGCGGGCTGGCGTGCGTGCTGATGTTTCAGACGCATTGCTACGACTCGTGGATGAGCGCGGAGGCGAAGAAATCGTCGTCGCTGATCGCGTGGTCGCGACTGGGCGGGACGCTGCCGGCGCCACTGTTTATTTTTTTGGCGGGGGTATCGTTTGCGCTGGTGACGGAGAAGCTGCGGGAGAAGGGAATCGGGCGCAGCGGCATCGCGAGGCAGACAATTCTGCGCGGGGCGGAAATTTTTGGGATGGGATTACTGTTTCGCTTACAGGAATTTGCGCTGGGATATCCGTGGTCGCCGTGGACGGATTTGTTGCGGGTGGATGTGCTGAATATTCTTGGGCTTTCGATGATGCTCATGGGAGTCTTGTGCTGGGCCACGGGAGCCGGCGAGATCGCGGCGACGAGAATGAGTACTTTGGTCGCCGGTATTTTCGCCGCGGTGATCGTGGCGATGGCCACGCCTCCGCTTTGGACGACGCACCGGCTGAGGTTCCTGCCCTGGCCCCTCGAGTCTTACATCAACGGCGTGCACATCTTCAAGGAGCCGCAGCCGTGGCTGTTTCCGTTGTTTCCCTGGTCGGCGTTTGCTTTCGCGGGACTGGCGGTGGGATTTTTTCTGTTTACGGACTTTGCCAAGCGCAAGGAAGCGCTGGCCTTTGCGGCGCTGGGCGGGGCGGGAATCCTAGCCTGCGCGCTTTCGGTCTTTTTCGATTCCTCATCGATCCATCTTTATGCTGTTTACGATTATTGGCACAGCGGGCCGAATTTTCTGCTGTTGCGCTGCGGGATATTGCTGGTCATTTTATTTCTGGTCTACGCGTGGTGCCGGTGGGGGCTGGCGCAAAAGGGATTCAGCCCCATCATCCAGCTGGGGAAAACTTCGCTGCTGGTGTACTGGGTACACATCGAATTTGTTTATGGAAGATTCTCCATTCTGCCGAAGGGACGGTGCAGCGCTCTGAAGGCCACCGCAGGGCTGATAACCATTTTCCTGGCGATGCTGGGGCTTTCGCTCGCGCGCACGAATTGGAAAAAGTGGCGGGTCAGGGCTTCGAAACCGAATCCTGCGGCAACTGCTGCGAGCGAGGGATCTTGATGATGACCTCACCGGGACGGGCCAGGCCAAGCTCGTCGCGGGCGATCTTTTCGATTTTGTGCGGATCGGTCTTCAACTCGCGGACTTCCTGCTCAAGCTGCAGATTTTCCTTGTTCAATTGATGCAAGTCGGAATTTACTTTTTGAATTTCCTGCTGAGTGCGGCGCATGGCCAGATAGCCGTGGGGGCCGAAAATGTCGTGCACGAAGAGGATCAGCACGAGGAGGCCGAGGAGCGCCGGCCCGTAGTGGCGCAAGAAGGGCGGAGTTTTTTCTTCAACGCGAATCTTGTTCGGCTTTTTCAGCTTTGCAGTACCCATTGCGATGCTTCTCTCACAAGTTTCGCGGAAGCGGCGGCGCTTTCGGCCTCGACATAAAGGCGAAGCAGCGGCTCCGTACCGGAGAGGCGCAGGAGCATCCACGAACCGTCATCAAAGACAAATTTTGCGCCATCGGTGCGGTCGATGGATACGACTTTCCGGCCAGTGAGTGTCGAAGCGTCCACGGCCACCCGTTTCACGGCATTTGCCTTTTGTTCGTCGGAGAGATGAAGATTCTCGCGCGCGGGCCAGAATTCGCGGCCGAGCTTTTTGTACATAGCGCGCACTTGCTCGCCGAGGGAGGCGCCGCGTGCGGCGAGCATTTCCGCCACCAGTAGGCAGGCGAGGATGCCGTCTTTTTCCGGGATGTGGCCGCGAATGGTGAGGCCGGCGCTTTCTTCGCCGCCCAGGGCGATTTTGTCTTCGCGGATGAGCTGGCCGATGTACTTGAAGCCTACTGGCGTCTGATAGATGGTCTGGCCGTGCGACTTGGCTACCGCGTCGATCATTTGCGTGGTGGCGACGCTGCGCGCGGCGGGCATTTTCCATTTACGGGTTTCGACGAGATAGTCGTACACCAGCGCCAGAATCAGGTTGGGCTGGATCCATGTGCCGTCGCTATCGACGATGCCGAAACGGTCGGCGTCGCCGTCGGTGGCCAGGCCCGCGGTGGCTTTCGAATCGACCACGGCCTTGCGGAGCGGAGCGAGATTTTCTTCGGAGACGTCGGGGCCCGTGCCGTCGAAGAGGCAATCGCGTTCGGTGCGCAACGCATGTACGGAAACGCCGTGATCGGTGAGAACACGGTCGAGATAGCCGGCGCCGCAGCCGTGGAGCGCGTCGACGACTAGAGACGGCTTGGCCTTGCGCAGCGTTTCGAAATGGACGAGTTCCTCGAGGCGCTTCAAATAATTTTCGCGCAGATTGACTTTTTCTGCTGGGGTTGCATGCGACGTGCCGTGGAGAAGCGGCGGGACGCCGCCTTTCGCGGCGAGATGCGCGGCGCGGGCTTCGATATCCTTGGTGACTTCCGGGAGCGCGGGGCCGGCGTCAGCGGAGGAGAATTTCAGGCCATGATATTGCGCGGGATTGTGGCTGGCGGTGAAGTTGATGGCGCCGTCGAGCTTGCGGCGCATGATTTCGAAAGCGACCGCGGGCGTGGGCGTGAATGTCTCGCACAGCAGCGTTCGAATGCCGTGGTGCTGAAGGATATCCACGGCGAGTTGGGAGAATTCTTCGGAATAGAAGCGCGTGTCGTAGCCGACGAGAATCGCGGGATCTTTCGCTTTAGCTTTGGCGTGTTGCGCGATGGCGGTCACCGCGAGGCGCACGTTGGCTAAGGTGAAATCGTCGGCGATGAGGCCGCGCCATCCGGAGGTCCCAAACTTGATGGGGGAGGCCGCGCCTAGACTGGTGCTCGTGCTCATGGGGCCGTATTCTAGCCCTTCGCCTGATGGAGCGAAAGTCATTATGAGGAGAAGCCGATGAGTCGAGCGGAAGCAAGAGACAAGAGAGTCGTCTTCGTGACTTGCCCGACTCGTGGGCTAGCCCGCAAAATCGCACGCGGTGTGGTGGGAAGGCGCCTTGCCGCGTGCGTCAACGTCGTTCACAGCCCCGTCGAATCGTTTTACGCATGGAAGGGAAAGCTGGAGGAAGCGCGGGAGTATCTGCTGGTGATGAAGACGACGGCGAAACGGCTCGCTGAGTTGGAAAACGAAGTGAAACGGCTTCACAGCTATGACGTGCCGGAATTCATCGCAATGCAAGTTGTTGCAGGCTCGGAGGAGTATTTGGCGTGGCTGAGCACGAGCGTCGCGAAACCGCGGAAATAATCTAGGCGTCGAGCAATTCGGAGTCGTACTTTGCGAACACGGCGCGCAGCGGGGCAGGAGTGCGCTGTTTCATCCCGTGAATTTCGTGAATCAACCGATAGATGTTACCGGTCATGACCAGCAAATAGCGTGTCGGAGACGGGCCGGGATTCCAATAAGTGTGAGGCGTTCCGCGTGGCACGAACACAGCCGAGCCCGCGTGAGCTTCGACTTCCTCCTTACCAACCCGAACGCGCAGAGTCCCTTCCAGCACGTACCAGGCTTCATCGTCGTTGCGATGAAGATGCGGCGGGGCGATGAGACGCGGCGGACCTGGGGGACCACCCGGGTCGCGCCATTCGGCGATCACAAAGGCGTCGTTGATCGAACCGATGACTTGCCCGGAGAGCGGAGGAGTGATGATCGGCGAACTCATGCCTGCGTCACCTCAAAAAAAGAATCGCCTTGAACTAAACGTAGAGCAGCGCCTGGTCGAGGTCGGCGATGATGTCCTCTACGTCTTCGATGCCGACGGAAAGGCGCACGAGGCCTTCGGTGATACCCGCGCGATCCTGGACTTCCTTGGGCATGGAAGCGTGGGTCATCATAGCCGGAAGCGAAATCAAAGTCTCGACGCCGCCGAGACTCTCCGCGAGCGAACAGAGCTTGACGTGATTGAGGAAGCGGCGCGCGGCATCCAGCGAACCGACATCGAAAGAGAGCATGGCGCCGGGGCCTTTCTGTTGGCGGCGGGCTACTTCATGCTGCGGATGAGACGGCAGTCCGGGATAGAAGACCTTCTTAATCTTGGGATGCGCGTCGAGATGGCGTGCCACGGTGATGCCGTTGGCGTTGTGCTGGAGCATGCGCACCGCCAGCGTTTTGATGCCGCGGGAAACTAGGAAGCAATCCATGGGCGACAGGCCGGTGCCAGCGGAGCGCTGAATGAAATAAATTTTCTCCGCATCCTCGGGACGCGTGAGTACCACAGCTCCGCCGGTGGAGTCGCTGTGGCCATTCAGATATTTCGTCATGGAATGGACCACAATATGCGCGCCGAGTTCGATGGGGCGCTGCAAATAGGGACTCAGAAAAGTGTTATCGACCACTACTAAAAGGTTGCGCTCGTTGGCAAGTTTGGAGATCGCGCCGATATCGGTGACGCTGAGCGTAGGGTTCGCCGGTGTTTCGATATACAACATTTTCGTGTTGGGGCGCAGCGCGGCTCGCACGTAATCCGGCACGGCCGTGTCCACAAAGCTGAATTCCAGCCCGAAGTGCACCAAGAGCTGCGTCGAAAGACGGTACACGCCTCCGTAGACCGCTTCCGAGAGCACCACGTGGTCGCCCGGGCGCAGAAGCCGGAAGACCGCGTCGATTCCGGCCATTCCGGAGGAAAAAACGTAGGCGCTGTGGCCGCCTTCCAGCTTGGCCACCGTGCGCTCGAGGGCTTTGCGGTTCGGGTGATTCGTTCGCGCGTAGTCGTAGCCTTTATTCTTGCCCAGTTCCTCGTTGACGTACGTCGAAGTTTGGTAGATGGGCGCGACGATGGCTCCGGTGGCGGGATCAGGCTCCTGCCCGACATGAATGGCGTTGGTGGCAAAACCCATGTTGCTCTCCTTGCGATTCTAATTACGTCGGTAACGCGGTCAGTTCGACGTCCGGCGCTGACCGTTCGGGGTGAATTTCATTTTTGAAGCGTCCCCATCTTGCCTGCCAGCAGTTTCTTGACGAAGTTACAGGAGCCAAATTGATGAGTCAAATAGCCATAGCCCGCGGTTTCCACGGCAGAGCAGCGCCGGGGCAGCACCTCGGAGGCCGGTCGCATCTAATTCTAGCGCAGCGAGACTTGACCCGGCCCGTCGTTCCGTGGACTATGGAGTTCGCCCATCTATGAGATTCTCGACGAACGTTTTTGCCTGCCTCTGCATCGCCGCGTGCTCGGTGGTCGCAGACGGGGTGGCCGCCCAGAATTCGCCGGCATCGCCGCCCAAATCGCAGACTCCTCCTGCCGCGAACGAAATGACGCGCATTACGATTGAAGTGACCGGAGGCGAGAAGAGCGTTCCGGTGGAGAACGCCAGCGTGTACGTGAAATTTATTGAAGAGCACTCGCTGAAGAAGGACAAGAAACTGGAAATGAACGTAAAGACCAGCCGCGAAGGCATCGCACACGTCCCCAACGCGCCGATGGGCCGAGTTTTAGTTCAAGTTGTCGCTGAAGGATGGAAAACGTACGGACACTGGCTCGACATCACCGATCCTAGGCAGACCATAAAGGTGCATCTTGAGCGCCCGCCGAAGTGGTACTGAAGGAAGTCCGCTGTCAATCGTTAAGAATCAACGGCTTAGGAAATTCTAACGAAATGATTTGCCCTCGTTTCCGCTTTTGAACTCTTCATTCGAATTATTTTCCTGCTGTCTTAACACTTTTGACCGCGCCATTGTGCGTGTGAAAAAACTATGTTGCACTCAAATAGTGCAAAGAGGAGAAGAGTGTTGAAGGGGGAGAAGTTAGCAGTGAGCGGATGCCGGATATCCACAACCTTATCAACAAAGATGTTGAAATCTTAATGCCACAGAAATATTTTGTCCGGAGTTCGGCACGCCTCTTGCCCTGCGCGCTGCGATGTAATTTTGACCGTTGCGAAATGACGATGGTACAGTAGAAGTCTGGCTGCACTCGATGACCGAAACTTACGACGGACCATTTTCTCTCCTTCAAATGTTCTGGGGCAGCATAACGGCCCGGCCGGTGCGCAGTTTTCTGAGCGTGATTGCCATTGCCATCCAGGTGATTCTGGTGTTGATGATCGCCGGTCTAACTACCGGCGTCATTTCAGAATGGGGAAAGCGGGTCGAAGGTGTGGGCGCGGACATCCTAGTGCAGCCGCCAAACGCCTCGATTTTCTTCGCTTTCTTAAGCGTCGGTATGCAGGAGTCGCTCGGTGAAAAAATTGCCGCGTTGAGCGGGGTCGACGAAGTGGCCCCCACAGTCATCCTCACGGAACCAAAGAACTTAGTGATGGTTTACGGCATCGATTACAAGCGCTTCAACGCGCTCAGCAAAGGTTTCCTGTTCCGCGATGGGCGGCCGTTCGAAGGGCCAGACGACGTCATCGCCGACGACATCATCGCGCAAACGCGCCACTTGAAGGTGGGTAGCCAAATCACCCTGCTGAATCATGACTTTACGGTCTGCGGCATCGTCGCTCACGGAAAAGGCGCGCGCTATTTCATTCCCATTCGCACCGCGCAGGAGATTGCCGGGGCGGAGAAGCGCGTCTCCATGTTTTACGTGCGAAGCAAAGGAGATACGGAAGCCACGCGCGCGCAGATTCTAAAGTTAATGCCGGAGAACAGCGTCCGCTCGCTGTCCGAATACATCACCCTGATGACTTCCTCAAACTTGCCGCAGTTGCGGCCCTTCACGCGCACCATGGTGGCCTTGGGAGTTGTGGTGAGCTTCCTGGTGGTGCTTTTGAACATGCACACCATGGTGATGGAGCGCACTCGCGAGATCGGCATTCTGAAAGCGCTGGGTTTCTCCCGCCTCGATGTCGTTCAGATGTTGCTCGGCGAGACCCTCATCCTGACGTTGATGGGTGCCAGCTTGGGAATCGCGCTCACGTTCCTGACGCAGACCATTTTGAAGCAGACCAACCCGGGACTGACGATCCTAATTTCCCCCGCCTGGATTTTTTCCGCGATCGCCCTCGCCGTCGTGGGAGCCGCCACCGGCGCCGTCTACCCCGCCCTCCGCGCCGCCAGCTACGACCCCGTTGTCGCCCTCGCCTACGAATAGGCCAAAATAAATATGTGTTGCGCGCTCATGAGTTAGAGTCTCGGCATTCTTTTTTTGATGAAGCGAATTGGGTTTCATGAGAAAAAGAGGAATGGCCCCTTCCCCGGACAAGCACTATCAGGCGCGGATTCTGGAGCGACGCGACCTTTCGCCGGACCTCTGGATCATTCGAATCGACCCCGGAGGGCCGTTCGAATTCCGCGCCGGGCAGTACGCCACGCTGGGAGTCGAGCGCGACGGAAAACGGGTCGAAAGAGCGTACTCCATCGTTTCCTCACCCTATGAAGATTCGCTCGAATTTTTCTTCGAACTGGTCCCGCAAGGAGACCTGACGCCGGGTCTCTTCCGCCTGAACGAAGGCGATACGCTGCTGTGTAGAAAAATCGCCAAGGGGCGCTTCACCCTGGATTTGCGCAGCGGGAGAACGAAACACCTATTGATTTCCACGGTGACGGGAATCGCCCCGTTTGTCAGTTACGTGCGAACGCTCTATCGCGACTGGAAGAGTGGAACCGGTCCGATGCCCGGTGACCACAAACTTTTTTGCCTGCAAGGCGCAAGCCGCTCGTGGGAATTCGGCTACCGCGAAGAATTGGAGCGTTATTCGAACGAGGTGCCGTGGCTCAAATATGTGCCCACCGTAAGCCGGCCGTGGGAGGATTCGAATTGGAAGGGCGAAACCGGTCGCGTAGATGACCTCATTCGAAAGTACACGCAGGAGTGGGCATTACGGGCGGAGGAGACGACAGGTTATTTGTGCGGGCATCCCACGATGGTCGAGAATGGGCGCGGCATCCTGCAGAGGGCGGGCTGGAAAAAGGATGCGGTGTTTGAAGAAATTTATTTTCAGCCGGCAAAGGACAGGCAGTTGGAACCGGCCGATCCGCTGAACCGGCCGCGGCAAGAATAGAAGAATTCCTCCGTCCCCAGTTTTTTCAGCGGACTGCTAATGACTTTCGTGCGAGGAATTCTAGGCGGCTGGGGCATGCTCCTCAAGCTGGCTGGTGACGTCCTCGATGGTAGCCAAGGGGCAGAGGACGTGAACTTTTTGGTCCGGGGCGTCAACGTCGATCTGCAATTTCCCTCCGTGGGTGCGCACGCGCACGTGCTCATTGTTATCGTCAATTTCAACGAATTCTGTATTGGGATACTTTTTCAGTTCTTTGACGATGGCATGGAGGATGGGCAGAGCTTCACGCGCCTGCTCGGAGGCGCAGCGCAGTTGCTTGCTTGGGACGAAATGCATGGCCATGGGGACGGCGGCGGCGGGAACCCACATGTGAACGTGGGAACCGCCGGAGTGATATTCGTCGACGTCGATGCGGATGACACCTTCGCGCATGGTGTAGGCACCCGCGAGGACGAGCGATCCGCCAAGTCCGAGAACTGCTTTCGCTAGTAGCATCATGTGCGCCTCCTGGTGGTCCTAGTCCGTGACATTCTTGGAGTCGAGCCAGACGCGGACGGTGTTTTCGTGATCTTTGACCGAGACGAGTTCGGTGTCGCCTTGCGCGGAGAGGGCGTGAAGCGCGGCTACGAGATCCAATTCATCTTTGCCGGCGGAAAAGAGGGCATCGATGACCTTCATGGGGACTTTGACTTCGACTTCGGGTTTTTTGGGATTCTGCTTATCCAGGACATGAACGATCAGGTGGTTGTTCAGTTTAGCTACGCGCACATCGCAATCATTGCTCTGGACGGTGACGAACTCGCCGTCTCTGGAAGTCCGAATGGCATCGACGAGAGCGCGGAGGTCGACGTCATTGACGTGAGCGTCGTCGATCTTGACCCTGCCGCCATGGAGGCGATCCTTGTTGATTGCGGGGAGAACTTTTTCAGCCAGCTCAAGGGGGACGTTGACGCGGACGGTTTCGCCCTTGGCGTCGGAGCTGATGACGCGGACGTGCAGCCAGCGGTCCTTTGATCCGGATGTCGTTGATTGGCTGGGACTTGCGGGCGCGGCAGCGGATTGCCCCAAGGTGCCGAGGGGCGAAAGAATAAGAGCGGCAGCGGCGACGAGAGCGGTCTTCGTGAAGAAACCCCGGTTAAGGTCGGACATGACTGAACGCCTCCAGACCGGCAAAGGGCCGGTTCTTGGAGAGAGATACGAGAGTGCATGGAAGAAAGTTTCCTGAAAAGAAAGGGGGTAGGAGGAGAAGGAGTAAGAGGAGCAGCGAAGACGGGATTGGTGCCAAGACTCATTGTGCGAGCACGAGATAGTAATTTTGCACATGCGTGCACAGATTTGCACAGAGTTGCAACGAGAATTTGATTGACGGCGAAAACGGGAAAGTTTATTTTGCGTTGCAGATTGAACCGGGAAGCTTAAGAACTTTACGGATCAATTTAGAGGGCGCAGCAAGATTAAACGTCGGCTGCGCCGCGAGATTGAATCGCGAAGCTCGAAGCCTCGACGGTTTCGTTTTGGAGGCGCGACTAGCTGAAAAGCGGTCACGCCGCCTGACAGGTTCGGGAGGGCTGGAAACTTAGCGGTTCCGTTGAAGGGGCGCGGCAGCTTAACCGCGGTTGCGCCGCGAGATGGAACCGGGAAGAGGAAGGCCTAAACGGGTCGGTTTGGAGAGCGCAACTGCCTCACGGCGGTTGCGCCGCCAGAGGGAATCGGAAAGGTTAGAAACTTTACGGCTCAGTTAGAGGGCGCAACAGGCTAGACACCGGTTGCGCCCTCAATTTTTTTGAAATGGATGTTCCGGCGACAGGTTTTCAATGGATCGAAGGTCGGCCTCTCCCCTTCCACTAACTTCGCAAATACAGTTCGACATCTGTCCATTGTCCAAATAACAACGCCGCCACCAAAGAAACTCTGACCCTCCGTCCAGACTGGTAGATGGGCTAGCCGCCGGTTCCTTCATCGCGAAATAGTGGATGTGTAGTGAAGGATTCAGGAGGGTCTTGCTCGAACCGGAGTACCTCAGAGGGCTTATACAGATACTCTTTGCCACACTGATCGCATCGGGCCCCAAAACGGCAATCGATAGCGGGACGAGGGGTGATGGCGTCCGTCTCGGCAAGCGGGATTCTGTGTCTGAAAAATAGATTCTTCCGAAGGTGGAACCAATGGTTCTTGCAGTGGACCACCCAAAAACACCGACTGTCTTCCCACATGGGAATAGCCTCCGAGGGGGCACAACGAGGATATGGGCTTCATTGGCTAGGATGATACCAAATCGAGCCTGACAACGAGCTGAATCACACATTAGAAGGTCGAGAAGGCCAATCCCTCCAACCAGACCGGTGGGTGCGCCACCCGATTCAAAAGCTTTTCCTCCAGCCAATTTTTTAGGCTTGGCCTTTCCACTGAAATAGAAATTCGAAATTGGAAAATAGGGAAGACGAGGTGCCCACACGCCTGGGAGGTTGACAGTCGACAGAGGAGGAAAAGAAGAATTGAGAATTCCCACTCTCCCCGACGGGGAATCGGGGAGAGTGGACGTACTGGGGGAGTGAACTTAAACGCCTGCTTGCGATGGCGTCCTCGGAGGCTATCCAACGACGGTCATTGCAGGCGCAATGATCCTTCACACTATCCGTGTAGAAGCTAGGACGGCGCGCGGGTTCATGTCTGTTCAATATTGGACACCCGCCAGATTCGAGGACGGAACGCCGGGGCAGGTGAGCAGAAGGCAGAGAATTGAAATTAGAAAAGGGAGAAGAAAATCGCCGGCTCTGCTGAGGGCGAAGAAGAGTCAGACGTCGCAGAGGTCGGCGGCTTGTCGGAGGGAGATTAGGGGGTCGCGGGTGGGGACGAATTCGTGGGCGACGTAGCCGCGGAAGTTGGTGGCGGCGATGCCACGCATGACGCCGTCCCATTGGACTTCCTGCGTGCCGTCGAGTTCGTGGCGGCCGGGAACGCCGCCGGTATGGAAGTGGGAGATGCAATCGATATTTTTTTGGATGGTGCGGACCAGATCGCCTTCCATGATTTGCATGTGGTAGATGTCGAAGAGGAGCTTGACGCGGGGGGAGTTGACGGCCTGGACGACTTGAACGCCCCAGGCAGTGTGATCGCACATGTAGTCGTGGTGGTCGACCTTGCTGTTGAGGAGTTCCATGCAGATGGTGACGCCGTGGTCTTCCGCAATTTTTTTGACGCGGTTTAGGCCGGCGATAGTGTTTTTAGCGCCTTCATCGTCAGACATGCCGTTGCGGTTGCCGGAAAACGTGATGACGTTGGGGACGCCGGCTTTAGCAGCTAGCGGAATGTATTTGCGGAAGCCCTCTTCGATTTTGGCGTGATTTTCGGGGCGGTTCATGGCGCTGGCAATTTCGCCGCCGCCGGCGTAACCCATGCTGCAGACGAGGCCATAGCGCGGGGGGATCTCCCATTCGTCCGGATTGAGGAGGTCGACGGCTTTCAGGCCAATTTCGGCGGAATAGGCGCAGAGTTTGTCCAGGGGAATTTTCTGGTAACACCAGCGAGAAACGGACTGGCGGATGTTGCCCTTGCGTTTGATGGGGCTGTTTTCCACGGACAAAGAGACGGAAGGGAGAGAAACCAAGGCCGCGGTGGCACCGGCTCCGGAGAGGACGCCCTTGAGGACATGGCGGCGCGACAGTTTGGACATAGCGGACAGGCAGAGTGTACCGAGGAAAAGCTCTGTGAGGGAGGGGGAATTATTTTTTCGGGGGTTTGGGCGTTTCTGGCGACGGAACGGCGGGGGTTTCGGGGAGTTCGACGCGCCAGATGTCTTTTTCGGATTCGAGGCGGTAGACGCCGGCTTGGTTGGATTCGGAAGTGCCGACGTGGCCAATCCAGACGACGCGGAAGCGCGCCTTGCGCCAGCGGCGGCGGACTTCGATGGTCTGGCCGGGGGAGGTTAGGAAGCCGATGCCATCGAGGCGCGCGCCGTCCTCGCTGAGGTCGACGGTGTAGGCGCTCTGTATGAAAGGATGGCCCTTAGGGTCGGTACCCTTGATAATGACGCGAAGAGTCTTGGGAAAACGAGGCTTTTTGCGAGATTTTTTCCAGAAGTCGGAGATGGGTTGCTTGAAGGCCAGGCCCACGCGGCTTTCGCGGTCGGTGTAAGCGTCGAGGTAGACGACGCGGACTTCTTGTTCCTGGCGGGAGCTTTTGTGGATGAGAAAAACAGTGTCGCCCAGGGCGAGTTTGGCTTTCAGGGTGACGAGTGCACCGCTGGGATTGACGAGGATGGTTTCGGCGTCTTCATGAAAGGCGCCGCCTTTTCCGGCATAACCGTAAATCACAACGGGTACGCGCATGGGGAGGCGCTCGCCGGAGCGGGAAATTTTCTTTGCCGGGACGTCCGAGTAAGGAATGGCATAAGACTGTGGTGTTTTTTGCGAGGGGCAAGGATCGTCGAGGGCAGCGACCTCCATCACTTCCTTTGGGATGCCTAGCTGAGGGCCGTGCTCGCGGCAATTGAATTCCCAGGTCTGCTGAAGGATTTGCTCGAACGATTCCTCGCGGTTGGAGAGCGTGACCCAGGAGTCGGCGTCGTCGTGCGGACACCTGAGGCGGACGGCGAAGTTCCTAGGCATGTGAGATCCCTACGCAATTTGATGATACCTGTTTGCGGCGAGTGCTGTGGTGAGGCAGCGGGCGGTATTCCTCGAAAAGTAAACGGCGGGGAGTAGCGAGAGGGAAGATCGCTTTGCTGATGTGGGCTGTAACCTTTGGCGGACAGCGGACTCGAATGGGGCGAACGGGATGAGAGGGTGGAGGAACGGCCCTCCAACACTTAACTTAGAGGAGAGAAACAAATGGTTCGCATGATCAAGGCGGGATTGGCATTCACGGCGCTGGCGGGGGCGTTTCTGCTTCAGCCATCACTGCGTGCGCAAGACAGCATGAAACAAGACAGCATGAAACAAGACGAGATGAAGCACGACGACATGAAAAAAGACAAAATGCAAGACGACAAGATGATGCACGACGGGAAGGCCAAGACGCTGGAGACGGGCAAGTTCCACGGGAAGGTACACGCCACTTCGGGCCGCGCGACGCTGTATCAAGAAGCGGATGGGAAACTGGTGCTGCGGCTGACCAATTTCAAGACTTCGAACGGGCCGGACGTGCACGTGATCCTGGTGGCGACGAAGGATGCACCGGATGACGCCAACTTCCTGAAAGACAACACGGAAAAGGTGGAGTTGGGCAAGCTGAAGGGGAATGAAGGCGACCAGAACTACGAAATTCCGGCGGGAACGGACCTGACCAAATTCCGCACGGTTTCGATCTACTGCGAGCGGTTCAACGCGAACTTCGGGGCGGCGCCGCTGGAGAAGTTCTAAAGATTTGAACGGGAGAGAGGATCGGGCAGGTCACACTGCCCGATTTTTTTCTTGGGAGAAAACGATGAATAAGAATGCTGAATCGTGGTTGTCGCGCAAGAAGAAGCTGATGTTGAGCTTGATTGGAGTTCCGGTGCTTGTGGGTGCGTGGTGGGCGTTCCGGCCGGAGAAACTGTTTGTCAACGAAAAGGTGAATGAGGCGGCGCCGGCGGCGCTGAGCGCGGAACCGGAAGCGCTGTATACCGGACGGCTGGAAGGGAAGGTTCATCAGACGAGCGGGCGGGCGACAGTTTATAAGACCACCGATGGCAAGGAGTATTTGCGGCTTTCGGATTTCACGACTTCGAACGGTCCCGACGTGCATGTGGTACTGGTGAGGGCGGAAAACAAGGCGCTTGACGAGGAGATTGTGAAGGGCGAACTGGAAAGCGTGGAACTCGGAACGTTGAAGGGGAACCAGGGCGATCAGAATTATGATTTGCCGGCGAGCGTGGATTTGGACAAGTATCAAGCGGTGGCGATTTACTGCGAAAGGTTCCACGCGATTTTTGGCGTGGCGAGGCTGGAGAAGTTCTAAGATAAAACCGCGAGCTGCAGGGAGACGCCGCCCTCGAAAGTGGGCGGCTACGGTTGGTTATGGGAAAGATGGAACCAAATGAGGCGGGGCTGATCGCGCGGATATTGGCGGGCGAGAAGGAACTGTTTCATGAATTGATCCGGCCTTACGAACGGATGGTTTATCTGACACTGTTTGCCATCTTGAAGAATGAGACCGAGGCGGAGGATGGTGCGCAGGAGACGGTGATCAGCGCTTACCGGCACCTGGCATCGTTTCGAGGCGAGGCCAAGTTTAGCACCTGGCTGACGAGCATCGCGATCAACGAAGGGCGGAAACGGCTGAGAAAGGCGAAGGGCGCGGCGGAGGAGTCGATCGAGGAACAAGAAGAGGAATACGAAGGAGACTTCACGCCGGCGCCGCTGACGGACTGGCGGGAGATTCCCCTGGAAGCGCTGGAACGGAAGGAACTGCGCGAAGCGCTGAGGGTCGCGGTGGCGGAATTGCCGGGTATTTACCGTCAAGTATTTGCTTTAAGAGACCTGGAAGAATTGAGCATCGAAGAAACGGCGCAGGCGCTGGGAATCAACCCCGGGGCCGTGAAAGTGCGGCTGCACCGCGCGCGGATGATGCTGCAAAGGCGGCTGGTACCCTTTCTGAAAACGACGGCTCCGGCACGCAGGGGATTCTTCGGGGGAGCATTATGAAACTGGATTGCAAACACGTGTGGGAACACATTTCGGAGTACATCGATAAGAGTGTGGATGCCGAACTGCGCAAAGATATCGAGCTGCATCTGGAACACTGCGAAATCTGCTCGGCGATACTGGATTCGACGCGGAATATCCTGGTTTTGACGGCGGATGACCGGACGTTTGAATTGCCAGTGGGTTACAGCAAGAGATTGCATGAGCGTCTAAAGGAAGAAATCGAGAAATCGAAGCAAGAGCCGCCGGTGGGCGAGAAAAAATAGCAAAAGCTCATCTGCCAGCGTGCAGAAGACGATGGGCGACAAACTCGGCAGCGAGAAAAAGCAGGGTGAGAACGGAAAGAGTGAATTGGAACCATTCGGAGGCTATCTTTTGCCTCGGTACGGTCGTTTGACGCCAGGCTGACGCGGGGCGTCTCCGCAGCCTCCAGACTTGCCAAAGAACAACGAGATTCAGAAGAGAGCCCGCGAGCGCAAGAAGCATCATGGGGACGCGGATTGCATTGATGTGCATGCGGTCCGCCAGCTTCAGCGCGCCAGAAGCGGCGGCGAAGGCCCCGACTCCAATTAAAAGCCTAACGCCATTAAGCGCGATAAAGGCGCTGCAAACACTCTGCAGGACAGCAAAGAAAAAGGCCGACCAGTTGATGAGCTTGGGGTTGACCAGCAGCATTCTCCCGGGTGGCGTGCCAGTGCCGGTCTGCGCTGTATCCGGTGGCTGCTTTAACCGTTCTGTTGCGGGCGAACTCATCGGGGCCTCGTCAGGACTGCGGAGTCCATTTTAGATAGACGGCTGCAAGGGGCGGAAGGGTGAGGACAAGGGAATAGGGGCGGCCCTGGGCAGGCTGATCGGCAGCTTGCTGGCCGCCCTGGTTGCCGACGTTTGAGCCGCCGTAGTGGGCGGCGTCGGTGTTCATGATTTCGCGGTAGAAGCCCGGATGTGGGACGCCCAGGCGGTAACCTTCGCGGACGACAGGGGTGGCGTTGAGGACGGCGAGAAGGAGATCTTCGGGATTCTTGCCGCGGCGGAGGAACGTAAGCACGCTGTTGTCGGCATCGTTCGCGTCAATCCATTCGAAACCGTGCCAGTCGAAATCGGCTTGATGGAGGGCAGGTTCGGTGGCGTAAAGATGGTTGAGATCGGTGACGAGCCGCTGGATGCCGCGGTGGGAATCCCATTGGAGCAAATGCCAATCGAGGCTGCCGGCTTCGGTCCATTCGTGACGCTGGGCGAGTTCCTGGCCCATGAAGAGGAGTTTCTTTCCGGGGTGGGCGTACTGATAGGCGTAGAGGAGGCGCAGATTGGCGAATTGCTGCCACAGGTCGCCGGGCATTTTGTGGAGAAGCGAGTTTTTGCCGTGGACTACCTCGTCGTGGGAAAAGGGGAGGAGGAAATTCTCGGTGAAGGCATAGAGGAGCGAGAAGGTGAGTTTATTGTGCTCGTATTTGCGATGGACGGGATCGCTGGAAAAATATTTCAGCGTGTCGTTCATCCAGCCCATGTTCCATTTGAGGCTGAAGCCCAGGCCGCCAAGATAGGTGGGGCGGGAGACGGCGGGCCAGGAAGTGGACTCCTCGGCAATGGTGAGAACGCCGGGGAATTTGCCGTGGGCGACTTCGTTCATGCGCTTGATGAAATCGATGGCATGAAGGTTTTCGCGGCCGCCGAACTGATTGGGGACCCATTCGCCAGGTTTGCGGGAATAGTCAAGGTAGAGCATGGAGGCGACGGCGTCCACACGGAGGCCGTCTATGTGGTACTTGTCGAGCCAGAAGAGGGCGTTGGAAATTAAATAATTCTGGACTTCGTTGCGGCCGTAATTGTAAACCAGCGTGCCCCAGTCGGGATGGGCGCCTTGGCGCGGGTCGGAGTGCTCGTAGAGGTGGGTGCCGTCGAACTGCGCCAGGCCGTGAGTGTCGCGCGGGAAATGCGCCGGGGTCCAATCGAGAAAGACACCTAGGCCGGCCTGATGGCAGCGGTCGACAAATTCCATGAACTCGGCGGGAGTGCCGTAGCGGCTGGTGGCTGCGAAGTAGCCGAGCGTCTGGTAGCCCCAGGAGCCGTCGAACGGATGCTCCATGATAGGGAGCACTTCAATGTGCGTGTAGTCGAGGTCCTTCACATAGGGGATGAGTTGGTCACCCAGCTCGCGATAGGTGAGCCATCGATTGTGTTCTTCCGGAACGCGGCGCCAGGAGCCGAGATGGACTTCGTAGACAGAGATGGGCGATTCGAACCAGTTTTTCTGCGTGCGGCGCGCGATCCAATCGGCGTCGTTCCATTTATGGTCGTCGAGCCTTGTTACGACAGAACCGGTATTGGGGCGGAGTTCCGAGCGGAAGGCGTAGGGATCGGCTTTGAGGGGAAGAATGTTGCCACTGGGGCTGACGATTTCGTATTTGTAGATGGCGCCTTCGGGAAGCTCGGGGATGAAGATTTCCCAAAGCCCGGAGGAGCCGCGGGCGCGCATGGGATGGACGCGGCCGTCCCAATGATTGAAGTCGTCAACGACGCTGACGCGTTTGGCGCTGGGGGCCCACACGGCAAAGTGGACGCCGCGGACACCTTCAAGTGTGATCACATGGGCGCCCAGTTTCTCGTAAGTGTCGTAATGGCGGCCCTCACCCATGAGGTACAGATCGAACTCGGTGAGCACGATGGGAAAGGAATAAGGATCGAAGATTTCGAAGGATTCGCCGTAATGCGTGCGTCCCTGAATCTTGTAGCTGCCGGGAGCAGGCGGGGCGGATTGATTGGAAGGCCAGGAGGCTTCGAAGAAGCCTTCGGGGCGAAGTTTAGCGGCATCGCTGACTTTCGCGGGGGCGAGCGTACCCTCTTCAATGGCGGGAGGCGTCATAGAAATACAAGCGTCCGCGGCCCAAGGCAGGAAGAATCGCACAGTCCAATTGCTGTCAGCGGGATGCGGGCCGAGGAATGAGAAGGGGTCGGCATGGCGGGCGGCAAGAACAGCGTCGATCTGAGTGTCGAGGCGCGGATCGCGGGGAGCAATCGGTGCCGCGTGCTTTAAAGATTGGCGGTGCTCAGACAAGTTGATGCTCTCCAAGATGTGGCCAGGGCGGGACTGACAGATGAGCTTAGCCTTTTACCCGACCCGCGTCCCTTGAATTCTAGGGTGTTGGGTGGGAAATGCCAACTGTATGGCGAGAGAGGGTCGGGGGTCTAGCGAGAAAAGAACCGTTCGGGGGGAGGCCTTTGAATGGCGATTGTCAGATGCGATGTCTGCAACGGAATATTCAGCCAGAGCTATCTTGCCGCGCACAAGCGGCTGGCCCACGGCAAGAGGGACGCGTCCGCTGCCACGCCGGCGGCATCCCCAACCAGCGAAAAAGAGCTGATACAGAAGATTGCTTCCCTCTATGATAGTCTTTCGGTCAAGGGCCGGAAACGCGTCATCCGGAAATTGATTGTGAAAAGCCAAAGGGTCGAGGGCGACCCGGCGACCCAATAATCCAATAAATAGGATCACAAAGCATGCGGAATTTCCTCAAAGCGCCAAGTTGTGTGTACTTGGCCGTCGCGATGACGCTAGCAGCGCAAGTCCTTGAAGCGCAGGATCGCTCGCAGGGGCGGTCGATGGTGATCTCTCGGAATGGAATTGTGGCAGCGGAGTCGCCGCTGGCGGCGCAGGCGGGCGCGAGGATACTTGAGCGCGGCGGAAATGCCGTGGATGCGGCGATCGCGACGAACGCGATGATGGGCGTTGTCGAGCCGATGATGAATGGCATCGGCGGGGATTTGTTCGCCATCGTGTACGACGCGAAGGGCAACAAGCTGTATGGATTAAATGCGAGTGGATGGGCGCCAAAGGGATTGACGATCGAGTATTTGCAGAAGCAGGGAATTCGCAGCATGCCGCAGCAGGGTGTGAATGCAATTACGGTGCCGGGCGCGGTGGATGGATGGCAGAAGCTGGCGGATAAATTTGGAAGAAAGAAGCTGGCGGAGGATTTGGCGGCGGCGATCCGAACGGCGCAGGACGGCTTTCCGATTCCGGAGTGGACGGCGGCGTACTGGGCGGGAGAAGTGGATTACCTGCGGACCGATGAGACGGCGACGCAGACATTTCTTCCGGGAGACCGCGCGCCGAAAATGGGCGAAGTGTTTCGCAATCCCGAACTGGCATGGTCGCTCGAGCAAATCGCGCAGCATGGCAGCGAGGCCTTTTACAAAGGCGAAATCGCCGTCAAGATTCTCGAATCGATGAAGCGGCACAACGGGCCGATGACCGCGCAGGACCTGGCTGAATACTCCAGCGAATTTGTCGAGCCCATTTCCACCACCTATCGTGATTGGACGATCTACGAATTGCCGCCCAACGTGCAGGGTCTGGCGGCGCTCGAAATGCTGAACATCATGGAGCCGTTTCCGCTGGGGCAGAAGGATTGGGGCTTCGGCTCAACGAAAGCGCTGCACGCCATGATCGAAGCGAAGAAACTGGCTTATGCGGATCTTGCGAAATATATCGGCGATCCGCGGAAACAGAAATTGCCGGTGGCGACGCTGCTTTCGAAAGAGTGGGCGGCGCAAAGGGCCAAGTTGATTGACGCAGACAAGGCTAATTGCGACGCGACGGCCGGGGAAATTCCAGTTGGGAACGATACCACGTATCTGAGCGTGGTGGACCGCGAGGGAAACATGGTGTCGCTCATCCAGAGCAACTATCAGGCTTTTGGATCGGGCATCGTGGCCGCGGGAACGGGATTCGCGTTGCATGACCGCGGCGGACTGTTCAGCATGGATCCAAGTTCTCCGAATGCGCTGGCGGGAAGAAAGAGGCCGTTGCATACGATCATTCCGGCGTTAGCGCAAAAGGGAGATATTCGCGTGGCGTTCGGGATTATGGGCGGATGGAACCAGTCGCAGGCGCACGCGCAGTTCGTGGCTAACCTGGTGGACTTCAAAATGAATATTCAGGCTGCGCTGGAGGCGCCAAGATTCAGCAAGCACAGCTTCAGCGGCTGCGACGTGATGATGGAGAATCGCTTCGGGCAGAACGTCCGAAATGAGTTGGCGAGCAAGGGCCACAAGATTGATTTGAAGGGTACATTCTCCAGCGGTATGGGCGGAGGGCAGGCGGTGATGAGGAATTTTGCGACGGGAGTGAATTACGGAGCTTCGGACCCACGAAAGGACGGCCAGGCGGTGGCGGAACTGCCGTTTGAATGAGGCTGTGGAGCGAGTTTGCCAGGATAGGGGCGGGCCCGCAAAGTGCAAAAGAGTTCCATCCTGGGAGGTTGGAGGGGA
>Ga0210405_10001449_pt1 | contig 26972 bp, 10 predicted proteins | sample IncBWH11MmetaG_FD_155492 | JGI IMG/M metagenome (GOLD analysis project Ga0210405, IMG submission 155492) | Forest soil microbial communities from Barre Woods Harvard Forest LTER site, Petersham, Massachusetts, United States - Inc-BW-H-11-M | ecosystem: Environmental > Terrestrial > Soil >...
CGCCGGGGGTGCGGGAGTTTGCTCGCGGGTTTTGGGTGGGTGCTGAGCTTGTGGACATGGGTGCTCCTGTTTTGAGCTTGTGGTGCGGGAGTTTAACACTCTATCGGGCGAAATCATGCCGGGCAGATAAGTACGACTCACGGGCGGTCAGCCTCGAGTTGGGGCTTGGCGGAGGGCAAAGGAGCGGCGGCGGGGGTGGAGGCAGGGTCGGCGCCGGAGAGGGTCTGCCAGCCGCGGCGGGAGAGGCTCCAGAAGATGAACCAGGCGGAGGCGGCGGCGATGATTAGGAGGAGTATGCCAGGGAGCCATTCGTGAAGGACTAGTTCGCCGATGGAGAACATGGCGCAATAGACGAGGAGGCAGCCGGCGATCCAGTCGTAGGTGCTGGAGGCGAGGTCGCGGACGGGAGTGACGTCGGGGGCGAGGGCGGCGATGTGCTTCCAGCCGTGGATGGTGGGGCGGACGCGGCGATAGAACTGGAGGAGTTTGGCTTCGGGCTCGGGCTTGGTGATGAGTGTGGTGATGAGCCAGACGACGGTGGTGGCGGCGGTGGTGATGAGAGCGGTTTTGGCGAAGACGACGGAGCTATTGCCGGCGAACGTGACGCGCGTTAGGGACATGGAGACGACGAAGGCGGCGATCATGGAGGAGATTTCGCTCCAGGCGTTGATGCGCCACCAATACCAGCGGAGAAGAAGGACGGAGCCGGTGCCGGCGCCCATGCCGAGAAGGAGTTGCCAGGCGGACTGAATGCTGGTGATGTTGGCGGCGGCGTAACCGCTGAGGATGACGAGCAGGACGATAATGATTTTGCTGACGAAGACGTAGTGTTTGTCGCTGGCTTTGCGGACGAGGAAGCGGCGGTAGAAATCGTTGATGAGATAGGATGTGCCCCAGTTTAATTGCGTGCCGACTGTGGACATGAAGGCGGCGAGGAACGCGGCGATCATCAGGCCTCGGAGAGCGGGCGGGAGAAAATCGCGGAGGACCATGACGTAACCTTTTTCGGGCTCGGCGGCGAACTCGGCGCTGGGGCGGAGGCCGCCGTGAGGGGAGTAGACGGCAACCGCGACGAGGCCGGTGACGATCCAGGGCCAGGAGCGCATGGCGTAGTGGGCGATGTTGAACCAGAGAGTTGCGCCGAGGGAATTTTTTTCGTCCTTGGCGCTGAACATGCGTTGAGCGACGTAGCCACCGCCGCCGGGCTCGGCGCCGGGGTACCAACTGGCCCACCACTGGACGGCTAAGTAGAGCGCGAAGGTGATTACGGGGAGGGTCCAGAGGGCGTCGGTGGTCCAGCCGAGATGGAAGGAGGGGAAGAAGGAGAGGATGGAGCCGGTGGTTTCGCCGGATTGACGGGCGACGGCGTCGACGTGCGAGAGCTGGATTTTCAGGAGGGCCATGCCGCCGATTTTTGCGACGGCGATCCAGGCGAGGACGACGATCATGGTCATTTTCAAGGCGAATTGGAAAAGGTCGGTGACGAGGACGCCCCAGAGGCCGCCGATGAAGGTGTAGATGCCGGTGAACGGAACTAGGAGTAGGACGCAGATCAGGAGGGCGGTGTGTTCGGGCGATCCGAGCGTGTAGGTGAGGTTGTGGCCGCCGAGGCCGATAGAGAGGATGCGGCCTTGGGCGATGGCGTCGCCGAGGAGGACGGTGGTGATGCTGATCATGGCTTTGATGACCCAGCCTAGGATGAGGCAGTTCATTAGGGCGCCGAGATAGATGGCGCGGAAGCCGCGGAGGAAGGCGGCGGGCTTGCCTTGGTAGCGGAGCTCGACGAATTCGACGTCGGTGAGGATTTCGGAGCGGCGCCAGTAGCGGGCGAAGAAGAAGACGGTCATCATGCCGCAGAGGCATTGCGACCACCAGAGCCAGTTGCCGGAGATGCCGTTGCGGGCGACGAGGCCGGTGACGAGGAGCGGAGTGTCGGCGGCGAAGGTGGTGGCCACCATGGAGGTGCCGGCGAGCCACCAGGAGACGTTGCGGCCGGAGACGAAAAATTCTTCGGTGCTGCCGGAAGAGCGGCGGCGGTAGTAGAGGCTGATGAGAAGATTGAGGAGCAAGTAGGCGGCGATGACGATCCAATCGGTGGCGGTGAGGACCATATTTCGTTTTGCTCCGCGAGATGCGCGAACTGGTGGTGCGTTGAGCGGCCTAGTATACTGCTATATAGCTCTTGAAAAACACGATAAATGGAACCGGAGGATTTTACTCTGAAACTCGAGATTTGCGAGGATGTTTGAGGGGAATCTGGGGAATTAAGCGGCATGATATATATAGCACCTGCCGAGGGCGGGCCGTGACTGGCCGAGATGACGGAAGAGGAAGGCCACGCGCCGAAAGGGGGTGGGGCGTTTGGTTAGGCTGGCGCGAGATTGAGGAGAGTGGGGAAAATGGCGGGGAAATGCTGGTATTGCTGAATTCGGGTTATGAGGAGTTGAGCCGGGAAGCGGCGCGGATTGTTGCTGGCGCGGTAAAGAGTAAGCCGTCGGTGACGCTGGGGCTGGCAACCGGCAGCACTACCTTGGGGATGTACAGCGAGTTGGTGCGCCTGCATCGGGAGCAGGGGCTGGATTTTTCGAGGGTGGTGACGTTTAACCTGGACGAATATTTGGGGCTGGCGGCGGAGCATCCGCAGAGTTTTCATTGTTTTATGCAGGAGAATTTTTTTGCGCATGTGAATGTTGCGGCGGGGAATATACATATTCCGGAGGGGACGATCGGCGGGGATTATGAGGAATATTGCGCCGCGTATGAACGGGCGATTCGCGAGGCAGGCGGGATTGATTTGCAGATTTTGGGGATTGGGCGGAATGGGCACATTGGGTTTAACGAGCCGACTTCGAGTTTTGGGTCAAGGACGCGGTTGAAAGTTTTGACGAACGATACGATAGAAGATAACCGGAAGTTTTTTGGAGCGGGCGAAGAGATGCCGCAGTGCGCGATTACGATGGGGATCGGGACGATTCTTGAAGCGCGGAAGATTTTGCTGCTGGCGACGGGTGAGGCAAAGGCAGAGACCGTGGCGGAGGCGATTGAAGGGCCGATTACGGCATCGGTGACGGCTTCGTGCCTGCAGCTGCATCCGGATGTGACGTTTGTGATCGACGAAGCAGCGGGAGCGCGATTGAAACAGCGGGATTATTACCGGCGAGTGATGGAGATGACGGCGCGGTTCACTCCGAACCGGCTGTTGTGACGCATTAGCTAAACTTCTCTATGCTTTCCGCAGCAGCTCCGGCATCCTCTCTTTCCAGCTGACTTGGCTAGGCCATTTCGCGCGGTAGTTGTCTCCTGAAATTAGCTTGACAGGAAACCCTTCGCAAGGCAGGATGCCGGCAATTGCCCTCTCGGTAGTTTGGCATTTGCTTACGAGATCGAAGGAAAGATGCTCGTGCTCCCAGAGCGAGCGGTATTCCTCTCTTACAGAGTGAAGCGGCCCGGGCGTCGAGCCGGGGCTTCCCGGAACTGCTTTACTTTCTGCCGTTGCCGACCATTGTGTTCGAACACCTTCGCATACCGTTTGTTCCCTGCGCGTGAGATAGGAACTCCGTGGCCGGAAAATGAGCCAGTTTGTGATTCAAATACGCTTTATTAGTCACTACGGGTGTGAGCAGGTCTGTCGCTGACAGCCGAAGAGGATTGAGCAAGACGCACCTTGGGAGGCCTTGAGCCATGCGTAATCCATTCCGTAGTGCCCTGTCACGTTCATGGATGGAGGTCGCGACCACGAGATTGCGGGGATCGTCGGAGCGGTTTAGAGCCGCTGTGGAGGGACTCAAGCTCTGGCACAAGTGGATGATCGGCGCGCTGGTTTGTGCGCTGACGATCGGTTCGATCTCGCTTGTCGCGAGCGGGAGCTCGTCGAAGAAGGACGGAACATCGGGAGTTACTTCGAGCGAGGCGGCAAAAAGCGAGACGGCTGCGGCGAAAGCTGAAACCACACATGCGGCTGCGAGTACGCCTGCTGCTAAGGAACCTAAAGAAAAGAGCGGAGAAAAAACAGCTGGACCGGAGAAGAATGGCGGAGAAGCGAAGGAGCCAGCTCCGGCGGCTGGGCAGGAGCAGGCTTTCCAAAAAGCACCGGCGGCGGCGAAACCCAATGCGGAGCCAGTGGAGGAAGAGGATAACGTTCGGGCGCGGGCACAATGGTTCCATGATCAGCGCGCTTATCCGTTCAAGTACATCCCCTCCGGAGCGTTGCAAAAGGCCATCCAGCAGCGCGATGCGATGAAGTTGCGCCAGAGGGCTGGGGCAGGGCTTCAGCCGTTGAGCGTCATCAATTTTCCCGGGGACGGATTGTGGCACTTGATGGGTCCCCAGCCTACGAATCGGCCCTTCGGCAATGTTACCGGTGGTGGCAATTCCGGCTATCCGACGACCTCAGGGCGAGTCACAGCGATTGCCGTGGATCCGACGGACGCGACGGGGAATACGGTTTACATCGGAGGAGCGGCAGGCGGCGTTTGGAAGAGCACTAACGCTGCTACGACCGCCGTTGGTGGACCTACCTGGACCGCTCTGACGGACGCGCAGCCTTCGTTGGCGGTGGGATCGATCGCGATTGATCCGAACAATCATCTGACGATTTATGTAGGAACCGGCGAAGACGATTTCAATATTGATGGGTACTACGGCGCGGGAATCCTGAAATCCACAGATGGCGGGAATACTTGGACGCAATTGGGGGCGTCCACATTCACTGGTTCGCAAAGTTCATTTGTAGGCGGAGCGCAGGTTGGCGCCATCGCGGTGCAGCCGGGTAATTCGAGTGTGGTGTTGGCCGCGGTCGACTTCTTCGATGGCAACGATCCGAGGGGCGGCGTCTATCAATCGCTCGACGGCGGCGCGACGTGGCACCAGCCTATAGCGGGAGGGCAGGGGGCTGCTGGAACTAGCCTGGTATTCGATCCGACAAGCGTTGCGACAAATAACGCGGCCACGGTGTACGCCGCTCTAGGAGACCCGTTCTCTGGAGTCACGAACAACGGCGTCTGGAAGTCGACTGACTCTGGCGCGCACTGGACAAAATTGGCTGGGGGCCTGCCCAGTTCGAATGTTGGACGAATCACATTGGGATACGCGGCTAGCACAAAAGGTGCTACAGCCACGATTTATGCAGCGATTGCGAGTGCTTCGACGAACTCGAGCGATTTCCTTGGTCTATTCAAGACAGTAGACGCTGGGGGAACGTGGACCGCAGTCTCCGCTGCACCAGCATTTTGCAATCATCAATGTTTTTACGATATCGCCGTCGGAGTAAGCGCCACCGATCCGAAAGTGGTCGTGGTTGGCGGTGGGGCGTTCACGGATAACTTTACCTCGCTATTCGAAACAACGGATGGCGGCACGACATGGACCGGGTCTGGGACTGCAGCCAACGATTTTTCGGGCCCAGCGGCAGGGACGCACCCGCATGTGGATACGCATGCGATCGTATTCACGCCCCAGGGCACAACGTCGAGGCTTTACGTCGGCAACGACGGCGGTGTATGGCGCACGGACAATCCGCTCCCAGCCGGAGTGTCGCCCACTTGGGTGGATCTCAACCCGCAACTGGCGATTACGCAGTTTTATCCGGGGCCGTCGGCGGGGATTGCGGATGAGAACTACGGGTTTGGCGGCACGCAGGACAACGACACGGAGCTGTTTTCCGGGACGCTCGCCTGGACAGGGGTGCAGGCCTGCGGCGATGGCGGCTTTACGGCTATTGATACGCAGACGCCGACGACCGTTTACACGACGTGCGCTCCGGGAAGCGGACCTGGGCTGGTGGCGCAATCCGTGTTCAACGGAACAGTGCTGGCGGGACCGACACCAAGTTTTGTGGCTGCGGATAACGGCATCGCGGGCTCCGGCGACCAGAGTGAATTCATTCCGCCACTGACCATCGATGAAAACAATCCCACGACTTTGTACTACGGGACCTGCCGGATCTGGCAGACGTTTAATAGCGCCGCATCGTGGAATGCAATTACCGGTGATCTCGCCAGCGGGACCAATACGCTGGGCGCTCCATGCAGCGGAGCTGGAAACATCACGACGATCGATGTACCGCAAAAGACTTCGAACATAGTTTTCGCGGGGACGAGTAACGGAACAGTGTGGAGGACGGGGCCGATTACTTCATGGACCGAAATTGACAACCTCGTTCCAGGGCAGCTTCCTAAACGGCATGTTACCGCAGTGCGCGGCAAGCGAGGCGACACAACCGGAAATATCGCGTACGTCGCGTTCTCGGGATTTGGCTCCTGCACAGGCTGCGACGGAAAGGGCCACGTTTTCAAAACGATCAACGGTGGCACCGCCTGGACGGACATCAGCGGCGACCTGCCGGATGCGCCGGTGAACGATATCATCGTAGATCATCAGGGCACTCCCACACACGACGCGCTTTATATCGCTACCGACGTGGGCGTTTTTTCCTGTGAGAATCCGGAAGCAGCGACAAATACTTGCTCGAATTGGACGGTCATTGGCGACGGGCTACCGAATTCACCCGTTCTGGGACTGGCGATGCGGCGGAGTTCTCGGATCCTGCGTGCGGCCACACATGGCCGCAGCATGTGGGAGATTCAACTCACCGACGTCCAGCCGCCGGCAGTTGCGAGCATTAGTTCGCTGACGCCCGCGGCGGTGATGGTTGGCGCAGGGACTGCCGCAGTAACCGTGACGGGCGTGAATTTCAGCCCGAGCACGAAAGTTCTGATTTTCGGCAGCGGCACGGGAATCACCACCACATTCGTAAACACAACACAGTTAAATGTGAGCCTCAGTTCTAATTTATTCGCGGACGGAATCGTGTATCCGGTCACTTTGAGCGACCCCGCGGGCGCCGACACGGGCTCTTCGCCGTTCACGGTGATGAATCCCATCGTGAGCCCGGCAACACTGTCACCAGGTTCCGGATTCACTTACGTAGCCCTGCCAATGCACTTTACAGGCACGGGATTTGTGCCCAGTACGATCGTGACGTTTAGCGACACGAGCGACAATCCGCTTTTTACTGCCAGCGGCGGAACTCCCTCAGCGGGCGGAACCGTATTCGACATTACGATCCCCGCGGTCGATCTCACCACACCCGCGACCTATCATGTGTCGCTGTCAAACCCGCTGCCGGGCGGCGGAGGCGTGAATGGATTCTTTGTGTTTACGCTTAATCCCAATCCAAATCCACTAGCGATTTTTAATCCGACGATCATTGTGATGGGCCCCACGGCACTGGGAGCGACGAGCACTCCGGTTACGAACGTCACGATCACCAATCCGGGCGGTGCGAATCTGACCATAGCCGCCAACGGCGAAGCGATTGCCGGCACAAATGGGACGCTTGCCTCAAATTTTGCGTTCGCTACGCCAACCTCGGGCGTGAATTGCGGCTTCCCATCGGCAACGACAGTGACCGTTACGGCGAACGGCGGGACTTGCACCTTTGCGATGACATTTTCACCCGACGTGCCACCGGGACTGGTGACGCGGACAGGAACCTTGACGCTCACAGACAACGGAGTAGGCAATCCGCAAGTAGTTCAGATCATTGGGCTCGTTCCGCAGCCGAATACTCCGTTGGCCATCCTGACACCCAATCCGGTCAATTTTGGACCCGTTCCTATAGGGACAACCAGTCCGACGATGATCGTGACCATGACAAGTGTTGGCACGTCTCCGGTCAATGTCACCAGCGCGGGCTTCACCATCAGCGGTGGCTCAAATCCTGCGGATTTCCATTTGCTCTCGGCGAGTGGAACGAATCCTGCCTGCCCGTTGCCGCCGACGGCGTTCACTCTGGCTCCGCCGACTTTCCCGAAATCAGCATGCGATGTGGCGGTGACCTTTTCTCCTACGACGCCGCCCAGTATCGAAACATCCACACTCAGTGTAGCGGACAACGTCACAGCCATTCCTCAGAACACCGGCTTAGTTGGTTCCGGCGTGGAGATAACGTCGATCTCTCCCTCTGTGGTTGCCACCGGCGGACCGGCGTTTACGCTGACGGTGAATGGCGGTGGATTTGCGCCGAGCGCGGTAGTGAATGTGAACGGAAGCGCACGGCTGACGACGTTTGTTAGCGCAACGCAACTGTTGGCTTCGATTCCGGCATCGGACATCACGACGGCTGGGTCTTTGGCGATTTCCGTTACTACGCCAGTTCCCGGCGGGACAGCCTCAGAACCCAAGACATTGATCGTCGCGCAAGCCGAGCCAGCTACAAACGACAACGTTAATTTTGCGACCAACACTGGCGTTACGCCCTTCCGCATTACCCAGGACACGACACAGGCTACGACGCAGTTGGCGGCGTTCACCGGTTCCCCAGCCACACCGATTGACCCAACGCCGGGGTGTGGAGGAGGCGGCAGGGGCAAGAGCGTGTGGTTCCAGTTCAAAGCGCCGGCGACAGGCCGCGTGGTTGCGGACACGCGATTCAGCAGTTACACCACGATTCTTTCGGCGTGGACCATCAGCGCGGCACTGCCGAGCTCGGCGGCGACGTTTACGTCGGTTGCGTGCGCCACTGGGAACGTTCCGGCTTCCGGGACACAGCTCGCGGAGTCGCTCGTGGGCTTTAACGTCACTTCGGGAACGACTTACTACCTAATGGTTACAGATCCAGCTGGAGTCGGGGGCACGCTAACGTTCAGCTTGGATTTTGCTGGCGCTGCGCCAGCGAATGATGATTTCAACAACGCCATCAACGCCAGCGCAACACCGTTTACGAATGCGGTGAACTCGATCTTGGCGACGACGGACACTGGCGGACGCCTTGATCCGACACCGTCATGCGCCCCCGCTGGAGCGGCAAACAGCGGCAAAGCGAATAGCGTTTGGTACAAGTTTGTGGCCACCAGCAATGGAACGGTCACAGCCGACACACTGACAAGCCCGTACGACACAATCCTTACTGTCGTGACCGGGGCGCCCGGCAGCTTCACACCGGTGACGTGTAACGATAATGCCGGGGCAGGAATCGCGCAGTCACAGGTGTCCCTCGCAGTAAGCAGCGGTACAACCTATTTCATCATGGTCTCAGCGATCTTGGGGGACGGTGGGACGACGAATTTCCACCTGACGTTTACGGCCGGCGCGGCAAACCCGGCGCCGACGCTGACGTCGATAAGCCCGACGAGCGCGACGGCAGGAGGAGCGGCCTTTACACTGACGTTGACGGGCACGAACTTTATTGCCGGCTCGCTTGTTAAGTTTGGGGCCAATCCACAACTGACGCCGACCTCGCAGACGGCGACGCAACTGCAGGTGACAGTGCCGGCGACGGATATCGCGGCCGGCGGGACCGTGAATGTGTCGGTTTTCAATCCAGCGCCGGGCGGAGGGACGTCGGGCAGTCAGACCTTTACGATAAACAACCCGGTCGCGACGATTACGACGCTGTCGCCATCGAGCGCGACGGCGGGCGGAGCGGGGTTCACGCTGACAGTTAGTGGAACAAATTTCTTGTCGACTTCGGTGGTGAATTTCAGTGGAGTGGCTAGAACGACCACTTTTGTGAGTTCCACTCAGATCACGGCGGCGATAACAGCTCCGGACATCGCTGTGGCGGGCATGCCTTCGGTGACGGTAACGAATCCTGCGCCGGGAGGAGGCACATCAGCGGGGGCGACGTTTACGGTGAACAATCCGGTGCCGACGATTTCGTCGCTTAACCCAAACGGAGCAACCGCGGGCGGGCCGGCGTTCACTTTGACGGTGAACGGGACGGGATATGTGGGCGGGTCGCAGGTGAAATTCAACGGAATTGCGCGGACGACGACGTTTGTCAGCGCGACCCAAGTGACCGCGGCGATTCTGGCGAGCGACATCACTACGGTTGGAACGGCGAACGTAACGGTGACGAATGCGGCGCCGGGAGGCGGCACTACCGCTAACTTTGCGTTTACGATTTCGAGCGCGCCGAATCCGGTGCCGACGCTCACATCGATTTCGCCGACGAATGGGATTTTGGGGCAGCCGGTGACCTTGACGCTTACTGGAACGAACTTCATTACGGGGTCGATCGTGAACTTTGGAGCGTTTGGCGATACTGGTGGAGTGGTTTCGAATGGCGGGAATACGCTGACGATCACGATTCCTGGAACGCAGCTTGCGGCGACCGGGAATATAAATGTTACGGTGACCAATCCTGCGCCCGGAGGGGGAACTAGCGCGGCGCAAGTATTCCAAATATTCAATCCGGTGCCGACGATTACGTCGCTTTCGCCGTCGAGCGCAACAGTGGGAGGGGCGGCGTTTACGCTGACGGTGAACGGAACGAATTTCATCAGCGGCGCGGTGGTGGATTTCAACGGGACGAACAAGACAACGACGTTTGTAAGCTCGACGCAGATAATGGCGGCGATACTCGCTTCCGATCTGACGGCGCCGGGAACGGCTTTCGTCAACGTGACAAATCCGGCGCCGACGACTGGCGCGTCCGCCTCGGTTAATTTCGTTATCAACAACCCTGGGCCGACGGCAACGTCGCTTTCGCCGACGAGCGCAACCGCGGGCGGGGCGCAGTTCACGTTGACGGTAAACGGAACGAATTTCGTTACCAATTCCAGCGTGCTTTTCAATGGGACACCGCAGATCACCAACTTTGTCACCGGGACGCAATTGACGGCGACGATTCCGTCGTCGGCGATTCTGACGGCGGGGACGGTGAATGTGGCGGTTAGCAATCCAGGGCCCGGCGGCGGTACTTCGACGAGTCTGACGTTCACGATTAACAATCCCGCGCCGACGATTACAGGGCTTGCGCCGGCCAGCGCGACTGCAGGAAGCGCGGCGTTCACGTTGACGGTGAATGGCAGCGGGTTTGTCAGCGGGGCCAGCGTGAAATTCAATGGAACAGCGGCGACGACGACGTTTGTCAACGCGACCCAAGTGACCGCGGCCATCACCGCGGCGGAAATCGGTACGGGAGGGACGTTCCCGGTGACGGTGACCAACCCGGCACCGGGCGGGGGCACATCCGCGGCAGTCAATTTCACGGTCAACAATCCTGGGCCGACAATTACAGCGCTTTCGCCAACCAGTGCGAATGCAGGGGGAGCGGCGTTTACGTTGACGGTGAATGGGACGGGCTTTGTGAACGGGTCTAGCGTGAGATTTAATGGGGCGGCGGCGACTACGACATTTGTCAGTGGGACGCAGCTGACGGCAGCCATTCCAGCGGCGGATATAACGACGGCTGGGAGCTTCCCGGTGACGGTGGTGAATCCGGCCCCCGGCGGTGGGACTTCGGCAGCCGTTAGTTTTGCGGTGAACAACCCCGCGCCGACGATAACGACGCTTTCTCCGGCCAGTGCGACCGCGGGAGGGCCAGCGTTCACATTGACGGTGAACGGAGCGAATTTTGACGCGGCGTCGGTTGTCAACTTCAACGGGACGGCGCGCACGACTACGTTTGTGAGTTCAGCGCAACTGACAGCGGCGATTACGGCGGGAGATATTGCTGCGGCCGGGACGCCATCCGTGAGAGTCACAAATCCCGCACCGGGAGGAGGAACATCCACCGGAGTGACGTTCACCATCAACAATCCAGTTCCGACGATCACGTCGCTGAGTCCCACTGGCGTCGTTGCGGGAGGGGCGGCGTTTACGCTGACCGTGAATGGAACGAACTTCGTTTCCACGTCGGTGGTGAAATATAACGGCAACGCGAAAACCACGACGTTTGTGAGCGCGACACAGCTGACTGCGGCGATTTTGGCGTCAGATATCGCCACTTCCGGAAACGCCAACCTGACGGTGACCAATGCGGCTCCGGGCGGCGGCACGACGGCAAACTTTGTGTTCAATGTTTCCAGCGCACCAAATCCCGTTCCCACGCTGACTTCCATTTCGCCAACCAGCGGGACAGCGGGAGGAGCGGCGTTCACGCTGACGGTGACTGGCACGAATTTTGTGGCTAGCTCAGTCGTCAATTTCAACGGGGCTGGAAAAACAACGACAGTTGTAAGCGCCACGCAGTTGACTGCGTCAATCACTGCGGCGGATATCGCCACGGCGGGATCGTTCCCCGTCACGGTGACGAACCCGGCCCCAGGTGGCGGGACGACGGCGGCCATAAACTTTGCCGTTAGCAATCCTGTCCCGTCGATCACGACTCTATCGCCGTCGGGTGCGCTCGTTGGAGGAGCAGCATTCACACTGACGGTCAATGGAACGGGGTTCGTCAACGGATCCACTGTCAACTTCAATAGTTCCGCCAGGACCACAACCTTTGTCAGCTCGACGCAGGTGACGGCGGCCATTACCGCGGCGGACGTCGCGGCAGCGGGCGTGTTCCCTGTGGCGGTCACGAATCCGGCGCCGGGAGGAGGAACGTCGACGGCCGTGAATTTCAGCGTAACGAATCCGCCTCCAACGATCGCAACGATTGCCCCTACGAGCGCGACCGCAGGAGGGGCGGCGTTTACGCTGACCGTTAACGGAACCGCGTTCGTGAACGGCGCCACAGTGAACTTTAACGGCGGCGCTGCGACAACCACGTTTGTGAGTTCGACAAAGCTGACGGCAGCCATCACCGCCGCGCAGATTGCCACCGGCGGGACAGTGAACGTGACGGTAACAAATCCGGCGCCGGGCGGAGGCACTTCGACAGCTGCGACGTTCACGATCAACAATCCAGCACCTACGATCACAACGATTGCGCCAATAGCAGCTACGACAGGCGGACCCGCCTTTACGTTGACAGTGAACGGCGGGAGTTTTGTCGCCAGCTCTGTCGTCAACTTTAACGGCAAGGCCGAGGTCACCACCTTTGTCAGTCCAACCCAACTCACCGCAGCCATCACGGGAGCGGATATCACCACGGCGGGAACAGTCAACGTGACCGTAACGAATCCCGCTCCGGGCGGAGGCACTTCCCCGACCGCAACATTTATGATCAATAATCCGGTCGCGGCTATCTCGTCTCTAGCTCCGTCGAGTGCAATCGCTGGAGGAGCGGCGTTCACCCTAACGGTGACGGGCTCCAGTTTTGTGGCTACCTCCGTAGTGAACTTTAACGGAGCTGCCGCGACCACGACGTTTGTCAGCGCAACTCAGATTACGGCGGCCATTCCTGCCGCAGACATCGTGACTGCGGGTGTGGTGAACGTAACAGTAGTTAATCCTGCTCCCGGCGGCGGCACTTCAGCGCCGGCGAGCTTCAAAATCAATAATCCCGCGCCCACGATTGCAACGCTGGCTCCAACGAGCGCTATCGCAGGCGGAGCAGCGTTTACCCTAACCGTCAATGGCACAGGGTATGCCTCGACCTCAGTGGTCAATTTCAACGGAGCAGCAAAGGTGACGACGTTCAAGTCCACCACGCAGCTTACCGCAGCGATCTTGGCAACTGATATTCTGAACTCCGGGATCGTCAATGTGACGGTGACAAACCCGGCGCCGGGAGGCGGAACCTCCACGCCCGCGGCTCAGTTCACCATTGACAACCCACCGCCCACGCTCGCTTCACTCTCGCCCGCAAGCACGCTCGCTGGTGGGACGGCCTTTACCCTGACCATCAATGGAAACGGATTCGTGAATGGTGCGACAGTGACGTTTAACGAGGCCAATCCGGCCAAGTCGTTCAGCCCGGTGGCCACTTTCGTTAGCAACGCGAAAATCACGACCGCTATCACCGCCGCGGAGATCACGGCTGCGGATACGTTCAATGTGACCGTGACGAATCCTCTTTCCACGGGACCTTCTCTGGCATTGACCTTCATTGTGGACAATCCGGTGCCCACGCTGACGACGCTCGGTCAGACGCACGCGGCGGGCGGCACGGGGTTCACGTTGACGGTCAACGGCACAAATTTCGTCGCAACTTCCGTGGTGAACTTTGGCACGAAGGCGGAACCGACGACGCTCGTCAGCGCAACCCAGGTTACTGCGGCGATTCCGGCGACCGATGTTTCCAGCGCGGGAACCGTCAACGTAACGGTGGTCAATCCCGCACCCGGCGGAGGCGCGACCCCGACGTCGATCGCGTTCACGGTGGATGGCTTCGCACTTGCCGGTCCGGGATCAGCCGTGACGGTGAAGGCGGGGATGACCGCTACCATTCCGATCACCATCACGCCGACGGCAAACGGCTTCTCTAATCCAGTTACGTTCAGCGTAAGCGGACTGCCTGCACATGCGACTCTCGTGCCACTCAACGTAACTCCCGGAAACGCAAAATCGACCGCCAACGTGATGATTACGACGGCCGCGCGAAGTGCCGCGCCCCCGGCTTCCCCGATGGATCAGCCGCTCACGCCGATGCTCCGCATGCTGCTCGTGACCTGGATCGCCGCGTTGCTTGCGGGCCTACATGCGGCGCGTCTGATTCGCAGAACTCCGCGGCTCAGGAGATACGCAGCTATCGTGCCGCTGGCGTTGCTGCTCATCAGCGGGGCAGTACTTGCGGGTTGCGCCACGGCGATGAAAGGCACGCCTGCTGGTACGTCGCAATTGACGGTTACCGCCACGTCCGGGACGCTCTCGCAATCGACTCCTGCGACGCTGACCGTGCAGTAGAAACGAACGGGGCCGCGACGATAGCTCGCGGCCCCAAGGATTCTGCGCTTATTAACTGCGCAGGGTTCGAAGAAGACTCACTGGTTCGAAGTGCCGCGGACGGGACGGGGAAGCATCGGCTTGCTATGTAAGGTAAACTAGTCCCCGCCGTCACAGATCAACCTGGAGAGGACAAAGCGATGGGCAATCGAGATGCACGAGGCAGAGAGAAAAAGAAGCCAAAGAAAAAGGAAGTCAAGGTGACGTACCAGCCAGCAAGGCCCGCGGCAGTTTACAAGCCGGCGCCGCCGGCCCAACCGCAGCCGCCCACCGAACCGACGAAACCCTAGAATCGCAAATCAACTGCGGCTGCGCGGTGGCATTCGAGAGCGGAAGCTTCCCCATTCGCAAAAAGCTTGCCTTTACATGGGCAGCTCAGGCTCTGTGTCCGAGGTCGCTGCGTGTTTCCTCGCGAGTGGCGCAATGAAGAAGTAAACGGCGAAATCGGTACCGAACACGACCCATGTCCAGTTGATCTTCAGAGCGAAAGCGAAGCAAAGCACGGCTAGGCCGAAGAGCCAAAAAATCATTTCTCCGAGAATCGCGGTTGATCCCAGAGGTATGTTGCCGTCAGAAGAGAGTTGCACCTTCCGCAAAAGTTGCTCACACAATGGCCCGCGCGGCGTCTATCCCCAAAGGGTGAGGGGGCTGAGCGAACCTGCAATTCGGCCTATTCTGTTTTCCTTCAGAACGACGGAGGTGTGTGTTCATGCGCAAAGTATACAGAATTCTTCTGAGCGTATCGGTGGGAATCGGCTGCCTGGGGGGCAAGGCGAACGCGCAATTCAAGAATGGCGCTCAAGCGACGGAGTTGAATTTGCCGACGGTGAGCCAGCGTGCCGTGGTGACGCAGCGAATTGGGCTGACCGATATAACGATCGTCTATCACGAGCCTTCGGTGGGCGGACGTGAGCTATGGGGAAAGATCATCCCGTATGGCAAGGTGTGGCGCGCGGGAGCGAACGAAAACACGACGATTACGTTTGCGGATGACGTTTCGGTTGAAGGGAAGCCTCTGCCAGCGGGAACGTACGGATTGCACTTAATTCCAAATGAAGATCACTGGACCATCATTTTTTCTAGGAATTCGACGTCGTGGGGAAGCTTTACTTATGACGAAAAAGAAGATGCTTTGCGTGTCGACGTGAAGCCGCAACCGGCGGAGTTTCGCGAGGCGCTGACGTATACCTTCGACGATATCAAGCCGGAATCGGCGGCCGCCACGCTACGCTGGGACAAGCTGGCGGTGCCGTTCCACATTTCCGCGGACGTAAAGGCGATTACCGAGCGCAGCATTCGCAACCAGCTGCGAAATACGGGAGGATTTACGTGGGCGGGTTATGACGAGGCGGCGATGTGGTGCCTGGACGGCAATTGCAGTCTCGAGCAGGCATTGAAGTGGGAAGATACTTCTATTCAAAACGAGGAGAGATTCGAAAACCTCCTGACGAAAGCGCAGATTCTGGCGGCGATGGGTAAGAATCAGGAGGCGGATGGTACCAAAGCGAAAGCACTGGAAAAGGCGACCGGGTTGCAACTTCATGTTTACGGACGCGGGCTTCAGATTCAAAAGAAGCAAGACGAAGGATTCGCCGTGTTCAAGATCAATGTGCAGAAGCGCCCGAACGAATGGTACACGCACGGGGAGCTGGCGCGCATGGCCTCGGCGAAGGGCGACTTTACTACCGCGCTGAAAGAGATGAAGCTGGCGCTGGCGGGGGCGCCGGAGGCGACGAAATCACAAATCCAGGGACTGATCGCGCGACTGGAGAAAAACCAAGACATCAATCCAATTTAGAAGCGACATGGGAGGCAGACTTCGAAGGGTATACGACAGGTTTCGTCACGATGTAATTCCGCCGAAACAGAGATATTTAATTTCGACATATTCATCCATGCCGTATTTGGAGCCTTCGCGGCCGAGGCCGGATTCTTTTACGCCGCCGAACGGGGCGACTTCCGTGGAAATAATGCCGGTGTTGATGCCGACGATGCCGTATTCGAGGGCTTCGGCGACGCGCCATACGCGGGCAATGTCGCGGCCGTAGAAATAAGCAGCGAGACCAAATTCAGTATCGTTCGCGAGCGCGATTGCGTCCGATTCTGTCTTGAATCGGAAAAGCGGCGCGACGGGACCAAACGTTTCTTCGCGCGCTACAGCCATTTGCGGCGTGACGTCGATGAGAATCGTGGGCTCAAAGAAACGACCGCCTAGAGCGTGGCGGTGTCCGCCAACAAGTATTTTTGCGCCTTTGGATTGCGCGTCGCGGATGTGACTTTCCACTTTTTCCACGGCTGCGTCGTCAATGAGCGGCCCTTGCGTCGAGCCCGCTTCCAGTCCCGGGGCGGGCTTCAGTTTCTTTACGGCGGCGACGAGTTTTCCTGCGAATGCGTCGTAGACGGTGTCCTGCACGAGCAGGCGGTTCGTGCAGACGCAAGTTTGCCCCGTATTGCGATACTTGGAAGCGATTGCGCCTTCCACGGCGGCGTCCAAATCGGCGTCCTCAAAAACAATGAACGGCGCGTTGCCACCGAGTTCAAGAGAAAGCTTTTTCACCGTGCCCGCGCATTGGGCCATCAGGATTTTGCCGATTTCCGTGGAGCCCGTGAACGAGAGCTTTCGAACGATGGGATTGGAAGTCAGTTCACCGCCGATTTCCGTTGCCGAGCCAGTGACGATATTCAGCACGCCCTTGGGAACGCCGGCGCGCTCGGCAAGTTCCGCGAGAGCAAGCGCGGAAAAAGGGGTTTGTGAAGCGGGCTTCAGGACTACGGTGCAACCCGAGCCGATCGCGGGCCCCGCCTTGCGCGTGATCATGGCCAGCGGAAAATTCCAGGGAGTGATACAGGCGACGACGCCGATAGGCTGCTTGATGACTACAATTCTTTTGTCGGCCTGATGCTGAGGAATGGTGTCGCCATAAACGCGCTTGGCTTCCTCGCCAAACCATTCGAGAAACGCGGCGGCGTAGGCAACTTCACCGCGCGATTCGGCGAGGGGCTTGCCTTGTTCAAGAGTCATGAGGCGAGCCAGGTCTTCCTGATTGGCCATCATCAAGTCGAACCAGCGGCGAAGAACAGCGGCTCGCTCCTTCGCGGTTTTCTTGCTCCACTCTGGAAAAGCTTTGTTGGCAGCTTCGATGGCCCGCCGAGTCTCGGCACCACTCAGTTTAGGCACTCTGCCAATGATTTCTTTTGTTGCTGGATTATCCACGCCGATCGTCTGGCCTGAGATCGCTTGGATCCACTGTCCATCGACATAGCAGGCCTCGCGGAAAAGGCGCGTGTCTTTTAGTTCGGCGGCGCTCGCTGATTTTGTCATCGTGTCTTGCATCGAATGCTCCTGAAGGTCTCTGCACCTTAGATGCGATAAGCGAAAGTTTGGCGCTTTTCGCCCCTCCATCGCGGAGTTATGCGTGGGAAAGCGCAGGCTGCTTGCGTTCCGCGACACACGTGAGCGCGGATTCGATTACATCCAGCCCTTCGTTCAGTTGTTCGTCAGTAACGACGAGCGGAACGAGAATGCGAATGACATTGTTGAAGGTGCCGGCGGTGATCATGATGAGGCCATGTTCGTAGCTATATTTGGCGATCTCTTTGGTCTCGATGTCTGCTGGTTCGCGAGTTTCGGCGTTGCGCACTAATTCGATGGCGCACATGCCTCCCAAGCTGCGAACGTCGCCGACCAGGGACCATTTTTTCTGCCAGGCGCGGGCGCGTTTTTCAAAATGTTCACCGATGGCCGCCGAGCGAGCGAGTAGATTCTCTTTTTCGATGGTTTCGATGGCGGCAAGCGTGGCGGCGCAGGAAAGAGGATGCCCACAATACGTTCCCCCGAGGGCTCCGGGGCCGGGCGCATCCATAATTTCCGCGCGACCCGTCACCGCGGCAATAGGCATGCCTCCGCCCATCGACTTTGCCATGGTGATGAGATCAGGCTCGATGCCGAAATGCTCGGAAGCAAACCACTTGCCGGTGCGCGCGAATCCGGACTGCACCTCGTCGGCAATGAAGAGAATACCGTGCTCGCGGCAAATATTTTGGAGCAACTTAAAGTAATCGCGAGGCGGAATGACAAAGCCGCCTTCGCCGAGAACGGGTTCGACGATCAGTGCCGCGACGGATTCGGGCGCGACGACACGCTTGAACGCGTCTTCGAGATGATGCGCAAAATCGGCGGAAGTCCTGCCGGAGGAATTACGATACGGATACGCAAACGGAATGCGGTAGATGTCGCTGGCAAACGGCTGAAAGTCTGCTTTGTACGGATGCGTCTTGCTGGTCAACGACATGGTGAGAAGCGTGCGGCCGTGGAATGCGTCTTCGAAACAAATCACGGCGGGGCGTTTTGTATAGGCGCGAGCGATCTTGATGGAATTTTCTATGGCTTCGGCTCCGGAATTGAGAAGAATGGTTTTCTTCGCGAAATTGCCGGGCGCCAGCGAATTCAGTTTTTCCGCTACGGCAACATAGCCTTCGTATGGCGTGACGGCAAAACAAAGATGCAAATGTTTTTCGAGCTGCTCTTGAATCGCGGCGGTGACGCGCGGAGAGCGGTGGCCGACATTGAGGCAGCCGATTCCACCCGCGAAATCGAGGTAGCGGTTGCCGTCGACATCTTCGATCGTAGCGCCATCGGCGAGGGCCGCGAACACGGGGGTGGCGTTGGCAGGGCCGCGCGGGATAGCAGCTTCGCGGCGGGCCATTAGCGCGCGCGAACGCGGACCTGGTATTTCGGTGCGAATCTGAATCGTAGCCATTTTCTTTTCCTTTTCTGTGGCCGCCGGCCACACGATAACCGGCGTCCCGAATGTCAATACCAGCCGATAGGCGTTTCGTCGAGATTGACGAAGACTTGCTTTGTTTCGAGATATTCTTCGAGGCCCCACGGGCCTAGCTCGCGGCCGAAACCAGACTGCTTGTAACCGCCCCAGGGCGCTTCGACGTACGTCGGTTGCATGTGATTCACCCAGACGATGCCGGCGCGAAGCGACTTCACAACGCGAAATGCTTTGTAGATGTCACGAGTCCACACGGCCGCGGCGAGACCGTACGGCGTGTCATTGGCGATTCGAATGGCGTCCGCTTCGCCGTCGAAGGGGATCACGGACGCGACCGGTCCGAAAATTTCCTCACGGGCAATTCGCGCGCTGTTTTCCACGTCGTAAAAAATCGTCGGCTCGACATAGTAACCTTTGCCGAATTGCTTCGGGTGGCCGCCGCCAATGGCGACCTTCGCTTCCTTTTTGCCGACCTCGAGATAAGAGCTGACGCGGTCGTATTGTTCCTTGCTAACGAGCGGTCCCATTTTGGTGTCGCGGTCGAGGGGCGCACCAAGCTTGATGCGCTTGGTTTTCTCCGTCATGGCTTCGACGAATTTTGAATAGATTTTCTTTTCGACCAGGATGCGGCTGCCCGCGGAGCAGACTTCACCTTGATTGATGAAAACGCCGAAGAGAGCGCCGTCGATGGAAGCTTCCCAATCGGCATCGGTGAAGAAAATGTTCGGAGACTTTCCGCCGAGCTCGAGAGTGACGCGTTTGAGCGTATCCGCGGCGCTTTTGACGATGAGTTTGCCGACAGCGGCGCTGCCAGTGAAAGCGATCTTATCGACGCCAGGATGCGCGACCAGCGCGGCACCCGCGGTTTCACCGACGCCATTGATGATGTTGACCACGCCCGGTGGCAAACCTGCTTCGACGAACCAATTTGCAAATTCTAGCGCGGTCAGCGGGGTTTGTTCAGCGGGCTTCAGAACGCAAGTGCAGCCGGCTGCAAGCGCCGGCGCGAGCTTCCATGCGGCCATGAGCAACGGATAATTCCACGGAATAATTTGCCCGGCGACACCGACAGGCTCGCGCAGCGTGAAGCTAAGCGCATTAGCCGGCACGGGATTCACGCTGCCAAGAACTTTGTTGGCGAGGCCGCCGTAGTATTCAAAACAGGTGGCGACGTCCGCGATGTCGTATTCGGCTTCGATGATGGGTTTGCCGGTGTTGCGGCACTCGATTTCAGCGAGCAGCGAACTGTTCTGGCGGATTTTGTCGGCGAGTTTGAAAAGAACGCGGCCGCGGTCTTGCGCGGAAGTCGTAGCCCATGGCCCCCCGTCGAAAGCAGCGCGCGCCGCTTTTACTGCGCGATCGACGTCGGCGGCGCCAGCGGCGGCAACCTGTGCGATGATCTCTTCGGTCGAAGGATCGTAGACAGGAAACGTTTCCCCCGTTGCGCTGCCAAGCCACTCGCCATTGACATAATTCTTGTACGTTCGAACTCCCGCCGTTGCACCGCTGGACATCACAGCCTCCAAACTCCTCAGTAAGTCGGCGCCCTAGCGCGCGCCATCGAAACTCATACAACGGCAGCCGCTTCAGCGAGTTTTCTCGCCGTCTTGCGGCGCCCATAAATGAAAAAGAAAAACGCAGCGAGGGCGATGAAAAACAATGTTCCACCAAACATCCACACCTCATAGGAAAGAATGGAAGTGACCTGCTGCGCCGGGAAAAATGCCAGAGCGATTCCGAGGACAGTGGTGACCAGCCCGCTGGCGCCGGAAAGAACCAAGGTCGACCGGCTATAGCAGGCTTTTGCAAAGGAACCACTGAACGCGATTTTCAGCAATGCACCGAACATATAAAGAAAAGGAACGAGCTGCAGAACCACCGCAAGCGAGAGCAGTTTCTGGAAGGTTTCCTGGACGCCCGTTTCGCTCGCCGATAAGTTCGCAACCACAAACCCGAAGGCTCGCAAGACGTATCCCACGAACGATAAGCTGATGATTCTATTCCAGATCCACCAGCCGCTGAAGTTCAGCACAACGAGCAGCATGGATACAGCAGCGTGAACGATCAGCGCCGCGTATGGCGTGCGGTAACGCGGATGCACTTTGCCCAACCATGCGGGCATGTAGGAATCGAGTCCAGCGACAAAGGGAATTCGCGCCGAACCTCCGAGCCAAGCCGACGCAATGCCGGCGATGGACAAGCTCAGCAAAAACGCGAAGGGCGCGACGATCCATGCGACGCCGACGCGGCTGGCCATGTGACCGACCGCTTGAACAATGCCCTGCAGCACGTTGATGTCGCCCTTGCTGACGGCGATGAGCAGCGTCAGCGTCGCGCCGAGGTACAGCAAGCCGGACAGCACGCCGCCCCAGGCGACCGCTCCCGGCAGAGTCTTTTGCGGATTCTCGATTTCGTCGCCCATGACGGAAGCGAGCTCGAGTCCTACTAATCCAAAGCAAATCACACCGAAAGAATTCAGGACGAATTTTGGATTAGGCGGGATTCGAAAGTCAGCCCAGGTCACGCTCGTCCCGAACCGCGACCACACGACGATGCCCAGTCCGATCAGAACGGCGGCGGCGATTCCGGTGCCGATCGCGCCGAGGTTGTTGATCCATTTCCCGACACCAAGGCCCACAACATTGAGTGCGACGAGAAAAATCAGCAGCAGCAGCGAAGCGGTTAGGGCAAATTTCTTATTGTCGCCCAGCGCCTCATGACCGGAACCGAGCGCGAAAACGGAAACGCCGACGAAGTAGAGCATGATCGTCGGCACATACATCATGTTGTTGGTCCAGTAGCACCAGCCGGAGAGAAAACCGTGGAAGTCTCCAAAGACTTCCTTGGCCCAGAGGTAGACGCCGCCCTCCCCGGGATAGCGGTGAGCAAGCTCGATAACCGCGATGCCCTGCGGCCAGAAGAAAAGCAAAAGAGAAATGAGCCAAAGCCAGATGGTGACGCCGCCGTTAGCGGCAATCGAGGGAACAACATTCAAATTGAAGACGGCGACAACAAAAAGCAGAACGAGGTCCATGCGCCCCAACACCCGGCGCAAGTGCGGCGTGCCTTGAGCTGCAGGCACGATTGGCGCAGCGGACGTGATGGCGGCCTCGTTCTGCAATGGAGCGGTCTCCCAGGATTAGTGGCCCGCGGCGCCGACGAAATGTGCGCCGCGCTCGAGCTGCGCTTTCGCTAGCCCGGGTGCGACTTCCTCAAACACGGCAAGATGCTTGTCGATGTCTGCCTCGGTATGCTGGACGGAGATGGTCCACTGCTCGTCCCACCAATAGGGCTGCGGCAGCACGCCGCGGTTGACCATACCGAACCAGTAGTGGCGCCAAAGATCGACGTCAATTTTCGTCCAGTCGCGGTAATTGCGAATCTCCTGCGGATAAAGCATGAGCGCGCCATTCACTCCAGCGCTGATGACGTAGGCTTGCAGCCCGGTTTTCTTCACGATCGCGCGATAGCCCTCGGTGAGCTTCTTGCCGAGCTTATCGACATGCGCGTAGTTCTCTCGCGAAAGAACCTCGCGGAACGTGGCAAGCCCCGCAGCCATCACCGCGCGGTTCGTGTTGTACGTGCCGCCGTGAAAAACTTTGTGCTGCGCGATGAGATCCATCACTGGGCGGCTCGCCCCAAACGCAGCCAGCGGGAGTCCGCCGCCGATGGACTTCGCCAGGCAGATCATATCCGGCTTCACGCCGAAGTATTCGCTGGCGCCGCCCCAAGCTAGCTTCGCGCCGGTTTTCACTTCGTCGAAGATGAGAAGCGCGCCGTTTTTTGTGGCGATGTCGCGCAGGCCCTGAAGAAAACCAGGCTGCGGCATACACAACCCGACGTTCATCAAAATAGGTTCGAGAATTATCGCGGCGATCTGGCCCGGATTTTCGCGGAAGCGCCGCTCGACGCTCGGAAGATTGTTGAAAGCGGCGACGACGACATTGGCGACGGCCGCTTTGGGTATGCCTCCGCCACCGGGGACCGCAGTCGGCGCATCAGGATCACCGTAGTCTTCGGCTTTGGGCTTGACGCTGACGAGCGCGGTGTCGTGCAGACCGTGGTAAGCGCCTTCGAACTTGAGAATTTTTTCGCGGCCGGTACCAGCGCGCGCGATGCGGCAAGCGTGCATCGTGGATTCCGTGCCGCTTGAGCCAAAGCGCACCATCTCTACTGGATAGCGCTTGCAGATTTCCTCCGCAAGTTCCCATTCCATCTCATGCGGCATGCCGAACGTCGTTCCTTCATGCAGCTTTTGCTCGACGGCCTTCACCACTGCGGGATGGCAGTGCCCGGCCATCAGCGCGCCAAAACAAAGGTTATGATCGATATATTCATTTCCATCGACGTCGTGGATTTTGCTGGCCTTTCCGTCTTTCACAAATAGCGGATAGGGCTCGTAATGGCGGTAATTGCTGGCAACCCCGAGCGGAATGCGTTGTAAAGCGCGCTTGTAAGCATCCGCCGATTTCGGCGTGCGCTTCTCATAGTTGGCGATTTCTTTCTGCAATGCGTCGTGCATTTCCTCGTTCCATATCCTGGGTGGCCGCGCAGCGGCCAACGCGTGCAGGTCTGTTCCCTGCGGTCAGTTTGTGCTGCCGAACTCTCGATATCTCTGCTTCTCTCTCATCTTTCGAACGGACGAAAGCGCGGCCCTCGCGGGCCGCGCTTGCCGAACCGGTTTTGTTCTCGCTATCGCTTCAGAAACGGAACTTTAGCGCGAACTGCAAGAGCCGCGGGTCGCGAATGTGCAGCGGCTGGCCAAATGTGCCGCCCTGATTCGAGATGTTGCCGTCCACACTGTAGAATTGCGCATGGTTCCAGACATTAAAGATATCAGCTCTGAATTCCATCTGCAGTCTTTCTCCAAACCTGGTTTGTTTGGAGATGCTCATGTCCGTGTTGTTGATGCCTGGGCCACAGCAAATCGAGCGGGGCGCATTCCCGATTGTTCCCGCCGCAACCGTCGAATTCGTGAACAGATTAGGATCGAAGATGAAACCCGAGACTGGAGAGCACGGGGGCGCGCCTGCTCCCGCAAGTGGGCCAGTAAAAGGCGCGCAAACCGTTTTCCGCGGGTCGACCGTTTTGAACGGTCCCGTAAGGTTGGGCTGGCCCGGCGCCTCAAAGTCGAAAGTGGTGTCCAGTTGCTCAATATCCGCCTGAGAGGTGATGCGAATGGGAAAGCCGCTCTGGAAGGTCAGAATGCCCGACGCTTGCCAGCCGTCCAGAAGCTTACCCTTGAACCCATCGTACTTGGGAACCGGCAGTTCCCAAACATAGTTGAACACGAAGCGGTGCCGCGCATCGTAGTTCGAAAGCCCATAAGTGGAGTTGAAATTCAAGGGATTCAAAGCGCTCTCGAAGCTTGAGGCATTGTCAAGAGATTTGCTGAAGGTGTAGGAAGCCTGAAACTGAAGTCCATGAGAAAAGCGCTTTTCGAACAACGCTTGTAGCGAGTTGTAGTTGGAGTACGCGATGGTATCCTCGCTGAAGATTCCGGAAAATACCGGCGTGCCGCCGGTTGGGCAGCCTGTGCCGGTCAGGGGGTTGCACAGAGGCGAGGAGTACGGGCGGATTCCAACGAGAGTAATTTGCTGGCCATTGGACGCAGGGGTCAGGACGCAGGCAGTGGACGGATTCAAAATAGAGCAAGGAATGTTTGGTCCGCCCGACGGGCCTCCCACATAGGGAAGGTGGAAAGTCTGCCCGGGCGGAAGATTGAGCATAAAGGAATACACAGAATCTTCGCCGAGAGGTCCGCAACTCTGCCCCTGCGCCGCCAGATCATTGCATGTCGAAGGATTACCGGGGTTCACTTCGTAGGTGGCCAACAATCGGTGGCCTTGCGAGCCGACATAAGCAACCTGCAAGAGTATTTCGCCTGGGAGTTCCCGCTTGATCGTCAAATTGTATTGGTCAGAATACTGTGGCCGCATATTTGCGGGAAACTGTCCGAAATAAATACTGCCGAGAAACCGCGACCAATCGATCGGCTGGCCTCGAGGTGGATTCAGAATCCCATTGAACGGGTTTGGAGCGACGGTGCCATTCTGCCCGACATAGGGCGTTTGAAGAAACGGCGTTGGAATGAAGTTGCTGCCGCCAAAGGGCGGCTCGGCGCTGAATTGCTCGAGCACCAGCTGTTCGATCGGATTGTAGAACATCCCGTAGCCCATGCTGATGCTGGTCTTGCCAGGTCCCCCCGTCAACTTGGCTAGCCAACCGTCATGCGCACCAGGACTCCAATTGAGGCCGACGCGCGGTGCGAAAGCTTTGTAATAAGTGTTTGTCAAGCCATCCGGAACGGTCTTATCGCCGGGAAACACGAGTCCGATGGGGGTAACTCCCGCAGCATCACACCCGGCCTCGCCACCCTGCGGGAACTGAAGGGCAAGTGCGCTGCCTGGCGTGAGAGCGCAGGGATAAATGGTCGACCGCTCACCGGGCCGGAATGTCTGCACTTTGTGGCCGCTATCAGCCATCGGCGTGTTCAGTTCCCAGCGCACACCATAGTTCAGGGTCACATTCGGCTTGATCTTCCAACTGTCCTGCGCGAAGAGATAAACCGACTTGCTCCGTACCAATTCATGCTGCGCCGATCCCTGCGCCATGCTGCTTGCCAACCCAAGAAGATAGTTGGGGAAGGGACTCGAGAAGCCCAAGTCGTCGCCGGTCACCGTCGAGCAGTTCGGCGGAACATTGGGGTTTGCCGGACCGCAAATATTGGAATCGCTGTTGAAAATAATCTGCCCATTAATGTCGAAGTAGAGCAGTTGGTCGAATTTTTGATAGCGTGCATCGCCGCCAAACTTAAAACTATGGTTCCCGATGATTTTGCTGTAGTTGTCGCTGAACTGAAAGGTACTGCCAGTCTGCGGCAACTGGCCGCCGAAATTGTTGCCGATAGAGAAGCCACCATTTAGCTGAACGAATGGCACCCCTTCCTTGCTAGCGCCAAGTCCGGAGTGAATGCCGCAATCTGCTTGGTTTGTGGCGCCTGCAGCGCACGCGGCGTTTATCGCGGCGGAATCGCTTAAACCGGTAAAGCAAAATGCGGAGGCCGGACCGGTCCCGCAGGAAGCCTGAATAGCGTTCGTCCTCGTGGGAGTGTCGAACTTCAGCTGGCCCTCACGGAAATAGCTGAATCGGAGTTCGTTTACCGCCGTCGCACCAATCGTGGAGGTGTGGGTTACGTTGACTTGCTGCGTGCGGGTGGCGTAGTCGCCCGGGAAGTTCCCGAGCGGCGCTCCCTGAGCCTGAAATTTAGCGAAGGGATCCAAAGTATTATCGTCGTCGAAGTAGTAGTAGAAAGAAGTTTTCTGATTGTTGTTGAACGAGTGATCGACCTTGATCTGAAATTGATCGCCGCGGTCTCTCTTATTTGGAACGGTCGTGACTGCGCTGGCGCTTCCGCCTGCCCCTGGAACATACTGCAGCAGGCTTAATGCCACAGGATCAAAACACTGCGTGGGAATTTGGTTCGTAGGAAAAAGGCTGAATTGCGGTGCTTTTGTCGGGTCGTTATAGGGGACCGGAGTTCCCGCAATCACGCCGTTCAAGAGAGCCTGCTGGTTGGCATTCAAAGCCGGGTTGGCGTTGCCACTCCCGCAGCGCCCCTGCAAGGTACCCGCC
>Ga0210405_10001452_pt1 | contig 26958 bp, 22 predicted proteins | sample IncBWH11MmetaG_FD_155492 | JGI IMG/M metagenome (GOLD analysis project Ga0210405, IMG submission 155492) | Forest soil microbial communities from Barre Woods Harvard Forest LTER site, Petersham, Massachusetts, United States - Inc-BW-H-11-M | ecosystem: Environmental > Terrestrial > Soil >...
GACGGCATCGACCTCGACCTGCTTCCAGCCGAAATCCATGCGCTGCTCGGCGAGAACGGCGCCGGCAAATCAACGCTGGTCAAGGTGATGTACGGCCTCATTCAACCGAACGAGGGCGAGCTGCGCTGGATGGGGAATAAAATCGTCCTCGCCGGTCCATCCGAAGCGCGCGCGCTTGGAATAGGGATGGTGTTCCAGCATTTTTCGCTGTTCGAGAACCTGACGGTGGCGGAGAACGTCGCGCTCGGGCTGGCGCCGACCGAATCATTCACCGCCATATCCGAGCGGCTCGCTGAAACTGCGCGCCTCTACGGCTTGCCGCTCGATCCCAAGCGGGAAGTCTGGCGGCTCTCGGTCGGCGAGCGACAGCGCATCGAGATCGTGCGCGCGCTCATGCAAAATCCCAAGCTTTTGATCCTCGACGAGCCGACGGCCGTGCTCACCCCGCAGGAGGCCGATCAGCTTTTCGTCGTGCTCGGCAGGCTCAAGGGCGAGGGGCGAGCCATCCTGTACATCAGTCACAAGCTCGACGAGGTCAAACGGCTGTGCGACACCGCGACCATCCTGCGCGGCGGCAAAAAGGTCGCGACCTGCAATCCTCGCCAAGAAACCGCCGTTTCGCTCGCCCGGATGATGGTTGGCGCGGACATAGGAGAGGTGAAAGCGGCGTCTCGGCGCGACGTGTCGGTACCGCGGCTCGTCATCTATCAGCTTTCACTCGCGCCCGACGATCCTCATGGTACGCATCTTGACCGGGTGTCGCTCGAAGTGAGGGGCGGAGAAATCGTCGGCATCGCGGGGGTCTCCGGCAACGGCCAGGACGAATTGTTTGCCGCGCTGTCCGGAGAGCGACTGTCGCCCAGCGAAGGAGCGATCGTCATCGACGGCCTGGCGGCCGGTATGCTCGGCGTGAACGAACGTCGCCGCATGGGCGCGGCCTTCGTGCCGGAGGAACGGCTCGGCCATGGCACGGCGCCGCGGATGAAATTGTCCGAGAATGCGCTCCTCACCGGCCACGCCGCGAGTGGCATGGTCAAGCGCGGCTTCGTCGACAAGTCCGCGACCCTTGCCGCCGTCGACCGCGCGACCACCGGCTTCGACGTGCGCAAGGCCAAGCGCGATCCGGAAGCAGTAAGCCTGTCGGGCGGCAATTTGCAGAAATTCATCGTTGGCCGCGAGATCCTGCGCGAGCCCGGCGTCCTGGTGGTGAGTCAGCCGACCTGGGGCGTCGATGCCGGCGCGGCGGCGACCATTCGCCAGGCCCTTATCGATCTAGCCGGCCGTGGAACGGCCGTGCTGGTCGTGAGCCAGGATCTCGATGAGCTTCTCGAGATTGCCGACCGTACCGCCGTGATGTTCCACGGCAGGCTGTCGGCGCCGCTGAGCGCCGCCGAGGTCACGCGCGAAAAGCTCGGACTGCTTATGGGCGGTGCCAAGACCGGCGAGGAGCCCAGCGTCGAGGAGGCGAGCCATGCCGTTGGTGCTTGAGCGCCGATCGGAACGCTCTGCCACGATCGCAATTGCCTCGCCGCTGATCGCGATCGCTCTCACCTTGGCGACGATGGCTGTGTTGTTTGCGATTCTCGGCAAGAACCCGGTCGAAGCCCTCGACGTTTACTTTCTCGAGCCGCTCACGGACCCCTATTCGCTGGGCGAGATCGCCGTCAAGGCGACGCCGCTGGTGATGATCGCCATCGGTTTGTCGCTGTGTTACATCGCCAATATCTGGAACATCGGCGCCGAGGGGCAATTTCTCGTCGGCGCCGTGGCCGGAAGCTGGCTTGCGGTGCGCACCAATGGCACCGACGCCGGTCTCTGGGTGCTGCCGGCGATGCTGCTGTTGGGCGCACTCGGCGGCGCGCTCTATGCGCTTATTCCGGCGATTTGCAAGGTACGTTTCGGCGCCAGCGAAATTCTCACCAGCCTGATGCTGGTCTATGTCGCCAATTTCGGTTTGGACTATCTGGTGCGCGGACCGTGGCGCGATCCGCACGGGATGAATTTCCCGACCACCGCCGAATTCGATCCGGTCGCCACCGTGCCGACCTTGATCGAGGGCGGCCGCTTGCACGCCGGCGCGATCGTCACCTTGCTCGTCGTGATGGCGGCGACCGTGCTGCTTGGCCGCACCATCATGGGGTTTGAGATCCGCCTGGTCGGCGCCGCTCCGAAAGCGGCGCGTTTTTCCGGCTTCAACGCCGACAAGCTGACGCTCTTCACATTTGCGGTTTCCGGCGCGCTGGCCGGGCTCGCCGGCATCATCGAGGTGGCGGGGCCGGTCGGACATCTGCAGCCCGATATATCGCCGGGCTATGGCTTCACCGCCATCATCGTCGCCTTCCTCGGCCGGCTTAATCCCGTGGGCATACTGATCGCAGGCCTGTTTCTCGCGTTGACCTTCATCGGCGGCGAGAACGCCGAAATCGCGATCAAGGTGCCGCTCGATCTCACCAAGGTATTCCAGGGCATTCTGCTGTTCTACGTTCTAGCCTGCGACTCCATGATCATCTATCGCATCCGCTTCATCCGCACGCTGAGAAAGCCCGCGCATGCAAATGTTTGAAGCCATCATGCTGTCGGTGATCGCCGCCTCGACGCCGCTATTGTTGGCGGCGGCGGGAGAATTGGTGACCGAGCGCTCGGGCGTGCTCAACCTTGGCCTCGAGGGCATGATGATCATGGGCGCGGCCTGCGCCTTTGCCGGCACCTGCCTCTCGAGCTCGGTCATCGTCGGCGCGCTCTGCGGCGTGCTTGCCGGCGTGGCGATGTCGGCAATCTTCGCCATCTTCACGTTGGGTCTCGCGGTGAACCAGGTCGCGAGCGGTCTTGCGCTCACGATCCTCGGCACCGGCTTGTCGGGATTGATCGGCGCCGGCTTCGTCGGCCAGCGCATCACGCCGGCCCCGCAATTGCATCTGCCGGTCCTGACCGACCTGCCGTTGGTCGGCCGCATCCTGTTCGGTCAGGACGCGTTCGTCTATTTGTCCGTCGCGCTGGTGATCGGCATTTGGCTGTTTCTCTATCGCAGCCGCGCCGGCCTCGTGCTGCGCGCCGTGGGCGACAACCATACTTCGGCCCATGCGCTGGGTTATCCGGTGCTCAAGATACGCGCGCTCGCGGTGTTGTTTGGCGGCGGCTGCGCCGGGCTTGCCGGCGCCTTTCTGCCGCTGGCCTATACGCCGTTCTTCATTCCGGGCATGACCGCGGGGCGCGGCTGGATCGCGCTGGCACTGGTGGTGTTCGCCTCGTGGCGCCCCGGTCGTTTGGTGGCCGGCGCCTACCTATTCGGCGCGGTCTCCATCCTGCAGCTCCATGCTCAGGCGCTTGGCCTCGGCATTCCTTCGCAGTTGATGTCGTCGCTGCCCTATCTTGCCACGGTCATCGTTCTCGTGTTGATTTCACGAACGCGCGGCATTGCCGGGTCTGCCGCGCCAGCGTCTCTCGGAGTGGTTTTCGTGCCGGACCGCTGATCGTTCCTCGAACACGCGCGACGGGCGCTTCGCACGTGGGAAATTCGAATGGGGAATACGCCCGTCTTTCCAACCCGGAGTAAAATCATGAAGAAATGGAACATCATCGCCATGGCCGCGGTCCTGGCGATCGCGACCGCGACGTTTGGCGGATCCTATGCGGCCGAAAAGCTGAAAATCGGTTTCATCTATACGGGACCAATCGGCGATCTCGGCTGGAGTTACCAGCACGACGTCGGCCGTAAGGCCATGGAAAAGGCGCTCGCCGGCAAGGTCGAGACGACTTATCTCGAGAACGTTCCCGAGGGCCCGGACGCCGAACGCTCAATCGAACAACTCGCGCGGACCGGCCACAAGCTCATCTTCACCACCTCGTTCGGCTTCATGGACCCGACTCTGAAGGTGGCGAACAAATATCCGAACGTGTTCTTCGAACACGCCACCGGCTTCAAGCGCGCGAAGAACGTGGCCACCTATGCCGCCCGCTTCTACGAAGGGCGCTATATCCAGGGTCAAATCGCCGCCAAGATCTCGAAGACAGGCGTGATCGGCTACATCGTCTCGTTTCCGATCCCCGAGGTCATCTCCAACATCAACGCGACCATGCTCGGCGCGCAGTCGGTCAACCCGAACATGAAGGTCAAGATCATCTGGGTGAACAGCTGGTTCGATCCGGGCAAGGAAGCCGATGCCGCCAAGGCGCTGATAGACCAGGGTGTCGACGTGCTGACGCAGCACACCGACTCGCCGGCTGCGATGCAGATTGCGGAGCAGCGCGGCATTCACGCCTTCGGCCAATCGTCCAATATGATCAAGTTTGGGCCGAAAGCCCAGCTCACCGCGGACACCGACTACTGGGGTGACTATTACACCAAACGCGCCCAAGCCGTGCTTGACGGCAAATGGGCCTCCGGGGACACCTGGGGCGGTCTTGATTCGGGGATGGTCGTGATGGCGCCCTATACCAACATGCCCGACGACGTGAAGAAGATGGCGATGGATACCCAAGCCGCCGTCACGTCCGGCGCATTGCATCCCTTCAAGTGCCCGATCACCGATCAGGACGGCAAGACGGTGGAGTGCAAGGGCGGCGACCACCTCGACCCCGGCCAGATCCTGAGCATGAACTTCTATGTCAAAGGCGTGGACGATAAGATTCCGGGGAAGTGATCGTCTTCTCCACGGATCGATCCACGGCCTTACCGCGACTGGGCAAGATAACGCTGACCGGATTTTGTTCCGGTCAGCGTTCCGTCGTGAATCTTATGGCGTTGGCGATTGTGTTGACGGCCGATAATGCCGGAGTGGTCAGCGGCTGTGCCGGCGATACTGGCCGTAATAGTCGCCGCCGTATTGGTCGCTGTATTGGTCGTAATACGGCTGTGCCGGCGGTACGTGCACATACGCCCCCGGTCGAGTCTCGGGCGCGATAGGCGCAGGCTCGGTCAATACCGGCGCAGTATTCGGATACGCGGCAGCGCCTTGAGCGAATGCCGAAGCTTGGAAGCCCAGCAAGCACCCGCTCGCGACGATGGCCGCAATGAGGTTAGTCCGCATGGTCTCACTCCATATTTTCGTTGTGAGAGCGCGCTCCTAATCGCACTCGTTCGCCCCGGCCTTGCAGAGCTAGCTATTGCGGCGCAGCGAAAATCCTAGAGCCCGCGCCTCGGCAAATGGCTGCCATGACATAATCTTGATCGGACCTGCGAACGTCATGCTTGAGAAATAGCCCAGCCCAAGAACCGAGCGGTATTCGTTCCGTTGTCGAATTAGTGTGTCACGCCAATCTGCCGATATATTCATTCGGCCAGCGTATCTTCTATTTCAGCATCTGTTCCATCACCTCGGTGAGCCTTTTGCCGCGGTCGCCTTTGCAATAGGCGACGACATTGCGGATGGCGTACCGGACTCGTGCCAGATTGATGCCCCGGTTCTTGGCAACGCCGGAGTACCAGCCGCTATACCAGGAGAGAAACAGCTCGGCTTCCTCGGCGGAGGTATCATCGAGGTGACCGCAGGTCAGTTGCCGGATGTCGAGGTTGCCATTGGCGTCCGCATATCGCGCCAGGAACGACTGCGGCTGCGGCGCGGCCGCGCGCGGTGCCGTGCCTGGTGCGGTACTCACTCCCGCCGTACTTGGCGCTACACTTGGTGCTGCACCTTGAGCCGCGGCCGGTTCCGTTCCTGGCGGCGGCGCCACCACCGCGTTCGGACACGCTTTGGCGATCATGTCCGCGATGTCATAGCCGAGGACTACGCGACCAGGCGCAAAAGTGGCATCTTGCTGGACTTTGACGTTGGGGCCTTCAAGATAAGTCGTCTGGAGCACGGTCCATGAGCCGTCGGGATTTTTGGCGAATGCTTCGCACGGGAAATTGCCGGTCGCGGCTTGCGCGTTTTGATAACAAACTTGCAACGCGATTGCCGCAGCAATGGCCAACGCAACGCGACGCCGCATGATCAATCTCCATTATCCCGTTCGGGCAACTTAGCAAAAAATCAGTCAGCGAGGGGACTGCAGCGCATGGGCCGCCGCGGAGTGGCGCTTCACCAGCGCGCCGAGATCGAGATTGGGGATTTCGCCGTCCTTCACGATCCAACGCCCTCCGACCATGACGCGATCCGCGCGGTGCGCGCCGCACAGCACAAGGGCGGCAAGCGGATCGCCGCTGCCGGAGAAACGCGGCTCGTCGAGCTTGAACAGCGCGAGGTCCGCCATTTTGCCGGTGGCGATCTCGCCGATGTCCGTCCGCCCGAGGCACGCCGCCGAGCCTTTGGTTGCCCAGCGCAGCGCATCGATATGACTGACCGCTTTGACGCCGTAGCGGCTGCGTTGCAGCAGGAATGCTGCGCGGACCTCTTGCATCAGATTCGAGCCGTCATTGGACGCCGAACCGTCGACGCCAATGCCTATCTTCACGCCGGCCTGCTCCATGGCGCAGACCGGACAGGTGCCGGACGCTAACGTCTGGTTGCTGCAGGGACAGTGGGAAATTGCCGTTCCGGCCCGCGCGAGTCGGCGCATCTCGGCAGCGTCGAAATGAATGCCATGAGCGAGCCAGACCCGATCGTTGAGCCAGCCGCAACTCTCCAGGTAGTCGAGCGGGCGGCAATGATGGACTTCTTGGCAGTAGCGGTTTTCGTCCTCGGTTTCGGCAAGGTGGGTGTGCATGCGCACGTTGAGCCGGCCGGCCAGCTCCGCCGTCGAACGCATCAGCGAGGTCGTGACCGAAAATGGCGAGCAAGGGGCAAGCGCGATCTGCACCATCGCGCCCTGGCCGGCCTGGTGATAACGCGCCACCACGCGCTCGCTGTCGGCCAGGATGGTGTCTTGGTCTTGCACGACGCTGTCCGGCGGCAAGCCACCGTCGCGCTGCGACAGATTCATCGAGCCGCGGGTCAGCAAAACGCGCAAACCGAGACGTTTCGCTGCGGCGACTTCGATGTCGATGGCGTCCTCGAGCCCGGCGGGAAATACATAATGGTGATCCGTCGTCGTGGTGCAGCCGGACAGCAGCAGTTCGGCCATCGCCAGCGTCATGCCGAGATCGAGGGCTTCCGGCGTCAGCCGCGCCCAGATCGGATACAGCGCCTGCAGCCAGGGGAACAATTCGCGGTCGAGCGCCGCTGGGACGGCCCGGGTGAGCGTCTGGTAGAAATGATGATGGGTATTGATGAGGCCCGGCACGACCACGTGTTCGCCGGCATCGTATATTTCGACATTTGGCACCGTCGGACTGTGCCCCGCAGCGATCAGCTCCACGATGCGGCCATCTTGCAGCACGATGCCCCGCTCGGCGCCGTCCGCAAAAATGGCCAGCGGATCCTTGATCCAAAGTGCCGACTTCTCCATCAACTGCCCCGATAGGTGGAGTAACTCCACGGCGTGACAATGATCGGTACATGATAATGAGCCTCGGGCTCCGCCACAGCGAACCGAATCGGAACGACACCGAGAAAGGGCGGATCGGTAGCTGATATGGCCTGTCGTGCAAAATATTCGCCGATGCCAAACCGCAACTCATACTGAGCAATCGGGATCGGCTGCTCCGCAATAAGCGGGCGGTCGGCGCGGCCATCGGCATTGGTGATCGCGCGCGAGAGCAGATGCGGCTCGCCCCACGATGCGACTTCAAAAAATTCGATCGCAACGCCCGACGCCGGGCGGCCGCTATAAGTATCGAGCACGTGGGTCGAGAGACGGCCGTGCACGCGAAGACGATCCGGCGCCGCAACACGCTGATCGAGTCTGAGCGCGACGATGCGGAAAATCTCGGTCAGTGCCGCGTCGCGTTCGGTCGCGGCGTCGTTGCCGAGGCGGTGCTCGAACTGGCGCAGGATCGATCCCTTGCCGTGCCGACGCACGCAGACGATGAAGGGCATGCCGAACTTTTCGCGATAGGCATTGTTGAGCCGATGGAACGCGGCGAATTCGTCCGCCGACAGTCGGTCGAGCCCCGCGCTTGACTGCTCGTGCTTCGAGTCGGCCGTCATCGTTCCTTCGCGGGCGGCTTTGCCCGCAAGATCCGGATGGCCGTTGATAAGCGCCATCTGGCGGGCATCGCCCGCACCGCGCACCGCGGCGGTCATCACCTCATAAAGCGCGTTCAAGCTTGGAAACGGCCGCGCGTTGTGGGTGGCCTCGGCGACCCATGTCGCATGCTCGAAAATGTCGCCGAGAGCCGCAACATATGCGCCTTGGTCCATCCGGTTGAGATCATCGAGCGTGATTTGCGCCATGGCCACTGTGCGGCCTCAATCGATGACCGGCGCATTGGCCGCGAGCTCAGGGTGTTCGCGGTGCCAATGCCGTGCAATGTCGACGCGCGAGGCCACCCACACGCGATCGAATTTTTCGATGTGATCGAGGAACCGGGTGAGGCCTGCGGCGCGGCCCGGACGCCCGGCCAACCGGCAGTGCAGCCCGACCGACATCATTTTCGGGGCCTGGGCGCCTTCTTCGTAGAGAGTGTCAAAGGTGTCGCGCAGATAGGTGAAGAACGCCTCGCCGTTCGGGAAACCCTGGGCATTGATGAACCGCATGTCATTGGCATCGAGCGAGTAGGGGATAATGAGGTGCGGGCCCTTCGGTCCTTTGACCCAATAGGGTAGGTCGTCGGCATAGGAATCCGACGAATACAAAAAGCCGCCATCGTCGAGCACGAGCTTCAATGTGTGCGCGGATGTGCGGCCGGTGTACCAGCCGAACGGCCGTTCGCCCGTCGTCTCGGTGTGAATACGGATGGCGTCGCGCATATGGGCGCCTTCCTCGGCGTAGGAAAAGTCCTTGTAGTCGATCCATTTCAAGCCGTGGCTCGCGATGTCCCAGCCGGCCTCGCGCATGCCGGCAACCACTTGCGGGTTCCTGGCGAGCGCGTTGGCAACACCGAACACGGTCACGGCGCGCTTTCGCGCCGTGAAAATTCGCCATAGCCGCCAGAATCCCGCGCGCGAGCCGTATTCATACATGGATTCCACGTTCATGTGGCGCTGGCCAGGCCACGGCGTCGTGCCGATGACTTCCGTTAGGAAAGACTCCGATGCCTGATCTCCGTGCAGGATGCTGTTTTCCGCGCCTTCTTCGAAATTCACCACAAATTGGACGGCGACACGCGCCTTGCCGGGCCAGCGCGGATCGGGCGGGTTGCGCCCGTAACCCGCAAGATCTCGCGGATATTTGGAAAAGGGCGAAGACGACATCGCAAAAATCCCTTCGCGACCTCGGTGGTCACGCCCCGGCATTCGGCGTACTAACCATGGCAGATGCACCGCAGCGTGTTCAAGTCACCGCCTCCTTGACGGCATGAGTGAGCCATTTCGCTGCTGAAACTCGGACGACCGCCGCCGCGACGATAGTGTCTGGGGAGTAACCGGTGCAAAGGACTTTACAGTGCGAAAAATGCTTTGGATTTTTGTCTGTTTAATCGTCGTCGTTTTTGGCGTCTTCGGCGCCGTGCTGGCCTTCGACGCGCCGGTGCAGCCGCCGCCTTTGGCCTCGGTCAGCGAACCCTTTGCCAACGTCGATTTCAGCGATCTGCCGGCGGTCCAGACTTATCCGGCGCGCGACGGCACCAAGCTCGGCTATCGGGTTTATGAGGGCGGCGGCACGCAAGCGGTGGTACTGATTCACGGCTCGTCCGACGACGGCGCCGGGCTGCATCCGCTTGCCAAGGCGCTACGCGATGCCGGCGCGTCGGTTTACGTGCCGATTCTGCGCGGCCATGGAAATTTCGGCCGCAGCGGCGATATCGACTATATCGGCCAGCTCGAGGACGACCTCGCCGATTTCGTGGCGGTGCTGCGGCCGCTGCATCCCAACGCCAGCTTTTCACTGATCGGCTTTTCTTCGGGCGGCGGCTTCGTGCTGCGCGTAATCGCCACTCCCGAGGAGAAGCTGTTCGATCGCTTCATCATGATCTCGCCGGCCCTGCCGCCGGGCGCGCCGACCCTACCCCCAGACACGGGCGGCTGGGTGTCACTGGCGAAGCCGCGCATCATCGTGCTCGCGCTATTGAATCGCCTCGGCGTCGACTGGCTCAACGGGCTTCCCATCGTCGCCTTTGCGACTTCGCCAAAGGCTCCAAATCTCACCAGCGTCTATTCGTTCCGGCTTGCGGTCGATTTCGGCGCGACGCGCGATTATCTGGCGGCGCTCGGCCGCAGCACGAAGCCGGCAGCGCTTCTGGTCGGCGGCAGCGACGAGCTGTTTTATCCCGACCGCTTCGCGCCGTTGTTCAGGCCGGCGCGGCCCGATCTGCCCATTACGATCGTGCCCGGCATCGGCCATATCGGCATGGTCGTGGCGCCGCAGGGCATCGCCGCCGTACGAAAATCATTTCTTGAGCTGACTGCGTCGCACAGCAGTTAGGCTTCGCGTCAGAGCAACCAGGGCAGCTGAGGCGCCGTTGACCGGAATCATCGTGGCTTCGCGGTCAGCTCGAACAGGCGGTTCGGGCTAAGCGGAATTTCCAGCAACTCGATTTTTCGGTCCGCAAGCCCGAGCGCATCCTCGATGGCTTGCGCGAACAGCGGACCGACCGGGATGGCGCCTGCCTCGCCGGCCCCCTTGATGCCGAGCGGATTGAGCGGCGACGCGGTCACCATGTGGGCGATTTCCATGCGCGGTACTTCGAGTGCGCTCGGCAGCAAGTAGTCGGCGAGCGACGCATTGAGCAACTGCCCCTCGTCGTCGAACACGAGTTGTTCGTAGAAGGCATTGCCGATGCCTTGCGCAACGCCGCCGTGGATCTGGCCGGCCAGGATCAATGGATTGATGATGGTGCCGCAATCATGCACGACGACGTATTTGAGAACCTTGAGCATGAAAATCTGCGGGTCGACCTCGACGATCATGGCATGCACGCCGCTCGCGGTGGCGCCGCGCGGCGGCCCGAAATATTGCGTCGATTCAAGTCCAGGCTCTGTTCCGGGACGCACCGCACCGCGCATCGGATTGGCTTTGAGCGCCAGCGCGCCGAGCTTGACGGCCTGACCGGGCACCCCGACGACGGAAACCGCACCATCGGCGATTTCCAGATCCTCCTCGGCGCATTCGAAATGCTCGGCGGCAAGTCGCAGGATTTTTTGCCGCACCACTTTTGCGGCTTCGTTAACGGCATTGCCGGCCACGACCGCGCCGCGGCTGGCAAACGTGCCGGCACCCCAGTAGAACTGATCGGTATCTCCGGTCACCACATCGACATTGCGGACATCGACGCCGACCTGATCCGCGGCGATCTGGGCGAAACTGGTAAAATGTCCTTGGCCCTGGGTGCCGATGCCGGTTGCCACGCTTACTTTGCCGTTGGCCTGCACCTGCACCTTGGCGCCTTCATAAGGTCCGATGCCGGTGCCTTCGACATAACAGGCGATGCCGATGCCGACATTACGGCCTTGTGCGCGCAATCGTGGCTGTTCCTCGGTAAGGAATTTTTGATAGCCGATCATGTTGAGGGCTTTATCGAGTATCGGCTCGTAATTGCCGCTGTCGTATTCCAACGCGGTAAAATCCTGATAGATGATTTCGTTATTGTAGGGGAACGCATCGGCCGGGATGAAATTTCGCCGCCTGATCTCTGCCCGGTCGATACCGAGCTCGCGCGCCGCGATGTCGAGCAGCCGCTCGATGACAAAGACGCCATGCTGGCGGCCGGCGCCGCGGTAGGGCGTGACGATCGGCTTGTTGGTGAAGACCGCCGTAAAAGTGCTGTCGTAGTTTGGCACCACATAGGGGCCAAGCAACGTGCATTGGCTGTTGATCGGCACGGTCAGGCCGTAAGGATTGTAGGCACCGGTGTCGTGCAAAAACGTGTCTTTGATGCCGAGGATTTGACCGTCGCGCGACAGCGCGATTTCGGCGTCGTGAGTCTGGCCGCGCTCCTGCGTGGTGGCAAAGAAATGTTCGAGGCGATCCTCGATCCATTTAACGGGGCGATTGTGCTTCATCGCCACCCATGGGATGACGACCTCTTCAGGATAGAACAGCATGATCTTGGGCCCGAAGCCGCCGCCGACGAAAGGCGCGATGACCCGCACCTGCCGCTCGCTCAAGCCCAGCATTCCGGCAAGCCCGTTGCGGAGAAAGACCGGCGCCTGGGTGGTGTCCCATATCGTGAGCTGATTGGCGCGGCCGTCCCAATTGGCGACGATGCCGCGCGTTTCGATCGGTGACGACGCCCCGTGGTCGTAAAGGAAGCGGCGAGCGACCAGATGCTCGGCGCGCGAACGGGCGTCGGCGTAATTGCCCCGGTTCTGCCGCACATGGGCGGCGATATTGCCGCGCACGTCCTCGTGCACGCGCGCGCTCGTGTCATCGAGTGCCTTTTCGAGATCGACAACCGCGGGCAGCGGATCGAGCTCGACGCCGATGTCGGCGAGCGCATCCTCCGCGATATAACGGCTGTCCGCCAAGACGACGGCCAGCGGCTCGCCGACGTGGCGCACCTTGTCCTTGGCAAGCGGCACTTGCGTGCGCTGATTGAACGTGATGCCGGCGATCGGCGGTGGCGGCACCAGGAGCGGCCCCGGAGCCCAATACGCGCCGAGATCGGCGGCGGTATAGACCGCGACGACGCCCGGACGCATGCGCGCCGCCGCAACGTCGATCGAGCGGATGCGGGCGTGGGCGACGTTGCTGCGCAGGAAAGCTGCGTGCAGCATGCCGGGAAGCTCGACGTCGTCGACGAACAGCGCGTGGCCGCTGAGCAGCCGGGCATCCTCGTTGCGGGTGATGGGAGCGCCGAAATTGCGGGTTGTCATTCGATCAACTCCGCAGCCGTTCGGCGGCAAGCATCATGGCCTCGACGATATGCTGGTAACCGGTGCAGCGGCAGAGGTTGCCGGACAGCGCCTCGCGAATTTGCGTCTCATTTGGGGCCGGCGTTTCGTCGAGGAAGCACTTCATGGTCATCAGGATGCCGGGCGTGCAGTAGCCACATTGCAGCCCGTGACAGTCGCGCATCGCTTCCTGCAGCGGATGGAGATGGTCGCGGTCGGCGGCGAGCCCCTCGACGGTCATGATCGCATGGCCGTCGGCCTGCGCCGCGAGCATCAGACAGGAGCGAACCGCAACGCCGTCGAAGATCACGGTGCAGGCACCGCATACGCCGTGCTCGCAACCGACATGCGTACCCGCGAGCAGGAGATCGTGCCGCAGGAAGTCGCTGAGCAGTATGCGCGATTCGACTTGGCGCCGGTGCTGCGCACCGTTCACCGTAACGATGATGTCGTGGATTTCAGAGGCCACGCTGCGCTCTCTTGTTCGCCTCGGCGAGCGCGCGCGTCGTCAGTACGCCGGCGAGATGCCGTTGGAATTCCTTGCTGGCGTGGATGCTGCCGCCCGGATCGATGGCGCGCTGAACCAATTCGGCTGCTTCATCGATCTGCGCCGCGCCGATCGGCCGGCCGGCGAGCGAGGCGCCAGCGTCTTGGGCCAGGACCGGTTTGTCGCCGGCGTTGCAAAGGCTGATCCGCGCTTCGGCGCATCGTCCATCGTCGTCGATGCGCACCGTGCACGCCACGCCGATGAGGGCGAAATCGCCGCGCCGGCGCGCCACCTCCATGAAGCAGGCGCCGGAGCGCGGCTTTGCTACCGGAAGCTTCACCTCCACCAGCATTTCGTCCGCCGCAAGCGTGGTGACGAGCGCCCCGGCGAAGAATTCCGCTGCGGCGATCCAGCGCTCGCCCCGCGACGATTGGGCGCGCAATTGACCGGCCAGCGCCACGACGATAGCCGGCATTTCGGACGCCGGGTCGGCATGCGCGAGGTTGCCGCCGATCGTGCCTCGGTTGCGGATTTGCGGATGGGCGATATGCGGCAACGCTTCCGCTACAAGCGGCAGGTCTAGCGCCGTTGCCGGATTGCGCTCCAGGTCGCGATAGCGCGTCAGCGCGCCGATGCGCAGGCTTTCCGGCCCGGATTTTTGCATCCCGGCGAGCTGCGGCAGGGGATTGATATCGATCAGAACAGCCGGCTGGGTCAGTCGAAAATTCATGGTCGGCACGAGACTTTGGCCGCCGGCGAGAAAACGCGCCTCATCGCCGTGTTCGGCCTTCAGCGCCAAGGCTTGCTCCAGCGAACGAGCGGCGATGTACTTGAAAGGCGCGGGTTTCATGCTGCGGGAGCGACCATCGGAGGGTGCAGTGCGGCTCGGCGCAAAGTATGGAAAGGATCGCGAGGTTGAGTCAAAGTAATATCCCACCCGGTCAGGCAGATAGCTATCGGGCCGGAAATCCCCATGATTGGCTTGCCCAATATTCTCTCAGCATGGGTAAATATTGGGCGCGGCTTTCGGGCCTGTGTCTGCCAGTATTTTTCTATGACCCTTCGCGGTGCAATATCATTGCGCGCGGAAGGCCGGAGCAGTGCGTCCGGCCCAGCGCTTGCAACGCCGTTGCATGTGGTTGAATCCATGCGGGCCCCTGACCAACCAATCCGTGAAGGCGTAACCAGCCCGGGAGCGTTCGCGGTCAGCGCGCACGACATCTCGCTGACGTTCCAAACGGCGGATGGCGAGGTCGAGGCGCTGTCTAACATCGACCTCGATATTGCCGAAGGCGACTTCGTCTCCTTCATCGGCCCGTCCGGCTGCGGCAAGACCACGCTACTGCGCGTTATCGCCGACCTCGAGCGTCCCACCGCCGGGACCATCCTGATCAACGGCGTCACGTCCGAGCAAGCGCGCGTGCAGCGGCACTACGGCTACATCTTCCAGGCACCCGCGCTTTATCCGTGGCGCACAATCGAGCGCAACGTGATGTTGCCGCTCGAGATCATGGGATTCGATGCCGCGGAGCGGCGCAGGCGTGTCGAGCAATATCTCAAGCTCGTCAATCTGTCCGGCTTTGAGCGCAAATATCCATGGCAGCTTTCTGGCGGCATGCAGCAGCGCGCCTCGATTGCGCGCGCGCTGTCCTTCGAGCCGGCGCTGCTGTTGATGGACGAGCCCTTCGGAGCGCTCGACGAGATTGTACGTGATCATCTCAACGAGCAGTTGCTTCGGCTGTGGAATCAGACCGGCAAGACGGTCGTGTTCGTCACCCACTCGATTCCCGAAGCCGTATTCCTGTCGACCAAGATCGTCGTGATGTCGCCACGGCCGGGACGGATCATCGACGTTATCAGTTGCAATTTTCCGCGCGACCGCACGCTGGAGATTCGCGAGACGCCGGAATTTCTCAAGATCGCGCAGCGCGTGCGCTCTGGCCTGCGTTCGGGTCACTCCTATGACGAGTAGCGCTTCCGTGACGAGGAGCACATTTTCGGCGGCACGCCCGGCCGGGATTCGCTGGCATCCGACCTTCGTCCGCTTTGTTCCTGTCGTCGTGATCGTGCTGGTGCTGATCGCGGTCTGGTACGTCGCGGCGGTGCTGATGAACCTGAATCTCGTGCGTGGCGCATTCGAGCGCGACGACACCCCATACACGACCGGGCAGTTGATCGCGGGCACGATGCGCGCCGAACGTCCGCTGTTGCCGGCGCCGCATCAGATCGTCCAGACTTTCGCCGAAGATGTCTTTGGCTGGCCGGTGACGTCGCCGCGCAGTCTTGTCTATCACGGCTGGGTGACGCTGTCGGCGACCTTCGTCGGCTTTCTGCTCGGCGCCACCTTCGGAATCGTTCTCGCCGTCCTGATCGTGCATGTGCGCACGTTGCAGAAGAGCTTGCTGCCCTGGATCATCTGCTCGCAGATGGTGCCGATCCTCGCGGTGGCGCCCATCGTCATCGTCGTGCTGGGCGCGATCGGGTTGCGCGGGCTGTTGCCGAAAGCGATCATCTCGGCCTATTTGTGTTTTTTCCCGGTCGTCATCGGCGTCGTCAAAGGTCTGACTTCACCCGACCCGATCCAGGGCGACCTGATGCGGACCTGGTCGGCGACGCCGGCGCAGATATTTTGGAAGCTGCGCTGGCCGTCGGCGGTGCCGTTCCTGTTCGCCAGCCTTAAAGTTTCGATCACGATATCGCTGATCGGCGCCATCGTCGCCGAGCTGCCGACCGGTGCGCAGGCTGGGATCGGGGCGCGACTGCTTGCGGGTTCCTATTACGGACAAATGATCCAGATTTGGGCAGCGCTCGTCGCCGCCTCTGTACTCGCCGTCGGGCTCATCGGCGTTGTCAGCCTCATCGAGCGCTGGGTGGCGCAGCTCATGGGAGCGCGCTCGTGACCTGGCAGCGCCTCGCATACTTCGCCGCTGCGCTGGGTATGCTGGCCGCCACGGTCCTGCCGCTGTCGAGCCAACCGACGCCAAGTCTTCTCGCCCGGCCGATAGTTCTCACGGCAATCCTGCTGACGACCGTGCTTTATGCGGGCGCGGCGTTCGTTACGCCGCGGGTCTCGATCGCGGTCACTTTTGCCGGTGTGGTGCTTGGTTGCGGCGTGACGCTTGCCCTGCTGCGCGACGACACCATCGCCGGCTATGCGACGTCGGGCATTTGGCTACCTGTGGTGGCGAATTGGGGCGCGGCGTGGCTGGGCGTTGCCAAGCTGGCCGCGGTCAAGCCGCGCGACAAGGCGGCTTCCGGCACGATCGATCTCGCGATCCCGCTGCTGTTCGGCGCCTTCATATTCTATCTCTGGGAGGTGGCGGTGCGCGGCTTCGGCGTGCCCTCGGTGTTGTTTCCAGCGCCAAGCGCAATCGCCGTACGATTCTTTGATTCGCTGTGGATGCTCTGGCAGGATTTTTTCCAGACCTTCATTCTTGGCGTGCTCAGCGGCTATGTTATCGGTTGCGGCGCCGGCTTCCTCGTCGCCGTGCTCGCGCACCGCTACACCTTTCTTGGACGCGGACTATTGCCGATCGGCAATTTCGTCTCCGCTTTGCCGATCGTCGGCATCGCTCCGATCATGGTGATGTGGTTCGGCTTCGATTGGCCGTCCAAAGCCGCGGTCGTCGTCGTCATCACGTTTTTTCCGATGCTGGTGAACACGCTCGCCGGCCTCAACGCCGCAGGACATATCGAGCGCGACCTGATGCGCTCTTATGGCGCCGGATACCGGCAGACTCTGCAGAAGCTATATTTGCCGGCGGCGATGCCGTTCATCTTCAATGCGCTGAAGATCAATTCGACGCTCGCCTTCATCGGCGCCATCGTCGCGGAATTCTTCGGCACGCCCACCTTGGGGATTGGCTTTCGCATTTCGATCGAGGCCGGCCGAATGGCGCTCGACGTGGTGTGGGCCGAGATCGCGCTGGCCGCGCTTGCTGGCATGGCCTTTTACGGAATTGTCGCGCTCGCCGAGCGCGTGACGACCTTCTGGCACCCATCCTATCGGACCTGACTCGGCGGTTCGTCTGTCGTCTTGGAGCAACAAACATGAGAAAAATCACGATGACTGCGGCGGCGGCGGCCTTCGGGCTTTCGTTCGCCACCGCTCACGCCGCCGATAAAGTGACGATCCAGCTCAAATGGGTCGCCCAGGCCCAGTTCGCTGGCTATTTCGTCGCCAAGGACAAGGGTTTTTACAAGGACGCGGGCCTCGACGTGACCATAAATCCCGGCGGCCCAGACGTCGCTCCGCCGCAGGTGATCGCCGGCGGTGGCGCCGACGTGGTGGTCGACTGGATGCCGTCGGCGCTGGCATCGCGCGAAAAGGGTGTTGCGCTGGTCAACATCTCGCAGACCTTCAAGCATTCCGGCCTCGAGCTCGTGTGCCGCAAGGACACCGGCATCAAGAAGCCCGAGGACCTCAAGGGCAAGACCGTCGGCATCTGGTACGGCGGCAACGAATATCCATTCCTGAACTGGATGTCGAAGCTCGACTACAAGACCGACGGCTCGCCGGGCGGCGTGAAGATTCTCAAGCAGGGCTTTAACGTCGATCCGATCCTGCAAAAGCAGGCCGATTGCGTCTCGGCGATGACCTACAATGAATATTGGCAAGTCATCGACGGCGGCTTCAAGCCGAGCGATCTCGTCGTCTTCAATTATGAGAAGGAAGGCGTCGCCACCATGGAAGATGGGCTGTGGGTCATGGAGGCGAAGTTGAAAGATCCGGCCTTCGTCGCCAAGATGGCGAAATTCGTCAAAGCCTCGATGAAGGGCTGGGATTACGCCAAGGCGCATGAGGACGAGGCGGTGAAGATCATTCTTGCCACCGACACGACCGGCGCCAAGACCGAGAAGGACCAGAAGCGCATGATGGGCGAGATCGGCAAGCTGCTCGACCCCGGCAGCGCCGAGCTCGATCCGAAGGATTACGATCGCACCGTCGGCATCCTGATGAGCGGAAAGTCCGACCCGGTGATCACCAAGAAGCCCGAAGGCGCCTGGACGCACGCGGTCTATGAAGCGATGAAATAGGCGCTTTGCGGTTCCCGGCTTGGCGAATGCCGGCCGTCGCGCGCGGCCGGCATTCATTCCGCATTGACTCGTCGGGCATCGCATGCCGATGCTGAGGCGTGAGGCGCGAGCGATGTCCGGCAAAAACCCAAACCTGCGGGTTGGTATCGATACAGGCGGCACGTTCACCGATATCGTCTGCGTCGATGCCGCCTCCGGCGCCATGCGCGTGACGAAAGTCGCAAGCACGCCGTCAAATCCGGCGATCGGGCTGGTCCGCGGCGTCAAAGCGATCCTCGCCGACACGTCGCTCGACGATCTCGCGGGTCTCGCCCATGGCACGACGGTTGCGACCAATGCGTTGCTGCAAGGGGAGATCGCGGGCCTCGGTTTGATCGTCACCGAAGGCTTTCGTCATATCCTGGAGATCGCGCGTCAGGCGGTGCCGGAGGGCTATGGCAATTCCTATTTCTGGGTCAAACCGGAGCGCATCGTGCCGCTCCGCCACGTTCGCGAAGTCGGCGGCCGTCTCAATTTTCTTGGCGAAGAGTTGCGCCCGCTCGATGAAGCCAGCATCCGGGCGGCTGCGCAATTTTTCCGGCGGCAGGGCATCGCCACGGTCGGCGTCTGCCTCCTGCACTCCTATGCTAATGCCGCGCACGAGCGCCGCGTCGCGCAAATCCTCGCCGAAGATTATCCGGACTGCATCGTCTCGCTGTCGTGCGACGTGCTGCCAGAATATCGCGAATACGAGCGCGCCGTCACCACGCTGGTCGACGCCTTCGTCAAGCCGCATATGAGCCGCTATCTCAAGCGTATCGACGACGAGCTCGGCCCCGGCCTGCGCGACAAGCCGTTCCTGGTGATGCAGTCGAGCGGCGGCGTTGCCAGCCCCGAGCAGGTGATGCGCAAGCCGATCACCACCGCGCTGTCGGGACCGGCCGCAGGCGCGATCGGCAGCGCTGTTATTGCCGAAGTCGCGGGATTTCCCGACCTGGTCACGCTCGATGCCGGCGGCACCTCGACCGACCTGTGCCTGATCGAGAATGCCAAGCCGAGTGTCACCAATGGCGGCGCGGTGGGGCGCTTCCCGGTGCGCGTGCCGATGATCGATATCAAGACCATCGGCACCGGCGGCGGTTCGATCGCCTGGATCACGCGCGAGGGACATCTCAAAGTTGGCCCGCGCAGCGCCGGCGCCGAGCCCGGCCCGATGTGCTACCCGAATGGCGGCCAAGAGCCGACGATCACTGACGCCAATCTCGTCCTCGGGCGCATTCCGCCGGCGCTCATCGGCGGCGGCATCCGCTTGAACATCGCCCGCGCGTGCGACGGCATCGTGGAGCTTGCGGCGCGGCTGCCCGGCAAGATGAGTCCGGAACAGCTTGCCGAAGGGATCATTGAAATCGCCAATTGGGATCAGGCCAATGCCATCCGGCAGATGACCATCCAGCGAGGCATCGATCCGCGTAAATTCGCGCTGCTGTCGTTCGGCGGTTCCGGCCCGGCGCAATCTCCGGCGGTGATGGATCTGATCGGCATGAAAGCCTGCATCGTGCCGCCCAATCCCGGCAATCTATCGGCCTTCGGCCTTTTGGCCGTCGACTGGCGCACCGACCACATCGTGACCAGGGTGACCCACGAAGACGCAATCGACGTTAAGACAGTTGCAGATATCTATCAAAACCTCGAGCGCGACGCCGTGGCGACACTTGAGCAAGATGGCATCGCGCGCGGACGCATTAGTCTCGTCCGCGAAGCCGATGTTCGCTACGCGGGACAGTCCATGGAAGTTCGCGTGCCTGCTCCCGCCGGCGAGATCGATGCCGCGTTCATCGCCGGCACGGTCGAAGCTTTCCACGCGGCTCATCTGAAGGCTTTCGGCTACAACTATGCCGGCCGGCAGAAGGTGGAGATCGTCAATTTTTGCGTTTCAGGCTTTGGCATGATCGAGCGGCCGACAATTCCCATGCTCGGCGTTGCGACCGGCGCACAGCCACGATGCGGCAATCGGCCGGTCTATTTCGGTGGCTCCTTCCGCGACACGCCGATCTACGATCGCTCCATTTTGCCGGCCGGCTTTCGCCTCGACGGGCCCGCCGTGGTCGAGGAATTCGGCTCGACGACGGTTGTTTTCCCCGGCCAATGGCTCGAGGTCGACGAGCGCGGTATTTTGATGGTGCGCAGCGCGCGCGATAGCGGCGAGGCGCAGCGATGAACGTCCAAGCGCAAACCTGGCCGTGGCCCGCCGCGCCTCGACTGGGCGCCCGCGACATCGATCCCATCGTGCTGCAGATCATCGAGGGGACTCTCAACTCGATCGAGGCGGAGATCGAGTACGCGATCGAGCGCACGGCGCGCTCGCCGATGATCCGCGAAGCGCACGATTACCGCGTCGGTTTGTTTGATCGCTATTGCCGCAAGCTGACCGGGCGATCCTATTCGGCAATGCCGAATGCAGTGGTGCGCGATTTTCCGCCGCAAACGATGCAGCCCGGCGACGTTTTCCTGATGAACGACACCTATCTCACCGAGGGCTCGATCGGCCACTTGCCCGATCTGTGCAGCACGGTGCCGGTCTTCCATGGCGGCGAGGTCGTCGCCTATATCCAGGCCTTCGGGCACCACGACGATATCGGCGGCCGCGTGCCGGGCTCGATGCCGGGTACCGCCGCGACCGTGTTCGAGGAAGGGCTCGCCATTCCGCCCATCAAGCTCTACAGCGCGGGCGCGCGCAACGACGCCGTCTTCACCATCATCAAGCGCAATACGCGGGTGCCAGACATGCTGGCGGCCGACCTCGACAGCGAGGTGCAGGCCTGTCTGATGGGCGCGCGGCGCATGACTGAACTCTTCGAACGCTTCGGCCGCGACACAGTCGAAGCCTGCTTCCAGTCCATTCTCGACAAATGCCGCGATATTTTTCGGCACGAGCTGCTGCCGCGGATCGCCGACGGCGAATATCGCTGGGAGGATTATGTCGAGCACGACGGTCTGACCGATCCCAAGCTGCACAAACTTGCGATCACCATGATCAAGACCGCGGACCGCATCACGCTGGATTTCACCGGCACCGACCCGCAATCCATGGGCCCGATCAATTGGCCCGCCGACTATGCCGGCGGCGCCTTCCTGATCAAATGGATTGCGCCGATTTTGCGCAATCTCGCCGATACGCCGGAACGGGCGGCGGAAATTCACGTCAACGAAGGCGTCTGCGAGGTATTCGACGTCGTGTTCCCGCCGAAAGGCACGTTGATCACGCCGGAATGGCCGGCGGCGACCAATGCGCGCTCATTCGTGCTGCTGCGCTGCCTCGGGCTTCTCGCCGGCGTCGTCGCCCAGGCCGTCGACGGCCGCATGCCGGCGGACCAGGAGACCATCCGTTACACCGGATTCTACGGCACCGACCGCGACGGCAAGTCTTTCCTGTCCCGCGAAGTGTTGGGCGGCGGCTCGGGCGGGCGTTATTATGCCGACGGCAATGACGCCATCCACATTGTTCCGGACTCGCGCAATCAACCGGCCGAGTTCACCGAAACCCGCTTCCCGCTGCTCGTGGAAAAACTCGCGTTGCGTACGGATTCCGGCGGCGCCGGCAAACGCCGCGGCGGGCTCGGCTATGAGAAGCATTATCGCGCGCTGGTTGATTGCCGGACTATTGTCACCGCCGACCGGGTACGGCTCGGCTGTTATGGCGTCAACGGCGGCAAAGCCGGACTGCCGTTCTGCGTGACGATCGATATCGAGGGCATGCCGCGCGACCTCGGCGGCCTGGTCGATGGCGAGCCGGTTCTGGCCGGCCAGATTGTCCGCGTTCGCACCACCGGCGGCGGCGGCTGGGGCGATCCGCTGCAGCGCGAACCGGAAATGGTGCTGCGCGACGTCATCGATGGCAAAGTAGCGGCCGCGGCGGCGCGCGACGATTATGGCGTTGTGATCGTGCTGGGCGCCGACGCGGATACCGCGTGCATCGACGAGCAAGCGACAAAGGAGCTGCGCGAGCGGGCGCGGAGTGCGCGTCAGGGCATTGCACCGATCATTGATCGCGGCGAAGGTTTTGAAAAAATGCTGCGCGGCGAGTTCAAGCCTTGGACACGCTCGCCATAAACGCTGGACCAGATGAGGAAGACCAGAAATGGCTATTGAGGTCGCCAAAGTCGAACTGAAGACGGTCCAGGATGCGTCGGGACTCGAAGCCTCCATCAAGAACGGCCAGTTCACTGCCGATCAAGTCGTCGGCGTTATCGGAAAAACCGAAGGCAACGGCGGCGTCAATGATTTCACCCGGATTCTCGCCGACCAGGCCTTTCGCCGCACGCTGATGAAACACGGCCGGCGGTCGGAGCAGGAGGTCGGGCAAATTCCGATGGTCTGGTCCGGCGGCTGCGATGGCGTCATCACCCCGCATGCGACGATATTTGCTCGTACGGACGCGACCGGGCCAGAGTCGCAGTCCCGTCTCGCTATCGGCACGGCCATGAGCGTGGAATTGCTGCCTGAGGATATCGGCCGGCCGGCCATGGTCGAGAAAGTCGCCGATGCGGTGAAGGCGGCGATGCGCGACGCCGGGATCAAGGACGCGGCCGACGTTCACTACGTCCAGACCAAGACGCCGCTCTTGACCGTCGAATCCGTGCGCGAAGCGGCGGCGCGCGGCCACACCGTCGCCTGCGAGGTGCACAATTCGATGGGCGTGTCGAACGGCACCACCGGCCTCGGCATCGCCGTGGCGCTCGGTGAAGTCGCCATGCCGAAGGCGGAGGACATCTGTCACAACCTCGATCTTTATTCCTCGGTGGCATCGTGCTCGTCCGGTGTCGAGTTGACGCAGGCGCAAATCGTGCTGCTTGGCAACAGGCCTGGCGCCGGAGGACGCTATCGCATCGGCCATTCGGTGATGAAAGACGCGCTCGATCTCGACGGCATTTACGAAGCCATCCGCAATGCGGGCCTTGATTTGCCGGAACGTCCGCGGGCCGAAGATCTCTGTGGCCGCGTGGTGAACTGCTTCATCAAATGCGAGGCCGACCGGACCGGGACGCTGCGGTCGCGGCGCCAGATCATGATGGACGATTCCGACGTGCCCTGGCATCGTCACATCAAGGCTGCCGTCGGCGGCATTGCGGCCATGGCGATTGGCGATCCGGCGGTTTTTGTCTCGGTCGATGCCATGCATCAGGGTCCGCAAGGCGGCGGCCCGGTCATCGCCATCGTCGATCTCGGCGCGTGATGGCGGCACGGGCGGCACGGATTTTGCACGAATTCACAAGGGCGGCGGCTGCGCCGGCTCGAGCCAACATACCGGAGATGAGGCTATGAGAAGCACAGGTGCAATTCTTCGCGGCCTGCTATTGATGGTTGCCGGGGCGGCCTGCCTGGCAACGGCCCCCGCGGTCGCGCAAGACAAGGTCAAGGTCGGCGTCTTCCCGATCAGTTCGTCGTTGCCGTATTTCGTCGCGATTGAGCTTGGCTATTTCAAGGACCTCAACATCGAACCTGAAACATCGGTGCTGATGGGCGGACCGCCGAACGTCGCTGCGTTGATAACCAACCAGATCGAGGTCTCCGCCGTGCTGGTCACGCTGGAGGGGCTCAACGCCGACGTGAAGAAGCCGGGCGTGGCCATGTACGTCGCCATGCACAGCCAGAACGCCAAATATAAAATGGAGCAGTTTGTGGTGCGCTCGGGCCTTGCCGACAAGGTCAAGTCGCTCACCGACTTCAAGGGCCTCAAGCTGATGTCGGCGCCAGGACCTGCGAACCTCAACACCGCCAAAGGCATTCTGGCCAAGGTTGGCCTGAAGGACGGCGATTACACCATCGACCAGCTCGACATGGGCCAGCATGTCAATGCCATGAAGGCCGGCACCTTCGACGGTGGCTACACGCTCGAGCCAAGCGCGACCATCATGCACAATCTCGGCATCGCCGACACCATCGAGTCAGGCGTAATCGCAAAATATATCTTGGGCAGCCCGGACGCCGACGCTTTCGCCGCCGGCTGCGCCTTCACCACCGAATTCATCGAGAAGCGACCCGACGTCGCCAAGCGCTTCGCGCAGGCCTGGTCCAAGGCGATCGATTACATCCGCGCCAATCCCGAAGCGGCGCGCAAATACCTCGCCAAGAACACGATGACTCCCGACAACGTCGTCGATACGGTTCCGATGCTTGGCTACATCATGACCAAGGATATGAGTCCCAAGCAACTCGGCTATTTGCAGGAGTTTGCAGATTTCGGTCAGCAGATCGGCGTTGTGCCGGAAAAGATCGACGTGAAGCAGGATCTCAAATCGTTCTGAGGTTGCCTGAGGAGCAACACCCGATGAGCGCCGCGCCGCATGCGCTACGGCTGCAAGCGATGGGCGCGCCGTCGGCGGCGCGAGCGGTCGGTATGACGAAGCGGCCGCATGTCACCATCCGCGGCCTCTACAAGCGCTTCGACAAGGCCGTCATCTACGACAATTTCGATCTCGATATTCCGCGCGGCGAGTTGATCTCGGTGTTCGGGCCGAACGGCTGCGGCAAAAGCACCTTGATCAACATCGTTGCCGGCCTCATTCCGGCCGACGCCGGCCAAATCTTGTTCGACGGCATGCTGCTCAACGAGATCAAGTTCGGCTACGTCTTTCAGAACTATCGCGAGGCGCTGTTTCCCTGGCTGCGCGCGTTCGACAACATCGCCTATCCGCTCAAGATGATGCAGGTCGCGCCGGCCGAGCGGCGCGCCCGTACCGAGAAACTAGTCGCGCATCTCGGCATCAAGCTTGATCTCAATCTCTATCCGTATCAGATGTCCGGCGGCCAGCAGCAGCTGGTCTCGATCATGCGGGCGCTGATCGTCGAGCCCGAGATCCTGTTTCTCGACGAGCCGTTCTCCGCGCTCGACTATGAAATGACGCTGTTCATGCGCGAGCAATTGCAGCGCATTTTCATGGAGACCGGCACCACCACGGTGCTGGTGTCGCACGATCTTGAAGAAGCCGTGTTTCTGGCCGACCGCGTGCTTTTGTTGTCGCGGCATCCGGCGCATGTCGCCGACTTTGCGCCGGTCGCCGCGGCGCGCCCGCGCACCGATGCGACGCTGTCCGATCCGGAATTCGTGCGCACCAAGGCGCATTGCCTCGAATTGTTCCAACGCGAGGTGAGGCGGACGTGAGGTCGGACTATTTCAAACCCTTCCTGCCGGTCGTCGGCGTCGCCGGCCTTGTCGCTATCTGGTCGCTGGCGACGTGGCAGCAATGGGTCGATCCGGTGCTGCTGCCGTCGCCGATCGCGACCTTCAAGGCTTTGTGGCAAGGCATGAACGGCGGCACGCTCGGCTTTGACTTCGTCAAGACGGTGTACCGGACGGCGGCTTCAACCCTGATCGCCGCGGTGATCGCCATTCCGCTGGGCATCGTGCTCGGGTCATCGGAAAAGCTCTATCGCTCGCTCGAATTCGTCATCGATTTTTTCCGCTCGACGCCGGCGTCCGCCATGTTTCCGCTCTTCCTGGTGCTGTTTGGCGTCGGCGACGAGACCAAAATCTCGGTCGCCGCCTTCGGCGCCATCCTGGTGATCCTGTTCAATGTCGCTTACGGCGTCATGAATGCGCGCAAGACGCGGCTGTTGGCAGCCAAAGTGATGGGCGCCTCGAGCTTGCGCGTGCTGTTCGACGTAACGCTGCTCGAATCGCTACCGCAGACTTTCGTCGGCCTGCGCAACGGCGTCTCGCTCGCCTTGGTCATCATCGTGGTCGCCGAGATGTTCATCGGCTCCCAGGACGGACTCGGCCACAGCGTGTTCGAGGCTCAGCAATTGTTCGACATGCCCCGCATGTATGCGGCTATATTCGCCGCAGGCGTGCTCGGTTATGGCCTCAACTTGCTTTTTCTTTTGATCGAGCGCCGTTTCGTGCACTGGGCCGGCAAATAGACATAGTCCATGGCCGATGTAGGTCTCACACGCAAATCGGCGCGTGAATTGGCGCGCCTTATCCGCGACCGCGCCGTCAGCCCGGTCGAGGTGCTTGACGCGCATCTCGCCGTGATCGAGGCGGTCAATCCGAAGCTCAACGCCATCGTCACGCTTGCGGTGGATCAGGCGCGTGATGGCGCGCGGCTTGCGGAGATTGCGGTAGGGAAGGGCGAGCCACTCGGCCCGCTTCATGGGCTGCCGGTCGCGATCAAGGACATCACGTTGACGGCCGGCATCCGCACGACCTTCGCTTCACCCCTGTATGAAGACTACGTCCCCACAGATGACGCCGAAGTCGTGCATCGCCTCAAGAGGGCGGGCGCGATCGTGCTTGCCAAAACCAACACGCCCGAATTCGCCTGCGGCGCCTATACCAACAACACGCTGTTCGGTCCGACCCGCAATCCGTGGAATCCGGCGTTGAGTCCGGCGGGATCGTCCGGGGGCTCCGCGGTCGCCGTCGCGGCCGGCATGGTGCCGCTCGGCCAGGGCACCGACTTCGGCGGCTCTGTCCGCATTCCAGCCGCGTTCTGCGGCATCGTCGGCCTTCGTCCGACGCCGGGCCTTATTCCCAACCACCCGATGCCGCTGATCTGGGATCCCGGGCAGGTCCATGGCGTTTTGGGGCGCGACGCCGAGGACACGGCCTTCATGCTCGACGCCATGGTCGGCTTTAGCCGCCTGTCGCCCATTTCGGTCGCGCCGCCCTGGACGAGCGCACTTGCCGAAATGGAACAGCGCGCTGAC
>Ga0210405_10001454_pt1 | contig 26936 bp, 22 predicted proteins | sample IncBWH11MmetaG_FD_155492 | JGI IMG/M metagenome (GOLD analysis project Ga0210405, IMG submission 155492) | Forest soil microbial communities from Barre Woods Harvard Forest LTER site, Petersham, Massachusetts, United States - Inc-BW-H-11-M | ecosystem: Environmental > Terrestrial > Soil >...
CTCTCCCCCGGTTTTGGTTTGAACAATAACAGTCACGTTTTCCTCCTGCGCTGGGGTGTTTCGAGAGAAATCAGCGGTTTCGGTGCGACAGTGAATCGCCTGTTTAGAGGCCACGAATGAAGGAGCGCGTAATCGTGTTATCGATAATGGGCACCCTTCTCGGGGCCTCGCATACTTTCGGCCAACGCGAGAAACCCGTTGCTCCTAATTATAAAACAGACGCACTTGTCTACGCCGAGCTAGCAAAGGTCCCGGACAAAGCTAAGGCCAAGCGCGATCCGATGCAGAGCGATCTCAATGCGGTCGCCGCAGGGCAAAACTTGTTCGAGCAGCATTGCGTGGAGTGCCACGGCAGCGGCGGTCAGGGCACAAAAAAAGCCCCTAGCCTCCGCGTCGAGGAAGTGCAGAACGCGCCACCGGGAGGTATTTTTTGGATTCTCACGAACGGCGTGGTCCGCCGCGGCATGCCCGTCTGGTCAAAACTGCCCGAGCCACAGAGGTGGCAGGTCGTTAGCTTCATCAAATCGCTCGGCACCTCGCCGAAAACCACTGAAAAGATGTTGGATTGAGCGAGCTGTCCTAAGGACCTTCGGCCTCTGGTCTCACGCTATGAATTTTGAAGGAGTTCCGCCAGAAGTTGGTGCATGCGTTGCACAGCGTTGAACAGTTGATCCACGCCTGGCGTTTCCCGCGTCACCTCGTGAGTCGTGAGGTCCGCAACGATGGCGTTGCCCAACTGCGCGGCACGCCGGATGCGCTCGCTGGTGAGCAGCGGGAGCAGCGTGTGCGTGTCGTGATGCGTGATCTGGCGCTCCTGCCACTCCTGCACGGCCCACGCGGTTTTGCGAACGTGATCCACGGCGTCGCGGAAATCCATAAGAATGCGCTGGTCGATGCCGCCGGTGCGCATGGATTGTTCCAGCTGCAGTAGCTCGGCGCTGGTTTTCTTTAGCTGAAAATTTACGCCCCAAAATGTGTCGCTTGGGATCAGTAGTTCGACCGCGACTCCCAGCACGTGTCCATCTTTACGGCGGATGGCGACTACGCGGGCTCGATAAGTTTCCCCAGACAGAAGATTGGTCAGTTCCAGCTGGCTGCCCACGCTGGGAAAAGTCTTCATGTCCAGCAGGCCGCCCTGCATGTTCACTTCGCGGGCTTGAGCATTTTCGATGACGATGCGCCCGCTGGCCTCTTGCCATTTGGCCTGCACGGGCACGATTACGGGAAAACGGCTGCCTCGGCGCTGGTCCGTTTTCGGGGGAGGCGGTGAGGGGATGGTCTCTTCCACGCGGAGTTCCTACGAGAGAAGAGTAGCGCCAGTTCCATTTTGGGACGGGAGTCAAAAACGGCGCCGGTGTTCGATTCATCACTGGGCAAACTGCGGCGAAGGAAAAAAACTAACCTCGCGAACTTCTGCGGGCGGGGATTTTGAAAGAGACGCGGGTCGGGCGCGAGCGGCAGGTACGGGTAAGATGCCAGGACCGTACTCAAGAGACGCAAGCGTGGCCGCCGTCTTCGACTCGGTTAATGACTGCGGTAGGAGGCTCCGTTGATGCGACAGACACCCTATTCCATCGATCTCACGTCGCTAGACCAAGCCGAAATCGTGAAGTTAGGTGGACCAACGGATGTCCGCGAAAACCTGTAGAAAAGGGTGTAGGATACCGGACTGGGTTTCAAGGTTTGGGCGTCGGCAACGAGCTGAAACTTCAAGATCGGTAGTGGCAAGTTACGCGGATTTACAGTAAGATTTGACTCAATGGTTCCGGTGGCCTTGCCCCCGCGCCAGGTAATTCCGCGAAGTGTCCAGCCCGCTTCTGCCCGGCCCAGAATAAATCGACTGTACCAACGGGAAACCAGCTCAAATTCGAATGGAGGATACCCATGAAGCGGGTCATCGAAGCAACCATCATGGCCAGCGTGGTGCTGTTATTGGGAGGCTGCGCGACGAAGAAATACGTCGCCAAGCAAACAGATCCCATCACCGCGAAGGTCAACGAAGTTGAAAAGCAGGCGCAGAACACACAGAAGCAATTGGAGAGTGACGAGCCCAAGATCAGCGCGGCCGCCGAAAAGGCGGATTCCGCTGACGCTCGTGCGGGCGACGCACTCGGCCGTGCGGACGCTGCCTCCAAGAAAACTGACCAGGTGAAGTCTGATCTCACCAATCAGTTCCACAGCGAACTCAACGAGCGCATTGCAAATATCGACGACTACAAGCCCGCCGGTGATGTCGTCGTGCTCTTCAAATTTAATTCCGCGAAATTGACCGATGAAGCCAAACAGCAACTCGATCAATTGGGCAGCAATAAGATGGGCAGCATGAAGCGTTATTTCGTGGCCATTCAAGGTTTCACGGACAAGACGGGAACTCCCGAATACAACCTCGAGCTCAGCCGTCGGCGTGCCGAGGCGGTGCAAACCTACCTCGTAGGGCAGCACAATATCCCCGTGTATCGCGTCCAAATCGTGGGACTGGGCAAAGACAAGCCAGTGAACGATGAGAAAACGCGGGACGACCGGCAGAAGAACCGCCGCGTGGAAGTCACCATCTTCAGCGCGGACAGCGGCCAAAGCGCGGCAACGCAGAACCCCGGCTCGGCACAGTAAGCGATTCAGCATTTCAACGGCAGTCGCAAACACTGCGCCCGATCGCAGCGGGCGCAGTGGTGTTTTCAGATACTTCGCGTTTGGCTCTGGCAAAAAATCATCCCCGGTCACATGTGGGTTCAGGTTAGCCCTCATGCTGTAGAGCTCCTCCCTGCCATCCGTTCCGTTTTGGAACTTTAGCCATGCCAGTAAGTACCGAATTGATACTTGCCTGCGCTTGTCCCTCCGTGTATACTGTTTATTACTATAAATTTTTGTTTCCTGAGTTGGAAATATCCGTTCCTGATTTGGGAAGACTAGCGCTCCGAGGTAAGCCATGGAATCCCCAGGTTCACGCTTGAGCGAGGAAGCGGCAGTCCCGCGCGACGCTGTCACCATGAGCATCCTGATCGTCGATGATGAGCCCTCCATCCGCGACGCTTGTGCCGAGGTTGCGCGACAAGCGGGCATGAAGGCCATTCCTGTTGCCACCGCAGAAGAGGCCCTGGAGGTGTTGGAGAACTCCGCGGTTGATATCGTGCTGACGGACCTGATGTTGCAGCAAACCAGCGGACTGGATCTGCTCAAGCGCGTTCACGACACCAGCCCCACACTCCCCGTCATCGTGCTAACACAGTACGGAACGATTGATTCCGCGGTCGCCGCGACACGCTTGGGCGCCGTGGACTATGTGACCAAACCGTTTCGCATCGAGGAGCTGCGCTCCCGGCTGGAGCGCGCGGCGCGAGCCGTTGAATTGCAGCAGGAGAATCATCTACTGCGTGAGCAGTTGCGGACGCGCCCTGGTTTCGGTGGGCTCATCGGTGTTTCCGAACGCATGCAGCGTGTTTACAAAATCGTCCAGAAAGTAACGCTTCACGAATATCCCGTCCTGATTTTGGGGGAGAGCGGCACGGGCAAGGAGTTGGTGGCCAAGAGTATGCATTTTTCAGGCCCGCGCAAAGCCCGGCCTTTCGTCCCAGTGGATTGTTCCTCTCTAGTTCCTACGCTGATTGAGTCCGAGCTCTTTGGCTATGTGAAAGGCGCGTTCACCGGCGCCCTGCATGGCAAGCAAGGCTTATTGGAAGCAGCAAACGGTGGCACGTTGTTTCTTGACGAAATCGGCGACATGCCAGTGGACCTGCAAGCCAAGTTGCTTCGCGCACTGCAGGAGCGCGAAGTGAAGCCAGTCGGCTCCACGGAACGGCGCCGCATTGATGTGCGCATCATCGCCGCGACCAATCGGGATCTTGATTCAGCCATCAAGGCCGGGACCTTCCGCCAGGATCTTTATTTCCGTCTCAACGTGGTGCAGATCAAGTTGCCGCCGTTACGCGAGCGCAAGAGTGACATACCGCTGCTAGTCATGTCATTCTTGGAGAAATTCTCGACCTCTCAGCAGACCTCACGAACGATCTCTGAAGACGCCATGCGCCAGCTGATTGCGTACGACTGGCCCGGGAACGTGCGCGAATTAGAGAACGCGATCGAACGAGCAGTGGCCCTGGGTTCCGGTCCTATACTCCACGCGGCGGATTTGCCAAGCAATCTGCAATATCCAACAACAGAGCGTGTCCCGGAAAGGAACGAACTTCTTCCTCTTGAAGAACTCGAGCGTCGCGCCATCCTGCGTACCTTGCGCGAAACCGCAGGCGACAAACTAGCCGCAGCGCGCATTTTGGGCATTGGCAAAACGACCCTGTACCGAAAACTCAAGCAATACCACTTGGAAGGAGAAGGGCGAACCGCTACCGCCTAGTCGGAAACGACCGTCGCGTATACCTCCAACAGAATCGCATTGAAGAGCTCCTGCACAATCTCCCTTTACGTTAGGCCCTTTCTCAGTTCGGGACTCGAATCATCAGCAAGTCTCGACATGGGATACCCCGCTCCAACCCGTTCCGCGTAACCTACGCATTCTAAACCATATAGCCTGTTCCTTTGGGCCTTTCAGTGCAGTATCCACGAATAGGAAGTGTTCGCTCGCCGTGGCGAACAAACGGACATTTCGCGCCACTGCGCGGGAGTAAAACGCTGATGTGGGTTTGGAGAAATGCGCAGGAACCGCCAACGGAGGCTCTGGGAGTGGCGCGCGCTGCCCTCCAAGGGAGGCTGCGGCAAGACCTGCTGAAAGAAGCCATTGGGACGCTGCTTGCGAGCGGCCAGGTAGACCGAGCCGGTGTTTGGATTAATGCTTGCGACAGTGAGGTCGCGAACTCCGGCGAGCGCGGTAGCTTCCGCGGAATCGTGGCGGAGAAAGATGGAGAGGCTACGCCCGCGGAGTGGTCCAGGCTATCTCCGCAGTCCCCTCTGCCGGCGGAGTTACTCGTGAATATGCAGGCCGTCGAGCAGGACGTTGATGATTCACGCGGCCGTCCCATGATTGGTGCGTTGATCGAGATGCAGCGGGTACTCTGGGTTCCGCTGCAAGTTCACTCACAGCTGAGCGGTGTGCTGCTTGCCGGCTCCCGGAAGAAGCAGGCACGTTTGCCTCGAGCGCTGCTCAAGTCCGTCGCAGCCGAATTAGCTCTGGCTATGGAACTCGAAGATGAGCGCCGTCAGGCGCGCAAGCGCCATCATGACTCCCGTAGCATGCTCGCTGCCGTGGCCGGTTCAGAATCGCCGGGCGATATTCTGGCCGGCATCGTGAAACACTGTACTTATAAAGGAGCTCACGAAAGCGAGCCCACTATGGTTTTCGCCGCGATTGGTTGCCTCGTCGAGCCGCCGAAAACAGGAAAGGCTTCTACTCACCAGCCCACACGTAGAATCCGGTTTGTCTGGCAGAGCGGTGCCGCCGCTTGGATTCGCATGCTCGAGAGTGAGGAGTTGGCTGACGTCTGGCGCCGGGCCCTTCAGTCTCATGGCGTCACCGGCAGTGAACCCGGAAGTGCTTCGCCCTCGGGAGAAGTCGCGCGCGTGGTTGCCTGGCCCGTAGAAGCTGCCGGTGAAACACTTGGCGCCCTGATTGCTGGCGTTCGTCGCGGTCATGCCTCGCTGGACGCGCTGGAACAACTAGAACTTAGCGCTGCTCTGGCCGGTCCGGCACTGTTGCAGCTGAAACGTAGCCAAGAGACCGCCGAGCTGCAGTTGCGTCATAAGGAAATCGTCGCGTCGCTCGAAAAGTCTGAGGGTCACCAACAGGGCGGGACAGACCACCCGATTGCGGAGGTTCAGAACGTGATTGAATGGCTCGAAGAAGGCGTGGTGCTCTTCGGAGCCCAGCAAGAGATTCGCGCGCTGAACACGCGCTTCGCCCAAATCATCGGATTAGCTCCCGAAGAACTCGCAAGCATCAAGACGCGTAACGATCTTGTCACCTCAATCGGGGCGCGGACTGCCGATACCGATAGTTTCGCCGATAAGTGGCATAAGTTCGATGCTACGCAAGCAGCGCTCCGCGAAGAGCTGCATCTAGTCCGCCCGGTTCCCCGTCTTCTGGAGCGCGTCGCGCGACCCATCCTCGATAACAACGGCGCGCTCATCGGTCGTGTCGAAGTATATCGTGACGTTACTGCGCAGCGCGTCTTTCAATCTAAGTTGCTCCAGACCGAAAAACTCGCCGAGCTCGGCCAAATGGTCACCGGCATCGCCCACGAGCTGAGCAATCCCCTCACCAGCATTCTTGGCTACGCTCAGCGCCTCCTCTTGCGCCCTGATCGCCTGGGTGATTCTCACGAGGCCCGCCAAATCTTTCAGGAGGCCGAGCGAGCCAGCGCTATTCTGCGCCAACTCTTGCTTTCCGCCCGGGATTCGCGCACCGAGCGTCGCCGTGTCGTACTGAACCAGGTCGTCTCCAGGACACTGGAGCTGCAGCGCTTTAATCCCGTTCCTGACAATATCCGCGTGGAGCTTGATCTCGAGCCCGTGCTCCCGTTCGTGCTCGGCGACGCCGGACAGCTCCAACAAGTGCTCATGAATCTTATCGGCAATGCCCGCCAAGCCATCGAGGAGCAAGGAAAAGGGGGCACTATCCGCGTGAAGACGCTGCGCGTCGGGGAAAAACGCGTGCTCCTGGAGGTCAGCGACGACGGCCCCGGAATTCCGCAGGGCATTCAAGCGCGCATATTCGATCCGTTCTTCACTACCAAGCCAGCGGGTGTCGGCACCGGCCTCGGCCTTGCCATTGTCCTCGGCATCGTGCGCGAACACGGCGGTAAACTCCATTTGGCCAGCAATCTCGGCAAAGGGACCGTTTTCTCGATCGAGCTTCCCGCCATGGCGGCCGAGGCGATGGCGTTGCCCGCCAGTGGTGGAGGCCGGCCTGCCCGCCCTCGCCTCCAGGCTTTGCCCGCAGGATTGCTCGAGACCGCTCACGCCGGTGCCGCGCTCAGCGCGTGGGCCGGCACGCGCGTTCTGGTGTTGGAGGACGAGCCCACGGTTGCGCGGCTGATCGCCGACGTGCTGGAGGACGAAGGATTGCGTGTCGATGTTCTCCTCGATGCGCGCGAGGCGCTCGATCGCACGGCCCGAGAAAATTATGCTCTGGCCATCTGTGACATGAAAATGCCCGAGCTGGATGGCGAGCATTTCTATCAGGCCCTGGTCAGCGCCAAAAATTCTCTTTGTGAGCGCTTTCTCTTCGTCACCGGTGACGTTCTCGCCGCACATACTCGCAATTTTCTGGAACGCAATCACCTGCCCCATGTCGCAAAACCGTTTCGCGTCGAGGAGCTCACCGCGAAGATCCGTGGCGTTCTTGAGGCCACCTCGCCGCGCGAGCTTTCACGGGCTCCGGTGGCAAAGAGAAATGCAGCGAGGAAATAGGTGATCCAAAAGAGGGAACATACGATTTTGCTGGTCAGCGACGATCCTGAGCTTTGCACCGCCGCGCGTCGTGAATTCGAAGCCAGGGACGAAGTGCTCCGCGTTGCCGCCGTGCGCACGGTGGACGCTGCCCGCCGTATCGTCGAAGATGCCGCTCCTACGGTTATCCTGCTCGAGCACACCTCGATTACGCTTGGGGGCGAAGGCGTGGTTGGAAATATGCCGTGCTTGAACTCCGTGGTTTCGTCCTTGGCAATGCATGCGCCCGTGGTGGTGATTGGCGCGCGGGATCAACTATCGGAACTGGCCTTCTTGGTCGAGGCTGGCGCAGCCGATTTCGTCGAGCGCCGTGACGGTTGCCTGCCCATCGCTCTGGAGATGGTGGAGCGGCGCCTGCGCCACGCGCAGCAAGCGGTTATCGAGGGACAAAAGTCCGGCGGCGCTAAAAGCATCTTGAGTGGGGAAGCCTTTGGCGAAGTTCTCCGTCACGAAATGAATAACCCACTCACCGGAATCCTGGGCAATGCCGAGCTGCTGCTCGCTGAAGTTCGCCGCAAGAATGACGGTCGCCTCCCTCATGGGGGCCAGCAGCGGCTGGAAACCATCGCTGCTCTCGCGGTACGTCTGCGTGAAACGGTACGTCGACTCAGTCAGGAGTGCCAAGCTCGCCAGCATCGTACCCAATAGCACGCGCCGTGTGCCTAGATAGCCCCATAAGTCACGAAAAACTCCAGCACCCGCCGCCGAAATTCCGCTGGCTCGTATCCCATTGCCGCTGTGTGAAATGCGTGCGGCACAACCCAGATCTGCCTGGGCCCTCGCGCCGCGGCATAGATTCGTTTCGTGTGCCGGCACGGCAGAACCGTGTCCGCAGCGTCGCAGATCAGCAACACGGGAAATGGACGCGCAGCGACAGCTTTCTCCGGGGAAACCTCGCTTGCGGGGAACCCGGCGGCAAGCTCGCCGTGATAAACCATTGTCCACGCGCCTGGCGCCAGCAAGGTCATCCCCAGGAGCGGATAGCGTTGCAACCCGGCATAGTCATAAGACGCTTCACGAAGGCTCGCGAACGATGCTTCCGCAACCACCGCTTCAATGCGCGGTTCAACCGCCGCGGATTGCAATGCGATTCCCGCGCCCATCGATTCTCCAAACGCAAACAGGTGACGCGGGTGGTCCGTAGCCTCGAGCAAATCCACGACTGCTCTTGTGTCATTTCGTTCCAGCCAGCCGTACGTGGCCATGGGACCGTCGCTCGCCCCATGCGCCCGCGCGTCCATCATCACTACGCCGTAGCCCGCCTGAAGCAAAACCTGCGCCTGCCCGACGACACCCGCTCGATTGTCAGCGACCCCGTGAAAAACCAGCACCCAATTCCCGTTGGGTTTTGCGGAACGGACCTTCCACCCTCTGAGCAAAGCGCCATCGGGGGCGCGCACGTCAAACTCTTCGCTATGGGCGCCGATGTGAGAAAAAGTGGCGTCGGCTTCCTGGATGAGGTCAGGGGATAGCTCCCTGCGAATCGGATGCAGGAACGACGGGCCCGCCAGCCAGCCCATGCCCGCCGCAACCAAAGGTGGCGTAAACGCCAGAATCAAAACGATGCGTACCATTCGTCGCATTCTATAGAAGGTACGCGATAGGTCGTTTGGAAGTTCCAGTCTTCAAAGCGCGCGTTGTCAGGATCGGAACAGTACAGACTCACGTTGGAACGTCTTGAACGCCACAAACAGCGCTACCGCCGCATACACGCACGTTGATCCAAAAATCCATGCGATCGAATTCCAGTGGTACGTCCCCGTCATGATTTCCTTGCAGACCAGGCTGGTATTCAGAATCGGAATCAGCGCAAGCTTTGGGGTGAGTTCAACGCCCGGTAGCAGCGAAGCCACCGCCGGTATGACCACCAGAAAGGTCATCGGCGTCAGATAGCTTTGCGCCTCTTTATGGCTTTTCGCGAAGAGCGCAATGGTCATAAGCACCGCGGAGAAGAGCACGGCCATTGGCAGGGCCATTAGAAATATGGACGCAACCGCCTTTGGACCAAGCTGCAGTAATAGCGCTGCGGCGTCTCCCCGCCCGGAGGACATGTTGAATCGCCGCAGGAGCAAGAAGGAAATCCCCATCGACATCACAGAAAGGGCGGCCGTTGCCAGCGCCGCGCTCAAAACCAGCAAAAATTTGCCCAACACTAAATTCATTCGAGAGATCGGGCTGGAGAGAATCGTCTCCATCGTCCCCCGTTCTTTTTCGCCGGCGGTAAGTTCGATCGCCGGATACATCGCCCCGGTCATGCACAAGAGCACCACCATGTAGCCGATAAAGCCGCCGACCGTGGCACCGCTGACCTTCTCAGGCGGAGCCACATTCTCTTGTCGAATTTCGAACGGCGTCAGCACCGAAGTAGGCACACTCTTTGCTGCCAGCCGCTCCTTCACCACCTGATCTCGATAGTCTTTCAGAAATTTCTCGATGCGATCCACGCCAAACGAAGACTTCATCTCTCCTTCGTAGTAGTAGATCTTGACGATCTTCGCCTCACCGTTTTCTAGTGCAGCCTGAAATCCGGGCGGAATTTCCACGGCCGCCCGAATCTCCTTTTCAGAAATTTGCTCCTTCCAATTCGCACGGTAAGGGGCGATTTCCAAACTTTTAACCTTCCTCAAGCCGGACAGCACTTGCGGGGAATCTTCTCCGCCAAGAATCATGATTTTTGGCGTCTCTTCCTTCGCTTTGCCCACCATTACCACCGCCAGCGCGGTAAAGCCCACCATGATGATCGGGAAAAAGAACAGAGGAACCAGCACAGTGGAGATCAGCGTGCGCCGGTCACGCACCCATTCGGTAAATTCTTTGCGATAAACGATCCCAATGGCGTTGCGAGCCATATCAGGCGTCGGTCCTGGCCTGCAAAGGCGCAACTATCTTTACGAAAATTTCTTCCAGGTCCTGCTCTGCGTATCTCTCGCGCAAGTGCGCCAGCGTGCCCTCCGTCAGCAACTTCCCGTCATGAATGATCCCGATCACGTCGCAAAGCTTCTCGACCTCGCTCATGATGTGCGTCGAGAAAATCACCGTCTTTCCGCGGTCCCGGCATTCGCGAATGAACGTCGTAATCGTCCGCGCGGTCATGATGTCCAGCCCCAGCGTCGGCTCGTCGAAGATCATCACCGGCGGGTCGTGCACCAATGTCCGCGCAATCGAAGTCTTCTGCTTCATGCCGGTGGAAAGCTTGTCGCAGCGCCGGTCGCGAAATCCGTTCATGTCCAACCGGCTGAAAATGTCGTCGATGCGTTTTTTCAGCGTGGCCTCGTCCAGCCTATTCAACCGCCCGAAATATTCCACCAGTTCCTGCGCGGTCAGCCGGGGATACAGCGCCGTCGCCGTCGAGAGAAACCCAACGTTGGCGCGAACCTTCTCCGGCTGCTCGACGACATCATGCCCGCAAACCAGCGCCGTCCCATCCGTTGGCTCCAGGATTGTAGCGAGAATGCGCAACGTCGTCGTCTTCCCCGCGCCATTCGCCCCCAGCAATCCATAGATCCGCCCGGGCTCGCACCGAAAACTAACGTTATCGACCGCGCGAATCTCACCGCGTTTTTTGTCGTGGAAGCGTTTAGACAGGCCACGCGCCTCAATCATCAAGACCCTCGCTTCAAAATTTCCCAGCCGCCACTCACACCCGCGTCACAGTCTACTACGGGGCGGTCAGCGCCGATATTTCACCGCACTCGCGTCCTCCCGACTCCGCCCTCCGGTTTGTGACGCTAGCGGTTCCCGAACATCAAATCTTCATGCCTTCCGTCTCCACACCGCAGCAAAAACCGGCATCCCCGCGTCGCCTCCGTGCATCCATACCAGAGAACCGTTGCGATTTGGCATCGTCTCTAGTGGAAGATTCGCACCTGTTGTTACAATCAGCTACTCTGGTTTACTCCGGGCGGGGCCCTGCAAGCCGCACCTATACAATGGGATTCACGTCGTGCGAGTGCGCCCGCTGGGTCGGCCTCAGGCCCACCAGCCGGGCAATCGGATAGAGCGCAATGGACCGTAGGCTGCGAAACCGCATTCTGATCTTTCTCGTTTTAGCCGCCATCGTGGCTTTCGCCCTCGTGCGTCTCAGCGGACGCCAGCCGGTCGCGAAAATTTCCGCCGTCACGCCCGTCCGCGAAAATGTCGTTTCCTCCATCACCAGCAACGGCAAAGTCGAGCCCATCGCTCCGTTCGTCGTTCGCGCGCAACTCGATACCTTCGTGGAAAAAATCAGGGCCGTGGAAGGCCAAGCCGTAAAGAAAGGCCAAATCCTGCTCGAACTAAACGTCAAGGACGCTGCCGCCCAGCTTGCCGACGCGCGCTCCAAACTTCTCCGCGCCGAAGACGACCTCCGCGCCGCCAAGGCCGGCGGCCGCTCAGACCAAGCCGCTAAGACCGAAGGTGACTTAACCGACGCCATCGCTCTACGCGACCGTCTTCAGCGCAATCACGATTCCCTCGAGCGCCTTATCGCGCAGCAAGCCGCCACTAAGGATGAGCTCGCTGCCAATGACCTCAATCTTGCTAAGGCCGATGCCCAGGTCAAGCAACTCACCGCCGGCAAACAAGAATTCGAGCACGGCGTGAAGCTCGATGCCAATCTCACTTCTCTGCAGGTCGAGCAGCTCCGCAGCCTGGTCGCCGCCCTCGAAGAAAAAGTTCGCGACGGCCGCATCGTTGCTCCTGCCGGCGGCACATTGTATTCGCTGCCTGTCAAAGCCGGTGATTATGTAAAAGTCGGAGATCTCCTCGCCGAGATGGCCGACCTCCACAAAGTCCGCGTACGCGCCTTTATCGACGAGCCCGAACTCGGTGGCCTGGAACCTGGCGAGCCGGTGCGCATCACCTGGGACGCCCTCCCCAATCGCACTTGGATGGGCAAAACCCAAGTCATCCCCAAACAAGTGGTGGCGCGTGGCGCGCGCAGCGTGGGCGAACTTCTCTGCGAGGTCAATAACGACAAGTTAGAGCTGCTTCCCAATATCAATGTGAATGTGCGCATCAATTCCCGCGAGCGCATCAACGTGCTGACCGTCCCGCGCGGCGCGGTCGACGCCGAAGGCGGACGCCGGTTCGTCTTTGTGGTTTTGCGCAATGCCATCGGCGTCGGTAAAGCCACCCTGCAGAAGCGCGAAATCCGCGTGGGCATCGCTGACGCCACCAACTACGAAGTCATCGATGGCTTGCAGGAAGGCGAGATGGTTGCGTTGCCGGGTGACGTCGATCTCAAGGATGGCATGCCCGTAAAAATCACCAACACCGATGCGAGCTATATCCGTGGCCGAAGTGAATCCGATTAGAATCGTCCTTTTCGCCGCGCTTCTGCTCCCGCCGGCTCTGCAGAACTCTCGCGCCACAACGCCCGCAACAACGAACGTGCAGCCCAGCGACAACCTCAAAGCCGCCCATGAAGCCTACGAAGCCGGCGAATACTCAAAAGCAGCGCAACTACTGCAAGCTGCTGCCGCGGAAAATCCCCGCGACAGCGAGATTCAGCTGTCTCTCGCCAAGACTTACTACGAATCGCAGCAACACGATGCTGCTATCACCAGCGCCGAGAGAGCCGTCGCCCTCGATCCGCAAAGCTCGCTCTACCACGAATGGTTAGGCAAGGTTTACGGCGAGAAAGCCGGCCACGCCGCCATGTTTTCCGCGCTCTCCCTCGCCAAAAAAGCGCGCAAGGAGTTTGCCAAGGCCGTCGAACTCGACGAACGCAACTTTTCCGCCTATCAGGCGCTCATTGAATTTGATTGCAGCGCTCCGGGCATCGCCGGCGGCGGCGAAGATAAAGCTCGTCCGGAAATTGCCAGGCTCGCCGAACTCGATCCCGCCGAAGGCCATTACGCCGAGGGGAATTGCCGGCGTCAAAAAAAGGACTTTGCCGCTGCTGAAGGCGAGTTCACCAAGGCTCTCGAATTGCATCCCAAATCCGTCGAGCTTGTCTATGACATTGGCGACCACGCCATGAAGCACGACGAGCCTGACATCCTTGTTATCGTTGCGGAGCAAGGCGCCGACGTCGCTCCCTCCGACCCGCGCTCGCTCTTTTATCGTGCCGTCGCCTTGATCAGCAAGAAGGAAAGCCCAGACGAGTCCGAGCGCCTGCTGCGCGAATACCTGAGACGTGCGCCACTGCGCAGCACCTTTCCTCCGCCGTGGCGCGTTCATGAATGGCTGGGCCGCCTCTACGAACATCAGCAAAAAGTACGGGCCGCCACCGAGGAATACGAAGCATCTCTTAAGCTGGAGCCCAAGAGCAAGTACGCCCGCGAAGCCTTGAAGCGGCTAAAGAAGACTTGAACCTGCGATGCTCCTGAAATTTTGCGCCATGCCTCCGGGACTTCGACGATGCCTGTGAGATTCGCACCATGATGGACCTGCGGGAAACCCTGTCCGTCGCCATTGACGCCTTGCGTGGCAACAAGCTGCGCGCCATCCTCACTTCCCTGGGTGTGATTATCGGCAGCGCCTCCATCGTTCTTGTTGTCACCGTCGCCCTGACCAGCCGCAAATTTGTACTCAGCCAGATTGAAGCCACCGGCTCCAACCTCGTTTGGGCCGAGCTCGTCCGCGCCGGCGCCAAAGGTCAGCCCCTCAGTTACGAGCTGACCGTTGCAGACATGGACGCCGTGAAAGCTTCCATTCCCGCGGTTCAAGAAGTAGCCGGCTCCCGCGAACTCCCCATGACCATCGTGGTCGACGGCGTCGAACGCCCCGTTACCCTCATCGGCGTAACCGAAGGCTTCCAAGCCATCCGCCGTCTCGTAATCATCCGCGGCAGATACTTTGACTCCGCGGATATGGAAACGCGCAGTAAGGTTTGCCTAATCACCAAGGAGCTTTCCGATCGCGTCTTCGGCTTGGAGAATCCGATTGGCGGCACCATTCGCATGGGCGAGCTTACTTTCACGGTCATCGGTGTTTTTCGCGAGCGCGTTTCTACTTTCGGTTTGTCTGACATCCAGCGCGATACTGTAATCGCCCCTTTCCCTTTGATGAAGTACTACACCGGCGTGGATGTTCTGCGCACCCTCGACGCGCAAGCGGCGCATCCCGAAGATGTCGCCGGAGTGCAGCGTCAGATGGAGCGCTTGTTGCGCAGCCGTCATCCCGTCGAGGCGGACTATGATGTGCAAACGCTCACCGCCATCTTGAGCGCCGCTAAAAACATTTCCCTGGCGTTAACCATCGTATTGCTCGTGGTCGCCTTCATCGCCCTGCTGATCAGCGGAATCGGTATCATGAATATCATGCTCGTCACCGTCACCGAGCGCACCCGCGAAATCGGCATCCGCAAAGCGATCGGCGCCGCGCATCGCGAAATCCTCTATCAATTTTTGATCGAAGCCTTTCTAATTAGCGGGGGCGGCGCGGTCATCGGCATTCTGATTGGTCTGGTCATCCCGGTCGCGATTCAGCCGTTCCTACCGGGCAATCTTCGCGTCCCGATTTCGAGCTTAAGCGTGATAATCGCGTTCGTCGTTTCCTGTTCCACCGGGCTCTTTTTTGGCTACTTACCGGCCAACAACGCCGCCCGCTTGCAGCCAATCGAATCGCTGCGTTACGAGTAATTTCGGATTGCGGCGGTCTTGCCGCCGCTTTTGCGGTTGAAGATTAAACGAGGATGCTCGCATGACAACAAAGCCTGGCCCAGGGGCGAAACCAAGTCCTTTCTGGCTCGCCTTTCTTCTCGCTCTAGCAATTCCCCTCCACGCGCAGGAAGCGCCGCAGCCGCCGGCCAGCAATCCCACCGCTGTCTCCCTCACCCTAAAACATGCTGTTGAGCTCGCCCTCCAAAACAGCACGGACATTCAAGTCGCCAAGCTGCAAGCCAGACTCGCCGATCGTTCCGCCATGATCACTAAATCGCAATTCCTGCCCAACCTCTACGCCGGCTCCGGCGCAGGCTACACGTTCGGTATCCCGGAGACTCCCGGCGGGCGTGCGCCGGCCCTATTCGATGTCACCTATACCGAGCAGGTCTTCAATGAACCTCTGCGCGGTCAAGGCAAGGAATTGGCAGAACAAGCCAAGTCACAAAAAATTCTTCTCGAGGACGCCAGAAACAACGTCATCGTGCGCACCGCGTCCACTTACCTCGAGCTTGGCATGGTGCGCCATTCGCTCGAGCTTCTGCGCAAAGAGCAGGAAAGCGCCGAGAAAATTCTTACCGTCACCCAACAGCGCGAAAGGGAAAATTATGAGCTGCCGGTTGCCGTAACCAAGGACCAGCTCACCACGGCCCGCGTAGTCCAGCGCATCCTTCAACTTGAAGGCCGCCAGGATGAGTTGGAAGTCACGCTGCGCAGTCAGACTGGCTTGGCCGAGAATACGCAAATCGAAATCACCCCAGAGGATCTCCCGGGTATCGCCGAGCAAGTAGGCGCGAACTTGGTTGCGATGGCCCTGCAAGGCAATGTCGCTCTGCGAGTTGCCCAATCCGATGTCCGCGCCAAGGAGTTTCGTCTCATTGGCGAAAAGCGCGGATATTTTCCGACCCTTGAATTCGTCAGCATCTATAGCCTGCTCGGCAAGTTCAATAATTACGATCAGTTCTTCAAAACCTTTGAGCGCAACAATTTCAACGCTGGAATTCAGGTGAATGTGCCCATTTTCAGCGCGCAAACCAAAGCCAATATCGCGCTCGCTCAAGTGAACTTGGAAGTCGCCAAAGCCCAACTGGCCAACAAGAAAACGGAAATCAGCGCCGCCGTCCGTGTGAAAACGCGTCGCCTCCGCGAGCGTGATGCCGCCAAGGAAGTAGCTCGTCTTGAGCTGCAGCTGTCCCAACAAAATGTCGCCGTCTTCCAGTCCCAGTTCGCCGAAGGCAAAGTCAATGTGCGCGAAGTCGAAAAAGCCCGTCTGGAAGAAAGTGATAAATGGATGGCTTACCTCGATGCGAATTTCCAGCGCCAGCAGGCGCAGCTAGACTTGCTACAGACCGCCGGCCAGCTTGATAAAGTCTGGCAATAAATTGTTGCGACGCTTGTTCAGCGCCATCTTCGTAGGGCGCAGTAGGTTTGACCCCTGGCGTCCAGGCGTCACGGGCCTAGTTTGTAGCTATTTTGGACCTGAGACTTTTCCGTTCGGTGGCTCAAATCTGGTGATCTTTGCAGCTTGAACAAAAAAGTCTGAACGCATTTCTCGAAGCCGTAAAGAAACTAGACAATGGTTTCGCTGCGCTCCCCGAGTTTTCCTCGACTCCTTACGACGAAAACCGCCTCCTCGATATCCTGACAGCTACCGCCGATCGCCTTCGGGACAACTACCCCTACTTCCATCCTCTCTATGCCGGCCAAATGCTGAAGCCGCCGCACCCCGTCGCCCGGCTCGCCTACGCCTTGGCCATGTGGATCAATCCCAACAATCACGCCCTCGACGGTGGCCGCGCCACTTCCGCTATGGAAAAGGAAGCGGTCGCGGGAATCGCGTCCATGTTCGGCTGGAACAATTTTCTCGGTCATCTCTGCGGCGGTGGGACCATGGCCAATCTCGAAGCCCTCTGGGTCGCGGGTCAAGTCCAGCCTGGAAAGAAGATTTTGGCCAGCGCACAGGCGCATTACACCCACCAGCGCATCAGCAGCGTCTTGCAACTCGAGTTTGAATCCGTGCCCGTCGATTCTCACGCGCGCATGGACATAGACGTGCTGCGAAAGCGCGCGGAGCGCGGCGATATTGGCACTGTAGTTGCCACCATGGGTACCACAGCAACGGGCTCGGTCGATCCGCTCCCGGAAATCCTTGCCCTGCGCGACAAATTTGGCTTTCGCGTTCACGCCGATGCCGCCTACGGCGGTTATTTCGCTCTGGTCGACAATCTTGCCAACCACGCCGATCTTGCGTTCTCCCGCATCAGCGAAGTCGATTCGATTGTCATCGACCCCCACAAACACGGCCTGCAGCCCTACGGCTGTGGTTGCGTTCTGTTTCGCGATCCCAAGCTCGGCGCTCTGTACAAACATGATTCGCCATATACCTATTTCAGTTCGGCAGAATTGCACTTGGGCGAGATCAGCCTCGAGTGCTCGCGTCCCGGCGCTTCTGCTGCTGCCTTATGGGCCACTCAACAGTTGTTGCCGCTAGAAAAGCACGGCGAATTTGCGCGACGCCTCTCCCGCAGCCGCTCCGCCGCTCTGGCCCTGTACGAAAAAATTAGAGCGTATCACCGCTTTGTTCCAGCCTTCGCTCCCGAACTCGACATCGTAGTCTTTGCTCCGCGTGCCGCCGGCGTCAGCGAAATGTCAGCAAGATCCCGAGCAATCTTTGCCGCAACCGCCGAGCGCGGCTTGCACCTCGCCGTGGCGGATCTGCCCGTTGGCTTCTTCCCCAGCCTCTCCGCCAGCGTTCAGCGCGACCGCGAAACTGTAACCTGTCTCCGCTCCGTGCTGATGAAACCCGAGCACCTCGACTGGATCGACCGCATCTGGGAAATCCTCGCCGCCACCGCCGACGATCCACAAACTCCAAGAAATGCCTCCCGCTCCCTCGGCCACACCTAAGTAGGCCGCTGTTGCCCCAAAAATTGCTTGACAACCCGTGTACCACAATGATAACATCCGCTATGTTGGTTCGACAGACAATCTCTATTGTTCCCGTCTCCGAAACGCTAACTCCTTTCCCCAGATATTCTTACAGACTCTTTTGCACTTCCGAAAAAATCAACTCTCATAAAATCAACCACTTCCAGACTCTTTCCGTAAGACACCCGGCGTATGGGGTGTCTCTGCGACACCTCCGCGTACTCAGCGCCTCAGTGTTATCACCGTTCTTCGATTTTCTAAGCCTTTGTTTTCAGAATCTTACAAATCCCTTTTCCCATAACCACTTTCCTTTCACATCGATGCAAAACGCCCGGGGGTGTGAGCGTGCTGTCCTCCTCGGCCACACTTCGCTCGAACCTCTTGCAAGGCAGTTCTGGCCTGCGCAAGTACCGTCATATCGCCAGCAGACCGCAAAGGAAAACCAAGGCAACCCCGAAACGCACGCAACCTTGCCTCCCGTTTAATGCTCTATATCGCCATTCAATGCACAGAAACACCATTCAGAGAAAGGTTTGGAGCCACAATGCCAACTCCGGTAGACTAGATGTTGAATCTTTATGGGGGCTCCGCGCAGTTATTCCATCTGTGGGTACATCTGCGGCCTGCGGAGCGGCACAATCTCACGAGTGGTACTGAGGGTGAAGAATGCCGGATGTGATGAAAACATTGCTGTTGAATCCGCCGAGCTTTGAGAATTTTGATGGCGGAGCGAGTTCGCGGTGGCCCGCGACACGCGAGATTGAATCGTATTGGTATCCCGTTTGGCTGACCTATCCCGCCGGGATGATTCCCGGCAGCCGTTTGCTGGATGCCTCGCCGGCCAAAATCAACTGGCAGCAAACCGTTGAAATCTGCAAAGACTACGAATTCCTCGTTCTGTTCACTTCTACCGTTGGTTTCGAGAGCGACATCAAGCTGATTCGCAAGATCAAGGAAGCCAATCCGAGCCTTAAGATTGCTTTCGTCGGTCCCCACGGCCACATCAAGCCGGACGAAACGCTGAACGCCAGCGAAGACATCGAGTTTGTGACCCGCGGCGAATTCGATCATTCCGTGGTCGAATACGCGCACGGCAAGCCGCTCAGTGAAATCCTGAGCGTCAGCTATCGCAAAGACGGCAAAATTGTGCACAACGCGGAGCGGCCGCAACTGCACACCGCCGAGCTCGACGCCCTGCCGTTCGCCACCGACATTTACAAGCGCGACCTGAAGATTGAAAACTACAACGTTCCGTTTTTGCTGCATCCTTTCGTTTCCTTCTACACCACGCGCGGTTGCCCGGCCCTGTGCACCTTCTGCATGTGGCCGCAAACCATCTCTGGCCACGCATGGCGGACGCGCTCCACGGAAAACGTCGCACGCGAAGTAAAGCAAGCCATCGAATATTTCCCGCAGATGAAGGAAATTTTCTTCGACGACGATACCTTCAACATTCGCAAAGATCGCGTGCTCGATCTCTGCAGCAAGTTCAAGCCGCTGAAATTCCGCTGGTCGTCTACCGCGCGTGTGCACAGCGACTATGAAACGCTGAAAGGCATGGCGGACGCGGGCGCGCGCCTCTTCATCGTTGGATTTGAATCTGGCGATCCGCAGATTCTGAAAAACATCAAGAAAGGCGCCACCGTCGAGATGGCCCGCGCGTTCATGAAGAATTGCCGCAAAGTCGGCATTCGCGTGCACGGTGACTTCATCATCGGTTTGCCCGGCGAAACACGCGAGACGATCCAGAAGACCATCGACTTCGCCAAGGAACTGGACTGCGAAACAATTCAAGTTTCTCTTGCGCACGCCATGCCCGGCACGGAATTGCATGAATCCATGTCCAAGCAGGGCTTCCTGAGAGTGGAAGCGCTTGCCGATTCTGGCGGGCACCAGTTGCCGCACATCGAATACCCGCATTTGTCCAAGGCCGAGATGATGGGTGGCGTAAACCGCTTCTACGACGAATATTATTTCCGCCCCAAAGTTGTGTGGCGCATCGTGCGCGAAGCGTTGTGGGACAGCAACGAGCGCAAGCGCCTCTACCACGAAGCCGTCGATTTCCTGAAGCTCCGCTCCGAACGCTGGAAGTGGGTACGCCAGGGCGGCGACATCGAAAAGACCATGATCACCGTGCCGGAGACGCCGTCCGCTTCCGGAAACGATTAATTTTCAAAACATGGGACACGAGTTACGGATCCGGATCAAGACCCTGGTCATGATCCTCGCAATGGTGGTGTGCGCCAACGCCGGCGACCTCATGCTGAAACGCGGCATGACGCAAATCGGCGCCGTGGAAATTTCCGCTCCAGGATTGCGCCACGCATTCGCTTCTACAGTGACCAACGGAACGATCTGGATCGGCATCGTTTTTTTAGTCGGCTTCATGGTCAGTTACATGACCGTGCTGAGCTGGGCCGATTACAGCTACGTAATGCCTGCAGGCGCGTTCGGGTACGCACTGCTCACGCTGTTGGCTGTGGTGTTCTTGCATGAGAACGTTTCGCCGCGCCGCTGGGTCGGCGTCGTCCTGATTTGTATCGGCGTTTTGCTTGTCGGGCAGACGCGGCCGCGCACCACGGAGGTGATGGCGCGCGAGGTGGCGGCATGATGCGGGTCGCGATGCTGCTTGCCGTGCTGATCGTGGGAAGCACCGGTGGGGAAATTGCGATTACCCATGGCATGAAATCGACCGGCGAGCCATCGCGCTTGCGCCCGCGCGAACTGCTCGCGTTTCTTTCGCGTGCCTTACGCAGCGGGTGGTTCTGGGTCGGTGTGCCCCTGATGGCGCTCTCCTTCTACTCATTGCTGGTCCTTTTGTCTTGGGAGCCGATCAGTTTTGTGATTCCCGCCTCCGCGTTGAGTTATGTCGTCGGCACGCTGGGGGCGAAATACATTTTGCGCGAAGATGTGAGTCCTGCCCGGTGGATTGGTGTGGTGCTGGTGTGCGCGGGAGTTGCTCTTGTTGCCGCAGGTTGATACTCGCGCTCTACTGGCCGGAGAGCCGCGCAGCGATTCCCATACACGCAGCATGGATTTAACTCGCGCCACCGCGGTCGTTCTGCTGCTCGTTCTTTCCGCTCTCATTTATCTCGGAAATGCCGGCTTTCCGCCTCTCCTCGACGATGCCGACTCCTCGCACGCAATGGTGTCGCACGAAATGTTGCAGCGGCACGATTGGGTGATCCTGTACATGAACGGCATCCGCTACTTGATGAAAGCGCCGCTGCACTATTGGGCGGTGGCCATGAGTTATGCCGCGTTTGGACAGAATGAATTTTCGACGCGCTTGCCCGTGGCGCTGGCCATGATTGGTTTAGCGCTGCTGGTCAATGAATTTGCGCGCAGATTTTTTGGAGTTCGCGCCGGATTCTACAGCGGATTAGTTGTGTGCACGAGCGCGGGATTTTTTCTTTTTACGCGCATCATGATTCCGGAAGCGATCTATGCTCTGGAATTTACGGCAATTTTCTATCTCTTTCTTCGTGGCTGGACTGGATCGCTCGATCCTCGCGCCGCATACTGGGGCGCTGCGGCGTTAACTGGTCTGGCGATGCTGACGCGTGGTTTAGTTGGCGTAATTTTCCCCACGGCCATCCTGTTTCTGTTTATTGTTGCGACGCGATCTTGGAATCGATGGCGGGAGTTGCACCTTTTTTCGAGCGCGGCAATGTTCCTGCTGATAGCTGCGCCTTGGCACATTCTTGCGAGCCTTCGCGCAAGTAGCTTTTTTTGGTCCTACTTCATCAATGAACATCTGAAACGCGCGATCGGAACGCGTTATCCTCCTGATTATGAAGCCGTGCCGCTGTGGCTCTGGCTGGGCGCGCACCTGGTTTGGTTTTTTCCGTGGAGCATTTTCCTTCCCGGTGTCTTGAAGTTGATTCCGCCGCCCCGAACTTGGAAGAATTTGCCGGCGGATGGACAGGCGCGCTTGCTGCTGGTTTTGTGGGCCGGATTCATTTTGCTGTTTTTCTCGCTGACCTTTGGCTCGCGCATGGAGTACTACAGTTTTGGCGCGTGGCCGGCGATGGCCATGTTGTTGGGAATTAGCCTGGCGAAAGCAGAGGAAGAGGGCAAGCGTTGGTTAGTACGCGTGCAAGCGGCGCTCGCGGTCGTAGGTGCGGCGCTGGCCGCTGTGCTGATCGCGATGCTGTGGATCTCCGCTAAAGTACAGGTGATCGGCGACATCTCTTCGTTGTTGAAAGAACACGAAAACAATTTTTATCGCGTCTCAATGGCACACATTTTGGACTTGACGCCGCAGGCATTCGCGCTGCTTCGCTTGCCCGCGGCTTTAGCTGCTGCCGCATTTCTTTTTGGGCTGACGGCCGCGTGGTGGCTGCGCCGCGAGGGACGCGGCCAGTCGGCGGCAATCTGCCTGGCAACCACGATGGCGGTGTTTTTTTTCGCGGCAAATATCGCCCTAGGCGTTTTCGGGCCGTATCTCTCTTCGAGACCGCTGACGAGCAAAGTTTTACCGGAGATCAACGCCGCGGATACGTTGGCGCTTTACGGAGAATTCGACGCCATGTCCGGCGTGGCGTTTTACACGGATCGCCAATTGCTCTTGTGGAATGGACGATATAACAATCTGGCGGCTGGCTCGCATTATCCGGATGCGCCGCACATTTTTCTGACGGATCCCGAATTCGCCGCTTTGTGGAAAGGACCCAAGCGCGTCTTTCTCTTTGTGCCTTCCGAACATCGCGCGGCGGCGGCTCAGCGCCTTCCCGCGCAGGGAACTTTTCTAGTGGCCGAAAGTGGCGGCAAAGCGGTGTACGCTAATCGCCCGGCCGCTTCCGTGGCCGCGTCGCAATAGGCGCCATGAACGAAACGATGCTGTCGATACTACGCTTGGCTGTCCTAGTGATTGCTGCGGGCCCGTTGGTCTATTACCTGCTGTCGCTTTTCTGCATCCTTGAATATTTTTGGGCTTTTCGCAAATTGCCGCCGCGGGATGATTCCTTTGCGCCACCGGTCAGCATTCTCAAGCCGGTGCGCGGCGTCGACCTGGGCGCCTACGAAAACTTCGCAAGTTATTGCCAGCTCGACTACCCGGAATATGAGTTGGTGTTTGCCATGGCCGACCCGCACGACCCGGTCATTCCAGTTATCCAGAAACTGCAGCGCGATTTCCCTAACGCGCGGATTCGATTTGTCACCGACGTGCCGCGTATCGGCCAAAACAACAAGGTGAATAGCCTGTGCCGGCTGGTTGTGGAAGCGCGTCACGATTTGCTGGTCATGACGGATAGCGACGTTCGTGTGGAGCGAGATTACTTGCGCGAGGTGGTCGCTCCGTTTGCGGATAGGCGGGTGGGCGCGGTTACGACGTTTTATCGCTGCGCGGGCGGGGGCACGGTCGCCGCGGATTTAGATATGCTCGGTATGTGCATGGACTCGGTGCCCAGCGCGCTCGTGGCGCGGCGCCTCGAAGGTAAAGTGCAATTCGCTTTTGGCTGGACGATGGCTACGACTAAAGAGCGATTGGCGGAAATCGGCGGCTGGGAAGCGATGGCCAATCATCACTCCGACGATTTCGAGCTGGGCAGTCGCATCGCAGGCAAGGGACATCGCGTGGAATTAATGCGCCAGCCGGTGTGGATGGTTTTTCCGAAACAGAGTTTCGGCGAATATTTGCGGCACGAGTTGCGCTGGTCTATTGGTCTTCGCAACGTGCGGCCGGCAGGTTATGCCGGAATGATTTTCACGCATGGGCTGCCGTGGGCGATTCTGGCCGCAGGTGTGGCCGCTGCTTCCGGATGGACTGGCTTAGCGGTGGGATATATCGCCGCTTATTTGGTTTTGCGCCTGGGCGTTGCTTATACGGCCGGCGTTTGGGGATTACGCGACGATAAAATTGCCGGGAAGCTGTGGCTAGCGCCGCTACGCGACGCGATCAGCGCCATAGTGTGGTTCGCGGGGTTTTTTACCAACAAGATCAAATGGCGCGGACTTGAGTACCGCGTGAAGCATCGGCTGCTGGAGCCGGTGAATCCGCCGCAGGCACAGGCGTTGCACGCACAGGAAAGAAGCGCGCGGGGAACGAAGTGATAGGGTTTGGAATTTTTGTTATGCAGTTCGGAGTGCGTGAATGGCGCACATATCTCCTGCTGCTGGCCGCCGCGCCGTTGGCTTACTACATTGCGGCAACCATTGCGGCTATCCGGTTCTTCACGCGTGCGCGAGCTCGTAAGCGCGCGGCCTATTCTCCGCCCGCTAGTTTGCTGAAACCTGTGCGAGGGATCGATTTCGGTTCGTACGAGAACTTCGCAAGCTTCTGCACGCTGGATTATCCCGAGTTCGAAATTCTTTTTGGTGTGGCCGGTGATGCCGACCCCGCCGTGCCTTTGATTCAGCGACTCATTCAGGAATTTCCCCAGCGGCGGATCAGCCTCTGTGTCGGAGCGGAGCAAATTGGCGCGAACCGCAAGGTAAATATGCTCACGCGTCTCGCGCGTGAGGCGCGGCATGAAATTCTGGTTTTGACCGACGGTGACATCCGCGTCGGTCCAAATTATCTTCGAGAAGTCGTGGCGCCTTTTGATGACAAGAGCGTTGGCGCCGTAACCTCGTTTTATCGCGGCATCGCGGAGAAAAGCCTGGGAGCTGAACTGGAGGCGATCGGAGCGGCCAGCGATTTCTTTGCGGGCGTGCTGATGGCGAATTGGATGGAAGGAATCACGTTTGGGCTAGGCGCCTCGATTGTCACGACAAGGGAGTGGGTCGCGAAAATTGGGGGATTTCAGGCGATTGCCAACATGCTCGCGGACGACTACGAGCTAGGCAATCGCATCGCCCATGCTGGAGGCAAGATTCTGCTTTCTCACGAAGCGGTTTGGACGATGTATCCGGCGCAGGCCGCGCGTGGATTTTGGCAGCATCAAGTGCGCTGGGCGCGCACCGTACGGCTTTGCCGTCCGCTATCCTTTGCAGGATTGATTTTCACGCATGGATTGGGGTGGGCCGTGTTCGCCGCTGTGATTGCTCCAACGACGGGGATCGCTACTGCATACCTGCTTGCCTACCTCGTTCTGCGCCTGACGATGGCGTGGACGGTCGGCGTGTGGGGTGTGGGTGACGACGTGGTGCGCCGCAAACTTTGGCTGGTCCCGTTGCGAGACGCCATCTATTTCGCCGTGTGGCTCGCGAGCTTTGCATCCAATCGCATTCACTGGGGCGGAGAAGAATTCGTCCTGCGAGAAGGGAAGCTGATTTCAGCAGCTTCCTCAGAATCACGGGAAGCGCGCGTTGCGTCGCAAGCTCGGCGGTAAGGTCTGAAAGTGGCTCAGGTATTGGTTGGCGATCACTTTGTGTTATGCCGGGATATTGACTGCGGGCTTGACGTCCAGACCGGCATTTTCTTCACGGCTTGCTCGTCGGAAGCTGCGGTTTATGTGGGCAAAGTATGCTGCCGACGACCGGAAATTGTCTCAGAAAAGTAAATCTACGGGACTAGCGTGGCTGATTTCTGTTGGGGTGGCGGGTTGGTTGACGCCCTCGTGAATCCCTATTAAATTAGAAGAGTCGAATCGTGGCTGTCCCGATCCGCGGGAAGATGCTGCGATTCCTTTTTGTTCCTCCCCGCTGGGAGGTCGTCCAATTGGTAGGACTCCAGACTCTGGATCTGGCTATCCTGGTTCGAGTCCAGGCCTCCCAGCCAATGTTTAGAATCAGTGGCTTACGCTCCTTCCTAAGAGCAAATCCTAAGAAATCTCCGCGACTCAGTATTAGGTTTCGGAGGATTTGCGATCGACCAAGCCAAATACACGCTCTGCAAATACGTCAAGTTGTCTGGGGGCAAATGGCGCTACTGCCGGTCCGCCCTTTACACACGCGTGCGCAATGAGCGAAACAACGCCGCACTGCACAAGGCGGAGATCGCTGTCCCAAGCCACATGGCCGCCGAGATGGAGTAACGTATGATGACCGCACCCATCGCTGCACCCAGAAACATTGCGGCGACCGACTCAACCCTTCTCGCCAATCTCGGGTTGTTGCCGTTCGCGAGCGAAGAGTCCGCGCCGATGCCCGTGATCGTTAGTGTCAGGACGGTTGTCGTCAGATCGGGTATTGCGAGCTTGCGGACAGCGGCATTCCGTGTGCCCATCGCGAGCGCCGTCAGGGCGATCAGAGCAAAGGGTTGAAAAGAATGTTCCAGCAAGTCGTGTCTGTATCCGATGGCGCACAACGACGCAGCAAAAAGAACGACGTCTTCCAGCAGGAACGCTTGTGCGGAGAATCGAATCTGTGAGTCGGCGCCGGCTCGGGCCATGATCCGTCCGCCAAGTATCGCCCCTACAAGAAAAGCCAATAGTGCCGTTAACGAGCGTGCGATGGACAGTCCGGATACGTGCGCCGTTGCGAACGCGAGAAGCACGATATTCCCCGTCATGTTCGCGGTGAAAACGCGCCCGAGGGACAGAAAACTGACGGCGTCCACCAGACCAGTGACCGCCGTCATTCCGAGCAAGGCGTAAGGTATAACCTTTTCAGAGTTGGACTGCTCGCCATGGACAACAGGCCGACCGAGTATATTGCTATCGCTCATTGTCGGCATTCCTTTCAAAACATGCCATTTGCGTGGGCGGTCTTCTTCGGATGGCCGATTTGGACTGCTTGTCCTGCAGGCAGCGCGCGTGATGGAGTAGGGCTCGCGCTCACTATCAGACCACGACTCGGGTAGGTGTCGAGCCGGCACCGAAGCGATCAATGATCATCTTCGGTGCAACGACGCCGAAGCTGATGGCGAGAATAATTGCAATCGCCGTCATGGCGTCGGCGATAGTTGCACGCAGGAGGTCGAAGTTTGCATTGTGGTCAGCGAGTTGCACAAGTCCGCTTGCCATTCTAAACAGGAAGACACCGGGCATCATCGATACTACCGAGGCAAAGCCAATGGCGGCGAATGGCATCCGCCAGCGACGCGCGACTGGAGCAAGGATCCCGCCGACCAACAGACAGGCGACCAAGGCGCCAGTCGCTACTCCGGCACCAGCCTTCAGAGCGGCCCATCTCACGGCA
>Ga0210405_10001455_pt1 | contig 26933 bp, 27 predicted proteins | sample IncBWH11MmetaG_FD_155492 | JGI IMG/M metagenome (GOLD analysis project Ga0210405, IMG submission 155492) | Forest soil microbial communities from Barre Woods Harvard Forest LTER site, Petersham, Massachusetts, United States - Inc-BW-H-11-M | ecosystem: Environmental > Terrestrial > Soil >...
CGAATATCGCTCACAAAAGAGTGCGGATGGAAGGATGGCGACAGAGGCGGCTTGGCTGGAATGGGAACTGATTCACGGAAAGAAGAAGATGAAAGTGCCTTGACATCAACCGGCCTTCTCATGGAAGACCTAGTTGTAAGAGTCAAAGAAGAAACCTTGTCTGTTGAAGGCAAAAGCATGGAAATCTACGGAACCAGTGAAAGCCCAAGAAGCCCGTTCGCCCATGTGGCGTACAAGGCGGTTTATGGCTTGCCGGACACTTAAGTTTTCGTAGCGCGTAGTCCATGGCTCAGTAGGGTAAGTATCATCTCCCCCAATCTGCGCGATTCCTACTTGTTCTCTCGGTGGCGGCAGTTGATTCACGATGGCCAACAGCCCCTGCTGAATATCAGTCAATTCTTTCAGGTCCAACTTCGTCAGCCTTCGATTCATTAGATAGGAACCGAGGTTCACGGTTTTGATTGGGTAGACATTGATGAAAGTTTCGTCCGTTGACCACGTATACCTGCCGTCCGCATGGCACATGGCGTCCAAAGCTCCACGCACAGTGGTCGTTGTGAGATGCAGAGATAAGCGGGGGTCCTGAATTGGCGGGTCTGTCTGTTTGGATTTCAGTTCGTGTTCAAATCCCATTGCGAAAACCGCCGACCCAGAAGCGAGTCGTTTTAGGCCTACTTCGATTGTCTCGTCGTTTAGATTGAACGCGGAGATTTCGGAATTGAGAACGGAATCAACGGTTGTCACCTTCACGGGTGTTTCGGGTCTTCGTCCTTCTTGAACCAAGGAAAATGGCGAAATGAGGAACAGGAAAAACCCGGACGCAAGGAATCGGTTTTCCATCGCCCTATCTTAGATGCAATCAGGGGTTGATCCTAGTACCCATCTCCGCGTTAATCGTCCAAGTGGCAGTCAGTTCATTTCGACGCTGGTAATTCCGACTTACTCCAACGAGGGCACTCTGGGAGAGTTTCGGCCTTGCTCCATTCCATCGTCGAGGACACCCCTTCAATCGCACTCTGAATGACCCACAATTCCAGCGGTCCACTACCCGCATATTCGACGACCTCGTACTTCTTGCCGTTCCGAGTCACACGAGTCGAGACAAAAGCGGCGTCTGTGATATTTCTGTTATAGTCGCCTTGGAGCATGAAGTATCCATTTTTTTCAAGCGTCCACGCCAGCATTGCGAACTCCTCACCCCGAATGCGTCCTTTTTCCACTTTGCAGAAGGTCTTGCGGTCTTTCGGTGAAGCGTTGCGACAACGCTCGGTGAAGCGAATTGCATCGGTATCCGAACGAAGTACAACTCGATGCCGTGCGCACAATATGGCGGAGGCAGAATATTCATAGTCGATTTCCGACACATCTGTGAGCAGGGGTGCTTCCACCGTGATCCACAGCGAACCAGTCAACCATTGCCGAATTAAGGGTTCAGGAAGCCTGCCTGAGAGGTCGTTGCGAAAAAGAAAAAGCGTTTGAAGATGAACCAAGTGTCCGATGGCATCCGGGATACGCCCGTGGAGATTATTCTCTGAGAGGTCTAGGTAGGTTACAACCGTGGGTTCAGTGGCGCTGGGTTCGCATTCGACTCCATACCAAGTGCATTCGCTGCCTACTGGACCTAACCAGCCGTCATGGTTCTTCCAGTGATTTCCTTCTGTTGCCTCATAGAGGGCTACTAAAGCCTCTCTTTCTTGCGCGGAAATCCCTTTGGCCGATGACGGAGGTCCACCGAAGCACGGCTGTTCGATTCCTGCTGTGCAAGCCAAGAAGCCAGCCATCAGCCGCAGTGCCTGAGCGACTCTGCTCATCCAACCTTTCACATTTTCTATTATCGCAACGTGTTGATATACGGCTGCCCGTTTTACAGTCCAGCTTTATCCATCTGGTCAAGTCCTTCTAATTTGCCAAACAGGTTACGAGAGCCACTTGTTAAGTCCTGATTTGTCGGCAAATCGTAAAAGTTCGGCCCAGTACTTGACCTTACCGATACCGCGTTAATTGACGGGCAGTGTGTGGCGGCCACGCTTTACGCCATGCTCTACTGGCGAGCTTTTTTGCCCCCTTTACGCGACGAATGCCAGCGGCCAAATCAGGACTCAGCAGCCCCGTCTCTGCCGCCTCGTAAGCGAGTCGCCTGACTGCTGCAAGCCTCACGTTGATGGTGCCCGGCGCAAGCAACTTATCCTCCAGATGGATTCTGTAGCGGGTCACCACTGTTTTGTTGAAGGAGAGCCGAGGCTCGGAGCAGTACCATAAAACAAAATCGTCGATGGAGCGCCGATAGCTACGTTGAGATTCCGGAGACCGGAGACTCACAAGTACTGCCGATTTGACATGTTCCAGATCTGGGAGACCCAGCTTGCTCCTCTGTCGATTCTGTTTTCGCGTTCTAGTTTTTCTTCTCATGGATGCCACCTCCAGACGGGAGAGCTGGGGATGGCATGATTCGCAGTCACATGCAATCCCTGGACAGAGTCGCGGTATGGGAGTAAGAAGTCCTCAACCGCGAGGCCCAACAGGAGTGAGATTGTTGGCCTGCGAGCGTTGAGGTGACACATGGATATTGATCAGGAAAAAGTGGAGCAAACCGTTCTCGCGCTCCTCTACTTGAACTCGTTTCAGGAAGGCGAGGGGAGACGTGCTTGGAAAGGATTCCCCTGGTCAGTCATGGATGCACTTCATGAGAAGGCTTACATCTAGAATCCCGCAACAAAAAACAAGTCGGTGTGGCTATCAGACGAGGGGGCTAGGCTGTCGGAGGAATTGTTCGAGAAGCTTTTCGCCCTCAAGTAGCGGCATAGTGATTCCTGAGCTGGCTCGGAGCAGGGCAGGCGGGCCAGTACCAACTTTACCGATTTGGCGACGCACCGGGACCTAGCACATCGCTGCGAGTCGGTTCGTTTGCGCCCGCGCGCATGCCGAATTGGGCTGGGTGGGGTACACTCGCGCCGTGAAATTCAGCCACACCATGAAGCCTGCCGGCTGGTTTGCTTCGGCGCTTCTGTTCGGCGTGCCCGCTCTTGTCTTTGCGTTTCTCTTCCATTGGCTGGGACCGCATCTGGTCCAGGAGGGCACGTCATGGTGGTGCATCTTCAATTTGTTGTTGATCCTGCCGCTCAGCTTGATGTTGGTGGCAGCACTTTGCGGCGCGGCGCTGGAGGTGAAGTTTCCCGGCTGGAAGGGCCCTATCGAACGATTACGGCTTGCGGTCCCGCAGCGAACGGTCTGGCTCTGGGCTATCGCGCTTTCCGGGTTTATGTTTGGGGGTACGGTAGCTGATCTCGTCGCGGTCGTGGCAGCTGGGCTGACCCTCTGGCTAGAAAGAACAGCACGCATCGCGGGCTTCGCCGGAGTTTTAGCGGCCGTCCTAGTGAAACGCAGCGCGTATCTTCTTCAGCCGACTTTCGCTGCGGTCCGATTCTTCAACCCTGCGCTTTTCAACGATGCATTTTTTGAGCACTTCGGTCCTCACGACTTCATGGGCATTCCACTGCATGCTGCCTGGTGGATTCCTGTCTACTACGCGGCGATCATGTTCGTGTGTAACATCGGTGGCGAAGAGCTGTGGTGGCGGGGATATGTGCTGCCGCGGCAGGAACTGGCGTTCGGCCGGGCTACCTGGATTGTCCACGGCATTCTTTGGTCGGCGTTCCATCTCTTCATGCAGCCCACCCTATGGGATACGCTGCGGATGTCGATCACCGGCCTGGCGCTCAGTTTTGTTGCGCAGCGCACGAAAAGCACGTGGCCGGGCATCATCGGGCACAGCTTCGGAAACCTGGCTTTTGTTCTAAGCCTCGTGAACGGCGTCAGGAATTAGCGTCACGTTTGCCAAGCTTCTTCTAGACGGAACTTTTCCGATTCCGCGTTAATCAGGGAGCGCCGGGTTAAACCGGCATGTTGTAAGGAATGAAAGAGTCCTACAAGAAAGGAGACAGCGACTCCATCTTGGCCCTCAGTCTTGCAGGCGGCGTCGCGAGATATCGCTTGAAGCGTAGACAGGGGTATCGGTGGGCCGGGCTATTGAGCTTCGAAAAACGCAAAATCAGGACGCCGACTCTTTCCTGATAGGGGAAGGCAACACGGCTGTATCGCGAAAATCGCGAGCGAGCAGTTGGTCCTGCGTAGTCGGAGAACCTGCGCACGCTGAGAAACAACATGCACGAGAACCGGGAGACCTCTGGAGCGCCTCGGCCCGAAAGGGAACGAGGCCGGTCTGCGAAGGTGCAAAGCCACAAGGCAGACACGCGCGCTCTGGAGGAGTCGGACCGCACCATATTATCGATGAACCAGACGAACAAAGAAGAGCGATCTTCGGCGGAGCCTGGGGAGAAAAGGGTGCGGGCCAAGGAGAACATCGTTCAACCTAACACCAACCCGACACAGAGCGGGGAACGAGTGTCACAGGGATTGAGCGGTGTGCGAGAAGTAGCAAGGAAAAGGAGGCAAGAACGGTTCACGGCTTTGCTTCACCATGCGAGCGTGGATTTACTCCGGGATAGCTTCTATGCCCTAAAGCGGCAAGCAGCACCGGGAGTAGATGGCGTGACGTGGCAGGAGTATGAAACCGGATTGGAAGGTCGGCTTACCGATCTTCACAACCGATTACACCGTGGAGCGTATCGGGCACAACCCTCACGAAGAGTCTACATACCGAAGGCTGACGGGCGGAAACGCCCGTTGGGCATTGCGGCGCTGGAAGACAAAATCGTACAGCAAGCCGTGGTGACCATTCTCAATCAGATTTATGAGGTGGACTTCCAAGGATTCTCGTATGGGTTTCGTCCCGGACGCAGCCCGCACCAAGCGCTGGACGCGCTGACGGTGGGCCTCCAAAGGAAGCGCGTGAACTGGGTGCTTGACGCCGACATTCGAGGCTTCTTTGACAACATGAGTCACGAATGGACGATGAAGTTTGTTGAGCACCGCGTAGCCGATCGCCGGATCCTGCGCCTGATCCAGAAATGGCTGAAGGCGGGGGTGTCGGAAGGCGGCCAGTGGTCGGAGAGTAAGGTAGGAACACCGCAAGGAGCAGTGGTCTCACCGCTGCTTGCAAACGTGTACCTGCACTACGTTTTCGATCTGTGGATCGAGGCTTGGCGCCAGAAAGTGGCGACGGGTGACGTGATCGTCGTCCGCTACGCCGACGACCTGGTGGTGGGCTTCGAAAACCGAATGGAGGCCGAGCGATTCCTGGAAGCGTTTCGGGAACGATTGGCCAAATTCGGACTGGAACTACATCCGGAGAAAACCCGACTGATCGAGTTTGGGCGGTTCGCCGCACAAAATCGGGAGAAACGTGGAGAAGGAAAGCCGGAGACCTTTACGTTCCTGGGCTTCACGCACTATTGCGGGAAGCGCCGGAGCAATGGAGCGTTCACCGTCTGGCGGAAAACGGCGAAGAAGCGCATGGTGGCAAAGCTGCACGCAATTAAAGCAGAACTGCGCCTCCGAATGCACGAGCCGGCTGCCGACGTCGGTGCATGGCTGCGAAAGGTCGTGACTGGCTATTACCGCTACCACGCGATCCCGGGAAACATCGAGCGGTTGAGTGTCTTCGGGCAACGCTTGCGTCGATTGTGGTGGCTTATTCTACGCCGCCGCAGTCAACGACGAGTTGCGTGGGATCGGCTCTTACCGATCTTCACACGGTGGCTTCCAGCCCCACGCGTTCTGCATCCTTATCCTGTAGCGCGATTCCTCGCCACCCATCCAAGGTGGGAGCCGTATGCGTAGAAGCGCCCGTACGGATCTGTGCGGGGGGCGATCAGCGATGATCGTCCCTACCGCGTCCACGAATGTCTGTGAGATGGTGTCTAATCAATAGTGAATGCTCATGCTCATCGCGGACCTCGACCTTGGGTCAGTGTGGTTTTCCCTTTCCCTGGCCAATAAACAGTTGTGCCGCACAGCCCTGTTCGTACTGGCTTTAGCAGTTGGCGTGTGCACATCGTTTGGCCAGCCCGGAACGCCTGAGAAAAACACCCATTCATCGGGATGTGCATTCGAAGTAGGTCAATTCGAGCGAACTTCACTCACGTCACTGGACCTGATTCGGCTGGAGTCCGAGCTTATTGATCCACAGGTCTCGATCTCGCAAACCCACATTCTCCAGCTCAACACTCAGGCGGGACGTGATGTCTTCTCGGCCGCGTCCAAGTCAGCCTCCACTGACACAGCCCCGGCGATGGGAAAAGAAGCCCCACGGCGTCAGGACGATTTCACTGGCAAATATCTCGACATCCTTGTCCGCGTACTACCTTCGAAGACGGGAGAAGCGCTTGTTGACAGCCTCTTGACCGTTACGGAGGAACAATTCCTTCGAATACGGCCAATTCAATCCACAGAGCGACAGTGCCTGCAGGAGGCCGTAGCAAGGACTCTTCCTTTGGTTCCTCTCGACGTTCAATCGAGGATTCTGTTTGAGGGCGAATATTCACTCTTTAAGAGCCCGGCTCTCACCTTGTATTTGCATCAGTTGTATGAGTCCATCGATGACCGGGTCGCCGTTGATGAAGAAGACCCGACGTACGATCGCAAGAGAATCGCGCGTGATTATCGCACGCGGCTTCTGAAACGAATCTACGAAGCTGATCCAAACACGGGCCGCACGATCATTCTTCGTGAAATTGCCTCTGACCTTCCGCGCAGCGATATCGAGGCGTTGAAACTCCTGCCTGATGAAACTCTACCCGAAATGGATTCCGTGTTCGCCCATCAATTGCCGGTCGTGTATGAAAACGCGAACTGGGATGAGTACAACGCAAAGCTGGGTGTCATCGAGCGTTATGCAACCGGCGCAATTTTACCCGCCGTGAAGTCGATCTACCTGCACGACCCAGACGAACGAAACCAATATCATGAGCTTCTTTTCTTATCCTATTTTCTGCGTACGGACCCATCGTACGGCAGGCAATTAATTGAGAGAAGCATTGGGATGCCCCAATCGAATTGTTCCATCACAATCTTTACGGAACTTGCCGGCATCCGTACGCAACCGGAACTTAGAGACATCGCCCGCCGGCACCTTGATGACCCAAACAAATGTGTGGCAGCGAACGCGGCGTACAGCTTCCTGTACATGGGCAGTCGAGACGTGGAAGCGCTCTTGTGGCAGGATCTCGAAGCCTGGCACAAAGAATGGGCCAACAGAAGTGAGCCAATCCCGTACCCCGAACAGAGCTACGAAGACAGCCTGGTCGTAACCCTCCTATTCGGTAGAGGCCGTTGCGTGGCACGTGATCCGGTTGAAAGACTGAAGCATCTCTACATCAAGGGAAACTCTGTGAACGGGAACATTGGGTTCCCAGAGTGGCACGATCCTGTGCGGATCATTGTTCAGCCCCACATCGTTGAGAGTCCTACGTTTTCCTTGGATTCTTGTTCTGGCTCGCTCACTGCGGAGCAGGTAATAACAGCCATTCCAGATTTTCCGCCAGGAACCGAATTCGAATGGCACGGCCCCAGCGACCGCGTTCTCCAGTCCCTGCTTGAACCCGTGCGCCTGGACGTGGAACGAGCCGTCAAGCAGCACGACATGTCCTTTCATGCATTTCTTGGCGATCGATCCGGGAGTTCGTACCAGGTTCACTGAGAGGACGCAAAACATATTAAGTGCCTGGTAAGTCGTGCTAACCGGACAAATGGCTCCCAGTACCCACGAGCGAACCAAGCACATCAGAAGCAGGCTGATGTAGACTGTCTGAGATAGTACGGGCCCAGCCGTTGACTGCCAGAAAGGGCGCGATGATAACCCTTCTGATTCTCTCCGTTGTTCTTCTGAGCTTCGCCAACGGAGCTAACGACAATTTTAAGGGGGTAGCCACCCTCTGGGGATCGGGGCTGACCACCTATCAGCGCGCCATTGCATGGGGCACTGGCTTTACTTTTCTCGGCTCGCTTGCAGCTATATCGCTTGGCAGAGCCTTGGCAGCGAAATTCAGCGGAGCAAAACTGGTGGACAGCAGCATAGCCTCTCAACTCCCGTTTCTCATCGCAGTGGCGCTTGGGGCCGGTTGCACGGTATTGCTGGCCGCGAGACTGGGTCTCCCCATCTCCACAACTCATTCCATCACGGGTGCTCTTGTCGGAGCCGGTGTTACTGCCGCGGGATTCTCCCACGTCAAGTTTGAAGCGTTGGGCAAGGGCGTCGTTCTTCCGCTCCTCTTTTCACCGATCGTCGCGCTGGTTCTCACGGTGGCGGTCCAGTTATTGCTCAACCGTTTCGCCTGGAACAAAAGCATCAGCGATTGCGTCTGCGTGGACCAGCCGCAAACCATCGCGCTGGCGGCGAATGTTGCGGCCAGCTCGATGGTAATCGCGACGCCTCCCACGCTACGCGTAGCGCCTTCTGCGGAGTGCCATTCTGGCATTGAGGTCGCTAAGTTCAGCATCACGGACGGCGTGCATTGGTTTTCCGCGGCGGCCATCAGCTTTGCACGGGGCCTGAACGACACACCCAAACTTGTCGCCGTCCTCTTGGTCGCGGCTGCTTACAATGCGAGATTGAATTATCTGGCCGTCGCTGTGGCTATCGCAATCGGGGGAGCACTCGGGGCCGCACGGGTGGCTCGTACGATGAGCAAGAAGATTACGCCTATGGCCACGCGAGAGGCAGTCACCGCTAATTTGGTGGCCGCAACTCTGGTGACCCTTGCTTCACCATTTGCGCTACCCGTATCGACAACGCATGTCACGTCAGGCGGAATTTTCGGGATTGGGTTGCTCCGCAAAGGCGAGGCCAACTGGAGCAAGGTGCGTGAGATCCTGCTGGCCTGGATAGCCACGCTGCCCTTAGGGGCGGTGTCGGCATCGCTCGTCTTCACGTTGCTCCGCATCTGGCGACCCTAAAAAAAAAGTGTCAACTCCTGGAGAGTCGGCTTACCGGTAACTTGGCTCCCAGTACTTGACTGCAGCAAGATTCCATTCCGTCGCGTTTACCGACTGCTATTCCTGGCGGGCACGCAGGCGGCGGGCAAGGATTTCAAACAGCCAGTGAGCCCGTAGTGTCAGGGCCACCGGAGTTTTCCTCTGAACCTGAAAGCCCCGCCCACTTTCGCCGCATTGGGGACACCCGTAGAATCGTTCGTCATAACCGAGTTCTCTCTCCCCAATCAAACTGGAACCTCGAAAATCATTGTCAACAACCCAGTGGGTCGAAGAACAACGTGGGCACTTGAGCTGGACTAATCGAGCTGGTGTTGCCAAGCGATTGCTCCCCGCCAACACAGATGAAGTGACGCACAACTATAGCAAGCCCGGCCCGTCACGCCGCATTGTGTAAAGGCGGAGGCCAAGTCCTGGTAAGTTCGACCGGAAAAGTGTGGCTCACAGTACCCGGATTTCCGATTACGGCATCAGCGGGTTCGTCAACATCCCTTAATGAGAACTAGTTTTGTGGCTCTGTCGCCGCTGAACACAATCATCCAGGGGCTCTTTCGGATAAAAAGCACATCCGTACCTTTCCAGTCGGAGTTTTCATAGCAGCTTCTAAGATATGGTGATGCTTCTGGCAGAGTCGAGAGGTAGCCAAACTTTTCTCGCAATTCAACCTTTGTTTTTCCCAGCACCAACATCTCACGGTTCGCGTCGCCAATCATCGTGCCACTAGCCGTATCTAGGTCCATTCTGTAGAGGCCGTGTTTCCAAAGGATGTATTTGATGTTCTTGGGGTCGCTCGCGGATGGGTAAGTCAAAATCCAAACAACTACAGTAGCGGCTATAGAAATCAGAACCGCAACAACAATTCGTGCGCGGAGTTTTCTCATGGCTGGCTGTCTAATGAAATTCTACCTGACGAATGCGGCCAATCAATTAGTCGGCAAATCGGAAAGGTTCCGGCTAGTACTTGACCTTACCGGTTTCGGCGTTAACCAGGACCTTAGCGCTCAATGAGGGGCATCAACGTGTACAGGAACGCTCTGCTCCTTGGAATTTCTAATCTCTTCCATCGGCATGTTCCACACTACTCGATTTTCGGGCCGCCACTTTGGGTCTGCAAGTTCACTACATGGCGTGTTTGGGAAATCCGTAAAACGCCATCCAGTAAAGTACCAATCTTGGTGCTCAAATACTGCATGGACGACGACAATTCCGTTGAAACGGAATCCTTCGCGCTGAGCCTTTCCGCATCCGTAAATATCAAACCCACTTTCGTTCTTGTCTGACCGTGCTGCTTTGAATTCTTGTAGGTCGGGCATCTGAGCGAACACGCTCCCATGGGCGGCCTTCATGTGAGCCACAAAGACAACCTGGCTCGTTCCGCCTTTTCCCGTGTCCGAGACGAAACCATACAGATTCTCCCACTTGCCCCGTTTATACGCTTCGACGTATCCAACTAGCCTTTTGGAAAGAGCATCTCTTTGTTCGGTCGGGATTGCAGCGAGGGGCCCGTCGTCTTGGGTCTTTTGTTGCGCGGGACTTGGAGCGCCGATTATGAGGAAAAGTACAAATAAAACAAGAACACTAGGGAAGGTCTCTGGTCTGATTTTCATAGATGGAATCCTAGCAAATAACAGAGCCGGGAAGAGAAGTTGCTCAACTCCCGATTAGCCCTGACTGCGTCTTCGACGCGTCGCTAGTGCCAGGAACTTGTCTGCGACGATTTCTTGATTTGAAAGGACTTATCAACAAGTTCCTGGAGAGTCGGCTTACCGGGCGAGTTCCATTTCTTCAACTTCCGGGTCTGCCTACTGCGATGATGTGCGCACTAGCCCCTTGTACGGATGGTTCGCTCTCGATCAGTGATAAGAACTCCATCAATTTCTCCCGCTGGACCGGATCACCCCATGCCTTCCGAAACTGAGAAGCACTCCACACAGGGCCTTCGACGGCAAGAACCCGAATATCACGGAAGCCACCCTCTCTCAATTCGGCAGAGAGTTCCTCTGGCCGATGGAAGTAGGCCGTAGTGAAGTAGAAAGGATTGTTCGTGGAATTGCGGTGTTGACCAGAATCGAGATCGCCCGCAACAATTTCACGAAATGCAACATCACCAAAGAAACCGCTCGAGAGTCCCTCTATGAGTGAGGCAAAGCGGGAGATCGCAGCGGCCAGAAGGATGCCTCCGGGCTTAAGTATGCGACGAGCTTCGCGAAGTGCCTGGATACGATCCAGTTGCCCAGTCAGATGGTACAGCGGCCCGAGGAGAAGAACCGCATCGGCAATGCCGGATGCAACCTCCAATGACCGGGCGTCGCCCGCCGCGATTGACGCTAACGTGACCCCGGAAGCAGCCGCATGAGATTGCGCTTGCTCTAGGTGAAGTTCTACTGGATCGATCAGGTGTGCTTGATACCCCTGCTGCGAAAGCCAGAAAGCGTGAACACCGGCTCCGCCCCCTATATCGAAAACGACTGCTGGCGGTGGCGGAAGCTCGCGCGAGAAGATTGCTTGAGTGCGGAGCCTCTCCAGTTCACCATGATTCGATGAGAGCCTCTGCGATTCCTGGGTTTTCAGATAATGTTCTTGGATCTCTCGCGGAAGTGGATTCATCCTCGCCTCCAAGGGGGACATGACAAGGATAACCGAAGGAAATTTTCACTCACACTTTCCCGTTAAGAGGTTTGTCATAAAACATAAAGCGACTTGACAAAAGTGTTACGGGCGGCGCAGACTCACCGCACCGATAGGCTCTTCGTCCCCGGAGGCCACATGCCAGTCACCCGCATTTTCTCCCTTGGCAGATTCAGCACTACTATTCTCACGCTGGCCGCATTCGCCGCGACGGCGCCATTTTCGATTGTCCTGGCGCAGTCGCCGACTCCGCCCGCTAGTTTCGTAGTACCTCACAGCCGCCAAATTCTTTATGCGCCAATTGCCGGCCTAGAGGATTTTGCCGAGTGGGACGTTGCTATCGTCAATCGCAGTTCTGACAAGATGGCCGGCACTTTGACCATTTACTCCGCCGCAGGCAACCCTTTCCCGCCATCGAAGATCACTCTGGATGGGGCCGAGACCCGGCACTTGGACATAAGATCTCTCGTACCACCGGAGGAGTCCACCCACACACTTGGTGGGATCACTATCGATTTCACCGGGCAATCTATGGGCATCGCGGCGCAGGTCACTATTAGCGGCTTTCACGGATTCGGCAACATCGACGCGCCGGTTTTCGGCGATATGATGTACAAATCCAATGATGCGGACGCTGTTTGGTGGGAGCCTAAAGGGGCGGACTCTCACCTCATTCTCGGCAACTCGTCCGAAGGTCCGGTGCACGCCCAAATTACCTTCGCCAACGGCAAACGCCGTGAAATTGACCTTGCCCCTCACGCCACAATTGTCCAATCCATCCCTCATGCAGGTGAGGCCGACGAAGCTCGCTTCCATAACATCAATTCCGTTCATGTCGTAGGCACTGGAATGGCAGGGACCCTGCGAGTCACCGGATGGGTCTCATCCTCGAAGGACGGTTACGTTGACACCATCCACTCCTATGATCCTGCCACCAGCACCGAGTCCGCTGTCTATGCCAATGGCCTGCACTTCTCGGACGGCGCCAATCACCTCCTCGTAAAGAACCTGACCGCCAATCCCATCACCGTGTCCGGCACGATTTATCCCATCGGCACAAACGGACCGGCCAAAGCCCTGGCCCTTCCCGAAAAAACCCTGCCTCCCGGTGCATCATCCGAATTGCAGATTCCCGCAGCCGGAGACCCCGAGTCGCTCGACGAGGCGGCCATCAAACTCGAGAGTTCCGGCCCGCTCGCCTCGATCATTGCCAGTTACTCCAATCACGATCGTGCTAACCAGATCACTCGCTCCGTCCCCTTCAAAGATGTCGGTGATCTTTCTACCTTGACCGGGGCCTACCCTTGGCGCCTCGACGGGAACTTCCAGTCTAAAATCTTTGTCACCAACGTCGGCAAGTCGCGCGCCTCCATTGGCGCCAAAATCCTCCCAGTCAAAGGCCCCGAGTACTTCATCGACACGAAATACCTGGAGGTAGGCGAGACTGCAGTATTTGACATCCGAAAACTTCGCGACGAGCAGTTTCCCGACCCCAAGGTGTCAAGCTGCCCAAAGACGCCCAGCTTGGACAATTCGTGTGGAACACCATTTTCGGCAACGGTAAGGACAAGTTGATCGGTAGAAATGAGGTCGTCGACCGCTCCTCCGGCATTAGCGCCAGTTTTAGCTGTCCCTACTGCAACTGCCCCTATTCCACCAGTTCGGCTTCGATAAACCCCTTCACCCCAGTGGTCGTCATCAACGGAGTCGCTAGCATAGTCGCCACCGCGGGCACTTCGGACCCCTGCGGCAGGGGTAGCCCGGGCGGTTACACCATCAGCCCAAGTTCCTGGAGCATCTACACGGCGGGTTACTTCAGCCTTACCTCAAATTAACCCACTTCGACAATGAAGGGCATTTCCAACGGCAGCTCCTCTTTCTACACGCCATTCACCGGAGTCCTTTATGCATTCGACGGTTACAGCAGTTGTTTTGTCTATTCCCAGCCCGTCCTGAACCCCGGAGGTAACGGCTGTGTCGGCATCACCATAACTAGCATAGACCCTCCGCAAGGCGCCGTCGGAGCCACGGTGAATCCAGTAGTGATCAGGGGCTGCAACTTTAGCACAACTCTAACAAATAACACTGTCAACGCTGGTCAGGGAATCGTCGCGACGGTTATAGCGCCAGCCTCAACGGACGGTACCACGATCAACGCCTCCTTCGTCATCGCGCCGAATGCTGCTGTCGGAACCAATCAAGTAATAGTGACCGTGAAAGCTGCTGATGGCAGCAAAGCGACCACGAACCCGATGGATTTTGTCGTCACGCAGGCCATTCCCACAAATTGGACGATGGCCTCGCCTCCCACTAATCTCAACGACGGCTCCCTTTTCTTTCCTAAATACAACTGGTCTTCAACTGATGGCAACAAAGCACACCTCTCCACTTGCAGAGTTGGCGAAACTGTTTTCTATCCAGGCTTTCCGACGACTCCCTACATTTGGCCTCTTCCGATGGTTCAATCCACGACGAACCCGTTCTCTCCGACTCCGTACGGGTATGGCAGCGATGATCACGCGGAAGACACAAACGGGCCCCCTGGCGGCTATCGACAGCCCTATTTTGCCTCAAGTTTCAATGCGACTCAGCGATTCTGGTGGACATGTCCGTACTACAAAAATGGAAGTCAGAACAACTTCGTTCCTGACATCACAATCACAAGGAAGATTTTCAAAGATACGGATGGATTTTGGAAGTATCAAATATCAAAATCTGGATATACAAATACATTCAAACTACCGAACCAGTAAATCTTGTGGACGAGGGAGGAGGCAATTTGAACGCTCAAACAAGACTGTTTGCCATGCTTCTAATTTTGGTAACTCCGATCGGCGGAGCGACCAAGCATGATCCAATCCCGGCTGCTTCGGCATGTGACGTGCTTGAGCAAGCGCTGAGTGCCTCCAAACACGTAACCGTGGGCAAGCAGCGAAAAGACGTTGAAAGGTACTTCGAAAGGGACGGGGGGCTTCAATTTCCGGGTGCCACTCGGTATTCGTACGTGGAATGCCACCTGCTTCATCTGGATGTGGAGTTTGACAGAACGAAGAACGCGCAGGGTGCTTTTTCCCCTGACGATACGATCACAAACGTTTCCAAACTATATGTTGAGTACCCGGCCAAGGACTAGGTTTGATCAGATGACGACGGCGGCATCCCCTCGAACCCGGGAACCCAGCCTTTGACGGCTACAGTAGTTGTTTTGTCTATTCCCAGCCCACGCTCAACCCCAGGGAAACCGGATTGTTCCGGTACCTCGATTACGGGGATTAACCTACCTTCCGCAGCATGAGATGATTTGAATATTTTTTGAGCACATTTTCGGAGTAATTCGAATCTAGAGATTTCTTAACCTTCCTATCCTCAGTACGAGTCCTCAGGAAGTATTGCGTGTCCTGCGAACACAGAAGGCTGGATCTTTGCAAACCCGGCTACAGGAAAACCGTACTGGCCCGGGCGCATTCAGGAGAACTGGCTCGTTCCCGCAGCTGAAAAAGCGGGACAGGCCGGATCGGCTGGCATGCGTTTCGTCACAGCCATTCGTCTTTGCTGCACGCGTTAGGCGTAGATCTCAAGGTCCAGCAGGAACTGTTGCGACACGCAGATATTCGGACGACGATGAATATCTACACGCATGCGGTTCCCGCCGCTTTGAGAGAAGCAAACAGAAGTTTATATCGGAGCGTCAGACGAACGTGGAGCACGTTGAAGCACGAGTCTCCGTTGATTCGTCCCTTGGGAGACCCTTCGTCTCCGGGACAGTGCATCACAAACTCTCGGTGCGTTTCCTTGCAGAAAGTCATTTTGGGGATTTTGTGGTCAATCTCGTAGCCCCGTCGCCTGCAGCGTGGATTGCTGCAACGCATTATGGGTTCTTGAACTGGGTGAGGATTGGTATATTTCGACGGGTCTGGCCCCAAGCCGCGGTTCTCATAACTCCGTCGCCCGTTTCCCGATATTCGATTAACGCTGCTTCTAACTGCGGAAACGCCTTTTCGAACGAGTCTGTACAACTATTACATCGCAGAGACACTTTGACTCGGCTAGCCGGACAGCACGACACTCACGAGGCAACTAAATCGTGAAACTGGCAGGAGCTTCGAACATTCGAAAAGCCACTTCAGGCGTCCGGGCTGGCTTTTTCCGCTTCTTGGGGAAACATTTTATGTATGGAAGTCATCGGCAGGAACAAGCGATTTGGTTTGCTGGGAAGCACAACGAATCCGTAATCTCTATAAAACTTCGCAGCTTCCTCGTCTTTCGCGTCAACGATGACTGCCCAAGAGGCAACATGCGCGCTGTTCTGGAGAGCTCTCTTGAGTGCGTCTACCAGCAGAACTGCACCGATTCCCTGTCCCCGAAACTCGATGCTCCTCGCCAATCGTCCGAGAAGAGTCGCCGGGATCTCCTGCATCCTTGTCAGTTTCTTGGCGATTCCTTCTGGAATTTCGTCGAGTTTCACCGCGTGGGACGATAGCGTATAGTAGCCGGCTATCTTTTTTCCGTCCGGAGTCAATATAAAGACAGCGGCTAAATTCTTTGCGACTGCCTGACCGGCCTGGTTTCTCAAATATTGGTCCAGGGGATCTTTGCCACAAGAAAAAACCGCTCGGTCATGATGCTCACCGAGCGGCTGCATTTTGAAATTTTCGGACAATGATTAAAGACCCATCTGTTTGTGTCGAACGATGGCGGCCTTCATTGCTTCGTTCGGTTCCGGCGGATTCAGCAGCGCTTCGACAAATACTCGGCGGTCCTCATTTCGCAGCTCCAATAGCTCGAACTCTTGGATCGTCGCGGTCGCAGCAGGCTGCACCTCGTTGAGAATAAAATCCGTCACCGAAGTCCCGCGCAGGCTGGCTGCCCGCTCGATATTCTCCTTCTGTGCCGGTGTCATCCGGATTTCAACACGCTCGGCTCTCAGTGCGACGGCCATATCTGCCTCCTTTCCATCTCTCACCAACTGTACGGTAATTTGCCGGCCGCGTCAATCATAAACCGGCGAATTTCCGTACATTTGTAACTTACTATAAACACCATAGATAGCTATGGCGAGAACCAAAAGACAATCTTCAGGAGGTAGAACTAGGGTGCAAGGGGTCTCGACACAGCTGCTGAATCGCCCAGTCCCCAACGTCATCCGTCCTCTACCTTCTTCGAGCAAAGCAAGTGGGTCATCTCTAAGCGCGCCATATTCCACAACATCCGAACTCATATGATGAGCGTTTTCGAGGACTGCGGCGCGTGGGCAAGGACTCCACTTCCCGACAACATGTCAAGTTTTATTACAGAAAAACTTGACAGATTTCCCCTTTTAAGCCGATACTTCACACATGGGAAGGCGCAGTACATCGTCAAAAGGGTCCGGCCAGTTTATGGCCTTCGTCCGCCAGCAGATCGAACGCGGCGGGGAACGGTTGTGGAAGCTTGAAGACTTCCGGGATCTACCCTTCATGGCCGTCGCCCAGGCCCTTTCGCGCCTCACGCGCCAGGGACGCCTTGAGCGACTGAGCAAGGGCGTCTACTACCGTACCCGTGACACCTCCTTCGGGAAGAGCCGGCCGAACCCCGCCGCGATCCAGAGGCTCGCATCTCGGCGCAAGAGTGTCTTCCCATCAGGTATCGCCGCCGCTAATCTTCTTGGATTCACGACGCAGACGGCCAAGAAAAACGAGGTTGCCACTAGCGCCCTAAGCCTGCCCCGAAAACTCGTCGGCAGCGACACCGTGATCCATACGCGCAGACCCGAAGCATGGGCCGGCCTCTCCGAAAGCGATGCGGCGTTGCTCGACTTCCTGCGCCGGGCGGGCAGAACGAGCGAGCTGTCACCGGAAGAAACCATCCGCCGCACCATTGTGCTGTTGTCGGAGAAAGGGCGCTTCGAGCGCTTGCTCAGAATTGCGGATTCGGAGCCCCCACGCGTCCGCGCAATGATCGGCGCTATCGGCGAACAGCTCGGGAAAAATCGCGGGGCGCTGAGTCGCCTCCGCAATTCACTGAATCCCTTTTCACGATTCGACTTCGGCCTGCTCGCCGGACTACGACACTCCCGCGACTGGCAGGCTAGGGAACACCGCTGACATGAAGCTCTTTGAACACCCAGATTTCGAGCAAGCAATCCTTCGGACGACGGAACATTTCCACAAACGCGGACTGCGCGCTGCAATCATTGAGAAGGACTACTACGTTACGGAAGCATTACGACTCATCGCCACCACGGCTCCTGACAAATCATCTTCAAGGGCGGCACTAGTCTGGCGAAAGGCTGGAACCTCATCCAGCGCTTCTCAGAAGACATCGATATTTTCCTAGATCCAATGGCCTTCAAGCCTCGCCTTGGGAAAGAACGCCATAGACCGCGAACTTAAGAAACTCCGCGACACCGTAGGTGGCCACGCCGCGCTCACATTCGTCGCCGATGAAAGCAAGACCATCGGCGGCTTTGGACGCAACGACAGGTTCTCCTACACGCAACTCTTCAGCAGCCCCGGTGAAGTCGCCAACCGCGTCCTTCTCGAAGCAGGCACCGCTAGCGGCCGCGAACCGGTCGACATCGTCCACCTGCGCTCCTATCTGGGACAGTTCCTCGAGGAAACACACACCTCACTGGGCGCGGAGGACGAGATCCGGTTTCCGCTCCGCCTGCTGCATTTTCGTCGCACCTTCGTCGAAAAAATGTTTGCAATTCACAGCAAAGTTGAACTGCTCAAACGCGACGGGCGCCCACTCGGGACCTATGCAAGGCACTACTACGACCTATTTCAATTGGTGGGACAGACGGAAGTAATCGCCATGCTGAAATCCTCTGAGTACGCGGCAATCAAAACGGACTATGACAAAATCAGCCGGACCCACTTTGCGGAAAGCTATTTCTATCCCACAGGGATGAGCTTTGCCAACAGCGACGCCCTCTTTCCCCCGGCGGAGCTGGCCAAGGTCATCAGCGTCGAATACGAGGCGCAATGTAAGATGCTCTGTTATGGCCCGTATCCATCATGGGCGGAGGTCCAGGCGCGCTTTCTGGAGATTCGAAAGCTGTTGTAACCCCCGTAATAAGCCGTCATGACATCAGTGCGCCATGCCGATATTCGCACGACGATGAATATCTACACGCATGCAGTTCCTGCCGCTTTGAGAGAAGCAAACAGCAAAGTGGTTCGCTTGGTGCTGCCATCACAGGTAGCCTGAGCTAATGCTCCCTTAAGCTCCCTCGCAAATCTGCAACTCACTGTTAGAAAAGAAGATGTTGGTAGGGGCGGTGGGGATCGAAAATTGAATCCAATTTCACAAGTCCTGAGTTGCCAAAGGCGTAGCGCCGCTGCCCTTCCCCCAAGTGGTGTCAAATGGTGTCAAGTTCGATGGTCTACGAGCACGTCTGGGCCAAACCAGGCGGAGCCGAAGATGTTCACGATAAGACTCGCCCTCTGAACCCCGTTACCTCGACCTGACCACAATTTCGAAGACCTATTCAATGCAAGCTCAGACAGCCGTCAATAGTCTCCATAATTACGCCTCGCTCAAGTTAGTGTATGACTGGGCCCTCTAGGATTTAGTTGCGCACCTGAGCTACCGTCCACTTGCAAACTACATTGCATCTAGATATTATCTAGACATGCTCCGGTTCGAGTGGGACGAGAGGAAAAATAGGAGCAATCGGACCAAGCATGGGGTGTGGTTCGAAGAAGCCCAGAGCGTCTTCGACGACCCTAATGCGCGCCTCTTCCGTGATCCGGAACACTCGGAGGAAGAGGACCGGTTCATCCTCATCGGTTTGAGTTCAGGGGCAAGACTGCTGGTTGTCGTCCACTGCTACAGGGAATCCGACTCAATCATTCGGATCATCTCGGTACGAAAGGCAACTAAGAAGGAGGTTAGGTTTTATGAAGAAGGAATATGATTTTTCCAAAATGGAAGAACTCAAGAATCCGTATGCCCGCAAGAAGAAGGCCGTGGGCATCAACTTGAGCCCAGAAGTTGTGGACTATTTCAAGGGACTGGCGGATAAGACGGGACTTCCCTACCAGAAGTTAATCGACCTCTATCTTCTCGACTGCGCCAAGAAGCGCAAGAAACTGACAATGAAATGGGTGGCATAGACGAGATCGAGCGTGGACACGCCGCAACTAGGGCAGTCCTGTTCATCTCGTTCCGTTTGCTCACCAAATGCCTCGCCCCTGCGATTCCGATCCTACCGGACCAGTGTTCATCAAGTCCAGTGCATGCCAAACTCGGGCAAAGAGAATCCAACATCAATTGGAAGCCATCGCGAGACGCTTAAGCATCTGGAAACTCAGTGAAATATTGGTAGGGGCGGTGGGGATCGAACCCACGACCTTCGGCTTAAAAGGCCGCTGCTCTACCACTGAGCTACGCCCCTAAATTCTTACTGGACAGTTAGTTGGAAAACCTCAGCTCCTTGGCTTTCTGCCTTGGGGCAGTTTTCGGGCAAGCAGCTTTTTGCTCCAACAATGCCACTCCGTCGTGAACCCTGTCGCCCAAGATGCGCTTATCACCTGCTCATCATTAGGTTTTCTTACTAAGGGCCTTCGCGGTGTTCTCTAGCTTTGCGTCTTTTTGCCTGAGTCGACTCGCGCACGTGTGGCGTAGATCGTGCCAGCGAAACCTCTCAATATTAGCATCTTTCATGGCACGCTCAAACCAAGCGCGCGGCCCTTCGAAGCGGCTCGCAGCGATCTTTGCCTTGAAAATCCGGCCAGTTGAACTCAATCAAGGCGGACTTCCGCATCTGCCGCGGACACACTCTGCTGTTGCTCAGGAGCACTAATCCGGCGCAGATCGCCAAATCGAAGCAGCGCACCGAGTGCAAGCAGGAATGCTATGACGGCTGCGCCCCACATGCCGGACCGCTCATGGACGAACGCATCGTTAATGCAATCAATGCGGAGCTGGCCTCCAAAGGTGGACGCTCGTGTCAGAAGGCGCGGACGTCGGAGTGGCGGCTCACGTCGCAACGAAGAAAGGGCACGCTCGAAACGTTTTATAGCGGATTCGGCGGGGCATGGCCTTGGCACTACTGGGGCGGCGGTAGGGAATAGCCACCACCTATGTCGAAACTTATGTCGTCGGCACGCTCGTTACCGATCTATTTGACTCAAGTACAGGACAGCTTATTTGGCCGGCTGCGCCACCGACGCTCTTCCCGATGATCCAAAAAAGGAAACAAAGAAACTAGACAAGGGAAACTGGACAAGGAAATCGAGAAGTTATTCAAGAACTTTCCTCCAAAGTGAAAGGGTGGCCGCTCCTCAGGGGATCTCAGTGTGCACTGAAGCCGCGGACCGACTGTTCTATTCAATTGGCCGCTTCCGCTTCCACTCGTGTTCGCGGCGCAGGCGAGACTGGTGTTTCTTCACCTGCGTCTCAATTTCACTGAACGCCTTCTTGCACCCGGCCAGCACATTCTTGCCGTTGCCCGTTGCGTGCAACGTTCCATTCGGCAGCGAGAGCGTCAGTGCGCACGATTGCTCCTCCGTCCTCTGATTCTTCGAAAATACTCCCTTCAACTGAATCATGTCCGGCTGGTAACTCTTCAACAGCCGGCTCAGTTTATCTAGCCGCCGCATCACCTCCACTGCCACCGGTTGTTGCGCGTCCACATGCCTATAGCTGATCGAAACGTTCATGATTGCACCTGTAGGGTTTGGAGAAGAATCCGGAAGGGTTGCGAAGCAGCTGCATTCTGCACCGCATAACAACGCAAGCATAACAAGCTGCAATCGTCCGCGCAACGCCGCTCATTGACAGACCTCGCGCGACTTTCTAGCCTAACAGTAGCCACCCCATGCGCGCGAAAAAGGACTCTGCACACCAACCTGCTACACAAGGCCGCTTGCGCATCGGTCCGGCAGGCTGGTCCTATCCCGATTGGTCCGGCTTCGTCTATCCTTCACGCCGCTCAAAAAACTTTCACGAAGCAACTTTCCTCGCCCAGTTTTTCGACACCATCGAAATCAACACCTCCTTTTATCAGCCCATCCGTCCGGATCACGCCGCCGGCTGGATCGAACGCGTGGCAGCAAATCCCTCCTTCCTCTTCACCGCAAAGCTTTGGCAGCGCTTCACTCACGAGCCCTCGGCCACCGCGGAAGACGAACGCAACGTCCGCGAGGGTTTCGACGTTCTCCGTGAGGCAGGCAAACTTGGCGCAGTGCTCCTCCAATTCCCTTTTTCCTTTCATCGCTCGCCCGAAACCTCCGCCCATCTTTCTGCTTTGCTCAAGCGCTTCGCCGACTATCCCCTCGTCGTCGAACTCCGCCACTCTTCCTGGCAAACGCAAGCCACCCTCGATTTCTTGCGCGAGCACAACGCCGGCTTCTGCAATATCGATCAACCGGTCATCGGCAACTCCGTAAAGCCAACCGCGCAAAGCACAGCGTCCGTTGGCTATGTCCGATTCCACGGCCGCCGCTATGACACCTGGTTCAGCGACGATCCCAAGCTGCCCGCCCACGAACGCTACAACTACCTTTATTCTCCCGAAGAACTCCAACCTTGGGTCAATCGCATCCAGGAAGTCCAGAAGCATACCCGCAACGTCTACGTCGTCACCAACAACCACTACCAGGGCAAGGGGGTCGTAAACGCCTTGCAACTCCTCAGCATTTTGAAAGGAACAAAACTGAAACTGCCCGATGATCTACGCCGGCACTACCCGCAACTCGAGGAAATCGCCAGTGAAATGCCGGCCGCGCCGACACTTTTCCCGCTCGCCTCACCAACAGGGAAAAAATCGAAAGGCACTACTTCTTGAAGAGGTTTTCAAACGCCTGGCGGGCATCCAGAGGCCGCGAAGGATTGGCAGCCTCCACGGGAACCTGCGCCGGCTGCATGTACGATGTCGGTGCCGTATCTTTCTCCACCGTCATCCGGAACTCATAAAATGTGCAATCGTTCTTCGCGTCTTTAGGCGTAACCCGCGCCGGCACTGGCTGCGTGCACTCAAACTGCGCACCCGAATCGAAGAACCGGCACTGCTTGCAACAATGCAGCTCAAACCCGCACTTCGGGCATTTCCCGTTGGCGTCAAACCCCGAAACCAGCACCGCCCCGCAATTCGAGCAGCGCGCCCGCGTCACCGTTCCCACCATGCGCGGCGTTCGCGGCCCAAGGTGGTCGGTAGCTCCACGTGGCCCGCCCTGCGGCGGCTTGCGATCTGGTCTTTCCTTCTTTTCGTGCTTTTCCGCGTCACGATAGCCGCGGTGGCCGTACTTGCGATCCACAAACGCCTCCGTCCGTCAGTCTCAACGGACTGCCACTTCAACGTGTACTTACACAACTACTGAGAGGGTCTCTTTGCGTCTTATATCCAATCGGGTTGCTACAATCGCTCGGCAGGCCAGCCTTCCCTATGAAGTGTTCCTGGATTGCCGGGTAGCGAGAGCAGAAGATGGGACAACTATGTTTGTAGCCCTCTGGGAGTACGAAGTCAAGCCCGGTTGCGAAGAAAGCTTTCAATCCGCCTATGGCCCCCAGGGCGACTGGGTCCGCCTTTTTCAGCGCGATCCGCACTTCCGGGAGACTCGCCTCCTCAAGGACCTTACCCGTCCTCGCTTCTACCTCACCCTAGACTACTGGGATTCCGAAATCTCTTTCGACCAGTTCAAAGCCGCCAATCAACCAGCCTACGCCGCAATCGATCGGGCCACCGAACCTTTAACCCTCTCCGAACGCCATCTCTGCAGTTTCACGCTCAAAACCTTGTGAACAATTTAGAGAACTTGTCATCCTGAGGCCATCCGACGAGGTCCGGTGTTGGGACTACCGTGGTTTTCACCGGAGATAGCCGAACGACCTCAATGTCAAACTCAGCTGCGTCTCAAGGAATCGAGCGCAAATCCATGAAAACCCTAACAAAACCACCCCACCAATCCATCCGCTGGCAAATCCGGCTGCAAGAATGTCCTTGGCGTCCCCGCGTTTCGCAGTACCGCTTCTGCCGCCAGATACCCGCTCCGCACCGCGCCTTCCATCGTCGCGGGCCAACCCGTAGCCGTCCAATCACCCGCCAGAAACATTCCGCGAATTCGCGTCTCTTGAGTAGGACGCCAACGGTCCACGCCCGGTTGCGGCGAAAATGTCGCTGCTGCTTCTTTTATGACCGTGGCCTTCAACAATTTTGCGTCTCTCGCCGCCGGTAGTGCCACCTGTACTTCCTTCAGGCACAAATCAATAACCTCCTGCCGCGGCTTCTGCAAAAGATCATACGAAGCGCTGATCACCAGTTGCAAATATTGGCTCTTTTCTTTTCCCGCGCCGTTGCTCTCTCCATACAAGGCCGTCTTGTTGAAGATCCACTGGGTCGTCGTATCCAGCAGCGTCACAAACGGTTCCGTCATCACTTCGCGGTCAAACCAAAAATGAACTCCGGTAATCGGGGCAACTCCGATTTTTTCCAAATCACCGAGCCGAGGCTCCAATTGCCTCATCTCCCCGCTTGCCAATTCCGCCATCGCCGGGTGTGGCAGGGCAAATATGTAAGCTTCAGCGCTCTCCCTCCGACCCCCATCAAATTCCACGCCTGTTATCGCGCCGTTCGCCACGTGAATTACCCGCACCGGCATCCGCAAATTTACTTCCCCGCCGCGCTTTTCGATCTCTGTCTTGCATCCGTCATAAAGCTCCGCCAGCGGTACCGACGGCACACCCATCCGGTATCCCGTGCTGTTCGACAAAAATCCCTTCCAGAAAACATCCACCCCAAATCTCGCATCCGTCCGGTCAAGTTCCTCGTCCAGCGCACTCACCAGCACCACGCGCCAGAACCGCTCGATCGCTCCCGGCGTCTGCTTTCGCCGCTTCAACCACTCCAGCATCGAGATGCCGCCCGGCTCATCCAGGTCCGCCGTGTGCCCTTTGCCGCGCAGAATGTCCAGCATCGCCCACGCGATGCTCCGCTTGTCCGCCAGCGTCAGCGGCGCAAACGCCGCAAAAGATCCCGTCATGTGAAACGGGGCCGGCAGCATACCTGCCTGCATCTCGCCCGTGCGTCCTTGTGGGTCTTGAAACAGCAGCCTGTCGAAAAACTTGATCTTCCCGGCCGAGCCAACCCGCCGATAAAAATCCTCCAGGTTCGTGCAGCAGCCGAGCGTCACGTGCTGACAGTTGTCCACGTGCTCCCCGTCGGGCAACACGTACGACGTTGCCCGGCCGCCCAGAAATGGCCGCTGCTCAAACAGGCGCACCCGCCAGCCGGCTTCAGCCAGCGCGACGCCCGCCGCCAGCCCCGCCAGCCCGCCGCCGATCACGATCACATTTTGCAAGTATATTCTCTTCCGTATGGCGTCCGAATCGCGCCTTGGCCATCAACATCATCTTCTCCGGCTTGGAAAGCCGCACGCGCTCCCCAAACACGGCAAAATCCACCGACTCAATTCGCGCCAGCAGGGCACTGTAAGTATGCACCAGCAACCACAGTGTCCCGCGGCTCGCCTCTTCAATCAGGCCCAGCAGACGCGATCCGTCTTCATATAACTTCCATGCTCGGTCTGCCTCAAATCGCAGCAGTTCCCTCACGCCCAGCGTCGCCTCGCTGCGCCCCAAATCCTGTTTCTCAACGCCGTATCGAACCAGATCTTGTTCCGGCAGATAAATTCTTCCCTTCGAGTAATCCTCGCGCACGTCTCGAATAATATTCGTCAGTTGAAACGCCAGTCCTAGCTTCTCCGCCAGGTCCAGCGCCTTCGAATCGCTGAAGCCAAAAATATGCGTACAAGTCAGTCCGACCGTCCCCGCCACGCGATAGCAATATTCCTTCAGCCGCTCGAACGTCGGGTATTCCTGGATCGTCAGATCCATCTCCGCGCCGCTGATCAGATCATGCAGATAGCGTGCCGGCATTCGGAAACGCTCCATGGTGTCCACCAGTGCCGGCAAAACTTCCCGCTCCCCGTACAAATCGCCAGCCGGCAGGGATCGCGCCGCGTTTCCATCAAACGCCTGTGATTGGCCCGTGACCGCCTCATCAAGAGCAGCCCTCCATCTCGCCAAGCCGCGCTGCTTCGCCGCCACATCCGTGCCCTCATCCGAAACGTCGTCAATCAGCCGCATGAACGCATACAGCGCCACAATCCCATCCCGCTTCGGTTTCGGCAGCAGAAAAAACGCCGGATAAAAATTGCTGTGCGCCCTCCTTGCAATCTGATGACAGTGGCTATAGGACGCAGCAATTTCCGCTTCCGTCGAATCCGCGGTCACGAAACTCGAACCCTCGCGTGCGAACGTGCCGTTGTGTCTTCCATTCGAACTGCCAAGCACATGCGTAATCAAGGCCCGCCCCAGCAATCCAACCTGCTTGACCTTGCTTACTTCCGGTCGCCGGTGCAGCGTGTCGTATCCCATAGCCTCAATCGCATCGAGCACCGCCAGCCCGCCTCGGCTGAACATTTCCAGGTCCATGCTCAGCTTTCCTTCCACCTTCTTCGCCAGCGGCATTCCCTTCTCGAAGAGCACGCGCGTGTACTCCATCAATTCCTTCATCAGCGAAACATAACGAGCATCGAATCTCTTCCCGACGATATCCTGCTCGCTCACTCCATGCGCCGCCGCCCGATCCAGTGGGATGTAAATCCGTCCGATCTCCAAATCCCGCGAAACGTCCTGCCAGAAATTCGCCAGCTGCAGCGCCGTGCACGTCGCATCCGAAAGCCTCTGCCTCTCTTCGTCGCGATATCCGCACAAATACAGCACCAGCCGCCCGACGGGGTTCGCAGAATACACGCAATAATCCAGAACCGCATCCCGGGTCGGATACCGCTTCACAACCTGATCCTGCCGAAACGCCTTCAGCAAATCCGCAAAAGGCTGCTTCGGCACATCCTTCGCCACAATCGTTTCGCGTAGCGCCACAAACACGGGATTCGATGGCCGCCCGTCATAACAGGCATCCAACTCCCGTTCCCACCAATCCAGCAACTCCAGCGCCCGTTCTCTTGCGGGAATTTCATCGCCCAGGTCGTCCGCCCAGCGGCAATAGGCATACAAATTATAAAAATGCTGGTGCAATTCCTTCGGCAGGAGCCAAGAGACTACGTTGAAATTTTCGTAATGGTGAGTCGCGAGCCATCGCGTGTAGGCCTGCGCCTCTTCCGGCGCACAATCATCCTCCGGCAGCTTTGCGGCAATCTTCAATTCGCCAGCGCGCAGCATCAACCGTTTTTAACCTCTTGGGTATTGGGTCTGAGCTTGGATTTACAAAAGGAGGTGGCTTTCACCAGTCACCAGTCACTTCTTACGGCTACGGCCTCACCGCCAGCTTGATTTCCCCGCTCCGTGTCTTCATGCGCTCGAACGCCTGCGGCAGGTCTTCCAGTCGAATGTCCTCGGTTACGAAATCGTGCGCCGAAATGTCGCCGCGCCGGATCGCTTCCAGCGCCTCGCGAATAAATCGAGGCGTA
>Ga0210405_10001456_pt1 | contig 26931 bp, 20 predicted proteins | sample IncBWH11MmetaG_FD_155492 | JGI IMG/M metagenome (GOLD analysis project Ga0210405, IMG submission 155492) | Forest soil microbial communities from Barre Woods Harvard Forest LTER site, Petersham, Massachusetts, United States - Inc-BW-H-11-M | ecosystem: Environmental > Terrestrial > Soil >...
TGAGAAGAAAACTCGGCTTAGGATCGACAAAGTGGGGGTCCTGGTAGCCACGAGCGACGGATTCGACGTCAACTCTGTCGCCTCCGACTTCCTGCGCGAGGGACGCGAGGTCGGTGGTGGCGGTCATAATGCGAATTTTGCTGTCCGCGCTCGCATTAATAGGACAGAACGAGGCGAACACGAGCGCCAGGGACGAGGCGATCGCGGTGAAGCGAGACTTTCTTAATAGGCGTGGCATCGAAATCTCCTGAAACGGCTCAGAACGGGTGAGCGCCGTGCGCGCCCATCACAAAAAGAAACTGGAAAAGAAATTCATTGGCATTCGAAAAGTCAGTCGGACTGGTTGCCAGATGGCCGAAGCGGTACTGCCCGCGGATCTGGCTGAACTCGCTCGGCCAATACGTCAGGATACCGGAAAAGCCGGAATCCGTCAGACGGGCATCGGTGGCGTGGCCGCTGCGGTCGAAGCGTCCGCCGACGGTCCAGCGGCGATTAACGCGGTATTCCGCGTAGGAATACATGCCAAAAGCATGCTGCGTCTGGAAAAGGGTCGGGACCGCGGCGGAGAGCTGGTCGCGGGCGCTCCAGAACAGCTCGGTGCGGAACAGGAAGGAATTATAGATGGCGCGGCGGAGCGGCTTCCACCGGAGGGTCGCGTCGCCACTGTAGAGATTGGTGATAAATCTGGAAGGATCGAAGGATGTGCCGATGCCAGCATTGTTGTGACCGCGCGCGTAGGAGAGGCCGAGATCCAAATTGGTGGATTCGGTCAGGTCGCGATAGGCGCGGAGGTGGCCGACGACGCTGACGTCCTGTCGGCGGTTAGCCTGAAAGACATCCGCGGAATCACCGCGCAATACTTCCGCGCTGCCTTCGAGGAACCAGTTCTTCGGCGCCGGCAAAAAGCGCGACAGGAAGAAGCCGGAGTCGTCGATGCCGTCTTCGCCGCCAACCAAATTGTTGGTCACGAGCGGCCGGTCGATAAAGGGCAGGGCGTGATTGTGAATGGTGTTGACCTTGCCAAAGTCGGCGCGCTTCTTGCCGACCTTAAGCAACAGGCCCCCGGGGAGCGAGGTAAAGGTGACGTAAGCCTCTTCAACGTTCACGCCGGTTTCGCCGAACGACAAGAAGGCATCGGCGCGCGCATAGGGATCGATGATGGCTTGAAGGCCTACCTCGGATTCGTGCATTTCCAGCGAACGTCCGGGCGCGACGTTATTGTGGCCTGCGGTGCCGATGAAATCGCCGATCAAACTGATGTCCGGATTGAGGAGTTTTGCGTTGCCGGATGCGCCTCCGAAAGTCTGCGTTTGCACGGCCTGCGGCGCGGCCGGAGCAGGAGAGGCCGGGAGCATGCCGGGTTCGGGGTGCGCGGAGGCCAGCAGAACTTGCGGGCCGGAAGGTTGCTCCGGTGATTTCGTTTCGCGAAGCTCCTTCAGCTCGCCGCGCAGGAGCGCCACTTCTCCAGCGAGCGTGCGCACTTGTTCTTCGAGCGCCTTCATGCGCGCATCTTCCGTGTTTGCGAGGGAAGCATCACGCTTAGCCGCCACGGTAGGCGCGTCCTGCGCATGAGCCATCGAGGAGAAAAACAGCAGAACAGATAGAGCCGTAAATCGCTTCATGACGTTACTCCTGGAGTTCCATAGAATTGAGCCGTGTTGAAAAGAGCGTGGAGGCCGCTAGAGGAACTACGCCCCAAGGCAGGTGATCCCAAAGTGCGACGGCGAAATAGGATGGGCCATGTATTGCCTTGCATGTGCTTACTAGGACGGAGCTTAGGCAAGAATGGTTGCGGGGTCAAGAAAACCTGTTTGGGCTGAGGGGGTACTTTTAGCAACCAAAGCGCTTAAACGTTCGTCTAAGGTGCTAAGCTAAAGTGTCGCTTATGCACTGGGGGGTATCCATTTTCGGGCGAACGGCTGTACGCCGCGGGCTGGCGCTGCTGGCTTGCGCTGCCCTGCTTTATTTCGCGGCGGGCGGTTCGCTCTTCCACCAACATACGAATGGGCCCGATACCGCCTGCCATATCTGCCAAGTGCTGCACATGCCGGCGCTGGCGGCTGCCCCGCTGGACCTTGTCAGCACTCCCCAGATCGTCACCTGGTATTCTTCGCTGCCACAGAGTGCAGCGCCAAGGAATTCTTTTTCTTTACATCGCGCCGGGCGCGCACCTCCTACCGCTTAATTCATTACCCCGGGCTTGAAGTGTATTTCCGTGCGCTGGCCTTACTGAAGGCGAGCGTCACCGCCGTTTTTCAGGCGGCCTCTTTCCATACAAAACAAAAATAGACCTCGAAAGGGATGGAGAAAAAATGTTGAAGCGTTTGAGTAGCAGCGTGGTCTTAGTTTTGGGATTCGTTCTGTTGCTGATGGCAGAGCCAGCGAAGGCCCAGTTGGGCAATGCTGGATCGATTGAAGGAGTGGTAAGAGATTCCTCCGGTGGCGTGGTTGTCGGCGCGAAGGTCGAGATCAGCTATCCCGTGACCGGTTACCAGCGGGAAACCAACACGGGAAGCGATGGTGCCTTTCACTTCACGAACGTTCCGTTCAATGGGTACCACCTGGTGGTGACGGCGCCCGGATTTGGCTCGTACACGCAGGATGTGGACGTGCGTTCGAGCGTGCCCGTCGCAGTACAGATTGGCCTGAAGGTCGGAACCGCGGCGACCAGCATCACGGTCGAAGCGAACGGTGGAGACCTGCTGGAGAACGATCCCAGCTTTCATACGGACGTGGACACGTCGTTGACTGACAGGATGCCCCTGGAAAGCCAATCGTCTTCGGTGAGTTCGCTTGTGACGCTAGCGACGCCGGGCGTCGTGGCAGACTCGAATGGCCTCTTCCATGGGCTGGGCGATCACGCCGAGAATTCGTTCTCCGTTGACGGCCAGCCTATCACGGACCAGCAAAGCAAGGTCTTCTCGAATCAGATTCCGCTGGACTCGATTCAGTCGCTGGAAGCGGTCTCTGGAGGGCCGCCGGCTGAATACGGCGACAAGACGAGCCTGGTGATAAAAGTTACGACGCGGTCGGGCCTCGGCGTGACGCAGCCGACAGGTTCCGTATTCTCCTCTTATGGGACCTTCGGCTCGGTGAGCGGCGGTTTCCGGCTGGCTTTCGGCGGCCAAAAGTGGGGGAACTTCATCGCTGCGAACGGCTTGAATACCAGCCGATTCCTGGATCCTCCCGAACTTCGCGCCATCCACGACAAGGGCAATGAGGAGAATCTATTTGACCGAGTCGATTACAACCTAACTAGCGCCGATTCGATTCACACGAACTTTCAATACACCCGTTCGTGGTTCCAAACTCCCAACACGATCGACAATTTGAATCAGGACCCCCGCGCAACCGATCCCCTTACTGGGCTTCAACTGCCGGCGCAAGACCAGCGGGCGCAGATCAAGACTTTCAACATCGCGCCGGTGTGGACCCGTCTGATCAGCACTACGACGCTGTTCACTTTCGGCGGCTTCGTCCGTCAGGATCGCTTTAACTACTACCCAAGCGGAAACGTGTTTGCGGACGGCACGGGACTCATCCCCGGTGGTTCCTCGGCGACGCTCAATCAGCAGCGAAAACTGACCAACGCCGGACTTCGCTCGGACGTGTCCTACGTCAAGGGCAAACACAACCTCAAAGCAGGGGCTACGTTTCAACATACATTCCTGACGGAGAATTTCAACTTTGGGATTACTGATCCAGCCTTCAACGATCCGGCGAGCCCCTCCTTCAGCCCGTTGCTGGCCTGCTTCGATCTGACCCGGCCGACGCCGAATCCAGCCGACGGATGCGCCAGTCCCACGAGCACGCTGTTCCATTTTCAGGGGCATACGGACGTTAAGGAACTCGGGCTCTACCTGCAAGACACCATCACCGTGGGCAAATGGGCATTTAATCTAGGGCTACGGGGTGATTTGTATCGCGGGATCGTCCACGATTGGCAACCGCAGCCTCGAGTGGGCTTTGCCTACAACGTCAAAAAGACGAACTCCGTTCTACGCGTCTCTTATTCTCGTGTCCTAGAGACTCCGTTCAACGAAAACCTGATTTTGGCAAGTCTAGGAGCGAGTAACCCGGTCATTGTGGACGTCATCGGCGGCGCGAACTTACAAGCGCCGATTCGCTCCGGCCAACGCAACCAGTTCAACGCCGGATTTCAGCAAGCTTTTGGAAAATACGTGGTGGTGGACGCGGACTATTTGTGGAAATACACGCACAACGCATACGATTTCTCCGCGTTCGGCAACACGCCGATCTTCTTCCCCATTGCCTGGAAAAATTCGAAGATTGACGGGCCTTCCGTGCGCGTGAGCATGCCGAATTTTCACGGCTTTACCGCACTCGTGGTGCTTGCTCACGTCCGGGCGCGGTACTTCCCGCCACAAGTGGGAGGACTCGGCGCAACTGTCGGCCAAGGTGGGTCAGTCTTCCGCATCGACCACGACCAGGCCTTCAACCAGACCACCCATTTTCAGTACCAGCCATGGAAAACCCTTCCGTGGGTAGCTTTCAACTGGCGCTACGACAGCGGGCTCGTGGCCAGTAACCCGTTGGTTGCAGATTTCCAGACGCTGATCGGGGCAAACGGTGGCACTCCGCTGGACGGAGATCAGCAGGCCGCGATCGGGCTTTTTTGTGGCAACACCTTCGCCACAATCAACAACCCAATCACCAGTTGCCCTCTAACCACCCCGCAAGGCTCAACGCTGCTGAAACTTGCCGCTAATGGCACCAACAACCCCGATCACAATCCGTCGCGCGTCCAACCGCGAAACCTGTTTGACGCCAGCGTGGGCGAAGACAATCTCTTCCATGGTGACCGCTACAAGTGGAGCCTGCGGCTCACCGCCATCAACTTAACGAACAAGACTGCGCTCTACAACTTCCTTTCCACGTTCAGCGGAACGCACTTCGTCACGCCGCGAGCGTACACGGCGGAGCTGGGCTTCCACTTCTAACCAAACGGCGGAGCGCGGGCGGACCGTCTTTCACGGCCCGTCCGCGCTCATGTTCAGAAAGTTTTCTCGGCTGGAACGGATCCGCTACTTCCGGGCGAGGTAGGTTTTTGCTTCGGCGAGCTCGGGCCGATCCGCGCCTGCACCGCAGACTTCGGCTAGCTTTGCGTAAAACGATTGCGCTCCGCCTGCGTCGCCAGACGCTTGCGCGGAACGAGCGGCGCCCAAGAGACCGTCGAAGCGGTTCGGGGAATTCTTCAGGACCGTTTTGTATTCAGTGAGAGCTTCGGCGGGGCGCTTGAGTTCCAGAAGCATGTCGGCGAGCATTTCGCGGGCGGGCATGCTGATGGATTCGCCGCCCTCCTTATCCTGGCGGTCCGCGTCGGCGCGCAGCTCTTGCAGAGCATCCTCAGACTTGCCGTTGGCAAACGCCAGCCAGGCTTCGGCCTCGCCAAGGTCGGTGGCCTTTTCGCTCGGTACGCTGTAGCCTTCTTTTCGCTCGCGCTTTCGGCGCTCGGCGACCAGTTGCGTAAGCTCCTTGGCATCCGCTTCCGCGCCGGCGACATCGCCGCTGCGCGCGGCGCCAATGGCGCGCGCCCAATAGAGAGTGTCCAGCGAGTTCTTGCGGCCGGGGGGAATCGGCAAAGCAGCCGCTTCTTTCCAGCGGTGCAATTCCAGCGCGGTTCGCGCGGCGAAATAGGCCCGATGGCGAAGGTTGCTTTCCTCATCGGCCCCAACAACGTGGCCGGAATGCTCGATCACTTCGCGCGCCTTGGCCTCCTGGCCACTTTGCAGATAGGAGTAATTCAGGAAGTCCATGGCATGAGTCTGGTAATGGGACTCCGCCAGGTGGAGTTCCGCGGCACGCGCCGCGGAGGCGCTGGCAGCAAGATTCGAAGCGATGGAGTCCTGCCAGAGGCCTAGCCGCACGAAGATGTGCGACGGCATGTGCAGAGCGTGGGAGGAATCCGGCGCGATGGCCGCGTTGCGGCGGGCCGCCTCGAGGCCCTGCGCCGCGAATTCAGGCCGGTCCGTGGCGTGAATCATGTAGTGCGCGACCCCGGGATGGCCGGGGTGCTGCAGCAGCAGCGGATTGAGAATGGAAATGGCTTTCTTGAGATTTGCGGTGGCGTCGACATCTTGGTCGGCAAGCGCCACAAGCGAAAGTGCGTAGAAGGAACCGATTTCGGGGTCGCCGGGATTCCCGCTATAGAAATGCTCAAGAGCGGTGGAGTACGCCTGCGAACGTTCGGCGTGCTTCATTTTGGATTTGTTAAGAAAGAAAGCCGCGGCGGCGTTGATAAAACCCTGTTCCCGCGGCGTGGCGGGGTGAAGCTTTTGCGCTTTCTCGATGTCTTTGCGGCCTTCTTTCAACTTTTTGCCGTTCGGGAACTCCCAGAGTTGGTAATAAAGCGCCATGGCCTTGCCCCAGTGGGCGATGGCGCATTTGGGGTCGTGCGTGGACGCGTTGGTGAAGGTTTTTTCTGACTCCGTATATTGGAACGAGTGGAGGAGCGCGAGGCCTTTTTCGATGGTGGGTTGCACCTCGGCGGTGCAGCTCGTGGGGAAATTCACTTTGCCGAGTTGATCCGGGAGTGCGGCGGACAGGGTATCCGCGCGAAGCGTTGCCGGTGTAAGGGCCAGTAAAATGAAGAGCAGTTCGAAGGCTGAGACAAACCGGCGTGAATGGCGCATTCTGCTTCCCCTGGAATTCGCTAGTGATTCTACCTCTGGCGAATACATCCGTGGAGCTAAACCTTTTGGCGACGGAGCGCCGCGGCGGCGGTTGGACGCGGTTTGGCGCTGCGGCTACAATGAGGGTGGAGCGGTTCTTCGAAGCAGGTGCGGGTGCGAAAGCTGTTTGAACCAATGACGAATCTCTGAGGTGCTGCGGATAGACAGCCTGTGTGCACGGCCTGTCCCGCTGGCGGGTCGCATCGAGCGACAAGGATGACGACGCGCGAGCGGGGCAGGAAAGCCTAACGGCTGGCTCGTGGCGCCCTACTATTTCAGAGGTTCACGGCCTAGCTCTCCACGGCCCAGCGGTCCGCTCCATTTTTGTGTTTTGCTGTTCGAAAGAGGCCATGCGCGTACTTTTTGTGGGAGACATCGTCGGCTCGCCGGGACGGCAGATCGTTCGCGATCGACTGGGCGATATCGTTGCGCAGCGGCAGGTTGATCTGGTCATTGCCAACGGGGAAAACTCGGCTTCGGGATTCGGGATCACGCCGCGGCTGGCGGAAGAGCTATTGAAAATGGGAATCGACGTGCTCACCGGCGGAAATCACAGCTGGGACCGCAAGGAGATCCTGGAGTTCCTGCCGCACGAGCCGCGGCTGCTGCGCCCGGCAAATTTTCCCGAAGGCAATGCGGGCAGCGGGCTTTTTTTGGGAACGGCCAGGAATGGCGTGAAGTACGCCGTTCTGAATTTGCAGGGGCGCGTGTTCATGACCCCGATTGACGACCCTTTCCGGAAAGCCGATAGCGAGCTGGCGAAAATTCCCGCGGACGCGGCCTTCGTGTTCGTGGACATGCACGCGGAAACCACCAGCGAGAAAATCGCCCTGGGCTGGTATCTGGACGGTCGGGTCACCGCGGTCGTCGGCACGCACACGCACGTGGCTACCGCCGATGAGCGCGTCCTGCCGCAAGGAACGGCTTACATCACGGATGTGGGCATGACCGGGCCGCATGGCGGCGTGATTGGGATGGACCGCAACGGCATCATCGGAAAGTTTCTTAACGGGCTTCCAGCGCGGTTTGAGGTTGCCTCCGGCGACGTGCAGATGAATTGCGTGCTGATCGAAACCGACGACGAAGGCCGGCGCAACGCCGCCGGCCGGCTGCGCGCCCGCTCCATCGAGCGCTTGCGCTTCTGCATTGACTAATCGTTACGGCGCTCGGCTGTAACGCGGGGCAACCGTCAGGCGTCCCAAGTAATCTGAAGATAGATGCGCATGAGGGTGGCTCAATCGTGAGAGTTCTTGCGGTGATGTGTCTGCTGGCGTGCGCCGCCGGGAGTGCGGCGGCTCAGGACGAATTGGAACTTGACCTCACCGCCAGGCAGCGAATATTTCCAGGCGTGGGCCCCGGCCTGCGCGCGGTGAAGCGCGGCGCGGACGGGCGGCTGTACATTCTGGCTTCGCCGTCGCCCGGCTTGCTGGTGTTCGACGCGCAGGGCAAGCAGGTTCTGTCGATCAGGGCCGCCGTGGCTTTCACAACCACGGAGGCAAAGGCGGCGCCAACGATTGCCTTTGGGGAAGATTGCGATGTGGACGCCGCGGGACGCATTTATATCGCGGACCGCGGCGCGAATCTCATTTCGACTTTCTCGCCGGAGGGGGAACTGCTGCGGTCCATTTCCGTAAAAAATCCGATTTCTGTTGCGGCGCTGCCCGAAGGAGAGGTTGCGGTGGCGACGCTACGCGAGCCGCACCTGGTGATAGTTTTCGACAAGAACGGCAGGGACGTGCGCGAATTTGGCGATCCCGAGCCGCTCGCGGAGCGCGCGGAGCTGAACCGTTTCCTGAACAACGGGCTGCTGGCTACGGACGCTCAGGGGCATCTCTACTACGGCTTTTCGTACCTGCCGGAGCCCACGGTGCGCCAATATGACCGCCTGGGCTATGCGGGACAGGACATTCAGTACACCGCGCTGGATGCTTTTCCCGCGGCGCAGGCCGCGCGCAAGGAGATCGTGCGCCAGGAAAACAAAGGGAAGGAACCGTCGTTCAAGCGCGTGCTCACGGCGGTGGGCGTGGACCGCGGCAGCGGGGAAGTCTGGATGGCGCTGCAGAACAGGCTGCTGCATTTCGACAAAGAGGGAAACCGGCAAGCCACCTACAAGATCTACACACCGGAAGGCGCGCGGCTCGAAGCGAACACCATTCTCGTGGAGAATGACCGCTTGATCATCGGAAGCGACCCGCTGGGCATCTACGAATTCGCGCGGCCGGATAAGAAAAATCCGAAATAAGACGAGTTTTCCTCAGGCCAAGTTGCCCGAATTCGGTGCACGAATGCTGGCGCGCGTGAATAAATGTTCACAAATCCCGTAAAATCAGCAGCCCTCGGCGCAGTTGCACAAACTTAGTGCTTGTGGAAAAACTGTGCATGGTGTGTGTACAGCGATGCAGGCCTTCTCCTATTTTTCTCTTGCCCCTTACGCGGCAATCAGCGACAATCCCGCGCTGACTCATAGCGGCGGTACGTGGGCCGACAATTCCAGACGGGCCGCGCGCGGGGCGACAGGGGCAAGATAGAGCGTTCCGGCGCGGGCAAGAATCCCGAAGCCTGAAGAAAGACGCAAATGGACCTGCTTTCCACAGCTTTTGCACAACTGTGGAAATAGCATAGGGTTTTCTTTTTTTCCTCTAATGACGACTGCTACTCAACTAGGGCGCGAGCGCGAAGTGGCTAACCCGTGGGACAAATTTCTGGAGCACGTGAAGTCCCGGGTCAGCATCAACACCTTTACGACCTGGTTCCAGCCGACAAGGCTGAACCGGGCCGAGGGCGAGACCCTCTATATCCAGATCCCCAGCGCCGTCTTCCGGCAGGTGCTGACGCGCACGTACGGCGACATCGTCAAGGCCGTCTTCCATGAAATCGGCACGCCGAACATGAAGGTGCAATACGTGTGCACGGAAGAGGAGCCGGTGCCGGCCGCGCCGGTGGTTTCCGGCGTGAAGCAGGCGAAACTGGATTTTGAGAGCAGCGACCACCAGCTCAATACGCGCTATACGTTCGATTCGTTCGTGGTCGGCAAGTCCAACGAGTTTGCGCATGCCGCTTCGCGCGCGGTGGCCGAGCAGCCTTCCAAGGCCTACAACCCGCTGTTCCTTTACGGCGGCGTGGGCATGGGCAAGACGCACTTGATGCACGCCATCGGTCACACTATCAAGAAGCGCAATCCGGCGATGCGGCTGAGCTACGTCAGCGCGGAAAAATTCACCATCGAAGTGATCAATTCGCTGCGGTTCGACCGCATGATCAGTTTCCGCGACCGTTTCCATACCGTGGACGTGCTGCTGGTCGACGATATCCAGTTCATCGCCGGAAAAGAGCGCACCCAGGAAGAGTTTTTTCATACCTTCAACGCGCTCTACGAGCAGCAGAAACAGATTGTCATTTCCTCGGACTGCCTGCCAAAGGACATCAACTCCATCGAAGAGCGGCTGCGCTCGCGGTTTGAATGGGGATTGATCGCGGATATCCAGCCGCCAGACCTGGAGACCAAGATCGCCATTTTGCAGAAAAAGGCGGAGAACGACCGCTTCAGCCTGCCGGATGACGTGGCGGAATACATCGCGCGGGCCATCAAGTCCAACGTGCGCGAGTTGGAAGGCGCTTTGACGCGGCTGATGGCTTACGCTTCGCTGACGGGCGCGACGATTTCGCTGGGGACCGCGCAGCAGGTGCTTCGGAACATCATTGCTTCGCAGGAGAAGCGCGTTACCATCGACCTGATCCAGAAGCGCGTGAGCGAACATTTTAATTTACGGGAACAGGACTTGAAGGTGCGCAGCAACACGCGGGCGATTGCATTTCCGCGCCAGGTGGCGATGTACATCGTCAAGCAGCTCACGACCGCTTCGCTTCCGGAAATCGGCCGCCAGTTCGGGGGCAAGCACCACACCACTGTGCTGCATTCCATCAATAAAATCGAAGAGTTGCGGCGGTCCGACAAGGACCTGAACCGCACCATCACTCGTCTGATGGACGCTTTGCAGTAGCTCGCCAGATTTTTAAAATAGAAAGACCGCTGCTCGCTGGCACGGGCCCTCGGTATCTGGGAAACTCCCAAATCTGGCTACCACGGCCACTTGCTGCCGTCATAGCTTAGGAATTTCCCCGTCAATTCCATCGGATGGCCCGCAAGGACTTTCCGCATGCCTGAGATACTCTGCTTGGGCGTCAACGCAGCGTTCGCGCCTCCCATATCTGTCTTCACCCACCCTGGGCTGAATATCACCACGCTGATTCCACGAGGCTCCACTTCCTTCGCTAAAATGGACATCGCCATGTTCAACGCCGCCTTGCTTGTCCTGTATTGATAAGCTGGTCCAAACTCAAACGTCGCTCCCAACGTCTGTAGCGAACCCATTCCCGTACTGATTGCCGCGATCTGCTTTCGCTCGCTCGCCGCTATGTTTTCGATCAGCGCCTCCGCCACTCGGATCGCTCCCAACACGTTTGTTTCAAACGATTCGCGCCAATCGGCGAAATTCAACTCGCCGAGCTTGTTTCCGTCACGTGGGTAGATGGCCGAATTTAGAATGAGCAAATCCACGGGCTTGCCGCTCAGGGCTTTCACCAATCGTCTGGTTGACTCGTCGCTGGTTACATCCAGCGATAGAACGGAGACGGTCTTGTTCTTTGCCAACTCCTCTAATGTTTCGCTGTGCTTTGGATTGCGCGCTGTCGCGACAACGTCCCAACCATCCATGGCATATTGTCGGGCAAATTCCAATCCTAGTCCGCGATTTGCGCCGGTAATCAAAACTCTCGACATGCCTTGCTTTTCCTCCGAGTGCACGAAATATCTCAGCGCAACCGAGTTGGTGCTTTCCTAACGATATCTCTTTGAACGCATGCTTCCTTTGATGCTTTCGGTGCTTTTTTGTCACCAACAGACGCTGTGAGGAACGTGTTGAGATCGCGAGGGAAATCTGAGGTTCCTTTGTGGATATATCCCTCTTCGCCACTCGTGACCATGCACTCCGTCAGTTTTTTCCACCCCTTTCCAAGCAAATCCACGGAACTCCTACGCTCAGATATGCAACCAGCGATGAGTGTTGATGAGTTTTCCACTAATCCACAGCGCTCATCACAACAACAAGCTTTATACTTTTCCCAAATTTGAGCAAGGCCTTGCTGTACTGATAGTGGTTGTGGATCATTCCGTCTAAATCTTTGTTTCGGAAGCAGCAAGGAGCACCATTGTTTCCCACTCATTTCCACAGTGCTGAGGCACAAAGCGGGCTTTATTAGTGGCTGAAAAGCGAGTAAAGTACGGCAGCAGAGGAATTGAGCGACGAAAGGCCTCGTCCTGGGCCTGATCGAGGGTACACTTCAAAATGACCGCACCTGGAACGGCACGTGAGGAACATCAAGCGATGGAATTCAGCGTCACAAAGTCCGCGCTGTTGAACGAACTCTCGACCACGCAAGGTGTTGTCGAGCGCAAGACCACCATTCCCATTCTTTCGAATCTGCTGGTCGAGGCCAAGGGCAGCCAGTTGACGATTACGGCCACCGACCTTGAGTTGAGCATTCGCACCTCGTGCGAAGCCAAGATCAAGAAAGAGGGCGCCGGGACCATCCCCGCCAAAAAACTACTGGAACTCGTTCGTCTGCTTCCCGAAGGCGAGATCAAGGTGAAGTTGCTCGAGAATCATTGGGTCGAGATCGTCAGCGACAAAAAGAAATACAAACTGGTAGGCATGGCGAAGGAAAATTTCCCCGCGCTGCCGGTGATGCCCCACGCGCTGGTGAAAATTCCCGCGCCGATCATTGAAAACCTCATTAAGAAAACGAAATTCGCGATCTCTATGGAAGAGTCGCGATACACGTTGAATGGTGGCCTGTTGATCCTGAAGCCGGACACACTGGCGATGGTAGCTACGGACGGCCACCGCCTGGCCCTCGCGGAAACCGATCACAAACTTTCGGGATTGAACGGCGAAGTGAAAGTGCTGGTCCCCAAAAAGGCCATGGACGAAGTCGAAAAGCTTTCCAGCACTGCCGGTGAGGAGGCGCAGATCGAATTTGCAAAAGACGAGAGCCATCTCTTTTTCCAGGTCGGCCATCGCCTGCTGATTTCGCGCATTCTCACCGGCCAATTCCCGAACTACGAAGCAGTGCTGCCGCGGGACAACAACAAAACAGTGGTCATCGAGCGGGCGGAATTGGGCGATGCGGTGCGCCGCGTTTCGCAACTTGCCGACCAGCGCTCGCACGCCGTGAAGCTTGCAGTATCGAGTGAAGGCATTGAGATCTCCGCTTCCAGCCCGGAGTACGGCGAGGCCAAAGAGACCATCGAGAAGGAATTCAAAGGCGAGCCCATCGCCATCGGGTTCAATTCCACCTACATGCTGGATTTTCTCAGCGCCGCGGCCGATGGCCCCATCAGCATCGAACTGAAGGACGAACAATCCGCCGGCCAGATGCGCCCGCTAGCCGACGAGTCCTACCGCTACCGCTATATCATCATGCCCATGCGCATCTGAAGCGAGAAAAAATTGAAAAACTCGGCCAAGAAGGCGCTTTTCGGAGCGCCTTTTTTTATTTCCACTGCGCAATCCTAAATCCCACATAAGTTAAAGTAAATACGCTACTTATTAGAGTGCACGGATTACTCTTGCGCTTGAGAAAACAGACCGGATCGAGTATAATTTTTGCGTTGTCGATTCGTTCCAGATTCCTCCAAATCGACACGTCCGCCAGGTACAAGTGACCCAGAAATTGGGCTTCGCGCCAGGAGCCTTGGGACACGGACCTGGAGAAACATGAGTCTTCGCCACGTCTCGCTGCGCGAGATGGGATGGAGCAGGAACCCTACGAGTTCTGGATTCGCCCGGCGAAACCGGAATCACAGGGTGAGGCGACGTACGGATCACTCCGCAAGCACGCCTTCCTTGCTTCACAGAAAATGAGTTTTTGAACGCGGACCCGCACTCCGAATTGTCCGGAGTCTGTCCGAGGCTGCGGACACACGCGAGAAGTTGCTGGGCCAGGAGAAAACATGGGCGACAAAGAAAACGCGGGCGTCACACCGCAAGGCGGCCACAAGTACGACGCGAAATCGATCAAGGTTCTTGGCGGCCTGGAGGCCGTGCGCCTGCGCCCCGCGATGTACATTGGGTCGACCGGCGAGATGGGCTTGCACCATCTCGTTTGGGAAGTGGTGGACAATTCCGTGGACGAAGCGATGGCCGGCTTCGCCGATGAAATCAACGTCACTGTACATGCCGACGAGTCCGTTACCGTGGTGGACAACGGCCGCGGCATTCCCGTGGACATGCATGCCACGGAAAAACGTCCCGCGGCGGAAGTGGTCCTGACCGTATTGCACGCGGGGGGAAAATTCGATAGCGACACCTACAAAGTTTCCGGCGGTCTCCACGGCGTGGGCGTTTCGGTCGTCAACGCGCTTTCCGATTGGTTGGAACTGGAAATTTCGCGCGATGGCGAGGTGTGGGAACAGGCTTATGAAAAAGGCAAGCCCACCAACAAGCTGAAGCAGACCGGTAAGACGCGCAAGACCGGGACGAAAGTTACGTTCCATCCGGACCCGGCGATTTTCGAGAAGACCGTCTACAGTTTTGACACGCTGGCGCAGCGCTTGCGCGAGCTGGCCTTTCTGAACAAGGGCTTGAAGATTACCCTCGCCGACGAACGCACGGAAAAGAATGCGGAATTCAAATTTACCGGCGGCATCACCGAGTTCGTCAAGCATCTGAATCGCGGAAAAGAAACACTGCATGACGCGCCGGTTTACATCGAGGGCAAGCGCGGCACGGTGGAGATCGAAATCGCGCTGCAGTACAACGATACCTACGGCGAAAACGTTTTTGCTTTTGCGAACACCATCAACACCGTCGATGGCGGCACGCATCTTTCCGGTTTTCGGTCCGCGCTGACGCGCTCGATCAACAACTTCGCCACGTCGGCAGGCATGCTGAAGGAACAAAAAGATGAAGTCACCATCACGGGCGACGACGTTCGCGAGGGGCTGGTTGCCGTAGTCAGCGTGCGGCTGCCGCAGCCGCAGTTCGAAGGGCAGACCAAGGGCAAGCTCAACAGCGACATCAAGGGCGACGTCGAGCAACTCGTCAACGAGAAGCTCGGCGAATGGTTCGACAAGCACTCGACCGTGGCGCGGCGCATTATTTCCAAGTGCATCGACGCGGCGCGCGCCCGCGAAGCCGCCCGCAAAGCGCGCGAACTAACGCGACGCAAGTCCGCCATGGATTCGAGCGGCTTGCCGGGAAAACTGGCCGATTGCCAGGAGCGCGATCCCGCGCGGTGCGAGCTGTTCGTCGTCGAGGGCGAATCGGCCGGCGGCTCGGCGAAGATGGGCCGCGACCGGAAATATCAGGCCATCCTGCCGCTCAAGGGCAAAATCCTGAACGTCGAGAAGGCGCGTTACGACAAGATGCTCGGCCACGAAGAAATTCGCGCCATCATCACCGCGCTGGGCACTGGCATTGGCAAGGACGATTTCGACGCCGGAAAACTGCGCTACCACAAAATCATTCTGATGACCGACGCGGACGTGGACGGCAGCCACATCCGCACGCTGCTGCTGACTTTCTTTTTCCGGCACATGAAGGAATTGATCGAGCGCGGGCATATCTACATCGCGCAGCCGCCGCTCTACCGCGTGAAGCGCGGCAAGACGGAAAAATATATTCGCGACGAGCGCGATTTCGCGCGCGAGTTGATGAAGCGCGCCACCGAAGACCACGTCGTGAAAGCCAAAGAAGGCGTGAACCTAGAAGGCGCGCGGCTGACTTCCTTCTTGTTGAACGTGCAGGAGTACGAGGCGGCGGCGGCAAAGCTCGGCCGCAGGCTGCGCGAACACGGCCTCGTCGAGCTGCTCGCCGAAAGCGGCCTGGAAAAGAAGACGGACTTCGAGGACAAGAAGGCGCTGGAAAAACTCTTGAAGCAACTAGAAAAGACCAAGCTGAAGCTCGAAGGGAAAATCGTCTTCGACGAGGAACACAGCTTGTACGAAATCCAGTTTGGCCCTCCGCATAGCCAGAAAATCAATTGGGCGGTGGCGTCGACGGCGGAATACAAGCGCTTGCGCGGGCTGGCGAAGCAAATCGAAGAGTTCAACCATCCGCCGTTCATCGTGGCGCGCAATGGCGACAAGGTGACGAAGGAAAAAGTGACCGACGTGCTCAACTACGTGGTCGAAGACGCCAAGAAAGATTTCACCATTACGCGATTCAAGGGCCTGGGCGAAATGAACGCCGAGCAGTTGTGGGACACGACGATGAACGCCGACACGCGGACGCTACTCCAGGTGAAGCTCGAGGACGCGGTCGCGGCCGAGGATATTTTCACCACGCTCATGGGTGAAAACGTGGAAGCGCGCCGCAAGTTCATCGAAGACAACGCGCTGGAAGTCGTGAATCTGGATATTTAGCGGATGTCGGCCGATTCCAAAGCCAACGCCGGCTCCATTCGCAGCGCTATACGCTGGGGCCTAGTTTTGGCGGCGGTTGCCACCTTTGGATTCCGGTTGCCGCGGGTGGCGCATGAATTTCAAGCGTGGCGCGGAGCTGTGCGGCTCGGCGACGGATCGGGAGCGGAAAGTTGGCGAACTTTCCTGGTCGCCGATTCGATCGGGCTCTTGATTGTTCTGGCCTTTGGTCTGGTGATCTTTTTCGTTTTGCGGCCGCGCGGCCAGAGCCAGCCATGATTTATCAACTGGGATGGGCGACACTGCCCGGGCTGCGGGGATTGAGCGTGAGTGAATTTCGCGCGACGCCGACGACTGCGCCGGACAATGAGCGCGGCGTGGCAATTGAATTTAGTGGTGATGACGAGCGCGACGCATTTTTGCGGCAACTCGAAGAATATTTTGCGGCGCGGCGGTTTACGAATTCGGCGGACGCCTTTGACACGGTAAAAGCGTACGCCTTGGAACACGCGGCAAGGCCGTAAAGCATCTCAGCAACAGCGAGGGGAAATGGCGGACGAGACAAATACATCGGTACTGCTTCCGATCGATATCGAAGCAGAAATGAGGAAGTCGTATCTCGACTACGCGATGAGCGTGATCATCGCGCGCGCGCTGCCTGACGTGCGCGACGGGTTGAAGCCGGTGCAGCGGCGCATCCTGGTGGCCATGAACGACCTCGGCCTGGCCTCGAACCGCGGCTACCGCAAATGCGCCAAGATTTGCGGCGACACCTCCGGCAATTATCATCCGCACGGCGAAGCAGTAATTTATCCCGCGATGGTGCGGCTGGCGCAGGATTTCAACATGCGCTATCCGCTTGTCGACGGGCAGGGAAACTTCGGCTCGGTTGACGGCGATCCGCCGGCGGCCATGCGGTATACCGAAGCGCGGCTAGCGAAGATTTCGGAAGACATCCTCGCCGACCTGGAAAAAGAAACCGTCGATTTCATTCCGAACTTCGATCAAACGCGCGAAGAACCGGTGGTGCTGCCGTCGCGCATCCCGAATCTGCTCGTCAATGGCGCGAGCGGCATCGCCGTGGGCATGGCCACGAACATCCCGCCGCACAATTTGCGCGAGATCGTGGACGCCGCCATTCTGCTGATCGAAAAGCCCGACACAACGCTGAAAGAAATAATGAAGATTGTGCCTGGCCCGGATTTTCCAACCGGGGCGTATATCGCAGGCCGCGAAGGCATCGAAGCCGCTTACAAAACGGGCCGCGGCAGCTTTACCATGCGCGCCAAGGCCGCCATCGAAGAAACCACCAAAGACCGCGAAAGCATTATCATCACGGAAATTCCGTATCAGGTGAACAAGGCGCGGCTGATCGAGCGCATCGCCGAACTGGTGCAAACCAAAAAGCTTGAAGGCATTTCCGATGTGCGCGATGAATCCTCGCGCGAAGGCATGCGCATCGTCATCGAGCTGAAGCGCGGCGAAGAATCGCAGCTCATCCTGAACAATCTTTTCAAGTTCACGCAGATGCAGGAATCGTTCGGCATGATCCTGCTCTCCATCGTTGGCGGGCAGCCGCGCGAGCTGGGCTTGATCGCCATGATCAAGCTGTTCATCGAACACCGCATCGATGTGATCCGGCGCCGCACGATTTTCGAGCTGAAGAAAGCGGAACAGCGCGAGCACATTTTGCTCGGCTATCAGATCGCGCTGGACCACCTCGACAACGTGATCCGCATCATCCGTGGTTCCTCGAGCCGCGTGGACGCCAAGGAAAACCTGTTCAAGTACTTCAGCGAACAGGACGTCACCATCACGGAAAACGGGAAGTCCCGGAAAATCGAGGGCGTGAAACTGGACGGCCGGAAGTACCGCGCGCAGGGAGCGCCGGAAATCGAAGCCGCTGGCCGTGGCGACGGACTTGGCCTCAGTTACGCACAGATCGACGCCATCCTCGAATTACAACTGCACCGGCTGACTCAGCTCTCCATCGACGAAATTCTGAAGGAATTGAAGTCCATTCGAGAATTGATCGAGGAGTTGCGCGAGATTCTGGCGAGCGACAAGAAACTCAGACAAGTGATCATCGGCGAGCTGCGCGAAGTGCACAAAGCGTATGGCGATGACCGGCGCACGCAAATCGTGGACAAAGTCGACGAAATCAAGCTGGAAGACTTGATTGCCGACACAGAGATGTTGATTACCGTTAGTCATGCGGGGTACATCAAGCGCACGGCGGCGGATACCTACCGGCATCAGTCGCGCGGCGGCAAGGGGAGAATCGGCGCGAGGACGAAGGAAGAAGATTTCGTCGAGTATCTCTTTATCGCGTCGGCTCACAGCTATATTTTGCTGTTTACGTCGAAGGGCCGTGTCTACTGGCTGAAAGTGTACGAGTTGCCGGAAGCCGCGGCGGCTACACGCGGGAAGGCCATTTCCAGCCTGGTGAAATTCCAGGAAGACGAAAAGCTGACCGCGCTGGTCGCGGCGCGTAATTTGGAAGAGGCGGGCCAGTTCGTCTTCATGGCCACGAAGAGCGGCACGGTGAAAAAGTCGGCGCTTACGGAATTCTCGAATCCGCGTTCGACGGGCATTATCGCGCTCACCCTGGACGGCAAGGACGAACTCATCGGCGCGAAACTCACCGACGGAAAGAAAATGATTTTCCTGGCCAGCCATGAAGGCCAGGCGATCCTCTTCCGCGAGACGGAAGTGCGGCCGATGGGGCGCAACGCCGGCGGCGTGAACGGCATGGATCTCGACAAGGACGACTACGTCGTGAGCATGGACGCGGTGCAGCCGGACTTTGAGATCATCGCCAAGGAACACAACGTCACCACGCAGAACCTCGAGGAGCTGGAGAACGAGCAGATCAAGGAGTCGTTGACGACGCTGATGCTAACCGTCGCGGAGAAGGGCTTTGGCAAGCGCACGCCGCTGGCGGAATACCGCATCACCTCGCGCGGCGGCAAGGGCGTGGTAAACATGAAGACCACGGACCGCAACGGATACGTCGTGGCCACGCTGCAGGTGACCGAAGAGTCTGACGTCATGATCATCACTCACAACGGCAAAGTGATCCGCGTTCACGCGAACGAAATCCGCGAAGCGGGCCGCTCGACGCAGGGCGTGCGCTTGCTGCGGCTCGATGACGACGATTCCGTCGCCGCCGCCGCCGTCTTGCAGGAAGAAAACGAAGAAGAAAAGAAATAAGTCCTCGACCAGGGAAATAGCCTCGGGACACGATGATTCGTACCCCTTTTCTATTTCGGCCTGCGTTACACTACTTTCCCATGAAAATTACACGCCGAGTCCTTGCTTTTTCACTTCTCTCTGCGCTGCTCATTTTTTCGGTTGTTGGCGGATCAGCGGATAGGCCCGCTGCGAAAAGCAAGTATCGCGTCTTTGTTGGGACGTACACGGCGAAGACGAATAGCAGGGGCATCTACAGCCTTCAGTTCGACACGGCGACCGGAAAGCTAAGCGAGCTTGGCGTTGCGGTGAAGACGCCGGACCCGTCTTGGGTGGCGGTGCACCCGAGCGGAAAATATTTGTATGCCGCGAATGAAGCGGGCAAGGCTAGCAGCGTGAGCGCTTTTGCGGTGGATGCGAAGAGCGGGAAACTTACGCTGCTGAATCAGATGCCCGCGCTTGGCGAGGATCCCTGCTTTCTGTCGTTCGATAAGACTGGGAAGTATGTGTTCATCGCTAACTACACCTCCGGCAATGTCGTCGTGTTCCCGATAGGTGCCGACGGTAAGCTCAGCGCCGCCACCGCGAATGTCCGCGACGAGGGTAAGCTCGGCTCCAACAAGGAGCGGCAGGACGGGCCGCATGCCCATTGGATCGCGGAGTCCGTACACAACATCGTGTATGTTGCTGATCTCGGTCTTGACCGTGTCATTTTCTACGATTTTGATCCTGCCAAGGGCACTCTCGCCTTACACAAACCGGTGGTAAATCTGGAATATGCATTTCCCGAAAGCAGCGTAGTGCTCGCGGCTGGAACTGGACCACGCCATATTGCGATTGCAAAAAATGGCGATCACCACCAGTTCCTTTATGTTCTGGGTGAATTGGATTCGACAGTAACCGTCTTGGGCGACTGGAAAGACGGCATCTTCAGCTCTTTGCAAAAAGTTTCCATGCTGCCCGCCGGATTTTCCGACCGCAATGACGCGGCAGAAATCGCTCTGCATCCGAGTGGCAAGTTCCTCTACGCCTCGAACCGTGGGCACGATAGTATCGCGATTCTTGCGATTGACTCAGCCGTCGGCAAACTTACGAGCAAAGGGTATGTCCCGACCGGCGGAAAAGAGCCGCGGCATTTTGCAATCGACCCAAGCGGCAAGTACCTGCTGGCGGAGAACCAGTTCTCGAACAACATTGTTGTTTTCAAGATAGATGCGGCGACGGGCGGCCTGACGCCTACCGGGCAAGTTGTAGAAGTTCCGTCGCCGGTTGACATCGCCTTTTTGCCGCAGGATTGAGCCTTGACTCTCAGCCCGGCTGGATGTGCTTGCACGGTGAGCAGTTTAGGTTACAATCCCCGCCAACATGGCGAAGCGTAAGGCCAGAAAAGCGGCGACGAAAAAGCCCAGGCACAAGACACGAAAGGCGCTTGGTGTGGCTGGCGCGAAGCTACCGAAAGACGCCGTCACGCTGATCGTGATTCTGCGGGCGCGCGAGGGGCAGGAAACGTTGCTGGAGGCGGAACTGCGCGCCCTGGTTGGCCCGTCACGCAGGGAAGAGGGCTGCATCGCCTACAATCTTCATCGGTCCACCGATACGCCCGGGGCGCTGCTGCTGCACGAGGTGTGGGCGAGCCGCGAGGCACACACTGAGCATACTTATACGCCGCATTTTCTGCGTTGGAACGCGCGCAAGGACGCGCTACTCGCTTCCCGCGACGCCACGTTTTGGAGGCAGATTGTTTGAACGAGCAATGTCTTCTGCTGCGTCCGATATGCTATTGTGTTCGTCAAATTATGACCGGATTGAATTGCCATGCAAAATTTCTTTTATGAGCTTTCTTCCAACTCTTTCTTGCTCATATTGGTTCTGATATGGGTAGTGCCTCTAGTGATCGCCGGATTTATCGGAATTACCCGGCTCCGACGCGTCTACAAAGGACTACAAATGCGTGTTTACCCTGGAACGCGGAGGGGGGAACTCTTTGACTGGACCCATGGTCCCAAGACACCCCGATCCGAGCTGCGCTGCTCGCGGTTGGAGGAAACCTCTGCCTTGCCGGGCTGTACTCGTTGTTACTAACGAACCCAGCTGATCGGAACTCACCCGCCAGAATGCTTATCCTAGCTTGTGGTATCGCAGTGTTCTTAGTTTATGCAGCTCTCAATTACCGACGATTCCGCCAGTTGAAGCGGCAGACAGTGGCTACGGTGGATCTTCCTCAACCCTCAGGCGGGGCGAGGAAGTAGCCGGGGCGGGCGCGGACTTTCAGGTTTTTGGCGTCGCGGCGGAGGACATTCACTTTAATTTCGTGGTAGCCGAGGGCATCGGAGCCGGTCGGGGTGTAGCTGATGGTGTATTGGGAGTGCAACTCGCCGCCGATTTCGTCGATGGCGCGTTCGATGGAGCGGTCCTTGAAGGTGGAGAGGTGGGCGCCTCCGGTGGCGGCGGCAGCGACTTCGAGCGCGTGGCCTTTCACCTGGTCGTGAATGTGCTGGACGGCCCAGACCGCGGCGGCCATCAGGTCGATGTTGCCGTAGCGATTCTCTTCGCTGGTGGGGGTTTGCGGGACGCCGGGCTGCGGCGGAAGTGGAAACGTGCCGGGCGGGCCGCTTTTCAGGCGCGTATCTTTGGGCGGGGCTTGCAACTCGGCGCGAGTAGTGGAAAGCCCGACGCTGTAAATGGTCACGCTGGCGAGCTGCGCCTGGCGCAGGGCTTCGCCCAGTTTTGCTTGGCTACCGACATCGGTGGCTTCGGAGAGAATCATGAGGACACGGCGGTGGCCGGGTTTTTCAGGTGTGGGCAGCGGCCGCTCGGAAAGCATTTCCACACCGACGGCCATGGCGTCGTAGAGTTTTGAGCCCGATGTGCCTGCTCCCAGATGGGCGATGGTGCTCTCGATCAGGTCACCGTTGGCGGTGAAATCCTGCAGCTTGTCAACGGAGTCGTTGAAGCTCACCACGGCGGCTTCGCCGGTCGGCCCCATTACGGTTTGGGTGAAGAGAATGCCGGTTTTGCGCACCTGGGGCAGGAGAGGCTCGATGCCGGAACTGGTCTGGAGCAGGATGACCATGGAGACCGGGTCGCCGCCGAGGTCGAAATGCGCAATCTTCTGGCCTACGCCGTTATCGGTGATCTGGAAATCGCGAGCTTCGAGATCGTGAACCATGTCGCCGCGGCCATCGCGCACGGTCACGGGCATATTTACCAGCGCGACGCGCACTTTGACCGTGGCTTGGCTGACCGAGGGCGGCTGCTGGACTTCGACGCCGGGTTTCGGAGGGATGGGACCCGAGGGGGCTTGTGCGCGGGCGGGAGCATCAGCCAGAGCTAGAAGAAGCGTCAGAGCTAGGGATGCGCCGGCGATTCGGATCATTCGCAGCACCTCGTAGCAGAAGACTTGGCCTGGCACGACGCAGTGCAACACCTGCAAGGGCTAAAGCCCTTACACTACACTGTACTTGATTCGACGCAGGTGCGGCGGAAGACGTTGCCGCGAGCGGCGGCGATTCCTACAATCAAGGTTCGTCTCAACGGGAGAACAGACCCATGTCCGATGGCAAGAAGCTCAAGCCCCAGCACGCGCCCAAAGCGCCGCATGAAGATCCCGAATTTCTGGAGAGCACGCCGGCGCGGCCGATCCGCATCCTGGGTGAATACATCCACCCGCTGGTGCAACTGAAGAGAGAGGGGATCGGAGACACCATCGTGATGTTCGGATCGGCGCGCATCGAATCGCACGAAACGGCGCAAGCGCGATGCACGCGGCTGAAAAACGAGAAGACCTCGAAGATGTCCGCGTCAAAACTGGCCAAGCACCGCGCAGCCGTGCGCCATGCCAAGAGCCTGCTGGAAATGTCGCGCTACTACGAAGAAGCGCGGCAGCTTTCGCACAAGCTGACTACCTGGTCGCTGACTCTGGGGCCGAGGCCGCGGCGGTTCGTGGTTTGTTCCGGCGGCGGGCCGGGAATCATGGAAGCGGCGAACCGCGGCGCTTATGAAGCGGGCGGAAAGTCCGTGGGGCTCTCGATCGAGCTGCCGCACGAGCAATTCGCGAATCCGTACATCAGCCCGGAGCTGAGTTTTAATTTCAAATACTTTTTCATGCGCAAATTGTGGTTCGCGCAGATCGCCAAAGCGCTGATTGTTTTTCCCGGCGGCTTCGGGACGATGGACGAACTCTGGGAAATGCTGACGCTGCTGCAAACGGGGAAACTGGCGAAGCAAAATATCATCCTCATCTACGGGCGGAAATATTGGGATGAAGTGCTGAACTGGAAGGCCATGGTGCGCTGGGGCACGATCGACGAAAACGAGTATAAGATGCTGCAATTCGCCGATACCGTGGACGAGGCCTTTGACCACATCCGCGCGGGGCTGGAGAAATACCACATGGATGCTGACCCGTTTTTACAGGCTTACTGAGCACTTACCACTATTAAGCTATTTATTTACATGAGCTTATGGTGTGGACCGCGTCTTGCTACATTCTCTGCGTTACGGTGTTTTATACCTTGGGACCTCACCCCATCCCAGACGGGGAATACGGAAGGATGGAGAGAACATGAAACTGCAAACGGGAGGGAAGAAGTTTTTCGGGAAGGCCATGCTCGCCGCGGCGGCGATTGCTGGCTTGGTGGTTTTTGCCGGAGCGCCGAGTGTGCGGGCGGATGACGACCGCAATTGTCAGCGGCGCATCGCCAAGGCGGACCACAAACTGCATGAAGCCGTGGAGCACCACGGCTGGGACAGCCGGCAGGCGGATCACGCGCGCCACGAATTGCACGAAGCGCGGGAACGCTGCTGGAATGAGCGCCATCGCTGGTGGGACGAAGACGGCCACCGCTGGCACAGCGATCGCGATTGGGATGACCACGATCACGATCGCCACTAATTCATGAAAGTGTTTTGCCGGGCGCCGCGAAATTCTCGGGGCGCCCTTTTTCTTTTTGGTGTCTTATTGGGCAGAATTATCGAGGAGCAAAAGGAAGCGGGGCGCAAACGAATGCGCCCCGCTTTCATTTTTGCAAGATGGGAAAGAATTAGTGCGAAGTCACCAGCTCCTCATCGGAAAAAACAGCTTCGAAGCGGCGAGTCTCATCCTGATCGTGCAACATCACGATGGGAACAACGCGCAAATACTGTTTGCAGGCATGGCACTGCGTGACTTCACCCTGCAAATCCTGCAAAAAACCATCCGTGAAATGATACAGCGCACGCTCGCGCCGGGCGTTCTTTTTGTCCCGCGCGCCGCAGTGGGGACAGATGAATTCAACCGTGTCCTGCTGCGGATCGCGGTCCAGAGCGGCCCAGCCCGTGCGGCGCACACCTACTGTTTCCAGATTACGCCGGTCCATGGGGGCAATCCTCCTGAGATCCACGTCCACAAAACATAAGATGCAGGAGAATGGCGCCAGGATACGGTAAATTGTAAGTTATTCAATATAAATAGGTTGTTATCGAATTTAGGGCTTAGGGCGCTTTTGCCCGCTTGCCGGGCTGGTGTCTTCCGCGAGGCCCCGGGAACTTGTCCTGAGGCTCGGTGTCCAAAGCAGTGAGGACGCGCGCAACCTCACATCCCTGCGAGCGCGGCGCCGGTCTCCTGGAGATCTAGAGCAACCCCCAGGAAATCGGCGCCGCAAAATTTTCTGCAGCTCCGTTCTGCAAGACCGCTGAGCGGTAGACGCTCGCAGCAAAAAATGTGGAGGTGTGTGATGTCGCCCGAGCCGCAAAATGTTTCTGCTGAACTTCCCAAAGAGAGCCTTGGATCACTAAGCGCCTGCCTTGTAGACGGAAATGCGGAGCAGAGGCGACGAGAAGGCCGCGTACGACGCCGGGCCCTGGCCATTTCGATTCTTGTGCAGAGCGTGGTTCTTGCTGCGCTCATTTTTGTGCCTCTGTTTAGCAAAGCGGAGCGAATAAGCCTCACCATTACCACTCCGCTGGTGCCATACGGGCATCCAGGCCATCATCCGCGAGGCAACGCAACGACTTCAACTCGCCGTCGCCCCATTCCGGATTCGCGTTTCACCTTTGAACCCCCATCAAACACCGTGAATCACCAGAGGGTGGAAGAGCCGGACCCTGGGGACCCGCTTGTGGGCGACAGCTCAAACGGAGCTCAAACGAATGCTGGCCCAAATTGTTCGTGGTGCGTGGACATAGGCGGGAGGGAAACCGGGCCGCGTCCGCCGCAACCACCAGTTGAAACTCCCGTTCGACCGCCAATCCTGCACGTCACCACGATCGACCCTGCAATGTTGATACGCCGCGTCGAGCCAAAATATCCCGCGCTGGCAATACAAACGCACCGTGAGGGCCGCGTCGAATTGCGTGCCGTCATTGGAACGGACGGCAGAATCGAGTCTCTACAGGTTGTTTCGGGAGATCCGCTTTTCCTCATGTCGGCGAGAGAAGCCGTCGAGCAATGGAGATACAAGCCGACTTATCTGAATGGCCAAGCAGTCCAGATCGATACGTTCATCACCGTTGTCTACACCATGCAGCACTGAAGTCCCCTTCAAACGGTGCAAGGGCCGCGTCTGCCTTGAACGCGGCCCCTCTGCCTGCACCGGGCAACCGATGCATGTGTGTTCCGCCGGAAAATTTATTTGAAGTGGAAAACGATTCCAGTGGAAACGCGCAGATTGTTTTGGGTCAGGTTGTTACCGCCGGTCCCTTCCGGGAAATGCGTCAACAGGTAGTCGAATTGCAACGGACGGATCGAGAAGCGATCCCGCACGTTCCAGTCGACGCCTGCGCCGAAGGCCGAAGCGAATGAGGTGCGGGAATTCGTCGTAGCGAACACTCCCGAGCCGGTTCGCGCCGCGCCGAACAGCACCTGGCCAAATGGCGTGATCCGCCGTGACCTGCGGTACGTGAAGCGCGGACCAAACATATAGGTAAGAACATGGTTGTCCACGTTCACGTTATTGATTTTTCCGACTTGATAGCCGCCGAAATCGGCTACACCGCTGAACCAATCCCGGAAATTATAGGCCGCCGAGGCGCTGCCTCCGTTGAGATTGAATCCCCCAACCCCGGAAGTGGCAGGATTGGCGCGCAGATAGGAATAGCCTACGAACGCATCGATCTTCGGCACCTCTTGCGCGCTGGTCGATAGTCCAAAGACGGTCACAAGAGCAAGCAAAGACACAACAACTCTGAGCTTCATGAAGCCTCCACAAATATTAGATTTTGCTCGCGGGCCAGGGAACGGCTTATACAACCCCCGAGTTTGCGGCGCGCCCAAGGCAGGTAGGCACTACTCCGCACTTTTTTCTCGTTTGGAACTCAGATGCGGCGAAAGCGGACGGGGTTGCAATCCAGCGAAATATTTTAGCGGGTAGTTTTGTAACCTAAGACCCCATCAAAGTTCGCTTCTCCTATGATGGTGGTTCCCCATAAGTCGCGAACGTACTTCTTCGTTTGAGGTTCGCGCGGTTGCCGAGAGAACTGTTTCTTGCCACAATCGCACGATATGTGAAGTCGCACACAGGAAGGCTTCCCTGGCCGGCCAGTTCGGCGGACTGTTGACAAATAGGAGTATCGACGTGTCGATTCCCACGTTGCGAGATGTGCTTCGAAATGCTGACCGCGAACATACCGCTCTCGGGCATTTCAATT
>Ga0210405_10001457_pt1 | contig 26907 bp, 19 predicted proteins | sample IncBWH11MmetaG_FD_155492 | JGI IMG/M metagenome (GOLD analysis project Ga0210405, IMG submission 155492) | Forest soil microbial communities from Barre Woods Harvard Forest LTER site, Petersham, Massachusetts, United States - Inc-BW-H-11-M | ecosystem: Environmental > Terrestrial > Soil >...
GATTTGAGAGAGCTCTCGGCGGGGTCGAGCGCGGAGAAAACGGGCAGGCCGCCGAGAGCGAGATTGACTTTGACTACAGTGCCGTTCGCGCGGAAGTTTTTGATGCGATTGGCGAAGGTGGGGTCGAGCTGCGAAGGATCGAGGAGATGGAAGAAGGTGCGCTTTGGATCGACTCCAGAGGCGATGGCTTCGACGGTGATTTCCTCGCCGCTAGCAAGAACAATGCCGGTGACGGCGCCGTCCTTGACGAGGATGTGGCGGACTTCGGCGTCGGTGCGGATTTCGGCGCCGGCCTGTTTGGCGGATTCGGCGAGGGCGCGCGTGAAGGAGCCGAGTCCGCCACGCGGAAACGCGGCGGGGCCAACAGGATGCGCATCGGCGGCGGCGCGGAGAAGAAGGACAGCGGTTGAGCCCGCGGACCAGGGACCGAGCGCCGTGCCAAAAATGCCGCGAGCGGCGATGACGGCGCGAAGAAGTTCCGTTTCGAAGAATTCAGCGACGAAGTCTGCTACGGCCATGGGACCCCAGCGGAGAAGATCGAAGATGCCGGTTTTTCCGAGGCTGCGGACGCCGCGGCCAGTCTTTAGGAGATTCCAGAGATCTTCTGGAGTGGGCTTGTCGATGGCGGGAGGCGTGATGGAAGAAAGTTGCGTGAAGAATCCGGCTGTGGCTTCGAGCGAAGCAGCGAATGGCGTATATTTCGAAGCGTCTTTGGCAGAGAAGCCGCCGATGGATGCGGCGGTTTTGGCGTGGTCGTTGTAGAAAAAAAGTGCCTTGCCGTCGGGCGTGGGAGCAAAGACGCGCGGGTCCGGGGAAAGAATTTCGCAACCAAATTTGTCGAGTTGCAGATCGGCGGCAATGTCAGCGCGAAGCGGGCCCAGAGTGTGCGCGAGAGTCGAGGCGCGGAAGCCGGGATGGAATTCCTCGGTGATGGCGCCGCCGCCGACCATTTCGCGCCGTTCGAGGACGAGCGGCTTGAAGCCGCCTTTCGCGAGATAAAAAGCGGTGATGAGAGCGTTGTGACCGCCGCCGATGAGAACTACGCGCTGGCCAAGAGGCATGGTCAGTTGGCTGCTTTCGAAACGGACGCGTGAGACTCACCCGATTTCGCGGCGCGCGCGTGCGACCCGCGGGATTTCCACTCTTTCAAAATGACCTGGCTAGCGATGCGCCCGTTGGCGCCCATGATGCCGCCGCCGGGGTGCGTGGCGGAGCCGCACATATAGAGGTTGCGGATGGGAGTGCGGTAGTAAGCCCAGCCAGCGACGGGGCGGAGGAAGAAAAGCTGCTCGAGAGAAAGCTCGCCTTGAAAAATGTTGCCCTGCGTGAGGCCGAATTCGCGCTCGAGATCGAGCGGGGTGAGGATCTGGCGGCCGATGATGATGTCTTTGATGTTGGGGACGTACTCGGCGATGGTGTTGATGACGTTGTCGCCGAAGGCTTCTTTCTGATCGTCCCAGTTGCCCTCGGCGAGTTTGTAGGGCGCGTACTGCACGAAGCAGGAGAGCACGTGCTTGCCAGGAGGCGCGACGCTGGGATCGGTGAGGCTGGGAATCACCATGTCGATGTAGGGTTTGCGCGAATAGCGGCCGTATTTGGCATCGTCGTAGGCGCGCTCCATATATTCCATGCTGGGGGAGATGGAAATGGCGCCGCGAAGATGCCCTCCGGGGCCGGGGAGGCATTTGAAATTGGGGAGCGCGTCGAGGGCGAGATTGACTTTTCCGGAAGAGCCGCGAAATTTGTAACGGCGGACGCCTTCGAGAAAATCGGCGGGAAGCTCGTTGGGCTCGAGGAATTTTTCAAAGGTGAGGTGCGGGTCGACGCTGGAAGAGACTACGTTGGCGGAGAGCTCTTCTCCGCTTTGCAGAACGACGCCCGCGGCGCAGCCATGTCTTACGAGGATTTTGCCGACAGGTGCTTTGATGCGGATTTCCACGCCGGCTTCGCGAGCAGCATCGGCGATGGCGTTCGAAATAGCTCCGGTGCCGCCACGGCTGAAGCCCCAAGAGCGAAATGCACCATCGATTTCGCCCATGTAGTGATGGAGAAGAACGTAGGCCGTGCCGGGGGAACGGATGCCGAGAAATGTGCCGATGATGCCGGAGGCCGACATGGTGGCTTTGAGGACGTCGGTTTCAAACCACTGGTCGAGGAAATCGGCGGAGCTCATGGTCATGAGCTGGACGAGGGTGTAGCGCTCGTCAGAAGAGAGTTCGCGGAAGCGTTGCAGCAGGAAATGGAGTTGCTTGAGATCGCGCGGATTTAGAGTAGTGGGATCCGGAGGAACCATGGAGAGCATAGGCTTCACGAAGCGGCACATGGGGGTCATCATTTTCGAGAATTCGTCGTAGGCTTCGGCGTCGAGGCGGGAGTGGCGGCGAATGTCGCGGATGGACTTGGCGTGATCGTTGACGCGCCAGAGGTAGTCGCCGCTGGGCATGGGAGAGAATGTGCCGTCGAGCGGGAGGATTTCCAGGCCGTGGCGCGGGAGATCGAGTTCGCGGATGATTTCCGGACGGAGGAGCGAGACGACGTAAGAACATTCGGAAAAAAGAAAGCCGGGGAAGATTTCTTCGGTGACCGCGGCGCCGCCTAGAACATGGCGGCGTTCGAGAACGATGACTTTCTTGCCGGCTTTGGCGAGATAGGCGGCGTTGACTAGGCCGTTGTGACCGCCGCCGATGACGACAACGTCGTAGTGCTGACCCATTGCGCAGGGCTCCGGTATGGCTCAAGAGAAAAATCAGTAGCGGGAAGCGATGACGAAACATTTTACTGGGACAGGCGATGAGGTACAAGCCTTGCTGCGCCCCGATGACGGCGGGCGTCTATCATTGACAATCGTTTTATTTTGACCGGGAAGCTCAATTGGTTGTGATTCAAAATATTAGAAAGGAAATTTGGTGAACCGGGGAGGACTCGAACCTCCAACCCGCTGATTAAGAGTCAGCTGCTCTACCATTGAGCTACCGGTCCACAGGTTGATTTTAGAATTTTACACGGGACCAGGAATTTTGTCGAACCACGGGAATCGCTCGGAAGCAGTCGAAATCAGCCTATTTTCCCCGCAAAGTTGCCGCCAGGCTGCGAGCCACTTCGCGCGCACGGGGCAGATCGCCCGGTTCGAACGAAATAGCAGAGACGCGCGGATGGCCGCCGCCGCCGAATTTTTCCGCCATTGACGCGAGGTTCTGATCGGCGGTCGCCTGATTCCACGGGTTGGTTCCCAGCGAAACTTTCGCGCGCGTGGCGGATGCGCTGACGCTGACGGAATAAACACCTTCCGGGTGCAGCAGATAGGGAATGAATTTGTTGTAGCCCTCGAGATCCAGATCCCCGACGTCGAAGAAAATAACGCCGTCGCGCGCATCGATGCGTTCGCGCAGAATTTCGATGGAGCGGCGGTGGCGTTCGAGAAGCGGACCGAGGTGCTTAGCCACCAGCGGCAGCCTCACCATTTCATTCAGCGGGCGGTAAGCGAGCTCCGGAATGATGCGCGCCGGCAGACCGTTTTCCGGCGCCGCTTCAATCACCAAGGCGAGCTGCGTGGCCGGTTCGGCAAGCTCGACGGCGGACTGCGGCGTGGGATACTGCGCGCCGTCGATAATGTCGCCCCAGTGGATCAAGTCCGCGAGCGGCTTGGTGTCGAAGCCAAACTTTTCGCTGGCGATGGTGGCGATGAGCTTGGTGCAGGACTTGTATTCTGGCTGGTAAAACATGCGCGGGCCGGGGTGCTCGCGGAATTGTTCGGCGTCGGCGGGCGTGAGAAAAGCGCTCTGGTGATGGTCGAACCACCAGGTCACTTTCGGGGAGTTGGAAAATTTGAAATCGACGATGGCGTTCTCGTCGCCATCGAAGAGGCCGGGCTCCCAGGGCTGCGCGGCGCGATGGGTCATGCCGGTGAAGCCGAATTCGGCGGCGGGGTCGAAGCGTTCGCGATAAAAACGGTAGAAGAGGGCGGCGGAAGCAGTGCCATCGAAGCAGCGATCGTGAAAACACAGCCGGACCTTGGTCATAAGGGAGCGAGTTCGCCGCCTCGCCTCCCAGGCACTAGAGCGAAATGGCGACGAAGCCAACCAAGATGTACGTGGGCGGCGGGATTGTCAAGTGGAAATGGTTGCGGCCGTGGGCCTGGAATTTTGATGCTTTCCTTTTGGGAGCGCAACTGTTGCGGCGCGGGTGTTTCACGGTGCTTGACTTCCGGGACAGAATAGCTTTACTTAAGTCTATTATCCCAGCAATCCCAAAGGATTTGTGTGCCCAGGAGGCCGCATGCCCGAAGAAAAGAATTTCTTTGCGGGACTTTTTGATTTCGCTTTCCATCATTCGCTGCTGCGCCGCCTTGTCAAGTTGCTGTATGTAGTCGCCATTATTGGCGGGGGCATCTTTGTGGTCGCCCGCGTGGTGCTCGGTTATCAGCAATCGCCCGCGGACGGACTAATCAATCTCGTCGCAGGAATCGTGGGTCTTTTCGTAGGCATTCTGGTGGTGCGATTGCTGCTGGAGCTGGCGTTGTTGGTCTTGCGGATCGCGGACGGCATAGACCATGCTACGCGCCCCGGAAACTGACGTACTCTCCACACCCCGCAGAACGCTGCGAACCAACCGAACAAAAGCCCGCACTGCCGTTCATAGGTCAGACGCCGACGACGCGCGCCTGCCGGCGAGTGCCTCCGGCCCGTAAAGTGAATTTCTGGCCGAAATAGGGGGCTTGGGCCAGCACTTTCTGAAGTTCGAGGTCGTCCGCATAACGCCGTTTGGGAATTTTTCGCGCCAGAATGCTGATTTCGAGCGGGTCGCGGCGGAACGGATAGGGCTCGAGCGTGGCTCCGTCGTTTTCCTCCGGCTGCAGATCCCAATCCACTTCCGTGCCCTTATAGTCGGCCGGTACGGCGTCGATGGTGGCGGGTACCAGGGGACCGAGGCAAAAGTAAAGAGAGAGACGATCCATCGCTTCCAGGCGCTGCGCGTTGGCCTGCAACCATTTTTCGTCGGAGAAATCTTTTGTCGCGGGATCTCCGCGAAGGTCTACTTTCAACCGTAACTGCTGCAGACGGAGCCTTTGCAGGAAATCACTGACGAGGGGAGCTTCGTGGGCCTTCACGTACTTGGCGGAGAACCCCGGCATGGTGGCGCGGGTTCGATCGTAAAGGCCGGCGCAGTGTAAGCTGACGAGGAGGCCGGCGTAGCGGTCCACTTTTACGACGCGCTCGATGCCGCGCTGGTAGAGATCGATGTGCTCCTGAGTGAGCAGGGACATGAAGCTGTATGGCAGAAACGTGACGGGGTCGATGCGCGGCTGGAGTTCCCACTCGTTCCAACCATTGTCATGCTCGGTGGCCGCAAGTTGGAAGGATTCCAGAGGTTCAGGCCGAGCGAAGTTTTCATTGCCGGACTCGCGCGCAAAATAGCCGGACAGCACAGCATGGTCCGTCTGGCGAATCAAGATCAGATGATCGCCCTGCTCTTGAATGATCATGACGCTGCCCTCATAAGCAGCGACGGCTGAAGCACGCACACCGATAGGTCGGGCGCATCGGCCTGGCGGGAGACTGGCCAAGCAGTCTTTTTCTCGGCAGAGGTATTATGCCCTCGCGCCACCTTCGAATCCAGTACATTTGCTTGCGCCTTCGCGCGCATGGCGATTCCGTTGAATGTGCCCTCCAAAATCCCAGTGGAGTGGTATTACTCAAGATTGTAGAATAGAAGCACCACTGCGGGAGTGGCGGAACTGGCAGACGCGCAAGACTTAGGATCTTGTGGCCGAAAGGCCGTGGGGGTTCAAATCCCTCCTTCCGCACCAAAATTTCCGGCGAGTTAATATTGCTTTGAGAGAGCGCGGCGGTCCGTTGGTGTGGGCGGAAGGACTGGCGGCGCGAGGAGCCTCCCGTGGAGCGCAGCATTCAAGACTTACTTAATCTCTACAATCCGGATGATCCGTTAGAGCGAGCGTGGACGATTCCTTCGCCGTGGTATTTCGATGCAGGTATCCACGAACTGGAGCAGCAAAGCGTGTTTGGGAAGAGCTGGCAGGCGGTGGGACGGGTTGATCAGGTGCGGGACAAAGGAAGCTTTTTTACGGCCGACCTCGCGGGCGAGCCTCTTCTGGTGGCGCGGGGCGAGGATGGGCTGTTGCGCGCGTTTTACAACGTTTGCCGGCATCATGCGGCCGCTGTGGTGACCGAGACAGAAGGTTGCGCGAAACAGTTTCGATGCCCTTATCACGGGTGGACTTATGGCAATGATGGGGCGCTGAAAGGGATGGTCGAATTCGAGGGCGTGTGCAATTTCGATCGGGCGAAGAACGGGCTGGTGCCGGTGAAAGTGGATACGTGGGAGAATTTTGTCTTCGTTAATCTGGATGGGCGCGCGGCACCGCTGCTGCAATTCCTTGGGAAGGTTCCGGAGTTGGTGGCGCCGCTGCAACTCGCGAAGAAATTGAAATACTTCGACCGCCGGGTTTACACGCTGAACTGTAATTGGAAGGTGTATGTGGATAACTATCTGGATGGAGGCTACCACGTTCCACATGCGCATAAGGGATTGAGCAGTGTGATCGAGTACACGAAGTATACGATCGAGAATTTCGAGCGGGCTTGCCTGCAATCCAGTCCGCTTTCGGCGAACTCAAAGTCGAAGTCAGGAGTTGCGGCGACGCGGCAAGGGCGCGCGTTTTATCTGTGGATCTATCCGAACTTCATGATCAACGCCTATGAAGGCGTGATGGACACGAATCTTGTTCTGCCGCTGGGTGTGGACAAATGCGCTGTCGTGTTTGACTACTACTTTGCAGACGTCAGCAAGAAGGCGTCAAAGAAGAATCAAGCGAGCATCAAGGTAAGCGAAAAAGTGCAAGAGGAAGACGAGGCCATCTGCGACGCGGTACAGCGAGGCCTGGCGTCACGCGCATACGTGGCAGGACGGCTGTCCGTCCGCCGCGAGGCCGGCGAGCATCTCTTCCATCGATTGCTTCATGCCGACTTAACAGGCGCGCTGAATCGGCCTGCGGCAGCCGATTGAGCGACTTACGCGTCGCACTGGAATTGACGCACTCGGAAGCGTCGCCTATACTGAGAATTCGAGTTTGCAGGGTGAATGCTCACCTGTCTGGCCTCTTCTGAAACGTAAGCCTGGTTTGCCTAGTACCCAAGACCTGGCCGCATGCCGTGGAGACCGGCAACCGAACCGTCACCACATCGAGTGTTATCCAGGAAAGGATTTTTGCATGGCTGAAGCAACGTGCCGCCGCGAGCTGGAGTTGGAGATTCCCGCGGAAGAAGTAACGAAAAAAATCGAGAGCGTGGCGAAGGAATTTGCGCGCCTGGCGAACGTGCCGGGATTCCGGCGCGGCAAGGCCCCGGTTTCGCTGATCCGGCGGAAGTTCGCGGAGGACATCAAGGGAGAAGTGCTGCAATCGCTGGTGCCGGAGCGCGTCGAGAAAGCAGTGGCGGAGCAGAAGTTGACCCCGGTTTCGCAGCCGCAAGTGGACAAGCTGGACTTCAATGAAGGGCAGCCGCTGAAGTTCCGGGCGGTTTTCGAAGTGCTGCCGGAGTTCGATCTGGGCGATTACAAGAACCTGTCGTTCGAGATGCCCACGATGGACATTACGGACGAGGACGTGACGAAAGCGCTCGAAGAGATGCGAGAGCGGGCAGCGGCGTTTGTGCCGGTGGAAGGGCGGGCGATTCAGGACGGGGACTTTGCACAGGTGAAGCTGCTGGGCACGCCGGAAGGCGGCGGCGATCCGCTGCAAGCCGACAGCGTGCTCTGCCACATCGGTGCGGAAGAAACGATGGAGCCGTTCAACACCAACTTGAAGGGCGCAAACGCGGGCGAACACAAGAATTTTGACGTGGAGTATCCGGCGGACTATCCGGACCCGAAGCTGGCGGGAAAGAAGTATCACTACACGGTGGAAGTGCTGGGAATCAAAACGAAGAAGCTGCCGGAATTGAACGACGAATTCGCGAAGGACGTGAGCGACGCGGCTTCGCTGGAAGAGTTGAAGAAGAAGGTGCGCGAAGGGCTAGAGCACCAGCGCGATCACAAGCACAAGGAATTGCTGCACGAGAAGGTGCTGGCGGAAATCGTGAAGCAGCATGATTTCCCCGTACCGGAGGCACTTGTGGAGCATCAAATGGACGTGCGGCTGGAGCGCGTGGTGCGTTCGCTGGCGGCGCAAGGAGTGGATCCGCGGGCGGTGAACGTGGATTGGGTGACGCTGCGGAGGCGTCAGGAAGACCGCGCGAAGGACGACGTGAAAGCGGAACTCATCGTGGACCGCATCGCCACGGCGGAAAACATCGACGCGACGGAGGAAGAGCTCACCCACGAGCTGGAACACATGGCCGGACATAGTAACGAATCGGCAGAAGCGCTGCGAGCGCGTTTGACAAAGCAAGGGACGCTCGATAGGATGAAGGCTAAGCTGCGGAGCGATAAAACTCTCGACTGGCTCGCGCAGAACGCCAAAATCAAGACCGTTGCGGCAGCGAATGCCGCGACGGATGCAAAGTGAAACACTCCGGCTTAGCGCCAGCAACGCTTACCCAAATGAAAAATTTCGACGAACCAGAGTATCGCGCAACGACACTCGTACCGATGGTGGTGGAGCAGACCAGCCGCGGGGAACGCGCTTACGACATCTATTCCCGGCTACTCAAAGAGCACATCATCTTCATCGGGACGCCGATCGACGACCACGTGGCGAACCTGGCGACGGCGCAGATGCTGTTTTTGCAGGCGGAAGACCCGGAGAGAGACATTCAGCTGTATATCAATTCGCCGGGCGGATCGATCACCGCGGGATTCGCGATTTACGACACCATGCAGTTCGTGAAGCCGGACGTGGTGACCACCTGCGTGGGACAGGCGGCTTCGATCGCGGCGGTGCTGCTGGCGGGCGGAGCGTCGAAAAAACGGTTTGCGCTGCCGAATGCGCGCATCTTGATACACCAGCCATGGATGTCCGGGCTGGGTGGGCAAGCAACGGACATCGACCTGCACGCGAAAGAGATTTTGCGCATGCGCACGACAATCAATTCGCTGCTGTCCAAGCACAGCGGGCAGCCGGTGGAACGGATTGAGAAGGACGTGGAGCGCGATTACATCATGAATCCCGAGCAGGCCAAGGAATACGGGATGATCGACGAGATTATTTACAAGCACCGGTAGCGTGGCGCGCCGCGAAGTGCTTTGCGGCTTGAAGCGAAAAATGCACAGCGGTTCCAAACAGTCAGCAACCTTGCGACTTTCTCTTTTGCTCAGAGGAATAATCGGCCTAGAATAGTGGTTAGAGACTCCGTCGCAGCCCAGCGGAGGCGAGGCCCTCAAACCAGTGAAAAAATTCAACCCAGACGAGCCGCTGCGCTGCTCCTTCTGCCATAAAACACAGGAGCAGGTGGAAAAGCTGATCAGTTCGCCTTCGGACTATCCGCGCGCGTACATCTGCAATGAGTGCGTGGGCGTATGCCAGACGATTCTGGAGGATGAGAAGCGGGAACAGACGGCCTCGCCAGCGAAGCGGCTTCCGCGGCCGCCGGAGATCAAGCAATTCCTGGACGGCTACGTCATCGGGCAGGACCGCACGAAAAAGAAACTGGCGGTGGCGGTTTACAACCATTACAAACGGATTTTCCTGAACAAGCAGCCGGGCGATATCGAGCTGAGCAAATCGAATATTCTGCTGATTGGCCCCACGGGTACGGGCAAAACGTTGCTGGCACAGACGCTTTCGCGAATGCTCGATGTACCGTTCGCTATCGTTGATGCCACGACGCTTACAGAAGCCGGCTACGTGGGCGAAGACGTCGAGAACATTATTTTGAAGCTGCTGCAGGCTGCGGACGGGGACGTGCAGAAGGCGCAGCAAGGCATCATTTATATCGATGAGATCGACAAGATTGCGAAGAAGGATGAAAACCCTTCGATCACCCGCGACGTGTCAGGCGAAGGCGTGCAGCAGGCGTTGCTGAAAATACTGGAAGGCACGGTGGCGAATGTGCCGCCGCAAGGCGGGCGCAAGCATCCGCACCAGGAATTTACGCCCGTGGACACGACGAACATCCTTTTTATTTGCGGCGGGGCGTTTGTGGGGCTTGAAAAAATCATCGAGAAGCGGGCGGGACGGCGTTCGCTGGGTTTCCACACCGACGCAACGCCGACGACGCCGCAGCGACGCAACACCGAGATGCTCGAGCAAGTGCAGCCGGGCGACTTGATTCGCTACGGGCTTATCCCGGAATTTGTGGGGCGGCTGCCAGTGGCCGGCGTCATGAACGATTTGGACAAGGGCGCGCTGGTTAAAATTTTGACGGAACCCAAGAACGCGCTGCTGAAGCAGTATCAGCGGCTATTCGAATTCGAAAACGTGCGCCTGCGCTTCACCGACGACGCGCTCGAGACGGTGGCGGAGTTGGCGCTTCAGCGCAAAGTCGGCGCGCGCGGCTTGCGCATGATCCTCGAAGACCTCATGCTGGAACTGATGTACCACCTTCCCATGCAGCGGAAGGTGCGCGATTTCGTGGTGACGGCGGACATGGTCCGCACCCGCGAAATCAATTGGAGTTTGCTCGAGAAGGCCGGATAAGGCCGCTCGGGCCGCGAACTTACGGTGCGGCCGTGCCCGGGCAGCGCAGGCAGAACCCAGGGGACTCAATGTTTACTCGCGAAAAACAGGAAATGAAGCGCGTGCCCATGATGCCGGTGCGCGACATGGTAATTTTCCCGCAGCAGATGACTCCGTTCATCGTCGGCCGGGAAGCGAGCGTGCGGGCGCTCGAAGAAGCGCTGGCCGGCGACAAGAAGATTTTTCTTTCCACGCAACACGACGCTTCGGTAGACGACCCTAAGCCGGAAGAAATTTATGCCGTGGGAACGCTGGCCAACATCGTGCAGAGCGTCAAGCTTCCCGACGGCAATATCAAAGTTCTGGTGGAAGGCGTTGAGCGGGCGCGGGCCTTGTCGATCGCCACGGAAGAGGGATTCTTCCGCGCCACGGTGCGGCTGCTGGGCGCACGCGTCGAGCCGTCGCCGCAAGTCGATCAGACGGTGCAGAAGATCACCGGGCTGTACGAACAGTTCATCAAGCTTTCGCAGAGCCTGAATTACGACACCATGATCGCCGCCGCGCGCGTAGACGATCCAGCGCGGCTCTCGGATACGATTGCGGCCAACCTGCAACTGCCGGTGGATGAAAAGCAGGATTTGCTGGAGACCGTCGATCCCGTCGAGCGGCTGAACCGCATCGGGGACATCCTGGAAATCGAGCTGGAAAAGCTGAACGTCGACCGCAACATCAATACGCGCGTAAAGCGCCAGATGGAGCGCGCGCAAAAAGAGTATTACCTGAACGAAAAGCTGAAAGCCATCCAGAAAGAGCTGGGCCGCGGCGAGAAGAGCGAAATCGACGAGCTGAAAAAGAAGATTGACACCGCGGGAATGTCCAAGGAAGTCCACGAGAAGGCCATTCAAGAACTGAAGCGCCTGGAACTGATGCCGCCGATGTCCGCGGAATCCACGGTCAGCCGCAATTACCTGGATTGGCTGCTAGCGGTGCCCTGGAAAAAGAAATCGAAGGAAATCCGCGACATCAAGGCCGCCGAAAAGATTTTGAACGATGAGCACTATGGCCTCGATAAGGTCAAGGAACGGATTTTGGAGTTCTTAGCGGTGCGGCAACTGGTGAAGAACCCCAAGGGCTCGATTTTATGTTTCGTCGGGCCGCCGGGGGTGGGCAAAACTTCGCTGGCGATGTCCATCGGCCATGCGACAGGCCGCAAATTTGTGCGGGTTTCGCTGGGCGGAGTTCGCGATGAAGCGGAAATCCGCGGCCATCGCCGCACGTATATCGGCGCGCTGCCCGGCCAAGTCATCCAGATGATGAAGAAGGCCGGCACGGTAAACCCCATCTTCGTGCTCGACGAAGTGGACAAAATGTCCACCGATTTTCGCGGGGACCCGTCGGCGGCGCTGATGGAAGTTCTAGACCCGGAATTGAATCATTCTTTTACGGACCATTACCTAGACGTGGAATACGACCTTTCGAAAGTCATGTTCGTGTGCACTGCCAACGTGCTGCACACTATTCCGCAGCCGCTGCAGGACCGCATGGAAATCCTGCGGCTCCCTGGGTATACCGAACAGGAAAAGCTGGAAATCGCCAAGCGCTTCCTGGTGAAGCGCTCGCGCGAAGCAACCGGCCTCACCGACAAGAACCTCAAGTTCACCGACGAAGGGTTGCTGCACTTGATCCGGCATTACACCCACGAAGCGGGAGTTCGCAGCCTGGAGCGCGAAATCCAGAACATCGCGCGAAAGATGGCGCGCAAAGTCGTCACAGACGGTGCGAGTTCGAATGTGGAAATCACGCCCGCCAATGCCAATGAATTTCTGGGTGTGCTGAAGTACCGCGAAATGTGGCTCGAGAAGCACAACGAAATCGGCCTGACCACCGGCCTGGCGTGGACCGAAGTCGGAGGCTCCGTGCTGGCCACGGAAGCTACATTGATGGAAGGCAAGGGGCGCCTGACGCTCACCGGCAAGCTCGGCGACGTGATGCAGGAGTCCGCACAAGCGGCGATGAGTTACGTGCGTTCGCGTTCGAATCTGCTCGGCTTGCCCAGAGATTTCTACCGCACCATCGACATTCACGTGCATGTGCCGGAGGGCGCCATCCCGAAAGACGGTCCCTCCGCCGGAATCACCATCTGCACGTCCATTGTCAGCGCCCTGACAAAGAATCCGGTACGCCGCGACGTGACCATGACCGGCGAAATTACCTTGCGCGGCAAAGTGCTCCCCATCGGCGGGGTCAAGGAGAAACTCCTGGCCGCCCACCGAATGGGCTTGCGTACGGTACTGCTTCCGAAGGACAATGAGAAGGACCTGGCGGAAATCCCGCAGGAGATCCTCTCCAGTCTTACGATGCATTTTGTCGAGACCATGGATGAAGTGCTGCAGATTGCGCTGGAGCGGCCGACGGTGCCGCTTGAGCATGCCGCAGTTGCGCCCGTAGCAGAACCTTTCGTAGCCGGCGCCGAGAAAGACAAGAGTTTGACCAACTAAGCAGCGTGGTTTCAGGTCCGGCCTGTCCCCCGAGTTGACTTCGACAAGAGCGGAGATACGCTTGGGGAACTCTCAGGTTGGCCGCGGCCCGGCGCTGCCACCGGTTGTAGAAAGTCTGGTTTGCCCCATCCTGGCAGGTATTCGCTAATCCGCCAGTTTGGTGCACCACCTCAAATCAATCCGGATTCCCAGGGTCAATTTTCACCATAAAAGCTAAGGATATATGCCAAAAGAAACAAACGTTGAAGGAAGCAATCAGATGAGCATCAGCCTTGCCGAGCTGAAGGAAAAGAACATCACCGACCTCGCCAAGATCGCCAAGGAATTGAACATTCCTGGGGCGAGCGGAATGCGCAAGCAGGAGTTGATCTTCCAGATCCTCCGGGCGCAAACCGAAAAGAACGGCTTGATCTTCTCCGAAGGCGTCCTCGAGTGTCTCCCCGATGGATTCGGCTTCTTGCGTGCTCCGGAATACAACTATCTTCCCGGCCCGGACGATATCTACGTCTCTCCGTCGCAAATCCGCAAGTTCGATCTTCGCACCGGCGACACCGTCTCCGGGCAAGTCCGTCCGCCAAAAGACGGCGAACGGTATTTCGCGCTGATTAAAGTCGAAGCCGTCAATTTCGAAGATCCGGAAGTCGCCCGCAACAAAATCTTCTTCGATAACCTGACCCCGCTCTATCCGCAAGGCCGCTTGAAGATGGAGACGACCAAGGAGAATTTGACCGGCCGGGTGCTGGATCTTCTTTGTCCGGTCGGCAAGGGCCAGCGCGGCCTTGTGAACGCTCCGCCGCGCACCGGCAAGACCATGATGCTGCAGTCCATGGCCAACGCCATCGCCACCAATCATCCCGAGGTCGCGCTGATCGTGCTGCTGATTGACGAGCGCCCCGAAGAAGTCACCGACATGCAGCGCACCGTCAAGGGCGAAGTCATCAGCTCAACCTTCGACGAGCCGCCGCAGCGCCACATCCAAGTGGCCGAAATGGTGCTGGAAAAGGCCAAGCGGCTGGTCGAGCACAAGCGCGACGTCGTTGTGCTGCTCGACTCCATCACGCGTCTCGCTCGCGCCTACAACGCCGTCACTCCGCCTTCGGGCAAAGTGCTTTCCGGCGGTATCGACGCCAACGCCTTGCAGCGTCCTCGCCGCTTTTTCGCCGCCGCGCGCCACGTGGAAGAGGGCGGCTCCCTCACGATCATCGCCACCGCGTTGATCGACACTGGCAGCCGCATGGACGACGTGATTTTCGAAGAGTTCAAGGGCACCGGCAACATGGAAATCTATCTCGATCGCCGCCTCGCCGACAAACGCGTCTTCCCCGCCATCGACATTCAGCGCTCCGGCACCCGCAAGGACGAACTGCTCCTGCCGCCCGACGAACTGAGCCGCGTCTGGGTGCTGCGCAAGGTTCTTAGCCCGCTCTCGACCGTCGAGGCCATGGAGCTGTTGATCAGCCGGCTGTCCAAATCGAAGTCCAACATGGAATTTTTGAGTTCGATGTCCGCGCCGACCTAAACAATCCGCAATCCTTCCATTTCAATCACTACGAAAAAAAAGGCGCAGCAGGTTTCCCCACTGCGCCGGTTGAATTGTGTGGTTGAAGAACGGCTCGTCAGGCCGCGGCTTCCTTCGCCAGCATGACGATCAACCGCGCGGTTTCTTCGATGCCCATCGCGGTGTTGTCCACCAGCACAGCATCCGCGGCGCGCACCAGCGGAGAAACTTTGCGTTCGCGGTCGCGCTTGTCCCGTTCGATCACTTCGTCGAAAACTTCCGGGAGCGTAATTCGTTCGCCTTTTTCCTGGTGCTCTTTCCAGCGCCGCTCCGCGCGCACTTCCGGCGAGGCATCCAGAAAAATCTTCAGCTCCGCTTTGGGGAACACGACGGTCCCGATGTCCCGCCCTTCCATCACGACGCCGCCCCCCGCGCCGGCGCGCTGCTGCTCGGCCACGAGCACTTCGCGCACTTTTGCAATCGTCGCGAGCCGCGACGCAGCCTGTGCCACTTCCGCGGTACGAATCTCCCGCGTCACGTCCGCCCCGTCGAGGAAAACGCAATTCTTCGCGCCCAAAGTTTCCTGCTCCGGAGTAGGCGGTTTCAGTTCGATGTGTGTTTCCTTCGCAAGCTCTGCAAGCCGGGACTCGTTTTCCAACGCAACTCCGCGCCGCAGCGCCTTCAGCGCCAATGCGCGATACATCGCTCCGCTGTCCAGATACAAATAGCCGAGCATCGCCGCGACGCGCCGCGCCACGCTGCTTTTTCCCGACCCCGCGGGACCGTCGATAGCAATGGTGAGCTTTGGCATTTGCGTGGCACAGCCAATCTTGGCTGTGGGTATTTCTCTCGAGTGGTTCAAAAGCAGCGCAAACAGGAATACCTGCTCTCTCTAAAACCCCATGATGTTGTAGCCACAATCGACGTGAATTGTTTCGCCAGTGATGCCGGAGCCTGCGTCAGAGAGCAAGAATGCCGCGGTTCCTCCGACTTCGCCAGGATCGACGTTACGTTTCAACGGCGCGCGCTCGGCATGCGCTTTCAGCATGTCTCCCAAACCGGAGATTCCGCGAGCCGCCAGCGTCTTGATCGGTCCAGCAGAAATCGCGTTTACCCGGATACCCTTTTGACCCAGGTCGCTGGCCAGATATCGCACGCTGGCTTCAAGCGCGGCTTTCGCTACGCCCATGACGTTGTACTTCGGCACGACTTTTTCCGCGCCGTAGTACGTCAGCGTCACGATGCCTCCGCCGGCTGTCATCAGGGGTGCCGCCGCTCGCGATACGGCGATGAGCGAGTACACGCTGATGTCATGCGCGATGCGAAATCCCTCTCGCGTGGTGTTCACAAACTCGCCCTTCAATTCTTCCGCGGGAGCAAACGCCACGCTGTGTACGATGCCGTGAAGGACACCGTAGCGCGATTTGAACTTCTCAAATACCTCGGCGATCTGATCGTCCGATGAGACATCGCACATGAAGCCCTCAGCCCCCGGCAGGTCGGTGATCAAATCCTTGGCTTCCTGCTCCATGCGTTCATTCTGATAGGAAATCGCTAAGCGCCAGCCGGCTTCGTGCAGTTTCTGCGCGATAGCCCAGGCGATGCTGCGCTTGTTCGCCAGGCCGAAAATTACTGCTGTCTTTTGCGAATCGCTCATTCTGAAGCCTCAGTTGTCAGTCGTCACTTCTCAGTCAAAAACAACACTTCTATGTTGCATTTTATTTAGTTCCCCGCTATTTGCTCCGCTTGCCGGTAGCGGCGCCCTTCAAATGCGATGAAACGCCTTCTCAATTTCTTTCATGGAATATCTCAGCACCACCGGCCGCCCGTGCGGGCAGCTCATCGGGCAATCGGTTTTCGCCAGCGCGTCCAGCAGCCATTCCATTTTCGATTGTTCCAGCGGCATGTTCACTTTGATTGCCGCGTGGCACGCCGTGGACGCGGCGATTTTTGCCTGCAACGTTTCAATCGAGATCGCCGCGTTCTCGCGCTCGAGGCCGTCGAGAATTTCGGTGACTAGTTTCTCGGCGTCCGGCGCTCCAACCCCTGCCGGCATAGCCTGGATCGCCACGCTTTTCGGCCCCATCGGCTCGACTTCAAATCCGTTCGCAGCCAGTTCTTCCGCTATCTTTTCGAAGATGACGATTTGCCGCGGCGACAATTCAATCACCAACGGCATGAGCATGCGCTGCGCTTCCACTTTTCCGGCGCGCCGCGCTTCCAAGTGCTGCTCGAAAAGCACGCGCTCGTGCGCCACGTGCTGGTCTACAATCCAAAGTCCTTCGGCGTTCACCGCGACGATGAAACTCGCGCTCACTTGCCCCAGCGGCTTTAGGTCCGCGATCTGTTCCGGCCTCGGAAGGCTCGCGGGAGCGTCCGCGCTCGGAGCGGCGAGATTCGCGGCCCAATTTCCGGCGGTGGAAATCTGCGCAGGTGCAACGCCCGCGCCAAACCCAGTTCCCGAAGTGAATGGAATCCGCTGCTCGACCGGCCTCATCGGCGCGCCCGTAAGATCGAAACCACCGTCAGATCCGATGCCTGAGCCGACGCCGATTTCTTCCAGCGGCGGAATGATCGCGCGCGGAACACCTGACTCCGCCGGCGCGGGCGTGATTCCGCCGGAAAACGTTCCGTTCCCCGCGCTTGCTGCTTGCGGCGTGCCAGCAGCAGCGGCGGCAAAACTTGCAATCGGTCGCGCGCCCATCAACGCCTGGCGAATCGCATCGCGCGCGAAGTCGTGAACAAATTGCGAGCGCCGGAAGCGCACTTCGATTTTTGCGGGGTGCACGTTGACGTCGACTTCGTCGTACGGCATCTCCAGGAAAAGCAGCGTCGCGGGAAAAACGGCTGGCGGCAAAATGTTGCGATAGGCTTCGTGAATGGCGTGCAGAATCAGCCGGTCGCGCACCAGGCGGCGGTTCACGAAGATGTAGATTCCGTTGCGATTCATCCGCTGGATGTCAGGCCGGGAAGTAAATCCACTGACCGTCAGCGATGCTTTTTCTTCTCCTTCTTCGAGTTCCGGCTCCGTGATCGCCGCGCGGAACGGAGAAGATACGGCGGGGATTTCCACCAGCTCTTCGAGCGCTTGCCGTCCGAAGAGCTGATAAACGCGGTCAGCCAGCTTTTCCGCCGGGGGACAATTGATAATTTCTTGTGTTGGGGTTGCGAGAATGAACTGCTTCGCTGGATTGGCCAGCGCGTAATGCGTAACCAGCGACGCGATGTGGCCCAGCTCCGTCGTATCCGACTTAAGGAATTTTCTGCGCGCCGGAACGCAATAGAAAATATCCGCGACGCTGACGGTCGTGCCTGCGGGCAAACCCGCGGGCTTTACGTTGACCAGCTTGCCTCCCGCGAATTCGATGCGCGTGCCTTCCGCTTCCGCTTCGTCACGCGTTTCGAGCAGCAATCGCGCTACGGCGGCGATCGTCGGCAGCGCTTCCCCGCGAAACCCCAGCGTGGCAATCGACAGCAGATCGTCCGCGGAACGCAGCTTACTCGTGGCGTGGCGTTCGAACGCCAGCAGCGCGTCGTCGTGCGTCATTCCGTGACCATCATCGATCACGCGGATCATGCGCTTGCCGCCGACCTCGACTTCGACGCGAATCGTTTTCGCGCCCGCATCGATGGCGTTTTCCAGCAGTTCTTTCACCACCGACGCCGGCCGCTCGACAACTTCGCCCGCCGCGATTTTATTCGCCACCGCCTCCGGTAATATGCGTATCCGGCTCACAAGTGTTGCCCTTTAGGAGGCACAGGGTGCTCTTTAGGAGGCACGGGGTGCTCCTTAGGAGGCCGGGGCTTTAGCCCCGGCGCTATGGATGCTTGGATTTCGGCTTTAGCCGCTGAAGTCTGTAAGTATTTCGATGGAACGGGATCGAGATCAAATTTTACGTTGGCAGAAGAGTTCGGCCAGTCCTGCGGCCCTTCGACGAGCTTAGCTCGGACAGGATTTAATCGAATGTATTCGACTTTGATTCTCCAATCGTCCGCATCACGGACCGTCCAATCGTAAAAGCCTTGCTGCCAAATTTCCATCTTGTGGTTGCGTTCCTTGTGAATTTGGTAGGAACTGCCGCCTTTTACCAATTGGACGCATTTTTCTAGGCTGCTCGTCGGGCTTGGAGTCAACAGCAAATGGAGATGGTCAGGCATGACCACGAATTCGTGAAGCAGGTAGGCGCCGCGCTCGCGGTAATCGAAAATAGTTCGTAGAAGAACATCAGCGATTTCCGGAACTTGAAAAATGCGACGCCCTTGCCAGCACCTCGTCGTGACAAAGTAGGAGGAGCCTGGAGCGCTTCTATGTCTCGGCGTTGCCATATAAAGCCTTCTCCAATCTTTGTTTTTCCTTAGGAGGCGAGGGCTTCAGCCCCCGCGTAAAATGCTTGCATACAGGGCTTTAGCCCCTGAAGCAACAATACTGGTATGCGGCTCATGATTCCTTCAGTGCAATCCCCAATTGATCCAGCTGCTCTTTGTCTACGCTGGACGGCGAATCAGCCATCAAATCCTGCGCCGCCGTGGTTTTCGCGAAGGCAATGACTTCGCGGATGGATTTTTCGCCCGCGAGAAGCATGACTACGCGGTCGATGCCCAGCGCGATGCCGCCGTGCGGCGGCGTGCCATAGGTCAGTGCGTCGAGGAAAAAGCCGAAGCGGCGGCGCAATTGTTCTTCACTTAAGCCGAGCGCTTTGAAGAGGCGCTCCTGAATGTCCTGGCGATGAATTCGAATGCTGCCGGAGCCGAGCTCGTTGCCATTCAGCACGAGGTCGTAGCCCTTGGAACGAACTTCCCACGGCGCGGATTCGAGTTTTTCCAGGTCTTCGTCGACGATGCCGGTGAACGGGTGCTGCGCGCTCACCCAGGTTTTGTCGGACTCGCTCCATTCGAAGAGAGGGAATCCGGTGAGCCACAGGAATTTCCATTGCGTTTTGTCGATCACGCCGAGCGCTTCGCCAAGTTGCAAACGCAATTGTCCGGCGATGAGTGCGGCGGCTTCCGTGCCTTTGATTTGCTCTTTCGCGGAAACGGTAACGACCAGATCGCCGGGTTTTGCTCCGCAAGCTTCGGCGAGTTTCTTCATATTTTCCACGCCGATCAATTTCTCGACCGTCGAAGTCAGCCCTTCCGCCGCGACTTTCACGAAATAAGCCCCGCGCGCTTTTAGCGCTTTGGCCTTATCGGTCAACTCGTCAAGCTGCTTGCGCGAATAAGCCGCGGCTCCTGGAGCAGCAAACGCGAAAACGTTCCCTTCTATCTGGAGTTTCTGTTTTGCTTCTTGCGGGAAGCAATCGGTGACTTCATGCAACTCCATGCCAAAGCGCAGGTCCGGCTTGTCGCTGCCGTACTTTCGAATGGCATCCTTATAAAGCATGTGCGGAAAGGGCGCTTCCGCCTTGATGCCCGCGACGGCGCAAGCGCGCACCATCACTTGCTCGATCACGTGAAAAATATCTTCCTGCCGCGGAAAAGACATTTCCAGGTCGAGCTGAGTGAATTCCAGTTGGCGGTCGGCGCGCTGATCTTCATCGCGAAAGCACTTCACGATCTGGAAGTATTTATCCAGTCCCGCGATCATAAGGATCTGCTTGAAAATCTGCGGCGATTGCGGCAGCGCGTAAAACTGCCCGTGATGCACGCGGCTGGGCACCAGAAAATCGCGGGCGCCTTCCGGAGTCGAGCGCGTGAGCATGGGCGTTTCCACTTCAAGAAAGCCCATTTCGTCCATCACCTTGCGAATTTCGAGAATAATTTTGTGACGCAGCGCGAGGTTCCGATGCGGCTTCGAGCGCCGCAGATCAAGATAGCGGAAGCGCAGCCGCGTCTCTTCTGCCGCGTTGATTTCGTCTTCGATCGGGAACGGCGGCGTTTTGGCATTATTCAAAATGTGTAGTCTCGACGCCACCAACTCGACTTCCCCGCTCGCCAATTCCGGATTGGCTTTCTGCCGCTTGAGGACCTTGCCTTCCACAGCCACCACGAATTCGCTGCGCGCTTGTTCCGCTTTCGCATGAGCCGCCGCCTGCGTCTCTTTGTTGAAGACCACCTGCACGATGCCAGTGCGGTCGCGCACATCAAGAAACAGCAGATTGCCAAGGTCGCGCCGCCGCGCCACCCATCCCATAACGAGCGCATCGCGCCCTTCGTCTTTGGCGCGCAATTCGCCGCAGTAGTGTGTGCGCTTCAAGTTGCCGAGAAAATCGAGCAAGTGTTTTCCCTCTCGCGTGGCCCAGGCACTCGTTTCTGTGCCTTACTTGTAGTGGCGGGTCTTTAGACCCGTGCTTTGTTTGTATCGTCCCCCAGGTTAGGGTTCATTTATTCCGCCAAACCGTAATTGTCACCCCGAGCGAAGCGAGGGATCTGCTTTTGCCTTCTCCCTTTTGAGAAAGTTGAGCAAGTCCGGCTCGGTCAGTTTCGTCTGCGAGCCATCGGACAGCGTCTTCAGCGTCCACAAACCTTCGGACACTTCATTATCGCCGAGAATTAGCGCATATTTCGTGCCGAGTTTATCTGCCTGGCCGAGCGCCTTGCCGAATTTTTGCTCCACGGGAGGCAGTTCTACGCTGAATCCTGCTTTGCGCAAATCTTTCGCCGCGCGGATGGCGGTCGCGTGAGCCCGTTCGCCCATCCAGGCGATGTACACGTCGCGGCCCTGCTGCGCAGGCGCTTTCCCGCTTGCACTGAGAGACGAAGTGCTTTCCTGCAGCGACAAGATCAAGCGGTCTTCGCCGATGGCAAAGCCGATGCCTTTGGTTGGCGGCCCGCCAAGCAATTCTACCAGTCCGTCGTAGCGCCCGCCGCCGCACACGGCATTTTGCGAACCGAGTCCCTGCGCCGTGATTTCAAACGTCGTGCGCATGTAATAGTCGAGGCCTCGAACCAGGCGCCAGTTTTCGCGGTAGATCACTCCGCGCATTTCGAGCTGGTGCTTTACGGCAGCGTAGTGCGCGGCGCACTCTTCGCAGAGATGATCGGCGATGCGCGGCAGCTTGGCGATAATCGCCTGCTCGCTTTCGAGCTTGGAATCGAGCACGCGCAGCGGATTCGTTTCGATGCGCCGCTGGCTGTCCGGCCCGAGCTTGTCCTTTACTTTCAGCAGCTCTGCCCGCAGCATCTCAACGTATTTCGGCCGGCAATTTCTGTCTCCGATGGAATTGATGTCCAGCTGAACGCCTTGCAATTCCAGCCGGTCGAAAAACGTCATCACCATTTCAATCACTTCCGCGTCAATCGCCGGAGCATCGCTGCCGCCCAGCACCTCCGCGCCAATCTGATAAAACTGCCGGTAGCGCCCCTTCTGCGGCCGCTCCCGCCGAAACATCGGCCCCATATAGTACAGCTTCACCGGCTGCGGCAATTGCTGCATTCCGCGCTCAATGTAAGCTCGGCACACGGAGGCTGTCGCCTCAGGGCGCAGTGTAACGTAGTCTCCCAATTCCGCGATTCTCACAGCGAGATAAATTTGCCTCACACAGTCTCGCGCGAGCTGCTTGCTCTGGTCGTTTTTCAAGGAGGTCTCGCATAGCGCGTTGAAGCTGTCCTTGATGCCCCTCAAAGCCGGTTTGTTGGCGGAAGATGGGTGCAGTTCGTCGTTGGCTATCGCTTGCTCATACTCGCTGATGAAATTAGATACGTAGTTCTTGTACGCTGCGAACTTGGCCTCATCGCCGACCGGATCAGGCCAGTCAGTGATTGCATTGGCTAGATAAACCAGCCGTGGCACAGCATTGTCCACGAACGAAAACATTTCTTTTGAAACAACATCGGTATCCAGCCCAATCGAGCGCGCGAAAAGTTCAGTAGGTTCGAAGATAGGAAGGCGAATTTCGCCGAAGCCAAATGTGCCGAAGACTTCGTGGGCGGTTTGCTCGACGCGATTCCACAGCGCAGTCTCGGGAGGCAACAGGTCGCGCGTGCCTCGAATGGCCTGGAACTTGCGGGGTTTTTCTTCTTTTTTGGCTGCGCCTTCGCTCACGCGGTGGGTTCCTCGCGATAGATATTCTTGTAGCCGACGTAGCGCTTGGCGTACTCGTCGATAGAGGCCTGATCGATCCCCGTCAGCGCGCGCTTCACTTTGCCCGGCGAGCCCATCACCAGGCTGCCCGCAGGAATCGCAGTCCGCTCCGTGATCAACGTCCCCGCCGCGACGATGCTACCAGCGCCAATCGTCACGCCATTCAAAATCACCGCGCCCATGCCGATCAAGCAGCGCGACTCGATGGTGCACCCATGCAGCGTCACGGAATGCCCGACGGTAACGTCATCGCCAAGAATCAGCGGCCACTCGCCGCGCATAACGTGGCAGATCGAGCCGTCCTGAATGTTCGTCCGCGCCCCGATGCGAATGTAGTGCACGTCCCCGCGAAGCACCGAGCACGGCCAAACGCTCGAATCCTCGCCAATCACCACGTCGCCGATAATAACAGCCGCGGGATCGATGTAAGCCGAAGCCGCGATTTGCGGCCGCTTCCCTTTGTAAGGTCGAATGTCCGGCTGTCGAGCCAATCGTGTCCTTTCTCATTGGGCTAACATCGCCATGGCAAGGTGCAAGCAGCGCTGTCGCATTGTAGGGGCGCAATATATTGCGCCCTTCCGAACGGGGCAAGCCCCGCCCCTAAAGAAAATTCGCTGCGCACGAATCAAATCAAGATATCATCCGCGTAGTTCGGCTGACAAGGAAACCGCCGCTGCATCCTCGCACGCACCGCTACTGGACGCCACCCCGCATCTGCGTCATCATCGACAAGTGGAAAAACGCTGTGCCCAATGCGGAGCCAAAATGACCTGCAAGCAGGGGCCCGGCTGCTGGTGTGCGGAACTGCCGCACGTCCCGATGCCCGCCGGCGACGAAGGCTGCCTGTGCCGCAATTGTCTACTGGCCAAGATCGAAGCGTTGCAGAATCCCGCCAAGAGCAGAGAAGCCTAAGTCTTCAGTCAATTTGGACCGCGGGGCCGCCAGTCGTGCCGGCAACTTCCGTCAAACGCGCGACGACCGCGCGCGCAACATTGTAGAGACTCTTTGCGCCCGCGCCGTCTTCGCCGAGCGCCGCCACCGGCTTGCCGGTGTCTCCCCCGATGCGAATGCGCGGATCAATTTCAATTTCGCCAAGCACCGGCACGCCATAAGCGATGGCCGTCTTCGCGCCTTCGCCATGGCCGAAAATGTCAATCGCCTTGCCGCAGTGCGGGCAAGCAAACGTGCTCATGTTCTCGACCACGCCGAGCACTTCCACGTTCACCTGCCGGAACATTTCAATGGCTTTGCGCACGTCGGCAAGGGCCACGGTCGATGGGGTAGTGACCACGACCGCGCCGGTCACCGCAACAGTCTGGATCAACGTCAACTGCACATCGCCGGTGCCCGGCGGAAGATCAATGATCAAGTAATCCAGCTCGCCCCATTCCACGCTGCGCAAGAATTGCGTAATCACGCTGTGCAGCATCGGCCCGCGCCAAATCATCGGTTTGTCGCCCGGATTGAGCAGGCCCATGGAAATCATCTTCAGCCCTTGCGATTGCACTGGAATGATGCGCTTATCCGCGGTGGCCTGAGGTTCTTGCAGGGTTCCCAGCATAATCGGCACGTTCGGCCCGTAAACATCCGCGTCGAGCAATCCCACTTTGTGGCCGAGCTTCGCCAAAGCCAGCGCGAGATTCACCGCGACGGTAGTCTTGCCAACGCCGCCTTTGCCGCTGGCCACGGCCACGAGATTCTTCACGCCAGGAATCGGCTGGCGTTCCGGCTGCTGCATGGGTGCTGGACCTGGTGGCATTTGTTTCCTCTATGGTGGGACAGGCATTCCTGCCTGTCCTCGCTTCAATCAATCGCAATCGACTCTCGCTAACGGCTTCGGCAAAAGCGACAGACAAGAATGTCTGTCCTACTCACGCGCCGTGGCACTTCTTGTATTTTTTCCCCGACCCGCACGGGCAAGGATCGTTGCGTCCCACTTTCGCGCCAGCCCGCACGGGCTTCGGCGCCTCGGCCTGCGCCGGACCCGTCTGATACTGCAAATCTTTTTGCTGACGCTGCTGCCGCCGTTCAATTTCTCGCGCGACAGCCGGCAAATGCTGCGGCTCGCTGGCGCGCGCGGCAGCGCTGGCCACCGCCGCAGCGGCGCTTTGCGGAGGCGTGCGCGGCGGTTCCGGCCGAGGCTCTCTCGCCCCCGGCGGCTGCTCGCCCTGTTGCATCTGAATGTGAAATAGATAGCGGATCGTCTCGTTATCGATGCGCGCCATCATGTCTTCAAACAGCGTGAAAGCCTCTTTCTTGAACTCGACGATCGGATCTTTCTGCGCGTATCCGCGCAACCCGATGCCCTCTTTCAAGTGGTCCAGCGAAAGCAGGTGGTCTTTCCACTGCGAATCGACCACGTCAAGAATAATGCGGCGCTCGAGCCAGCGCATCAGATCCGCGCCAAACAGCTTTTCTTTTTCCTCGTAGCGTTTCTTGACGGCTTCGGCCGCAGCATCGGCAAGCTGCTCGTGGCTCAGCGAGCCGGGATCGGCGCCCGCCGCCTTCATGTCGATGCCAAACTGCGCGTGGCTCTCCGCGAGGAACTGCGTGGTGTTCCATTGGTCCGGATGCTGCTCGCGCGGGCAGAACGTTTCAGCGAGCTCGCGCGCCAAATCTTCCGCGATGCCCAGCACGTAATCGCGCTGATCCTTGCCTTCCAGCGCCGACCGCCGAATCGCATAAATCGTCTCGCGCTGCTTGTTCATCACGTCGTCATACTCGAGCAAATGTTTGCGGGCGTCGAAGTTTTGCGCTTCCACAGTCTTTTGGGCGTTCTCGATGCGGCGGGAGATCAGCCCGGATTCGATGGGCACGCCTTCGGTCATGCCCATTCGAAACATCAGGGCACGCATGCGTTCGCCGCCGAAAATGCGCATCAAGTCGTCTTCCAGCGAAAGAAAAAATCGCGAAGAGCCCGGGTCGCCCTGGCGTCCCGCGCGTCCGCGCAATTGGTTATCGATGCGCCGCGCCTCGTGTCGTTCGGTCCCTAAAATGTGCAGGCCGCCGAGCGCGACGACTTCGTCATGCTCCGCTTTGCACTGCTCGGCGAACTGTTCGTACACCGGCTTCCACTGATCCGCAGGCACTTGAAAGATTTTTCCTTCGTGCTGGAAGAGCACCATCTGGACCGCAGGCTGAGCGCCGTTGCCATCGGCAGGATCGGCGCCGATCACCGCCGGAGCCGCCGCATAAGGCATCGCCAGCTTGTTTTTCAGAAAATGGTCGCGGGTCATTTGCTCGGGATTGCCGCCGAGCAAAATGTCCGTTCCGCGCCCGGCCATGTTCGTCGCCACGGTGACCGCGCCCTTGCGCCCGGCTTGCGCGACGACGCGGGATTCGCGTTCGTGCTGCTTGGCGTTCAGCACCTGGTGCGGGACGCCGGACTTCTTCAGCAATTCCGCGATGGCTTCCGATTTCTCGATGGAAATTGTGCCCACCAGCACCGGCTGCCCCCGCTCGTGATAGTGGCGGATGCCGTTTGCCAGCGAGTTGTCTTCCTGCAGAATGCCGTTCACCACCGCATGAAATTTTTCTTTTTCCGTGCGGTAAACCACGTCCGGAGATTCAATGCGGATCAGCTGCCTGTTCGTCGGAATGACCGTGACGTCCAAATTGTAAATCTTGCCGAACTCCGCCGCTTCCGTTTCCGCCGTGCCAGTCATGCCGGAGAGTTTCTTGTACATGCGGAAATAATTCTGGAAAGTAATGGTTGCGAGCGTCTGGTTTTCCCGCTCGATCTTCACGCCTTCCTTGGCTTCCACGGCCTGGTGTAAACCATCAGACCAGCGGCGCCCGGGCATCTGCCGGCCGGTAAATTCATCGACGATAATGACTTCGCCGTCTTTCACCACGTAATCCACGTCGTTTTTGTAAAGCGTGTGCGCGCGCAGCGCCTGATAAACGTGGTGCATGATATCGATGTTCGCCGGATCGGACATGTTCGTCAGCGATAGCAGCCGCTCGCATTTTGCAAATCCTTCTTCCGTGAGCGTCGCGGTGCGGTGCTTTTCGTCCAGCGTGTAGTCGATGTCCTGAATCAGCTTGGGAATAATCTTGTCGATCTTGGCGTACTTGTCGGTGGATTCTTCCGACGGCCCGGAAATGATCAGCGGGGTGCGCGCTTCGTCGATGAGGATGGAGTCCACTTCGTCGACGATGGCGAATTGGTGCCCGCGCTGCACGCATTGCGCGAGGTCGTACTTCATGTTGTCGCGCAGGTAGTCGAAGCCGAATTCGTTGTTGGTGCCGTAAGTGATGTCCGCGCCATACGCCGCGCGGCGCTGCTCGTCGTCGAGATCGTGAACGATCACGCCGACGC
>Ga0210405_10001459_pt1 | contig 26886 bp, 25 predicted proteins | sample IncBWH11MmetaG_FD_155492 | JGI IMG/M metagenome (GOLD analysis project Ga0210405, IMG submission 155492) | Forest soil microbial communities from Barre Woods Harvard Forest LTER site, Petersham, Massachusetts, United States - Inc-BW-H-11-M | ecosystem: Environmental > Terrestrial > Soil >...
ATGTTATGCAGATGGCGCCGGAGGAGGCGTCCGCCGCGCTACAGGCCGCACCGACGGGTCGCCAGCGCGCCTTTCAATTTCTTGGGCACCTCAAATCCGTGGCTTGTTTGCCGCTCGCGGCCGCGGCGTATCCTTATGTCCGGCTGCGCGGGTACAAAGGGACTTATTTGTATTTTCTGGCGCGGCTTCTACAATAAGGAGGCGTTCCGAGAAGATGATTTTAACGCGCGGTTCTTAAAACTGCGGGAAAATACGAGGCAAGACAGATCGCAAATGAAACGCGCACTGATCACCGGAATCACGGGGCAAGACGGTTCGTATCTTGCGGAACTTCTGCTGTCAAAGGGATACGAAGTTCACGGGATTATCCGCCGGGCAAGCACATTTAATACGAAGCGAATTGATCACATTTATCAGGACCCCAATCAGCCAAGTACGCGGCTTTTTCTGCATCACGGCGATCTCTCGAGCACAGAGTGGGTACTGAATCTCGTTTACAGCTTTGCGCCGGATGAGCTTTATCACCTCGCGGCACAAAGCCATGTGCGCGTGAGCTTCGACATGCCGGAGTATACCGGCGACATCACGGGGCTAGGCACGATGAGATTGCTTGAGGCCATCCGGCGGGCAGGGTGCAAGACGCGGTTTTATCAGGCATCGAGCTCGGAGATGTTTGGATCGGCAAAACCACCGCAGAGTGAGACTACACTCTTTGAACCACGCAGCCCGTACGCCGTGGCAAAAGTGTATGCGTACTGGATGACGCGGATTTACCGCGAGGGTTACCAGCTCTTTGCGAGCAACGGGATTTTATTCAATCACGAGAGTCCGCGTCGCGGCGAGACGTTTGTGACGCGGAAAATTACGCGTGCGGTGGCGGCAATCGTGGCGGGCAAACAGGACACCCTGTTTCTTGGCAATCTTGATGCGCGCCGGGACTGGGGATATGCGCCGGAATATGTCGAAGCGATCTGGAAGATGCTGCAGCAAGACGCGGCCGAGGATATCGTCATCGGGACCGGCGAAGCGCATTCGGTGCGGGAGTTTGTGGAAGAAGCGTTCGCATACGCGGGACTTGACTGGCACAAACACGTACAAATGTCGGAACGTTATATGCGACCCTTGGAAGTGGATTGTCTGATTGCGGATACACGAAAGGCGCGGGAGAAACTTGGCTGGGAAACGCGGATTGATTTCAAAGAGCTGGTGACGATTATGGTCGACGCGGATCTGGAAGCTGCAGGTCTTTCACCGCTGGGGGGCGGGAAAGCGATTCTTGAAAAAAAGTTCAGCCACTGGAATCACTGGCAAAATTCAGTGACACGCCTGATGGAAGCTGTCGAGGGACAAGCTTCGCAGAACTGAGGTTCCGGGAATGGGTTTTTGGGAAAAGCGGCGTGTGGTGTTGAGCGGCGGCAACGGATTCCTCGGTTCGTTCGTGGTAGAGAAGTTGCGAGCGGCCGGCTGTACCGATATTTTCGCTCCGCACAGCCGGGAATACGACCTGCGCGAAAAATCCGAAGCGCTGCGAGTCTATAAAGACTTGAAGCCGGATATCTTCATTCACCTTGCGGCGGTCGTCGGCGGAATCGGCGCGAACCGGGCTAATCCCGGTAGATTTTTTTACGACAACGCGGTGATGGGCATTAACACCATTGAAGCGGGGCGCATCGCCGGGGTTGAGAAATTTGTTTGCACAGGGACAATCTGTTCGTATCCGAAGATCACGCCGGTGCCGTTTCGCGAGGAGAATTTCTGGGACGGCTACCCGGAAGAAACGAATGCGCCTTACGGGCTAGCGAAAAAAATGCTGCTCGTGCAGTTGCAGGCTTACAGGCAGCAATACGCGTTCAACGGAATTTATCTGACGCCAGTCAACCTATACGGGCCGAGGGACAATGTTGATCTGGAAAGCTCGCATGTGATTCCAGCGCTGATCCGCAAATGCCGGGAAGCCAAGCAGGCCAAGGCAGCGGAAATTGTTGCATGGGGAACGGGCAACGCGACGCGGGAATTCTTGTATGTGGAAGATGCGGCCGAGGCGATCGTATTTGCCGCAGAGAAATACGAGAAGCCAGAACTTGTCAATTTGGGTTCAGGGGAAGAGATCAGCATTCGCCACCTGGTTGAGTTAGTTTGCTCGTTGGAGGGATACGAAGGAGCAGTGCGCTGGGACGCGACGAAACCGGATGGGCAGCCGCGGCGCTACCTGGATACTTCCCGTGCACTGGCGGAGTTTGGATGGCGAGCGAAGACGCCTCTCCAGGACGGATTGCGCAAAACTATCGCGTGGTATGAAGAAGTGAGCAGCAAGGCTCGCACGAGTGCAGTGTGAAATTGTCAGAATTCGTAGAATCAGTCTCGATTCCCGTCGGATTATCCGCCGGGTTTTCCCGTATAACCTGTGCCGAAGTGAAGACCCGAGTGGCGGAGATGTCGTAGACTTAGCACAAGGGACATCCGCGCGCTGGCGTGAGCTTTGTTCGAAGAGATGGAAGTTACCAGCCGGCGCTTGCTAGAAGATGGAAAAGCCTTTTGTCAGCGTACTGATTGATACGTATAACCACGAACGCTTTATTGAGAAAGCGATTGTAAGCGTGCTGGAGCAGGATTTCCCGGTCACCGACCGCGAGATTCTGGTTGTGGACGATGGGTCCACCGATGGCACGCCGGAAATCCTCCGTGGCTATTCATCCCGGGTGCGCGTTTTGCGCAAGTCTAACGGTGGCCAAGCCTCAGCGTTCAATGTGGGCATCCCTGAATGTCGAGGAGAGATTATCGCGTTTCTGGATGGCGATGATTGGTGGGCCCCGGGGAAACTCCGACGCGTTGCGCAATTAATGGTTAGCGATCCATCGCTTGGGATGGTCGGCCACGCGATCATTGATTCCTTTAACGACTCCACCGAGCGGGTCACTGCACCTGATGTCCAAAAGCGTTTTCGACTCGACTCCGTTTCCTCCGCAGAGTACTTCCAGGTGCATCGGTGTTATCTCGGTACCAGCCGCCTTACGCTCCGTTCCTCCGTCGCTCGCAAAATCCTGCCAGTCCCAGAAGCTCTCGCGATTGAAGCCGATGAATACCTCTTTACTCTCGCGGCGGCGCTCGTTGATTCGCTCATCCTCACGGAGCCGCTAACGCACTACCGCATCCACGGTGGCAATCTGTTTATGGCTCCCGGGGCATCCCCAGGAGGCCAGCGGCGTAAAGAGCGGGCCATTTCTGCGCTTGCCTACGAACTTCGCCGCAGTCTGGCCACCACCGGTGCTCCTCGAGGCGCCGTCGATGCAGTGCTCAATTTGGTAGAGGCGGAAGCAAGCCAACTACGATTACAGCTGGATGGCGGTAAGCCTTGGGAAACTTACGCTGCCGAACGAACTCTCTTTCGGATTCAACACCGAGGAGCGTCATGGAAAAGCCGGACCTTTCGCGCGCTCTCCATGATCCCAGCACTACTACTTCCTCCTCTTTGGTTTTACGCCGGCCGTCGTTGGCTAGGCGCACAATCCTGGTACAGGCGCGCCCGCCGTGATTTTCTTCGTCCGCCCCAGGCGACCGATACTACCAAGCCGACTATCCGGAGCTCTCCTGAGGGATGATGATTTTCTCAACCGGAGTCCGCGAGCCAAAGGGTCCAGTCCAAGCCCAAAATGGCCATCGCCTTTGCGAGGGATGGACTAGGCTGCGCAATTTGTTGAGCTATTTCTGTCGTGAGCTACCGCATTGTTCCGATTAAAATTCCACAGGTCACTGTGATGCTTTCGGCTTACTCTTGTAGACTGCTACCACTATGAGTAAGACTTCGGATTTGCGTCGTCCATGACTTGCCTAATCTGCGATGCCAGCACATCGCGCCCCGTGTGGCAGCAGAACAATCTGCGCATTGACAAGTGTGCAGGCTGCGGTGTGGTCTTCACTGCCGAGAGGCCATCCGAGCAGGAACTGATGTCCATCTACGACGGAGACAGTCTCATTACAGATCGCCCCGATCCAAACCTCTTTCGACCCGGCACTCCTCCTATTTGGAAAAAGAAAGAGCACGAAAGGCTCCTCGACCATTTGGTGCTCCAAGGTTGCGCGAGTGGCGAGCTACTCGACGTCGGCTGTTTCAGTGGACTTTTCCTAGAACACACCCGCGCTCGAGGCTTTTCGGTCGCCGGCGTAGAACCCAATCGAGACGCGCATCTTTACGTGACCCGCTTTCTAAAATTTGAAGTCTTTCATGGCAGTCTCAAAGATGCTCGATTCGCCGACAACCGCTTTTCAGCGGTGACGTTTCATGACGTGATTGAGCATGTCACCGATCCGGTCTCAGAGCTTCGGGAAGCTTTGCGGATCCTGCGGCCTGGCGGTTTGCTGCTACTCACCACACCCAACGTGCGCGGCCTAATTCAGCACTTCGTCAAAGCCAAACGCCGCCTAACAGGACAGCCCTGGTGCCCAATTGATGATGTTCCGTGGCATCTCTGGGGATTCACTCCGCAGACACTGGCGAAGTGTCTTGGAAGAGCCGGATTCACCGTGAAGGAGTACCTGTGGCTGGAACCCAGCCCGCTTTCCACCAACAGCGCTGTCGGTTCTTTAGGGCGCAAGCGTAGGGCATTGAGATTCGTTGCTCACCTCAGTAAGTTGTTCCGCATGAGCGACCGCTTTGCCATGCTCGGCCAAAAACCTTCGTAGAACTCTTCGTCGCGTGTCCCCCTAAGCATGTAGATTCTCTTCCGACGTCTAGTGCTTGCCCCTTCATCTCTCATTTGGCTTTGATTAGAACCCAAAATACTTTTTTAAGTCCAGCGGGCTGGACTAGGGTAGGCTCGTCCACCCCATGCTAATTGGCTCTCGGACTGTGGGGAAGGCGTACTTTGGGAGTACGCTTGACGGAGACGAATCACTTAAACTCTCGAATCGACGATTCCTCACGTATTCATATACGTCAGGCCGTTGCCCGTTCCAATATGTTTCCTACACCGCTGAAATCAATTTTGTATTTGGATCAAAAAGATTAATGAAGGAACTTTGAGGAATTCTAGAAGAGATTGAAAGTCTGACAAATGATTTGGACGCACTGAATAAGAATTAGGCCGCGTCCTGTACTTTGGCAGTTAAGTCTTTGTATTCGACGTTCGGAGGTAGATCGGGATATTTGCGCACGGCGCGAATGGTGTGGCTTTTCTCTCCGGCGAGAATCGGCTTAACAAACCGCTGCTTAAAATCGTATAGGCCCATGGTTACATGCAGATCCATTGGCCGTTCAAGCCTCTGGCATAGGACCCAGTACCGCCACCCATGCATGGCCTGGTCCAAAAAGCGCAGTCGGGGCAAAATTTTATAACTCCGTTTTGGGGAGTCCCGAGTTTAAGAAACGGGACAGGGGTAAGGGCCAGCGCTCGGCCAAAAACTCCAGCAGTTCCCAATCCAGCCGAGGAAGCGCCTGAATTTGGAGTGCCATCACCACAAGTGAATCCGTATGGGTCTACAGCGTCCACGCCAGGAAGGAAAAAGGCACCATCCCGACAGTCACCAAAATTTACCAACTGACTTCCCCTGCCCGGTCCACCTTTGTATGGTTTCCAACCGACCGCTCCCAGCGGAAGAGTTGGAGCCTTGATGGCCACTGTTTGATTGCCCGCGGTAACAATGATTTGTGTCGGCGTACTCTGTGGAGTCTCAGAACCATTGGCGTCTACCGCAGTCGCATAGTACAAAGTAGTTCCTACTTGAGCATTACCTCCACTAGATAACGTCAAGATCGGTGCTGAAGGAGGCGGCATCGTATACCCGACTGCTCCTATGCCATTGACGGTTACACGGTTACTGGTGAAGTTTGAATTCGAGATGACCCTGATGTTTTGACCGCTACATGACCCACTGCACGACCCTACCGGCTTGCCAGTTAAAAAGCCAAAACCCCAAGAAGGGCCGCTGCCGCCTTGAACCGTAACGGAACCTACATACGCGCCCGAGGAAGCATTGGCAAACAACGCGTGGTTCATCGTATCCAGTTCGACGCCGTGAAAAGAGATAGACCCACCTTCTGCACCTGCTCCGTTATACAGAGTGAAGAAAGGCATGATGCCACCCTGCAAACGATTGTTGCCCGAGAACACAACGTCTTCGCCTGGACCGCCATTCGGACTATATTTGAAAATCCCACGCCGATTAAGTGTCATGTTGCTAAAAATCACGTCGCCGCCGGAATAGCTCAGTGCCGGTGTGGAAGAAATCCCGTTTCTTTGGCCAGGTCCGACAATTACTGCAACATGGTTGAAGTCGACCAGAAAGTCGGCGGCGCGAACAATGAGCGGAATTGTCATGTAATCTGTGCTACCTCCTGCGAAATTAACGAAGTTGAAGCTGGAGTTTGCGGCGTTGTCAAGAACCATTGCCGACCCGCCGTTAGGAGCATCAAGCTGGATTCCATAGAAATACAGGTAGCCGTACGGTCCATAAATTCCAGGATTAGCACGATTGGCCCATATGGAACCTCCAACTGGCCAGGCAAAAGTGAGAGCACTGCCTCCTTGCGCCCCTAGCATCCCGAATATCTTGTCTCCGCCGCCGACCTCCATCGTATCGTTCAGATACAAAGCACTTCCTGCAAGAGAAATTGACACAAAAGTTGGAATGCTAAGATAAGAATTGACCACGTAGCTGTAGCCGTTAGGGTTGGCGGGGAAATAAAGCAGACTGTGGAACTTGGCTTGGCTTGCTGCGGTTTGAATGTTCGGCGTATTGTCGAACAGAATCGACGCGCCGCTGACGGTCGTGCTGGGAGCATTCGCCAATGTCAGAGTCGGACTATTGGCTCCGGATACTATGGTCGTCACGAGTGGGTCTGCCAAAGCGGAGCTTGGTGGAATGCTTGGAACGAAATACGGCAGCAGAACGCCATCCATCACTGGAGACCCAAAATCATCCCAAGTCGTATCTGGCGTCAATCCGTTGATGACGCTCTGAACCTTACTCACGCCAATTAGATTCATGCTCGCGCTTGTGCGCCCATAGGCGTAGTTCTCGAATGCATTTGGCTGCGAAGTCCAGGCTAGATGATTGGCGTTCCACCAGTTTGCCGATCCACCGCCGATAGAAACTATTGAAGCACCTGAAGCAGCATCTTGGCCGGTTTCATAAGTGAAGTGAGTCGTATCGGAAACGGCGACAGTAAACCAACCTCCGAAATTCAGATTGTCAGCAACATCTGGTAGAGTGCTGTACATATAAACCCACGACCCACTTGCCAAGCCATGAGGCTCAGAGGTTGACGCTGTAACGGTCGTGCCTGAACGCGTCCATCCAGAAATGGGAACGGACTGTGGGCCAAGCAATGCGGACCCGGTCGAGGTACACACTTGAGGGGAAGCCGCGCTGAGGCCTCCGGGTTTATCTCTTGCAATAATCGCGTAGCAATAAGTAGTAGAACCCAACGGAGCGGGAACTACCAGCCCTGTTCCTGTTGGTCCTGATGCTACGCTAGGGGTCACGGTAAGACCTATAGGAACAGTTACGTTATTGGCGAGGCCGCAGCCAATAACAATCACGCCATCCCCATTTATGAACATGTTTGCCGCTGAGACAGGTAAAGCAGCTGAACCACTTGTGCAGTTTGCTGTGAGCCCGGGAGTGGCGGGCGCGACAGAGGCATTGATCCCTCTCACTCCATATTGCCTGACGTCGGTCTGGTCTGGCTGTTGCGCAAAAACCATTGGCGCAAACAATAAAACGAGGAAAGATAGAAAATAAATATCGCGCGCTTCCCACAACGCAGCGATAGTCGCGGCAATGACTCGCTTCATTTCAAACACCTCTGGTACATTTTTCAAATTGCGTTTGGGTGGCTCGAACAACTATCTACCTACAACGGAAGCTGATCAAGCGAGACTTGCATCGCGTCGTCTTTCTAGATTGTTCAGGTTGCGGGAATTCGTTTTCCTTGATCGCGGCAGACTTAGTTCCGGTTTGTGATGGCGGAGAACAATATGCAGCCGTACGGTTGTCGATCATCGGGGTGGCTCCATTTCATCTTCTTCGTTCAGAGAGTCTTCCAAGACCTGCTTATCTGCAACAGCAAGGATGATTTAAGATAAGCTAGAAAGTCGTTCTGAAGCATTTGACGTAGGTCAGAGTGCAGGTGAACGCGTTCAGAAGGAATCCGTCTCGGCTGTTCCATTTATTCCAGCCGTTCGGTGGCAAACTTTCTTATCTATAGTGCCCTTTTGACGGGAGAAAGTGTTTTGAAAAAGGTTGAGGACACGATGCGTCGCGACTGGGATAAGCGAGCCCGCCGAGACGCTTTTCTCTATATTGCGAGTTGGCGCAAGGATTGGGATAAGGAGTCCTTCTTTGAGTCTGGTGAACAGGATTATCTCCGCCTCGTTCATTCCGTTTTACAAGAACTTCGTTTTGATCCAGCCAACAAAGCCATGGCGGAACTAGGCTGTGGCGCTGGACGGATGACGCGAAGTTTTGCGCAGCGCTTTCAGTCTGTCTTTGCGGTCGATATCTCCGCGGAAATGCAGTCTCGCGCGAAAGAGTATCTACAATCGTTCTTTAATATCCGTTGGATCCTTTCTAGTGGAGAAACATTCTCTTGTATAGAAAGCTGTTCGGTCGATTTTGTTTTTAGTTATCTGGTTCTCCAGCACATGCCCACAAAGGAGGTCATTTGTAGTTCTATTCGGGAGATGATGCGCATCCTCCGACCAGGTGGAGTGTTTCTGTTTCAATTCAATGGCTCTGACCAGCCTACGATGAATTGGAAGGGGAGAACCATTTCGGCGATTCTCGATGGCGTCGCTTCGGTCGGACTCCATAGTGCAAGCCGGCGGATTGCTGGCGTTGTGGGGATTGATCCTGAAATGGTTGGGAAAACTTGGCGCGGCGCTTCTCTGAACTCTGCGCAAATTGCGGAGGCATTGCGCTCGAGCCAGGGCTCGCCGGATAATTTCCTCGATGCAAACACATCCCTAGCTTGGTGTTACGGTCACAAACAGCTTGAGGACCGTCATTGATCACCCTTGGCCTGAACTATTCCCAAATGCACGACTCCTCCGCCTGCATTGGGCGCGATGGGGAAATTCTTTTTGCGGTGGCCGAAGAGCGTATCAGCCGCAGGAAGCATGATGCCCAATTCCCAGATTTGTCGATTCAAGCGTGTCTCGATTTCGCCAAGGTTAGCCTCAAGGACGTCGAGGAAGTCTGCCTGGGTTGGCAGCCCATCGGACAGTTATACCGGCACGACCTCCGCCTGTACGCCAGCGGCCGCTGGCCTCTTACCTATCTTAATTTTCTTAATTCCACGCGCTATTTCGCCAGCATGTGGCATCAGGGCAGCGGGGCGAAGCGCTTTATGCAGCGATTCGGCGCGAGCAAAGCGCGGTTTCGCCACGTGGATCATCATCTTGCCCACGCGATCAGCGCCTATTCTTGTTCCGGTTTTGATGATGCGGCAATCGTTGTAATGGACGGTCGCGGCGCTTGGGAAGCTACTTCCATTTGGCAAGGAAATGACGGCTACATCGAGCATGTTCAGACCATTAACTGGCCAAACTCGCTGGGTCTTTTCTACGCGGAGTTCACTGGGTTTCTGGGATTCACGCCCAATGCTGACGAGTGGAAAGTAATGGGCCTGGCCCCGTATGGCAAACCCGGAGTGGATCTAAGTTGTTTCCTCGCCCCGGAGGCGGGCCCCTACAAAGTGTACACGGATCGGCTAGTCGGCAAAGGCGGAAGAGCTTACTCCGGCTGGCCTACTTTGCTTGGCTCGCCTCGCGGACCGGAAGGCGACATTAGCGACCTCCACAAAGATATTGCCTACGCCGTTCAGGATTTGTGTGAAAGCGCGATAATGAGCGTGGTTCGGCTAGCACTAGAGAAGACGCGAAGCAGAAAGTTGTGCATGGCCGGTGGCGTCGCGCTCAATTCCAAAGCCAACGGCAAAATTGCCTCTTCTGGCATCGTTGACAATATTTTTGTCCAGCCCGCCGCCTCCGATGATGGCGTTGCACTCGGTGCGGCGCTGGCGCCCTTTCTCGATGGAGGCCAGCGGCTGCCTGTCCGGTCCATGCGTCACGTCTACCTCGGTCCTTCGTTTGACGATACGGCAATCAAGTTAGCGCTCGACATCTATAAAATTCGTTATACGCACCTTCCCGATCCCGCTGCGACGGCTGCTGAACTACTTTCTCAAGGAAAAATCTTGGGCTGGTATCAAGGCCGCATGGAGTTTGGCCCGCGAGCTCTTGGCAGCCGCTCCATTATTGCGGATCCCCGCGATCCGGAGATGAACACCAAAGTCAACAACGCGGTGAAATTTAGGGAGTGGTGGCGGCCGTTCGCGCCTTCGCTGAAAAAAGAAGTGGCAGGAGAGTACTTGGAAAGTATAACCGACTCTCCCTTCATGATACTCACCGCGCAAGTGCGGCCGGAGAAGCGGGCGGTAATCCCATCGGTAACGCATGTTGATGGCAGCGCGCGGCCGCAAACCGTGGAGAAAGAGATCAATCCGCTTTACTGGCGGTTGATCGATGAATTCGGTAGGCGTACCGGTGTGCCCGTAATCATGAACACGTCGTTCAATTTGCGCGGCGAGGCGATTGTGCACACCCCAACTGATGCCGTTCGCACGTTTTTTAGTTCTGGGATGGATGCACTAGTGATTGGAAGTTTTCTCGTGATGAAATAGGGCGCTGGGGTCACTGACTTCGGTCATCCCAAGGAGCGCACACTAGCTTACTGAATCACAAGCCTGTCACTTAGATGCGCTCAAAGTCAAGCCCCTGTATCGGGCCATTTTGTTTTTCATTCCCATTGACCATTTTCATCTCTGTCTAAAAGATTTCGAGCCTGAGCAGTCGGATCATGACTAGTTGTCGATCAAATTGATGATGCTTAGAAATTGTCCCAGTTGCATGCACCCACCAGAATATTCTATAGTATTTGAAGGTATGCCCATACCGTAACAATGGCTGTTCGAAGTAAATAAAACTTCTCCATCAAGTAGGAAATAACACACGCAATCATTGGTACGGCAATTATCCGCCAATCCGATTGGCTGACGCGCGAGGGCTGCAAGGCAGCACGACAAAAGAGATTTACCGCCGAATGGATTAAGTACAGACAATAGGACACCTTACCGAGTTCAAGGAGCAGCCTCATTCTGGCCAATGCCTCAATTGGCCCAGCGGGATTTACCAGCGTCAATAAGAGGAGGAGCGCAAAGAAAATCCCAAGCCAACTGAAACCGATCGACTGCATCGCGATTGAATGAAAAGACGGCGAATACCCCGTAAGGACAATGACGCCTGTCAGAAAAACGCCGAGTGCGAAATAGAGGGTCCGCCGATGGTCTTCCAGCCATTTGTGCGATAGTGGAATGCGCCAAAGAAACGCAACCAACATACCTATCGCGAGGCTGAGGCTATTTGACACCACGGCCCGTCCCGGTATAAAAATCAGCATGGCATTAGCTGGCCTTCCGCAGCATCTCAACGTCAAAGAAACATCTCAGCAAATTGGAAAGTTTAGTCTCCGAACCTCCAAAACGGTGGCTGCTCTCCTCGCGGTGATCCTGTGCGTCACTTTCTATAGCTTCAGGAGCAATTCGCTAATTGGCGACGGGCTGCGACACCTGCAGGCGTTCCGAATCATCCTTCCGGGTACGCCCCCCACGTTCCAGACAAAACCATGGCTGGAGGTTTACCGAAACCATTATAATGATTTGGTTGTTCACAACCATTTTTTGTATGGCATCACTATGCGGTCAGCTTTTGCACTCCAGCAGGAGCTCGGCATTCGCGGAGATGCAATCGTTGCGATGCAGGCCGTAAATTCCCTATGCGCTGCAGTTGCAGCCGCACTGTTCTTTTTGCTTGGTGTCCGAGTTGGCCTTCCCGGATGGGTTTCCCTGGGTGTAACCCTGGGGCTCTGTCTCTCTCCCGTGTACTTGCTAGCTGCAACGAACATAGCCGAAGTCGGTCTTGCTTTACCTTTTTTTGTTGGAACGTTGCTCCTTCTTGCGGGTAGGCAGCTTTCCGGATGGACTCTCGTGGCTGCGGGCGCCCTTGCAGGCCTTACTGCGATATTCTACGCGGTCGCCGGATTCTTGGTGCCCGGCATTGCGGCGGCATTGATACTAACCCGATTTCCCTTCCGGTCGGCGATAAAGCAGCTGCTCTTGTTCTTGTCTGCCGCTGGCGGGGTGTTTGCTGGTATTTGGGTGACCGTGCTAGTCGCAAGCGGTTACCACACTCTGAGTAATCTTTGTGGTGCAATCTTTCAGTTTCCTCAGCAGGGTACGTTCCTCAATTTTAAACTAGGCTCGCTCGTCGCAACGCCGGTGGGTCTGACGCAAGGATTCCTCCCCGTCCTGCCCGCTGACTTTGTTGGATTGCGATCTCTGTACCAGCAAGCTCCTTGGTCGGCGGCATGCGTGACGGCTGCGACCCTGTTCGTGGTTGCTTTTCTCGCGGCAATATCTTACGTGCTGTTTAAACGAGGCATGCTTCGAACCCCGCTTGTCCTTTCGTGCCTATTGACGTTTCTGTTGGTGGAAGCAGCTTGCGTCAAGTGGGATACCTATTACCAGAAACTCCATCTCTTCGCCGTGATCCTCTGTTGGGTGATGGTTTTGGTCGCTCTCTTAGAGCCTCAACCGTTTAGTGTTCGCTGGCCGGCACTTCTTTTCGTCATCCTGGTGAGCGCGAGTGGGCTGTGGGTACTCAAGAAAAATGTAGAGCCTAGCCAAATGCAGACAAATGCACAACAACTCGTAGAGATTGTGGGAAATGGAGAGCTCATTACGACATGGTCCGGCGACGTAATGCACATGTTTCTTTATTCGAATCTAGGAAACGTAGTGTCGTTACCCGATCTGGCTTTCGCCAGGCGCTTAGATTCGCCGCAAGCCCAAGGGGACTTGGAGATAATTATCCAACAAGCCATGCTTCAGGGCAGGAGTGTTTATTTCTATGGCTTATTCGACGAAAAGAGCGGCCATCCGTACGACATCTATGAGACCAGGTTTAGAGAGAAGGGGATGACGGCTTATCTCAGCATCCTACAGCGAAAAGCTAGAACGGTTGCGCGCTTACAGCAGAATGGCAGCCAGTCAATCCCCCTCTACCAGTATGTTCCGTAGGGAATACGAACCGAGGTGATCATGAATAGGCCCAAAAAAAGTCTGGGTACAGCAATTCTATTCGTCGCTGTATCGGGCATCTTTTTCTGGCTATACGCGTTTTTTCAAGCCCAATGAAACGCATTCTCATTCTGGCTCTTCTATCCGTGGTAGCAAGCGCCGGGAATTCACAGCAGACGGTCGATGTTAGGGAGTTTGGCACATTCGCAGCCTATTCCAGCACTACAGCATCAACGACCCTTGGTCAGCCGATTGCTTATTTGGATGACGCGCAAAGTTTCAAGAACGGCGAGTACGTCACGATCTTCCATGCGGGACCACCGTGCCAATTATCGGTACCAAGTGCGCCAGCCATTACGCCTTCTGCAAATGCTGGAGGGCTGGAGACGATTTCAGCTCGCTCCGGGTCCTCAGGTTTCGCTTATGAAATAGTCGCCGCCGACGAATTTGGATGCTACACGGCTGCTTCTGTGCCAAGGTGAACTTCCGCTGGGAACGCACTCGGGGTACAGACCGTTCCTATCATTTCGGGCACACGAACCGACAATCTCCAGACGGTAGAGACCGCAAAGGCTCACAGATTCGAGTACGACTCTGCGAAAAATAGATTTTGCAAAACGAACCCACCGACGGTGGCGCAGGCAGGATCGAGCTTTTGAAGGACTCCAAATGCTACATTAGGATCGGACTAAAAACGATGGGCAGGTCACCAGAGTGTCGGTGTCGCGGCAATGAAGATGCACTGCACGGCAAACCTGGGGGTGCAAGATCTGTTAACCTATGCGATCCGCACATTCTTCAGCTACGGCTTGAATTCAACCATGATTGGCAGCTACCTCGTCCAAAAATGAGCATCCCAGCGTGAGCGGACATCGCACCATTGCACTGCTCGGGCGACGCGACGAACCGACAGATGCCGTTGAAGAGTATTGCCAATACCTGGCGGGCGCGTTGCGCGCACATGATTTTGAATTGGAACTTGCGCGCGTCGCTTGGGTGGAAGATGGCTGGCCCGCGGCGATGCGCGAGCTCGAGCGCCAAGCAAAGGGCTGGCGCGGATGCTGGGTGCTGGTGCAATACACCGCGCTCGCGTGGTCGGAGCGCGGTTTTCCTTTGCGGTTTTCGAGAGTGCTGCGCATTCTCCGGCACGCGGGAGCGCGCGTCGCGATGGTCTATCACGACGTGTTGGCTTACCACGGCAACCGCACCATCGATAAGCTGCGGCGGCGCGCACAGAACCATGCGATGAGCGAGGCGCTGCGGTCTTGCGATCTCGGCGTTTTTACTGTGCCCGTAAGCAAGATTCCCTGGATTGGAAAGAAACACACGCGAGCGATTTTCATTCCCGTGGGGGCGAACCTGCCAGAACCAGAAATCGCTTGGACAATGGCGCGCGCCGAACCGAACAGGCTGCCGGCGATCTGCGTTTTTGGGATTACCGGCGGAGAAGGCGGGATCTGGGAAATCGCGAGCATCTCCGAAGCTTTGCAAATTGTGGCCGAGCGTCTGGGAAAGCTGCGGTTGATTGTGATGGGACGCCATTCCGATACAGCGGAGAAGGCCTTGAGGAATTTGATGGACAAGCTGCCGATTGAGGTCTCGGCGCTGGGAGTTTTGCCGGGAGAGGAAATCGTGCGGCGCATGGCGTGCTGCGATGTCCTACTATTTGTGCGCGGAGGCATTTCCTCGCGGCGCGGCAGCGCGATCGCGGGGATTGCGTGCGGACTGCCGGTGGTGGCGCTCGAGGGCACGGAAACGGCATTTCCCATCACCGAAGCAGGAGTGGTGTTCGCCGATCCGAAACGGCAAAGGAGTTTGGGAGAAGCGTTGCTCAAGGTGCTTTCCGATCCGGCGTATCGCTCTTCGCTTGCCGAACGCAGCCGCCACGCGCAGGAAAAATATTTTTCCTGGAAGGCGATTGCGGCACGCTATGCCGAAGCGTTGCGTTTCGAGGATGGAAGTGTGAGCTAGAACTTCCGGTCAACCTGCCGAACGATGGGGCCTCAACGGGACAACGCGTCGATCAGGGTTTCTTTCTTTTTTTCCGCGAGCAGGGCCAAGGGATTTAGCGAAGAGCTGTAGCCCGCGATAGCCGCTGCCGCTAAGAACGCAAAAACCTCCGTGGGAAGCCACTTATCACCAGTCCATCGGCTCATAAAGAGGATGGGCGCGCTAATGCCGCCCAAAAGAATCTGCGTGCCAAAGGAGACCAGCACAGCCATGCCCGACTGGCGTTGTCCGCGCATCTGGCCGAAATTCAGTTTGCGCGGAAAGCAGAGCGAGGACCAGTTGGCGATGGCTAATTGTCCCGTGACATTGAACACGATCGCGGCCAAAGTGGCGGCAAGAACGGGGAGGGATGGTAATCCGACGAGGTAGGAAAATGCGGCCATCGAAAGTGACAATTCAAAAGCGAGCATCCCGGCTTGCAGGAGATTTTTTCCCAGGAAAACTTCGCGAAAGCTCAGGGGCGAAGTGAAAAACGTTTGAATGCCCTTGCCGTCGTAAGCAAAGCTGTTATAGGCGGGCGCCATCAGAATGAGGATGAGATATGCCATCATGCCCGGGAAAAAGAACTCTGTCGAAACCGCGTGCTTCGTCGCCGTGGGATGCCTCCCCGCGAATTGTGTGGTGAAGAGAAGAACAAACACGGGAGGCATGATCAACAGAAAAAAGGCGAAGCTGTTGCGCGTCAGGTAGCGAAACTCCTTGCGGAGGACGGCGGCGACCTGCGGAGTCAGCAAGCGGAGCCCGTCGGACTGCCCAGCGGTCCGAGAAACGGGACGAACAACAGCGCGCACAGGGGCTGCTGTCTCGCTCAATTCCTCGCCGCGATATTGTGTGGCGAACCTCATCCAGAGGAACACGCTGAAAAGCAGAGCGTAGGCTGAGATCCCGGCGACGCCTAGTAGCACGTCCATCGAGTTACTTTGTGCCGCACCTGTTATGGCTTGCCCTGCAAGCGACGGCGGGAAAACGGACAAGTAAGGAAGCAATTGTTTGACCCAGGGCTGCGCCGAACGGCCGTACCGCTGAAGGAGCGGATTGAGGAATTGCACCGAGACGGCGAATAGGATAAAGACCGCGAAGAATATTTCCCGAGAGCGCCTGCGAGCGAGGACGCGTTCGAGCCAGGACCCGATCATGCGCTCGAGCGTGATGTTCATCAGCAGGAAGAGCGCGGAGATCAGCAGCATGGCGGGCAGAACACTTGGGTTAGCCACGGATGCGCCGATGATCATGGCAATCAACCAGCAACAGGAAGCGACGGCGGCAAAATCGGAGAGTCCATAGGCGAGCCCTATGACATAAAACGCGCGGAGGTTAAGCGGAAACCGCAGGAGCGTGCGAAATTCAAAGCCTGCCCCGAAGCCCGCCGTGAAAATGGGAACGAGCTGCCAGAAAAGAAAAATTCCCCAGAAAAGGAAAGCGATCCAGGCTTCGTGGCCGCCCGACAAAAAAGAATAAGCACCGAAGAAGAAAGCGAAGCACAAACCGAGGACGAAAAGCGAGGCGAAAACGCCGGCGAAGATCATTCCGACCAAATCCCATTGATTGTGTTTCTTGCGGAGGCCGTTACGCAGAATCCGCCAGCGAAGCCCGGCTACAAGCCCGATCTGTTCCCAAACGCCGGGGACGCGAGCTACATCAGCCACGAGAGTTCCTCGAGTTGTGGCCGCTGGGCGCCGTCCTGGCCCACGATAGAGAGGAAGATCTGCTCGAGAGTCGTTTTACTACCTTCTTCACCGGCGATTCCCGCACGCAGCTCCTCCAAGGAACCTTGAGCAACGAGCCTGCCTTTGTGGATGATGGCCACGTGGCTGCACAGACGCTCGACAATTTCCAGAACATGCGAAGTAAGAAAGATGGTTACGCCGCGCTCGGTCATGCGCCCCAAGAGCGCTTTGAGCGCGCCTGCGGCAAGAGCGTCGACACCTTCGAAGGGCTCGTCGAGAAATAGAATCCGTGGTCCATGGATCACCGCGGCGGCCAGCGCGAGTTTTTTCTGCATGCCGTGGGAATAGTCCGCGATAAGAGTTTTTGGGCGGTCGGAAAGCTGCATAAAATCAAGTAGCTCTTCGGAGCGGCGCTGCGTTGTGGGACGGTCGAGGCCGTACATACGGCCGACGAATTGAAGATACTCAGCGCCAGTCAATCGTTCGAAGAGGCCCATCCCTTCGGGGACGACGCCGATCTGCCGTTTGACTTCGACAGGATGCGCGGCGAAGTCCAGCCCGAGAAGCTCTGCGCGTCCGGAACTCGGCGCTAGTAGCCCGGTGAGCATCTTGATGGTAGTGGATTTGCCGGCGCCGTTGGGCCCGAGAAAGCCGAAGAATTGGCCGGCGGCAACGGTGAGATCGACACCGTCGACCGCGGTCAAATTGCCGAAGCGCCGTGTAAGTTTCTGCGTCACGATGGCTGCGTCCGTCATCGCGTCTCCCACTTGCCGTACGTAGTTCGAAACAAGACTCTAACATGAGTCTGAGAGGCATCGAGACGGCCGCGGATGAGGATTTGCGGCGCGCGGAGAAGTAAGGTCACGAGGGTTTCAGTGGATTCGGAGTTACGCCAGAGAGTTGCAATTCCTTTGCGGGCAGGGCCGCGAGAACAGCCGGCAGCTCCACGCGGAACGCGGCGCCACCTTCTTGCCGGTTGTAGCAGTGAATCCTGCCGCTGTGCTCCTGCACGATGCCGAAGCAAATACTGAGACCCAAGCCGGTGCCTTTGCCAACGGGCTTTGTCGTATAGAAAGGATCGAAGACGCGGTGCGGCTCGTTGACGCCTGGTCCGGTATCCAGGAAAAGCACAACGACGTAGGCGCGATCGCGCAGAGTTTTGATGGTGAGCACGCCGCCTTGCGCCGCTTCCATGGCGTCGACCGCATTGCTTATCATGTTAAAAAAGACCTGCATCAATTGGTTTCCATCACCGCGAACGCCAGGGAGTACGGATTCGAGCTGTAGCTCGATGCGGACGGTCCCGGTGCGCAGGTCAAGGGTGCGAAGCTGCACGGCGTTGGTGACCACCGTGTTGATGTCCAGAAGCGTGCGTTCGGTGGGGACCTGCCGGGCAAAGCTGAGAAGGTTCCCGACAAGCGTTTTGGTGCGGCGAGCCTGGTCGCGGATTTTCGAAGCTGTGACGCGTGCTTTTTCGGGCAGCGCTGGGTCGTCAGCTAAAAGGTCGGAGAAGCCGAGAATGGCCGTCAACGGATTGTTGATTTCATGGGCGGCGCCGGCGGCCAATTGTCCCAACGAGACAAGCTTTTCGGATTGCACGATTTGCGCCTGGAGTCGCTGCAGATTGTCGATCGACTGTTCGGATCTGGTGAGCAAACGTGTGCGGTCGGCCTCCGCGAGATAGGTCCTCAAGAAAACGAGCAAAACAAGGGGAACAGCGGCGATGAATATAGTCATTAGCCGGAAATCGCGCACCGCAGGGCCTTCTTGCGAGTACCGGACGGTGTAGATCGCGAGAAGAGGCAAGGAAAGCACAGCCGCCATCGAGAGCCGCGCCGCTATCACGCTATCTCCGCCGGAGTTTTCGGATTCCGCATCGGAGGCGTTCTCAGACGGGGCATCGAGCTCTTCCCGCTTTTGGTAGGCGATCATACCGGCAAGGGCAAACCACAGGAAGGAGGAGATCAACGGGAGATCGAAGAGGCTGCCAGTGTAGTACCGGTTGGACTCGAGCGCCACGTTGATGGTAAGCGAAGCGATCAAGTACAAAGCGGAGGCTGCCATAAGATTGGCATAAACAATCCGCCATGCGCGGGACGATTTCAGCCACAGATAGCCGAAACCAAAAACGATGAGCATGTTCTGTGTGTTCTGGAGGAAAATGAAGTTGTTGTTGTATTGCTCGAGGGAGAACGACGCATACATCCACGGCAGGACGATGAAAACATAGAGAAATATCCACCACGCCAGCAACAATACGAAATCCAAATAGCCGAAGCGCACATGCACCTCTCCGCGCTTCAGGTGGGGCCGCAGCGTCAGTGCCGCCATCATGGGAATGCCGCGCAGGAAGAATACGATGTCTCCGGGATCTATCTCGGGCACCGGCCGGTGCAGGTAGAGCTCATAATAAGTCCACTGAAATTGCCCGATCATCCAAAGGGTGCAGCCCATGGCAAGCAACATCCAAAAAAGATTCCTGCGCCAGTGCGGAGTTCCTGCGTTCAGCAGGAGGCCGGCGTTGGCGAGCAGTGGCACAAGACATTGAGCCAAATCTCCGAAAGCGGTAAGAGCATGGTTTTCCTTAGGGAGAATCAGCGAGACGCTCGCATAGACGGCGAGAAAGTACACCCAGATGCCCGCCATTCGGACAATGGTTTTGGAGGATGACATAAGATCAAGTAAATCTATTTTAGAGGGGAGAGGCCGGGAGAGCGTCAGCGCATTCCGTGCGCAATACGTAAGTATAAACGAACCAGAGAGCAGCCTTCGATGCCTGGCTCGCCAAACACGGGCGAAGCTGGCGGAGGAGGAGGGATTCGAACCCCCGAGACCCTTTCGAGTCTAACGGTTTTCAAGACCGCCGGTTTCAACCGCTCACCCACTCCTCCGTTTTTAAGTATAACTTGCAACAGCTCTTAGCGGGATTTTTGGTGACACTTTTGACCCCTGTTGCTGCATTTTGGTGCAGGGTGTCACCAAATTGTCACTAAAACCTTCAAGTCTTGCGACCGCATTGCGTTTGGAATCGAGATTTGTATGCGTGTAGCGCATGGTTGTAACGACAGTCGAATGCCCGAGCAACTGCTGGACTGTCACTATGTCCACTCCTCGGTTCACTAGACGCGAAGCGAACGTGTGCCGCAGCTTGTGCCACGTTACACCTTCGATTCCGGCTTTTCGGCATGCGAGAGCAAGCCCTGCATCGAGATCAACAAACGGTTTTCCGGTCGCGTGGTTGTAGAAAATGAACTCGTTTTTTCGTCCTATTGCCCAGGCGTCCAAGACACGACGTGCATTTGAGTTAAGTGGCACGGTCCGAATCTTGTGAGTCTTGTGGGCAAAGATCGAGAGAAGCCCTTTTTCCAAATCCACGCCTTCCCAGCGTAGAGAAAGAATCTCCCCGATCCGCAATCCCGTGTTCAGGTCAAAAGTCACGATGTCCTGAATGTATGGAGTTGCGTGTTCTAGGAGCTTTCGCTCTTCTTCCTCGGTGAGGATACGGAAACCAATGTTCATTTCCTGGAAGAACTTCACTTTCCGAACGGGATTTGAACCCAGGTACAGATCCCAATCCATTGCGAGATGGAACATTCGCTTGAGAAGAGCCAGCTCGCGGTTTACGGTCGAACCGGATACCTGTTTCCTTCTGTGGAGTTTATAGCCTTCGATGTCAGCGGCGATGACCTCGCTGAACTGACGTTCGCTGCCAAAGAATTTGGCCAGGTGATCAAGCATTTGTTGATCTCTTAACCAGGACCGTTTGTTGGCCCTCGCATATTCCATGTACCGTGTGCCGAATTCTCCGAAAGTAATTTTCGCAGGGCGTTTGTATATGCCCCGGATAATCTCCGACTTTCGGAGGGCCAAAAGAGCTTCGGCGTCGCGCCTACTTGAACTATGCGAGGACTCCTGGACGCGATTTTTATTCGAATCGTAAAAATCAATCCAGTACTTTCCCCCTCGTTTGAATACTCCCACTGGCGGCTTCCTTTCTACCCTTTGCCAGCCGCGCTTGTATTTTAGCAAGCTGCGGCGCCGTGTCTCCTAGACATTGTCTGCTTGCCCGCGGCCTTCCACACGGTTCTCTTTCACGAATTCTCTCAGGTCAGTGGTATCAAACCGCACCGCCCGGCCGAGCTTTACGAATGAAATCCTTCGCTGCCACACCCAGCCGTAAAGCGTTGAAACCGAGACGGCCAATAATCTTGCCGCCTCATTGACGCTTACAAGACATTCTTCCGCTGCCGGTTGCCGAGACCATAAGTCCCGCTCTCCGTCGGCGCGGAGTGGCGAACGGTCTTCTGCCCCACTCTTTCTCCCGCCAGCTCTAGCCGCGTTCTTGGATTCGGCACGGAACAATTCGCGTTCCGCTGCCGTTGCGGAAGCCGGTGATGGTTCGTCCCCGCGCGATTTCATCGGCACGCTCGAAGCCTCCCACGGCAACGAGCTCAGGGAAAGATGCGACTTATGCTGCTGCGTGGACTCGGTGTGGCTGCCCGCAGCGGTTTGGGTTCGCCTGGGTTTCATATTTCCTGTTTTGGTTTTGGTCCGGAACTGCGTTGCGTTCGACTCTACGTTCTGCTGCCTATCGGAGCGTTTGATTGCCCCCGCACCTCAAGTGCGCGACGTCCGAAAGCCGCAGAGGATTACAGCAATGAGCCCGTACCGCAACGAAGTGTTATCTCGCCCAAAGCGTTTGAAAGTATTGACCTTCTTGAGCCTGAGATCAAATTTGCAAGCATTTTCTAGCGCCGTGGCCTTGCAGGCGCGGTCTTCGCTAAGGCCTCATTTGCCCTAAAGTTACTCGGGGGCCGATTGTTTCGGAGGATCGAAGGAAGTTCTTCCCGCTTGATAGCATACTTTTTGACTAATCTTCCCTCTCATACGACATTTGCGGGCATGCTAGGGCTGCGTGCCTTCGTGATTCCCTCAGTAGGGGTGTCGAACTAAGTCTTTTTTACCGATCCGATCTTTCATGACTAACTTCGTTTGAAAACCGTTCTGAGAAATACGCTCAGACGAGGGGGGCCGGACTGGATCGGTGGTGTTCTCACACACATGTAGTAAAACCACTTAAATGGTGTATAATTTCGTTGTATATGCGAATGTCTGGATGATTTATTTGCAAACACAGGCAACCAGCCATCTAAATAGTGAGTCTTAGACAGTATATATGAGAATTCACACTTCCCACGCCCCGTTAACACACTACGCGCAGTCTTCCCCGTTATCACTGTGGAAGAACTGGGTCAGCGTTACGGCAAGAAGGGTCGATCAGTCCGCAATATGCTTTATCGGCTTAAGCGTCAGGGCCGCGTCCGGCAACTAGCGAAAGGAGTGTACGTCGGTGCCCTAGCCGCGGCATCAGTCAACCGGTACAGCGTACCAAGCAGGCTTCGAACGGATGCTATGATTGCATTTCATTCCGCTCTTGAATTACACGGCGTCGCAAACCAAGTGTTTCAAACCGTCTACTATCTCTCGACGCGCCCGCGCCGGGACGTGGTCTTTGACGGCCTGACCTATCACTGTGCTATCCCTCCGCGTCGACTTGCGACCGCGCGTGCGCTGAAGTTCCAGGTGGAATTGACCCGCAACAAAGTCCGTGTCACAGGCCGAGAGCGATCGATTGTGGACTGCCTCATGTTTCTGGAATACAGCGGCGGAAGCGAGGAGCTCGACCGATCCCTAGCTATGTTTCCCTCATTTGACTTTGAGGTTGCTCTCGAATATCTAAAACTTCTTCGCATGCCTTGGCTCTATGCTCGCTTAGGCTTCCTCTTGGACCGCCATGCCGAGAAGCTTTTCTTCTCCGGCAAATCACGCGACGTCTTTCTCCGAAAACTGCCAAGGGGAGTTGCTTATCTAGAAAGAAAGCAATCCGGTAATCGTTGGGTACCTACCTGGAATCTTATGGTACCCGAGAGACTTGCTCCTTCGGGTGACAGACTCATACGCACATGACACTGGACGCGACCTACGTTAAACAGATTGTTCAGGAGACCGGTTTCGACGCATCGAACTTGGAAAAGTTGATCCGGTTGAGGCAACTCCTGGTCGAATTTCACAAACACCCCTTCCTGACTGGAAGAGTCGTCTTGAAGGGAGGCACAGCCATTAACCTCTTTTATCTCAACCTTGTCCGGCTGTCCGTCGATATCGATTTGAACTACATTGGTCAAGTCGACCGGGACGAAATGCTGCGGGAGCGTCCAGAGCTCGCTAAGGCAGTCGAAGAGGTAAGCGTTGCCTTGGGATATAAGATCCAGCGGGGCGTTAACGACCACGCTTTAATGGAGTGGTATCTCGCGTACAAAAATCACGCGGGGACATTGGATCAAATTCAAGTCGAGATCAACTTCTTGATGCGTGCCTGTGCGCTTCCACCAAAAGTCCGCAAAGCGGCGTCAATTGGCGACGAGAAAGCCTGCGAATTCTCTGTCTTGGCGGCCGAGGAGCTGTTTGCCGGGAAAACGAAACCCTGATCGACCGTCGGCATCCACGAGATCTCTACGATCTATTCCGTTTCGGCAAAGCCAGCACCAATCACGATCCAGAGTTGATGCGAAAACTTGCCGTACTATTTTCGAGCACGATGGACCGCGATTTTCGAACTTATGGTATAGAGCGGTTGACCGAAATTGACACTGAAGCTATCAAGAGTCTCCTCTATCCACTGTTAAAATCTAGCGATCGCCCAAACGGGGCAGAGATGTTTGTTGTTGCCAAGCCGATTTTAGAAGGAGTGTTGGATCACGCGCGCGAAGACAAGTTCCTGGAAGCCATGACGACAGGAAAGTATCAACCTGAACTTCTATTCCCCCAACGCCCCGACATTGTCGAACGAATCCGCCGCCACCCTGCGCTGGTATGGAAAGCCGAAAACGTCGCGCGATACCTGGCAAGAAAAAGGCCCTGAGCAAAACGATCCACTTGCTCGAGATTGCCTTCATCAAAGTTCGTGAGCGCACGCAAGGTGATCGTCGGGCAGGTGCCTCAGCGCAAGCAAGTTCTTCTCCTCTTTTTCACCTTTCACCGGGGATGTGCCAGGCGGTGGCGGCAAATCGGCTGAATTTCCACCTTGCATCTGGTCCTCCATACTGGTCGGGCCTGGTCAGACGCTTGCGCCAGCGACCCCGACGACGACGACCGGAGTGACCAGGTAGTGCGAATGCGAGCATCCGACACAACTCGCGCCTTTGGTTGCCGCCGCAACGGCTGCGGCAAATACCACTGGTATTCCAAGCATTTCGCCGGCACGCGACCAGAACTCAGGCATAACCGATCGTCCGGCCAAGTCACTGCCTGTGCGTAAAGGGTCCGAATCAACGAGGCCATTCACCCCGCGAAAGACAACTCTGTTCTCCAGCGGAGGCCTTCTGCCATTTTCGACCTTTCCAGGTTCATGCTTCGTGATGAGTAATTGACAGGTGCGACCTGCCCGGAATAACTCGCATCGCACAAGGACAGGAGCGACTACCACTGCATGAACTCCGTTCACTCCGATGGCGTCGATTGGATGCAGATACGGCAATGGCTCACCATCCGGCCCACAGAACGTAACGTACCGGCCGAAGTCCCTCACGGAACCTCCGGATTCGATCCCTCGCACCACATAGCGTTTCGCCAGGTGCTGGTGTTCGAGGCTCACCTGGGATTGCGCAAAAATGCCGACCTCAATCAAACGTCGCAACACCCGCCTCGACAGAGTAAGCCCGCGACGCGCCAAAGAAGCTTGCTGATCTGCCATCTGCCACCTCTTCATGCGGATTGCCGAACGGGGATGGGACAACCCAACGCTCGACGAATCATTTCTTTGTCGCAGCCCGCCCAGCACAGGTACTTACGTGGGTCTTCGATGGAGATCGCCAGGTTGTCGCCACTTCGATCCTGACGGGTTTCGGCACAGGACGGACACTGCGTAACGTAATTCCTGCCAACCTTGCGAACCTTGCCTACGTGATCGAGGATTCGAAACTCGTGACCGGATGCGTGAACGAAGGGAACAGACTGGCCCGCCGAGGGGCGTTTCCTCTCAAACTCAGGTGGCATGATTTTGCCCACAATGAAGCTCTGCAGTTGCTCCTCGCTCAATTTCCGAAGTCGGGTCAGATAGGCCATCTGCTTTTCCAACTCGTAGTCTGCCCCGTAGAACCAATACCGCCGGTTAGCGCCGCGGTGTATTCCCAGCGGTCCGCGAATGGCGTTTCCAAACTCCCCCTGTCGCAATTCATCGTGCTTAGGGAAGACTTCGATTCCCTCCGCCAAGCCAGCGCCTTTGATTCGCACTCCGAGTTTCAAAGCCAGGTTGTAGATGTAAATTCGGCACTCGCGGGCCAAAGCCGGCCTCTCCATTAAAATCCACAGATGCCCACCGCGCTTGCTCATCTCCAAGGCGGCCTCCACCTTGTCTTCTTGGAGGAAGTACTGCAGCTTGAGCAGGTCTTCCATCGCTCCCGCATAATCGGCATCAATCGCGACCCACTTCGATCGTTGTGTTGCGGGGTTAATCGCGTACAGCCCGACGGTGACTGCGCCTTCCAGGTGACGGCGGATTGTGGCTGCGGTCAGACTCAACTCATCGCCTTTCCGCTTTGCCTTCGGTCGAAAGTAGTAATGGCGCCCGCTCTCAGGACTGGGTCGGAGGGATTGAAGCGTATAAGCTCTGCGGTTTACGAAAAGACGACTGTAGTCCCTCACGGCCTGGGGACTGGCCTTAACTGTGGTCTCCACGCCTCCTCCTTCCGAAGCAGTTCCTGACGCGCAAAGCTCACGCTTTACCTAAGCCGGTAACCAGTCTTTGTCAAATAAGTGGGATTAGGCCCTAAGTCTTTGCTGCGATTGGTATCACTGTCGATGAATCAGCACCGACTAAGGTCGTTTCTCGTTAGGCGGGCTCATTCATCACCGGTTCCGCAACACCACGGCTTTGCCGCGGTCGAAGACCCGGCTCAACGATCCATCGATTCATACTCGCAAGTGTATGCGGATGCTCCACGATGTCGAGGAATCGGCACTCCCGCACCAGCCGGTCGAAATCGCTGACCGTATAGCCCCCGAATTTCTCGTCGTCAAAATCCAACCAGAACCAAATCATCGCAGAGCGGTCGTAGACGTAGAAGGCGCCAGACTCGGGGTCCTCGGGAACGACAAGGAACACGAACAGGGCCTTCGGGAACTGGATCCATCTTTCGATCTTGGGGTGCTCAGTCACATCCAGCAGTCTTTTCACCACTCCATCCGAGCATCTGCCAGTCTCGTCAGGTGTGTTCCGAAGATCAACCACTGGGACTACGTTCATCTTTCCAAACATGGAGTTCCTCCTCTCAAGTGCGAAGTAGAAGTAAAAGATATGGGTTACGCATACCGAGGATCCGAACGAAACCTCCGACCCTGTAGCCAGAGTGCCTAAAATGATATTTCGTTGTGCTAAAGGGCAATGCTAGGATCCCCCGCACTAAAAGCCCTAAAACCAAGGAGTGCGAAGGTGCTAATTAGCGATCGCTTGCGGTCCATACGTGAAGAAAAGAATCTCTCGCAGGGGGACATTGAGAAGCGCAGGGTTGCTCCGCTGCTACGTCTCGTGGGTTGCGAACGGCCATACCGTTCCAGCCGTTGAGACGATTGAGAAATTCGCGCGGGCTTTAGAGGTGCCCGTCTACCAACTCACACTGATTCCGGGCGGATGGTCGGCTATACGGAAGTAATCCAAGATGGGCACAACGCAAGTGAGTAGAGAGGCTGCAACAGGCGATGTCAAGTGACTACCTGGGTGGTCGCGCCGCCCGCCGATTCGCGGGCACACCTCTGCGGCGCCTCGTCACGGGCTCCTTTGTGTGGGCTGCCTCAAACAGGTGCCGAATGCCGTGCTCCAACAGTTCGACGGCCCTCTCCAGGGCGCCCAGTTGTCCAATCCGCGCTATAGCTACGGACAGGCGCAAGTCAAATGATGCGGGGCGCAGCACTTCAACCGTGTCTCGACAATTTTTCCTGGCAATAAAGCGGGATGGCAACAGCCCGACTCCATATCCTGACTGAATGAGGGCTAGCTGCAAATGTATGTTGTAGTGG
>Ga0210405_10001462_pt1 | contig 26880 bp, 18 predicted proteins | sample IncBWH11MmetaG_FD_155492 | JGI IMG/M metagenome (GOLD analysis project Ga0210405, IMG submission 155492) | Forest soil microbial communities from Barre Woods Harvard Forest LTER site, Petersham, Massachusetts, United States - Inc-BW-H-11-M | ecosystem: Environmental > Terrestrial > Soil >...
TGGATCATTACCGACGAGGAACGAGCGGCATTCAAGCAGCTGTCCAACGACGAGGAACGCGACAACTTTATCGAAGCTTTCTGGCAGCGCCGCGACCCCACTCCTGATACCGAAGAGAACGAGTACAAGGAAGAACATTACCGCCGCATCGCATACGCCAACGAACACTACGCTGCGGGCATCCCTGGCTGGAAGACCGACCGCGGCCGGATTTACATCATGTACGGTCCGCCCGATGAGAATGATTCGCATCCCTCAGGCGGAACCTATGAACGCCCGATTAATGAAGGCGGTGGTGAGACCTCGACCTTCCCCTTTGAAGACTGGCGCTACCGCTACATCGAAGGCATTGGCCAGGAAGTAATCATTGAATTCGTCGACACTTGCATGTGCGGCGACTATCACATGACGATCGACCGTTCGGAGAAAGACGCGCTACTCTATACCCCGAATGCAGGTTTGACGCTCTACGAGAGCATGGGGATGGCTAGCAAAGCTAGCCGCTTCAGTGGAGGTGGCTTGGAGAGACTAGGAGCGGGCCCTAACAGCCAAGACCTCTCGACCAAAGAATTTGACCGCCTCGAGCAGTATGCCAAGCTGCAAGCGCCGCCTCCCGTTAAGTTCAAGGATCTGGAAGAAATCGTTAATACCAAGATCATCACAAACCTGATGCCCTTCGATGTCCGCTCAGATTTTGTGAAAGTCACCGGAGATACGGTGCTGGTGCCGATCACCATCCAGGTGAAATATCGCGACATCACGTTTAATAACAAGGACGGAGTGCAGCGGGGCACGATCAATATATTTGGCCGGGTCACCACGTTAACCGGCCGCGTGGTTCAGACTTTTGAAGATACTGCGCAGGTTGACGTACCCGCGGAGTTGCTGCCACGTACCGCTGAAAACTCGTCCGTGTATTGGAAGGCGCTCCCGCTGCGGCCGGGCCGTTACAAAGTCGAGATCGCTGTAAAAGATGTCAACGGCGACCGCAAAGGTTTGTGGAGCCGCGGCGTCGTGGTTCCGGAGTATTCGGACGACAAGCTCGCAACCTCATCCCTGATCATTGCTGACCAGATGGAAGCGGTGCCCACGAAGGACGTGAGCACCGGCAATTTCGTGATTGGTCTGAATAAGGTGCGTCCGCGCGTAGCTCCGGCGGATGGCAAGCCGGCCCTGTTCAAGCGGAACAGAGACCAGAAAATAAACTTCTGGATGCAGGTCTACAATCTGGGCGTGGACGATAAGACGCACAAGCCTTCGGCCACCTTTGAATATGACATCGTCAACGTCGCCACCAATAAATCGGTGGTGCAGCAAATCGAATCCACCGAGAAGATGGGCAACATCGGCGAACAGGTGACACTGCAGAAGTCGATCGCTTCCGCGAACCTGCAGCCGGGCGTGTATAAGATCAACATCAAAGTGAACGACAACATCTCCAAGCAGACCGTTGATCCTTCAGCGACGTTTGCTGTAGAGTGACGGACTGTTTGTTCCTCCGGGGGTTGGAGTGAAGCTACACCAGCTCGCATCTCGAGCCCAGATTAGTTGCTGGGCGATGATCGTTGCTGCGGTGATCGTCGCGCTGTCTCTCCCTGTCTACGCCACGGAACAGCCGGGAGCGATCTCGGGATACGTGCGCGACGCTTCGGGCATACCGCAGATGGGCGCAATCGTTGAGATTGCCGGAGTTGCGGCGCGTTCGCTCACGGTATTTACCGATGGCGCGGGATTCTATTCGGCGGCCAATTTGCTGCCGGGTTCTTACTCGGTTCGAGTTTCAGCGGCTTCCTTCTTGCCTGCCTGGCACGACAAAGTTGGCTTGCGCCCGGGCACCAGCGTTCATCTGAATATCACCTTGAACACCCTGCTGAATGCCATGCGAGTAGGGCCGCTGCGTGGCGCTTCCGACGATGATGAGTGGAAGTGGACTCTCCGTTCCGTGGCCAATCGGCCGGTTCTGCGCGTCCTCGACGATCCCGCGACCAGCTCAGAAAAGCAAGGTCACGACTTGAAGGCGAGCCTTTCCTTCCTCGCTGGTTCTGAAGCTGGCGGGTATGGCAGCGGCTCAGACATGAGCACCAGGTTCTCTGTTGAGCGGTCCATTTTCTCCGCCGACCGCGTAGGCCTCAGCGGGAATCTCGGTTACGGAGACGGCCTTCCTGCGGCCATTTTGCGAGCCACGTACTCGCATCGCCTGCCCGACGGTTCTGGGCCTTCGATGGCGGTTACGGTGCGTCGTTATGCACCGTCTGATCCTAATTTGCATAACGCCTCGCTGCAGGCTGTGTCGCTATCGGCAGCAGACGATTTTGCCATCGGCGACGTTTTGGAGCTAAGGTTCGGCAGCGAACTGCAGACCATCCAGTTTCTAGGCCGAGTCACCGCCTTCCGGCCTCATGCATCACTCCAGTTCCATTCTTCGCCCAACACAGTTGTTGGTTACGACTACGCGACTTCCTTGCCGAATACAAGCGCTGAGAAAAGCTTCGATTCGGCGCCGACCGATATGAGCGACTCCGATCCTCGGCTGAGTGTGACGAACTTCTCCACCAAACTTGAGAGTGCTCACCATCAGGAACTGAATATCTCTCATCGGCTGGGCAAAAATAGTTTGCAGGTTGCGGTATTCACCGATCACGTTAACAACACGGCGTTACTTGGCACCGGCGACGTGACCGCGGCCGGCGGCTTCCTTTTGCCGGATGTGTATTCCGGCACATTCACCTATGCCGGTGACACCCTGGACACGCAGGGCCTGCGAGTCGTGCTCCAGCGGAAATTTAATTCCGATCTCACCGCAACTCTTGACTACGCCTACGGCGGAGTCCTCGACTTGACAAGGCCTGACATCGAAATTCAGAATGTCGAGCAAGCGATCACTACGCAACGGCGTCACGCTTTAGCCGCGAAGTTCGGCGGTACCTTGCCGCGCACCCATACTCGCTGGATTACTTCTTATCGCTGGGTCGATGGTCAGGCGCTGACTCCAGTCGATATGTTCAACGCTTCACCAGGACGGACGGATCCCTATCTGAATGTTTGTATCCGGCAACCGATTCCCAGCCTCGGCTTCCTGCCAGCCCACATAGAGGCCGTCATCGACTTGCGCAACCTACTGGCACAAGGCTATGTGCCAGTTGTAGGGCAGGACGGTCAGACGGTTTATCTTGTGCAATCCGCGCGGTCGGTGCGCGGCGGAGTGACGATCAACTTCTGAAGTATTTCCATACAAAATCGTATCTCTAATTAATCTCGTAACCCTCTTAGGATCAATAAATTCGATATCAGTTATCAGAAACTCATATAAATCCTCCCGCCACATATCCAGATTTTCATAGACTTCCACTAGGGTTATCCGGCATAACGTATTTTCTCCCGCACCTTCCGATATAACTTATTGAAAAATATGGGTAATAGCTGACAACTCGTTTGGCGAGAAACATGCCTCTGACAACTCGCTGAGCTTGCTCGGGATTTCTTGCCATTTTAAGCGGAGGCAATTTGATGCGACGAATTAGCGCTACCGTTGTTGTGATTCTATGTCTTACGGTTTTGAGCTTTAGCCAGACCTTCCGAGGTGCCATCAACGGAAGCGTGACTGATCCATCCGGGGCAGTCGTAGCTGGAGCGTCGGTGAAGGCCACGAATGTTGGCACCGACGTGAGCATTGATACGACTACCACCAGCGATGGGCAGTTTGCCTTCCAGGACTTGCCGCTTGGCACCTACAAGATCACAATCGCTGCGGCGGGTTTCCACACGACCACGGTCGATAAGATTGAGGTTACCGCAGGCAGCGCATATACCCTGCCGGTGAAGTTGACGGTCGGTGGAACTGGCACCACAGCAGTAGAAGTCTCCGCTGCGGCTCTCACATTGGATACCACCACCGCGGCGCAAGACAATGTCCTCACTACCGAGACGGTGCAGAACGTGCCTATGAACGGGCGTGACTTTTCGCAGTTGATCGCGGTGCAACCCGGCTACGGCGGCTATTCCGTCGGCGGTTTCGGATCGCTGAATGGTACACGTGCCAACCAGATGAACTGGCAAATCGATGGCGTCGATAATAACGACTTCTGGCACAATATTCCCGCCGTGAATCAGGGTGGCGTATCCGGCATCGCCGGCGTCATCATGCCGCTCGATGCTGTCGACGAATTTTCCGCACAGACGCAGTCAAACGCAGAGGGCGGGAGGAACGCCGGCGGTATCGTAAACGTCGTCCTGAAGTCCGGCAGCAACCAGTTGCATGGTTCGGCGTACTACTTCAACCGAAACGAAGCGTTCGGTGATGCCTCGCCGTTCACTCCGGATGGCGTTAAGAAGCCGGAATTGCGCAATCAGAATTATGGATTCTCTCTTGGTGGCCCCATCATCAAGGACAAGACTTTCTGGTTTGTATCGTTCGAAAAGCAGCGATACGTGATTGGTCTATCGGGCGTCGCCACCGAACCATCGATTGCCTATCAGAACGAAGCCCTGGCCATTCTTGCCAACGCAGGCGGTGTTTACGGCGGCTATGCGCCAGTTACGCCCAGTTCGATTTCAACCCAGCTGATCGCCAACCTCTGGCCAAGCACGATCGATGGTCTTCCCGCAAAGGTCAACAATTTCTTTAGTCCGGTGGCCTCCACTGGTTACAGCTACAACGGTGTAGCCAAGATCGATCACAACTTCACCGACAAGCACCACTTCTCAGTACGCTGGTTCGCTGGGCAAGGAAGCCAGACTGCTCCTTTGGGAGGCAGTCCGGCGCTGGCAACAGCGAGTTCCAACTTGTCCTACTACTTTGAGAAGGCGCCCATCCACGTACAGAACTATGCGGCGACCCTCAACTCCGTGCTCACTCCCAAGATGACCAACCAGATTTTGTTTGGCGTCAATTATTTCAATCAGACTTTCAACGATGCAAACCATAGTTTCGATACGCACTCTTACGGGCTGTTTTTGAGCCCGGATGCGGTGATCCACGGTCAGCCCATCTCGGGTGCGCCAAATATTCAACTCTTGCACCCGGATGGCTCAGCGGCTTTTGAGCAGGTTGGCATCACTCCACCTGAAGGTCGTAACGATATTACGGGCATGCTGACCGATATCGTTTCGTACAACGTCGGCAAGCACCAGTTTCGCTTCGGCGGCGAAGTGCGCCAGGGGCACGTCGATGAGTTCTACTTCCGCCAATCGCTGGGAAAGTTTACCTTCGATGGAACGCAGGGCCCTTGGGCGACAACTGCGGCGACCTGCAACGCAGCCTGTCAAGCCTTGGATCCCAACGCCGTCGCCCTCGCGGACTTCCTTGCGGGCGATGTTTCAACCTCAGCCATCACGGTTGGCAACGCAGAGCGCAAAGTCGTAGTGAACGGCTTCGATTTCTTCGGCCAGGATGCCTGGCAGGTTACTCGCAGGCTCAGCGTCAACCTTGGCCTGCGTTGGGATTACTTCGGTCCCCTGCATAGCAACAGCGGCGACAATCTGGCTGTTTTTGTCCCGGGTCGAGGCATTGTCGTTCAAGGAAGAGGCCTGGATTCCGTCTTTAACCCAGACAAGAACAACTTTGCTCCGCGCTTTGGTTTCGCTTATCAGCCGACTGATCGAGCCGACTTAGTGATCCGCGGCGGTTTCGGAGTGTTCTACGACCAGATCAATATGAATCCCTTCCTTGACTTCCGTCCGCCCAACGGCGGCGCTGATGGTTTGGAGGACAACCCGGGTGGTCCGTCACCGGTTTCGGTCTATAACGCCAGCGGCTACACCTGGCAGCCGAACACGTACATCTTTCCCGGCGTCAGCACTTGCGTGTCCGGAAACAGCAATACCAATCCCGGAGATTGCCAAATTCCGGGCACCGGCGTGCCAACGACCTTTGGAGTGTTTTCGGTCAATCCGAATTTCCGGACGCCGTACTTCTACAACTACAACCTGAACATCGAGAAGAGTATAGGCAACGGGGTGGCGGTTATTCAGCTCGGCTACGTGGGCAGCGAGGCCCGAAAACTCTCCATCATGCTGGACATCAACCAGCTTGCTGGCGGAGCGACGGTACTCAATCCCATCACTGGTTTGCAGACGACCGAGGGTAATTTCATCGGCTCGTACCCGAACTTCAGCACCATTAACCAGCTCAACAGCGTTGGCACCTCCAACTACAATGCTCTGCAGGCCACGTTCCGCCTGCGCGCCTGGCACGGACTGAGTACGCAACTCGCTTACACCTGGGCTCACGAGCTCGACGAAATCAGCGAATACCGGGGCGCCATTCCCTTCGACAGCAACAACGTGAAAGGCGAATACGGAAACGGCGACTTCGATACTCGCAACAACCTCTCGGCTACCCTCACCTGGGATATCCCCGGCTCATCCCATGGTCCGAAGTGGGTGACTCATGGCTGGCAGGTCAACAGCCTCATGACCTTCCACGGCGGGCAGCCTTTCGATGAAGTTCGGGCCAACCTCGATCTGATTGGAAACCCATTTTCTGGGATTTCGCATGCCTTCTCTAAATCGGGCGTGACTTGGGTCAACGAGGCCGCTTTCGGGCCACCCTCTGTATTCGGCGGAACCCTGCGCCGCAATCAGTTCTATGGACCTGGTTTCTCGGATGTTGATTTGTCAGTGTTCAAGAACATTCCGGTTACGGAGCGGGTGAAGGTTCAGTTCCGTGCGGAAATGTTCAACCTTTTCAACCGCATCAATCTCGCTTCCGGGCCCGGATCCGTGAGCGGCGGCGTCGTGAGCGATACCATCGGCGACTTCAATGGAGCTCCTGGAATCGGCCCTGGCGAAGCCTTCAACACGCAATTTGCCCTGAAGGTTATCTTCTAGCAAGCACCGTATCTACCGAGCCTCTGCTGCTTGCGGCAGAGGCTTTTTTGTTCTTTGCGGTTGTCCCAGGCCATCACCCGTTCAAAGCCTTTCGTCACCTCGTTCCCAGGTTACGGCGCTGTTACCCTGCAGTATCCCCCCAAAAGCGTTGCTTGCGGAGATCTCGATGCGCCGTTCCATTTGCGCCGTTCTTATTCTCGGTGTGTGTTTTGTCGCGCCGGCTTATGCCCATCATCTCAAGCAGAGCGCTACCACCACACTGCCCGTCACCACTTCCTCTCCACAGGCTCGCGCTTTGTACGCGAAGGGAGTTGCTGACTACGAGAATCTCTATCTCGAGCGCTGCAATGACGACTGGCGTGCGGCGGTAAAGGAAGATCCCAACTTCGCCGTGGCCTGGGCCTTGATCGCGCTCAACAGCGGCAACCCCGAGGAAGTCGGCGCGGCCCGGGCCAACGCCAAGGCGCTCGTTCCGAAATTGACGGCGGGAGAGCAGTTGATGGTGGGATGGGTCATCAAAGTTCAAGAGGGCGACTTCATCGAAGGCATCTCCCTGATGAACGATCTACTGGAGATGTATCCCAAGGACAAGCATCTGCTCTATCTCGCCGGCAACTGGCTGATGTTTGAGGAAGGCAACGAACAGGCAGAGCGGATGATGCTGAAGGCTCTGGCCATCGACAAGAATTTTCCCGCGGCGCTGAACGATCTGGCGTATGTCTACGCCCGCAACCGGCAGTTCGACAAGGCTTTTGCGGCTATGGATCGTTACGTGGTATTGCTTCCCAAAGAACCGAACCCACAGGACTCCTACGGCGAACTCTTGCGCATGGCTGGAAACTTTGAGGGATCGCTGCAGCATTACCGCGCCGCGCTGAAAATTGACCCTGACTTCGTTACTTCGCAGGTCGGCCTCGGAGACACCTACGCCCTGATGGGTAACCAGGAGCAGGCACGGGTTGAATACGATAAAGCAATCCGCTACGCGCATACCGAAGCCGACCGGCTGGAATACACCATGCAGAAGGCGATGACATGGGTACGCGACGGCAATTTCGTGGAAGCTGACAAATCATTCCAGGAAACTGCGGTGACCGCTCACGCCAAAGAACAGGATTTAGAGGAGGCGCAAGCTTATCGCCACCTCGCGGAATATCAAGCAGATGATAATGCCGTTTTGAAGCGCTTGCAGGAAGCGGAAGATGCGCTGGGACACAGGAGCACAATTTCGAAATCCGACAAGGAAGAAGAGCTTTCGCGGATTCTGCGAAACCGCGCGGTGCGCGCTGCGCATTCCGGAAATTCTGTGCTGGCCGACAAGTCTCTCAAGCAACTTGAAGCGCTGGCCGCTTCCAGCCGCAACCGCGTCATTGTGGCTTCCTCCAACGGAGCGGCGGGAACTCTGCTGATGGATCAGAAAAAGTACGATGAAGCCGTTACTTATCTGGAAGAAGATCGGGACAACCCCTTCACCATGGAACTTCTTGTGCAGGCCTACTACCAGACAAATCAGTCCGAAAAACTGCACGAGGCTGAGTCGCAGCTGCGAGGGACAAATGTCCCGACGATGGAGCAGGCGCTCGTAGTCCCAGCCGCACGCTTGCGGCGACCGGAAATCTGATCAACTCTGTTCGTCATTCACACGAAGTTGCTATACTCACAGACTCGAAACTGAAATGATTCCGAGGCTTCTAGGCGGATATCTCGGAGATGACTCTTCGTTTTTGCGAACATTTCTTTGCGTTGGCTAATTGTTTGTGTGGGGTCGCTTTCGGGTTAGTGAATCCTAAAAGTGCGAATTCCAAGTCGTGAATAATAAGCTGTGAATAATAAGATCAATCGACGGTCGCACGAGCGAGTTGTCACCCAGTTGCCGGTCCGTGTCCGAAGCGCTCCCGGCGAAGCGGAGTCAGTCGCTCAGACGCGCGATGTGAGTACGAATGGTGTATTCCTGTACACCGAGTCTCGGATGGTGGAAGGCTCGAACGTCGAACTGATCCTGATCTTGCCGCCAGAGCTGACCCACGGGGAGAAGTGCTGGGTGTGCTGTCACGCCCAGGTTTTGCGCGTGGAGCAGGGGCCTGGCAAGAAATTCGGAGTGGCGGCCGCGATCCAGCAAATGGACCTTCTGCCCGAAATTCCCGCGTAGCCAGGTGCTGAAAAGCGCCTCAAACCGCACGAGAGGCGGGCAACAAATTTCCCATCGCCAGCCCTGAAGACGCTTAACCTTGCCCAGCCGAAGGAAAGAATTTGCCGTCGTTTGGACGAAATCTTTCAGATTTGTGAAAAAGCCCTTCCCATAGCACTGACCTTAGTGCAATAATTGCGGCCCTGGAATTGCTCTGGCCAAACTCGGGTAATTAGGTGGGCCTAGTTATGTGGATTGAGAAATTAGCGGACGGCGTGGTTCAGGTGCAAACCCCCCTCGGACCGCGGTATTTGATGCCGTCTTTCCGCCAGCGCGTTTATTTTCTTTGGATGTTCCGGCACTTTCCAATTCTTCCGCACGCCGTGCTCAGCGGCGGGCAACAGCGCCTGATCGACCGCTTGTGCTCCGAGCAGCGGTTCGTATCCATGGCTTATGCCGATGGCATGGAAGATGCTCCCGTCATCGGCACGATTGAGAAACGTCCGCGCATGGGAGTTGAGTCGCTACCGCCGCGTCGCCCCGTGGTCAGCGAGAGCGCAGGGAGCTTGGCTGCGGAAATACGGCAGCGCTCTTAGCGATCTTAAAAAGTCCGCAGATTCTTTCGCATTGATCTAGTGTTTGAACTGGGTTGAGTGAAAAATTCGACGCGAAAAACCCAACGCAAAAAAACCCAACACTGAAAATTTCCAATCCCATGCGCGTTAGTTCTGTGGAGGCGAGTTGTTCTCCGGAGGCTGCGGATTGCTTCCCTCCGCTTTGCCCGTAGGAGCGCTCGCCGGTGCTTGAGGCGATTGCTCACCGCCGCACGGTCCTCCGCGATGCTCCGCGTGTGGCCGGTCTGCAGCCCTCGCTCCCTGGCAAGCTTGTAACGATTTCGCTTGGTCCGGGGTGAGTAGCGCGTCCATTTTCTCCTTGGCTTGCCGCTTTATTGCCCTGGCTTGCTCCTGCTTCTGCTGTGGCGTCAGCGAAGAGTTTTCACACACCGCATTGATTTGAGCATGCGCGTCGCGATCAATGGTGCGATGCTGTTCCATCACTGACCGGTCGATACCAGCCTGCCGCCAGCAAGGCTCCTGACGAGTGCGCGGAGGCGGAGGCGGCGCCGTGGGCGGATTATCTTGTGCGTTCACAGCCAGTGCGCAGGCTGCCAAACAAAACGTCAGCGTCGCGAAACACGAAATACTTTTCAGCGAGATCCTTCTGGGCATAGTCCCCTCCATCGATATCAACCCGCAAGCGGCAAGGAAGTTGTGGGCAAGTGTAGCGCGGACGGCGCCTCTTGTAATAGTTGCAGCAGCGTACGGAAAGCGGGCGGCTAGCGATGACCGCACGAGTAGGGAAATGCTACAATCGAAAGTCACCCCAGCGATTCGATTCCCACCGGCGCGGGCGCGTAGCTCAATTGGCAGAGCAACTGACTCTTAATCAGTAGGTTGAAGGTTCGATTCCTTCCGCGCTCACCATCTTTATCTACGACCTGGGCCTTGGGCTCTTACGGAAGCGATGGACGACAGTCGAAATTTTGAGAGGGAGAAGTCCTAGTATTCGGCGACCAGATCGTGCCTTGGTGAACACATAGCTCAGTTTTATTAGGACGATAGCGTGTGCTCGACGCGCTGATAGGATTCGTCTGAGAGATGCGGCTACGTTCTCGGTTTTGGTTTTCCGGTAAGGCTCCATGCGAGAGCCAGGAATAAAGTCGCCCCTGATCCAGCGCACGAATCTGTCAGCCTGATCTATATAGCTATCCTGAGAGCTAGGGCTCAGGTCGCTGCTTAGGATGACGGCACAGTATTTTTTCAGAGCAGCTTGAACCTCCGATAACGCGGCCAGTGAGATTTGACTTTTCCCATCCTGAGACATTTACGTCCACGCTCCTCGGACAGCCATTTTACCCGCGTGGTCAACCCCATGAGATAAGCGCAAGGAATATCGCCGCACGAATGGCGAACCGGGGCAGGCTTGCAGCCAAGAGTATCGTCGCTGCCTTGTTCGCGACCACAGTGTTGAAGTGAGTCGCACTGTACGCCAGGGCACCGACTCTCAGGACCGATTTTCCCTTTGAGCGCCGAATGAGAATGCAGGGCGACGCAACTTCTGCTGCTACACTTCCTTCACTATGTCCATCCACGATTTGATTCCATTGATCTCCGCGGTCGCTCCGTATAGTTGGCCATGCACAGTTTTAATTCTCGCGTGGGCGTTCCACAATCGCATAAGAGAAATCACTGAGGCGAAATTCGGCGACAAGCTATACGTTAAATGGGGCGACGTTCCATCTGATCGCAAACTGGAGCAAGCTACTGGTGAACCGCCATTGCGTCCTGCGGCCAAGCAGCTTAGTGCGCCATCTGGCCCGAAGTGGGAGAATGTAGGAAATTTGTTTTGGCTAGGCGGTGATCTGATCTGGACAGCGCAAACGGCATTGCGCGGTGCGCCAAAAGCTAAAATCCTCCATGGGCTCAACCAGTCTTATCATCACATTTCTGATTTGGGTCTAGGTGAGAGCGCGGCAGCGAAGCAGCTCTCTTTGCTCAAATCAGAGACAGCGAGTCTGCCAGAAGCAAGTTTGGATCGTGAATGGAGAAGTGACTTCTCCGAGAAAGTCTACGATGTAACCCGCGTTATGAACCGTATGCTCGCCGAGCGGCAGCCGAGCTTCCGGCCTAGCCCCAAAAGCTGATGGTTGTCGGGGCTAGATGATTTACCTCCGATCCCAGTCCAATATATGAGCAATATTCCCAGAAAGGCACAAGGCAGAAGCCGCAGCTGAGGCGTCCGACCGAGTTTCTGTTCGTTCCGGAGAACGCGGGACGGGACAACCCCCGTACTCATATCCCGCAGCTCGCCGGCTCCGAAGGAAATGCTGATGGCGTCACTTGGCTCGTTATGCGGACTTCGAATTGAGCCGAGCTTCGATCTTTTGCAGCAAGGCAGCTCCAGCTTTGCCCGCGTCGGAAGAAGAAAAGTCATTGCCTAGTTCGATGGTTGGGAAGCTGGCGCACGCAGCCTGAAACGCTGCCGGAGATTCACTGACAATAGGCCCTGCCAGCAGCAGATCGAAACGAGTCACGCGCATCAGCATGCGTGCGTCTCCCACGTGGCTGCTTGTGTGAACGTCATATCCCTTGTTGCGCAGCAATTCGCGCAGGTAGGCGAGCACGTCAGCATTCTGATCAAGACACAGAACCGAGTGGCCGGTCGGCGCAGTTTTTTTCCGGGCGAACTCCAGGGCCGTAGAAAGCGGCGACCGCAGTTTCCTCCGATTCATGCGCATCAAATAACTTTGTGAGATGCGACAGTTCCAAGACCTTGCGCACATGTTCCGGAACATTGCAGAGTTTCAGGTCTCCGTGTGCCTGGCGGGTGCTGGTCAAGGTGCGAACAATTGTGCCCAGGCCGCTGCTGTCAATAAATCCCACGTCGCCCAAGTGCAGCACAATGGAGCGCCGGTCGCGCAACAGCCAGCTGACGTGGGAGCGCAAAGATTCGCTCTCACCGCCAGCAACAATCCGTCCGTTGCAGCGCACGATAGTGACGCGTCCAACCTCACGAGTATCCAGCGATAGACGCAATGGGCCTCCTCGCAGCAGGGATCAAGGCCGCGAAATCGCAACATTATATGCCAGGAAGGCGAGAACCAGTGAAATGATCTTGCGCTGCGTTCTTCGCCGTCGGGAAGACCCTCTTTGATGTTATGTAATAGTATCCTCGTGAGAATTTAGCTTTGGCGTTTGTGATCGCAGGTGAAAGGAATGCTTCCGAATGCGCGACGAAAAAGCAGGCTATAACCGTTTTCTACTGCTGGTAGCGGGTCTTGGCGGTTTGCTCTACGGAGTAGATGTGGGCATTATTGCCGGGGCGTTGCCTTATCTGGAAGCCACATCTGGTCTAAATGCAGGCCAGCTCTCCATCGTGGTAGCCGCCGTGCTCCTCGGCAGCGTGATTTCGACTCTGTTTGCCGGCGCACTGGCGGATTGGATGGGACGCAAATTTCTGATGGCGCTCAGCGGAGCGCTGTTTGTCATCAGCATTCCCGTGATCGCCCTGGCGCACGGCTATCAGCCATTGGTTCTGGGCCGTTTGCTGCAGGGGGTCAGCGCCGGCTTAATCGGGGTGGTGGTTCCTCTATATCTGGCGGAGTGTTTGGCAGCGTCGGATCGCGGCAAGGGCACGGGCATTTTTCAATGGCTGTTAACGCTTGGCATTGTAACGGCTGCGGTCGTTGGAATGTTCTTTAGTTTTCGCGTCGAAGAAGTAGCTCGACTCGGCGATCCCGCCAGACTCTTTGCCTTCAAGGACACGGCCTGGCGCAGCATCTTTTGGGTTTCGCTGCCGCCCGGCCTGCTGTTTGTAGTCGGCAGCCTCATGGTAGCGGAGTCGCCACGGTGGCTTTTTCGCCACGGCAAGAAGGAGGCTGCCCTGGCTTCGCTGCTCCGCTCTCGCACAAACGATCAGGCGGCTATCGAGCTCAAGGAAATGGCGGACGCCGCGGCCTCGGAGCAAGCGAAAACCTCAGTCGGCGGGAGTGTCCGCGAGTCCCTGTTCCACCGCAGATACGTGGTCCCCTTCGTGCTCGCCTGCGTCATTCTGGCCTGCAACCAGGCCACTGGCATCAACTCCATCATCGGATATAACACGAACATCCTGATGCAGAGCGGTCTTTCCGACGTTCAGGCGCACTGGGGATACGTTATTTTTACGCTTGTCAATTTCCTGATGACGATTGCCGGAGTGCTATTGGTCGATCGCAAGGGACGCAAGTTTCTGCTCTCTCTCGGCAGCGCGGGCATTATCCTCTCGCTGGTTTGCACCGGCTCTTTATTCCGCCGCACCGAAAAACTGCGGGTCGATTCTCGCGCTGCGGTTCAGTCGATGGTTGATGCCGACCAGAAAATCGCCCTCCTATATGACCAGAAAGGTGCTGACGCGCTGCTCGCCGCGAATCATGAATCGGCTCTCGCCATTGGCAACCGGCCCACGTCGCTGGTTCTTATTTATTCCTGCGGAGACTTCCAGGGTTCGAGCAAGGCGGTGCGGTCCGACGATATTTCCACGAAGCCGATCGAGATCACGCGCGAAAGCTGCCTTCCGGCCAATAAGGTCGTGGCTTTCTTTTCCAATCCTTTCGGCAGCCTCGATGTGTCGCGCCGGGCCCCGCTGACCATCGACAACGCGCTCATCACACCGGTTCCCAGTGCGGATAACGGTTGGCTGGCAGCCGTCACGCTCTTCATCTTCATGGCGTTTTACGCCATTGGCCCTGGTGTTTGCGTATGGTTGGCGTTGTCGGAGTTGATGCCGACCCGGATTCGCTCCAACGGGATGAGCATTGCGCTGTTGATTAATCAGGCTGTATCGACGGGCATTGCCGCTGTTTTCCTGCCGACGGTGGGCAAGTATGGCTATGCTGTCATGTTCTTCGGCTTTGCCGGCTGCACTATCATTTATTTCGTTACCGCCGCGTTTTTCCTGCCGGAAACGAAAGGGAAAACGCTGGAAGAAATTGAAGCTCATTTTGAAGGGGCAAAAACGGCAAATGGTGTGTGAAAATTTCGGGCCCGTTCAAATTTGTTCAAATTACGTTTAGGCGTGGAGGCGAAATCATCAGCGGACATCCGTGACCTGAGGCGTCCCCAATTGTTCTCCATTCGCTTTCGCGCCCCGCAACGGCGCGGCTTTTATCACTTTGTAATCCTTATATTCGATGGAGAGCGTGGCAACTCCGCCCAGCCGTATCACACTTTGAGTGTGATTCTCGGCGGGAAGCCAGAAGTCATTCACTTTCACATAGCTGTGCTCAATGTCGGTCTTCTTGATCCATAATGATGGATTCTTGGCAGGCTCGCCCTGGATTCGAACGACTGCAAAGTCCTTTGCATCAACCCAAATCGTTCCCCGATAGAGAAACTTGTTCCTCGATCTGGGGATTAGGTTTAGCACGTATTGTCCCCCGCTCGGAGTATCCTCATAACCGCTCCAGGTGAAGTCATAGTTTTCCGTGTTCAGGGCGGTGCGACGGCGATTCTCGTCGTTGCTCGCTTCCAGTTCGCCCTCGATCAATTTGTTAAAAATGTGGTCGATGATGAACTTAGACCCGGTCGACGACACGATGCTGAACTGCTTGGAATTCGGAGCGTGGTAAGTCATGTGGACTACCATCTCCGCATCGCGATTGCTCGGAAACCCGCGATATTGCATGCGGTAGACGCGTGTCGCCTCATATTGATTGAGCGCCGCCGCCCGCTCCGCATTATTTTCCTGAAGCCTTCTGACTACCTGCTCCAGGACTAAAGGCGCGCTGGCAACCGTGGTCGAAGCGTGAACTGCTGGAGCCGTAGACTGGCACGTCGCAGAAAAACTCCAGGCCGCCAACAACAGCGCGCACAAGCTGCGGCCTCGAGTTCCGTTTAACATGCAACTACCTCAGATGCTGAAGCGGCAAGATCAGTTTACCCGAGATGCATAATCATGGAGGCCAAACCTGCAACTTCTTGTTAAACCTCTTTTCCCAAAACGCTCATAGCGTCTGATCGTAGGTTCGCTGTCGCTGGCCTCTTCTAGCTGAGCGCCTGCGTCGTGAGCGTCAAAAACCACACGGTATAATCAAATTTCCCTTATGCGGATTTTGCATTCCTTATGGACGGGATTGCTGCTGGCATCGCTAGTGCTGGCGCAGTCTCCGCACCCTGGGCCCTCAGCGACTTCGGCGAAAGCGCAGCAACCTTCCTCAACTGCACCTATCCCACAGTTTGAAGACGTCGCCGCGAGGGTGGGACTTACTGTCCCGCACATCTCTTCGACGGACAAGAAATATATCGTCGAGTCGATGAGTGGTGGTGTGGGCCTTATTGATTGTGACAACGATGGCAAACTCGATATCATCACCGTCAACGGGTCCACGGTGCAACGCTACCGGCAAGGCGGCGACTTGCTCATCACCCTCTACCATCAGGAAACTGATCCGAAGAGCGGCGAGCTCAAATTCACCGACATCACAAAGTCCGCCGGCCTCACGCGCAAGGGTTGGGGTATGGGCGTGGCCGTGGCCGATTACGACAATGACGGCCTGCAGGACATTTACGTGACCGGCTTTGGCGGAAACGCGCTCTATCACAACCTGGGAAATTGCAAGTTTGAAGACGTAACCGAGAAGGCTGGAGTGGGCGCCGGAGGTTTCAGTACCGGCGCAGCCTGGGCCGATTACGATCGCGACGGTCGCGTCGATCTTTTCGTTTCGCGTTATGTCCACATCGACATCGACAACCTTCCGGAGTTGGGCAGCGACCCAAGATTTTGCCGCTTCAAAGGTGTGCTTGTGCAGTGTGGGCCGTGGGGCATGCCCGGGGAATCGGATTTGCTGTTTCACAACAAGGGTGACGGCACGTTCGAAGAAGTTTCGAAGAAGGCTGGTGTCGATGACCCTCATCATTATTACGGTTTAGGCGCGACCTGGGGCGACTATGACAATGACGGCTGGCCCGACCTCTACGTGGCAAACGACGCCGGACCGAACTTTCTGTATCGCAACAAACATGACGGAACGTTTGAAGAGGCCGGACTATTGGATGGGGTCGCGCTGAGTGGCGATGGAATGGAACAAGGTTCGATGGGGGTGGATTGGGGAGACTACCTTCACGAAGGCCGATTGTCGATGATTGTAACCAACTTTGTCGAGCAAGGTTCGACCTTGTATCACAATCTAGGCAAGGATAACTTTGCCGACGTCAGCGTGCGCGCCAAGCTGATGAAGCCCACTTATCCTTTGGTAAGCTGGGGAGCTGCGTTTTTCGATATGGATAACGACGGCTGGCCTGATTTATTCATCGCGAATGGCCACGTCTACCCGCAAGTCGACAGCATTGCCGGTGGCACGCCTTATCGGCAACCTATGCTACTTTTTCGCAATCATCGCGACGGAACCTTTGAGGATGTCTCTTCAGCGCTCGCCAGCATGCCTCTGCAATCGAGGCGTGGCGCGGCTTTTGGCGACATCAACAATGACGGCAACATCGATATCGTACTGCTGAATGTGGGCGAGCCGCCGTCGTTGCTGTTAAATCGCAATGACAATGGAAATCATCGCGTACTTTTCAAGTTGGTAGGGATGAAGAGCAACAAGATGGCGATTGGCGCGCGAGTTACGGTGAAAGCTGGCTCGCTAGTGCAGTTCAGCGAGGTACGCGGCGGGGCCAGTTATCTATCGCAGAACGACTTACGGCTGCATTTTGGGTTGGCGGAAAATAATAAGATGAGTGAGGTAACCATTCGTTGGCCTAACGGCGAAACCGAAGTTCTGCATGACATACCGGCAGATTTTATTTACACAATCGTCGAGGGCGACGGTATCCAGCAGAAAGTGGCGCTGCCTCCTCTGCTGCAGCGCTGAGATCGACGAAGAATTACGCCTGTTCGATTCCCAGTTGTTTCTGGATTTGCTCCAGCGACACACCCTTGGTCTCTGGAACCATGGTCTTTACCCAAATCAGTTGGAGGACCATCATGCCGGCAAAAAACAAGAAAACGTAACCCGCCGGGAACGCTGAAACCATCTTGGGAAAAAAAGTTGTGAGCAAAGCGGCGAATATCCAATGTGTGAAACTGCCCAGCGTCTGACCCTCCGCGCGGTGACGATTGGGAAATATTTCGGAGATGAAAACCCAAATCACAGCGCCCTGACCGATGGCATGGGCCGCGATGAAAGCGAAAATGCAAGCCGGCACGATGGAGAAATGCCCCGAAAAAAAGGCCCATGCAGTGAGGCCCAGGGAGCCGATATAGCCAAACGATCCGATATAGAGCAGGGTGCGGCGTCCGAGCCGGTCGATCAACCAGAGCCCGACAAATGTGAAAACGAGGTTGGTAAGGCCAATGCCAATCGATTGCAGCAACGCAGCCTTTGCGCCAAGGCCGGTAAGCTCAAAGATTCGGGGGGCAAAGTACAAAATCGCATTGATGCCGGAGAGTTGGTTGAAGAAGGCGATCAAAATGGCAAGCAGAACTGGCCTGCGTAGGTTTCGAGTCCACAGAGGAGCAAAATAGAAAAACGCTAGAAGCGGGATCAAGATTGAAAGGAGGACGGGTTTACTAAGGAGGATCGCCAGAACGATAATCGAAATCGTGAACAGAACCGGTCTGACGAGTCGAGGCGTCCAGAATTTCGTGGATGACGTTTGTAGCATAGACACTGCTGCAATCGCATCTACTTCGGCCGCAATCTGAGTTTCGGAAACATCAGGTTCGGCTCGTCGCAAAACCTGCAAAGCGGCTTCGCGGTTGCCTTTCCTGCTCAGTAGCCATCGCGGACTTTCGGGAAGGGCGATGCAGAATAAAGCGTAAAGCAACGAGGGAAACGCGGCCACGCCCAGCATCCAGCGCCAGGCATTTTCTCCGATGCCTGCCAGCAGCGCGTTCGAGACGAAAGCGATAAGGATGCCAAAGACGATATTGAATTGGAACATGCCCGCGAGTCGTCCGCGATGTTTCGGAGGTGCGATTTCGGAGATATACATCGGTGCAACGACGGTCGAGATGCCAATCCCCAGACCGCCGATGATGCGCGCGGCAATGAAAGTAGCGACGTTTGGCGCCAAGCCCGATCCCACCGCACCGAGAAAATAAAGAACGCCAATCCAAAGCAACGTCGCCCTGCGTCCGAAGCGATCTGCGGGCCAGCCGCCAATTAGCGAGCCAACGACGGTGCCGTATAGAGCCGAGGCCATTGCAATGCCGTGCAGGCCGGGGCTGAGAGCCCAAAGCGTTTGAATTGTTTTTTCGGCGCCGGAGATGACGACGGTGTCGAAGCCGAAAAGAAATCCTGCGAGCGCCGAGGTGAGCGACCAGAAGAAGATGCGACTGTTCATAGGAGGAGTCGCGCTCGATTGTACAGTGTTGCCGATGGGAAAGGGTGAAGTCGAAATGCCTTGATCTCAGCGCCGGTGGTGCCACCGGCGCACCACCGTGTGGTGGTGAGTCCGCCGGTGTGATCGACCTACGATGCGACGTGGTTACGGGACGACCTTGAAGATATCTCCGTAGCCGCTGGCGCCCCCTGTATTTGCCGTACCGTAGAGATTGCCGCTCTTGTCGATAACCAGATTGCTAAAGACGTAAAGGCCGTCGGTGCCGCCGGTAAAGGTATACAGCAGCGTGTATGTCCACGTGTCGCCCGACGGGGTCAGTTGATAGACCGTCCCAGCTTCATAAGTTCCATCGCAATGGGTCGTGCCGTAAATGACTCCCGATGCTGCATCGAAGAACAGATCGCGAAATGGTCCGGAGATATTCCACCCGTAGAGGCTGTACAACACGTTGAACGTCCACGCACCGCCCGCGGAGGGGCTCAGCTCGAAAATTGTGCCGCCACCCCCTCCTACACCGCCGCCGCCATCGGTGGTCCCACCGTAAAGATTGCCCGCAGGGTCAAAAACCAAGCCGGCGTAAGGAATTCCGCCGTCGGCCTGCATCTGAAAGTTGTAAAGAATTCGCTCTACCCATCCGGATTGCAATCGCTTCAATTCGAAGACCGTACCGTAGTTGTAGGATCCGCCTGAAGAAGTCGTCCCGTAAAGGTTGCCCTTTGCGTCGAGGGTGACGCCGGCCACGGGGACAGTTCCATCGCTGCCGCCGGCAAAGCTATACAGCACGCTGTGCTGACCGGCTTTGCTGATCTCAAACACAGTACCCTCGCCAGAAACTCCTCCAGCCGTTGTCGTTCCGTAGAGGTTGTCGAACTTATCCATGGCGAGGCGAGCCTCAGGTTTTGCCCCATCCGCGCCGCCGGCGAAGCTATACAACACCGTTTCAACGCCCTTTGGAGTGAGCCTGAAAACGGTTCCATTACCAGAAACTCCCCCGGAAAAAGTGGTTCCGTAGAGATTGCCGGACGCATCGAATATGAGACTGCTCTCTGGATTCGCCCCGTCATTCGCTATGCTTCCAAAGCTGTAAAGCACGTGTTCCTGACCGCTCCCGTTTGCTCGGAACACAGCTCCCGCGCCATGCACCCCGCCACTATTGGTGGTGCCGTAGAGGTTTCCTTTTGAATCGATCGCAAGGCCGGCGAGCGGGCCGCTCCCGTCACTTCCAGCAAAGCTATGAATGACACTGAAGGTTTGTGCCTGGATAGCGGTGGCTGCAAATACTGTCGACATAAAGATGAGAGCAAACACCAGTTTCTTGATAAGCATTATCGATCCAGTCTCCATGGTCAGTCTACTCCCCGCGGATATCTACCTCAGATTGGCTTCCAGACGAGGACTTGCGCGCGCAGAAGGCTTAGGGTCGGAGTTTCCTACACTAGTAAAGGGATGTCAAGAATACAAAGTTCATGGGTAATCGTCCTCTAGAACACGGTCTGCTGTAGAAATAGGACACTAGCCGACACATGCAGAATCTTGCACGGCGCGCTCTGCGCTAGAAAAATGCGGTCTACGATGTCAGCGGATAACCCTTTTCCCGCCAGCCTCGGATACCGCCATCCATCGAGATTACGTTTTTATAGCCCATCTTCTGCAGGTTGTCGGCGGCGAGCGCTGAGCGAAATCCGCCGCCGCAGTAAAGAATAATTTCCGCATCCAGGTCGGGCACGCGCGCTTCAATGTCCCGCTCGATGATGCCTTTGCCCAGGTGAACCGCGCCCGGCAAATGGTCTTTGGCGAATTCGCTTTCTTCGCGTACATCGATCAAAGTGAACTTGTCGCCGCCATCGATCTTCCTCTTTATTGCGTCGACATCGGTTTCTCGCACCCGCGTCTTGGCATCGTTCACAATCTTCAAAAAGCGTGGAGGATGTTGCACGGCCATAACGGCTCCTTCTTGATGCAGCTCATCGATGTAATCCGATAACATCCTACCAACTGCGAATGGATTGCGCATGTAAGGCTTGGAGCGGAATTCTCAGTTAGCATGAAAATGTGAGAAGGCATGAATCCATGCGCCGTATCGGACTGGCACGGGCGTTGTCGAAGTTGGGGTATTGTTCCCGGTCGCACGCCACGGAATTAATCCGAAACGGTCGCGTGAGCTTGAACGGCAAGGTCTGCCGTGATCCAGAGGCGCCAGTCTCGGGCAATTACGGCCAAATTGCAGTCGATGGAAAAGTTGTCGAGGCGCAGAAAAAAGTCTATCTAATGCTGAACAAGCCACGCGGGATTGTGACCACGGCATCGGATGAGAAAGGCCGCGAAACGATATACGCGTTGCTGAACGGAGATAGCTCCAAAACGCCGTTGCCTTGGGTTGCTCCCATCGGCCGCCTGGACAAAGCCAGCGAAGGCTTGTTGCTTCTGACCAACGATTCCGAATGGGGTGCGCGTATCGCCGCGCCCGAAACCCATCTAGACAAGACTTACCATGTGCAGATTGGGATGGATGCGGACGACGATTTTATCCGGACGCTGATTCGCGGAGTGAAAGCAAAAGACAAGAACAACGATGAGGAAACGCTGCGAGCCAAACGAGTTCAGCGCCTACGCGAAGGAGGAAAAAACTGTTGGCTCGAAATTGTTCTCGATGAGGGCAAGAACCGGCAAATCCGACGGATGATGAAAGTTATGGATGTCAAAGTGTTACGACTGGTGCGCGTTGCGATTGGACCGCTAAAGCTGGGAGACCTTGCGAAAGAGCAGTACCGTTTCCTCATCCCAGAAGAGAAGCGAATGCTTGACCGCGCCATCGGAAGAAAAATTATAGAACAGTTCTCATGACAGATTTAACTTTCCTTCCTGCTGTCGAGATGGCCGCGCAAATCCGGAAGAGGAAAATTTCCCCGGTCGAACTCGTCGAGGCCCATCTCGCGCAGATCGAAAAACTGAATCCTAGGCTCAACGCCTTCGTTCAGATTGACGCCGACCGGGCTCGCCGTGCCGCTCAAGACGCGGAGGATGCCGTCCAGCGGGAAGAGAAATTTGGCTCTCTGCATGGCGTTCCCATTAGCATCAAGAGTTCAATCAGCGTGACCGGTCTGCGCTGCGAGGCCGGAACCCGGCTGCGTGCGGGATTTGTAGCACAAGAAGATGCTCCGCTCGTGACCCGGCTGAAGCACGCTGGAGCAATTATCCTTGGCACCACCAACACACCCGAACTCCTGATGGCGTGGGAAACCGATAATCACCTCTACGGCCGTACCAACAGCCCCTGGGATCTCGGTCGCACACCGGGCGGCTCGAGCGGGGGCGAAGCGGCAGCGATTGCCGCAGGCATGTCGGCCGGCGGGGTGGGCAGCGACGGTGGTGGCTCGATTCGCGTGCCCGCTCACTTCAGCGGCATCTGCGGCCTCAAACCCACGCCAGGGCGAATTCCTTCGACGGGTCACTATCCCACTTCCGCGGGACCGTTCGCGCTGCTCGGCGTCGTAGGTCCGATGGCGCGCACGGTTGTTGACCTTCAAATACTCTTTGAAGTGATGCAAGGGCCCGACGATGGCGACACTTGTGCCGCTCCAGTGCCGCTACGCTGGCCGGATTACGATGAACTAAGGCAGATCAAGATCGGTTGGTTCGAAGACGACGGCCGCACCCCGATTACGCCGGAGACCCGCGCGGCGATTCGCGCAGCCGCGGAAGCCTTGCGCGACGCCGGATTTCAGGTGGAACGCTTTCAGCCCAAAGGACTCGAGGAAGCGCGCGGTTTGTGGCACAAGTTTTTTGTGGTTGCTGGAGGAATGCTTTTGCGTCCGATGTTCGCAGGCCGCGAGTCAGATCTCAGTCCAATTCTAAAGCAGTTTCTCGATTGGTCGGCTGCCGAACCCGCGCACACTGGGCGCACTTTGCTAGACGCCTGGGTACGCCGCGATGCCGCTCGCGCCAGCTTCTTCGCGCAGATGCGCCGGTGTCCCATCTTGTTGTGCCCGGCTGCCGCCATTCCGGCATTCCGGCACGGGGAGCGCAGTTGGCAGATCGAAGGCAAAACCGTTCACTATCTCGATGCCTGGAGCTATGCGGAATTTTTCAACCTGCTAGGGAATCCGGCTGCGGTGGTTCCCGTGAGCCACTCGTCCGAGGGACTTCCCATCGGCGTACAGATCGTTGGACGCCCTTGGGAAGAAGAGCAGGTGTTGTCTGTTGCCGCCGTGCTGGAAAAGCAATTTGGAGCGTGGAAGCGCCCGCTGATCGCATAAACGGCGAATTGCAGGTCCCTCATGCCATTTTTTGAAGCTTGTCATTCCGAGGAGCGAATGCGACGAGGAACCTGCTGTTCGTCCGCGACAACAGCAATTTTTTCCCCGCTCTTTACCCTGTGTTCCTCTGTGCCCTCTGTGTTTAAATCCTTAGTTAGATGACTCCCCGAATTTCAGTCGTGCTCGCCGGAATGCTCCTGGCGGGGTTTGGCATATTCGCAACTGCCCCGCAGACCCAACCGAAACCGAATCCGGCCGAGGCTGCGCGCCTGAATAATCTTGGTGCCGCTTACATGAACCAGCAGCTTTTCGAGAAAGGACTCAAGGCCTTTCAGGAAGCAGCGACTCTCGATCCCAAGCTGGCAAATGCGCGCCTCAATGAAGGCATCGCTCTGTTGAACCTGCAGAAGATCGACGCCGCCAAGGCGGCGCTCGAAGACGCGCTCAAGCAAGACTCAAAGATTCCCAACGCCTGGTACAACCTCGGCCTTCTCGCAAAGAATACCGGCGATGCTGCGGCCGCGATTGCTGCCTTCCGTCACGTAATCGATATCGACGCCAACGACGCCGACACCTGGTATTTCATGGGATCGGCGTACGTGCAGGATAAACAGTTTCCCCAGGCCATCGATGCGTTTCAGCACGCCTTGCAACTCAACCCGCTGCACGCCTCCGCCGAGTTTGGATTGTCGCGCGCCTATCAACAATCGACCGACATCGACCACGCCCGCGAGCACCTGAAAAAATTCCAATACATCACGCAGAACAAGATCGGCGCGCCCATAAGCCTTGCCTATGGCGAGCAAGGACAGTACTCGCGCGCAGTGGAATCGCCTTCGGCGGTGTTGAAAGCGGCGGCGCAGATTAAGGTGCAGTTTGTGGATGCGACGGCGCAAGCGGGGCTAACCGCAGCGACGACGTCCGGCTCCCCGTTGGAAATGGCGGGAACATTGCCCAATCTAGTAGGGGTTGGCGCTTGCTTCCTCGATTACGATGGCGACAGTCGCCCAGACCTCTTTGTCGCGGATCGCGGTAGAGAGGGCGGACTCACCCTCTACCACAATCTAGGCGACGGCAAGTTCGAAGATGTTACACGAAAGGCTGGACTGGATCCCGCACTTCACGCCACTAGCTGCGCCGCGGGCGACTACGACAATGATGGATTCACTGACCTTGTTATTGGGCTAGACGGACGCGTCTTGCTGGAACATAACGAAAAAAACGGCACATTCAAGGACGTGACCGAGAGCACTGGCATTCACGCCGATGGCCTTGTTCTAGGTTTGACATTTGTTGACTACGATCACGACGGCGATCTGGACCTGTACGTCACCCGTTTCAATTGGAACCATCAAGTCTCCACTGAAAACATGAACTTCAACGGAAAGAATAGTGGGGATCACGTTATGTGGCGGAACGACGGGAATGGAGCATTCACTGACGTGACAGAGGCTGCTGGCCTGGCTGCATCGGGATTCGCCATCGGAGCAGTAGGTACCGACTACAACAACGACCGCGCAGTTGACCTAGTCATTGCTGGTGCGAAGACACCAACTGTTCTCGAAAATCCGCGAGAAGGAAAATTCCTTGCCCGACATCCCTGGCCAGAGCCTGCCCCATCGCTGACTTTCGGTGTTGCGGTTCTGGACTTTGATCACGATGGTTGGATGGATCTTGCATTCACTCACTCAGGTGCTCCTGCCCTTAGTTTGTGGCGCAACAACCACGGGAACTTCGAGTCAGTCTCGCTGCCAGCCACGAACTGGGTACATGCATGGGGTGTCGCCGCCTTCGATTACGATAACGACGGTTGGGTCGATCTGGTCGCCGTCGGCGAGACCAAAGAAGGCAAGGGCGAAGTGCGGCTGTTCCGCAATCTCGGAGCCGATGGCTTCAAAGATGTCACTGCCGACGTTGGGCTCGACAAGATTCAACTCAAAGAGCCGCGTGCCATCATCACCGGCGATTATGATGGCGACGGCGCCACCGACTTACTAATCACGCAGAATCACGGACCTGCTGTACTGCTGCGCAATGAGGGCGGCAATCAGAATCACTGGCTGCGACTCTCGCTCAGGGGATTGAACGACAACAAGAGCGCCATCGGCACCAAAGTGGAAGTGTTTGCGGGCGGCAATCGGCAGAAGTTTGAGATCGCCGGTTCCAATGGATACCTCGGGCAGAATTCCACTGACATCGTGGTCGGCCTCGGCGACGCGAAAGAGGCCGACATCGTGCGCATGTTATGGCCCACGGGGGTTCTGCAGGACGAAATTAATGTCGCGGGCGACAAGCAGCAGAATTTCCTGGAGATCGATCGCCGCGGCAGCTCCTGTCCCACACTGTTTGTCTGGAACGGAGAGCGCTACGAGTTCGTTGCTGACATGCTCGGCGCAGGCGTCGTCGGACACTGGGTTGGCCCCGGCCAGCGCGATATTCCGCGTCCGGTCGAATACATCAAGATCGATCGCAACATGATCCGGGGAAAGATTTTGCCAACGACCAACGACCGACGACCGACGACGACTCTCAGTTTCCGTTTCATGGAACCGCTGGAGGAAGCCGTTTATCTCGATCAAGCCCGGCTGTTGGCGGTTGATCATCCGGCGGATGTCGATGTGTATCCCAACGAGTATTTCGCCTCGAACCCGCCGTATCCTGAATTCAAAGTTGTGGTGAGCAGGAACAGAGACGTTCGTCCGCCCGCGGGTGCGTGGGATGAGCACGGCCACAACCTCTTGCCTGATCTGCTGGCGCATCGTTACGTAGGCGATTTCGCGTTGACGCAGTTTCAGGGCTTCGCCAAGCTGCACAGTTTAGTCCTCGACCTGGGCGAGGTCTACCGCGGTGGGCCTTTGTGGCTGCTGATGCACGGCGAGATTGAATACTTCTCGGCGAACAGCATGTATGCCGCATCGCAGGCGGACGTGCATGCGATCTCGCCGTACGTGGAAGCGCTGATCGGCAATGAGAACGGTGCGAACACCGAGTGGGTGCGGGTGATGGGTGACATGGGTTTCCCCGCCGGTGGACCACGCACCATGACCGTCGATCTCAGCGGCAAACTGCCCATGGGCACGCGGAAGATTCGCCTTACGACCAATCTGCAAATTTATTGGGACAACATTCTGGTGAACCGCACGGCACAGGATGGTTCTCGCGGGCTCCCGCGAACCACCGGCGCAAATGCGGGACTTCGGGATGATTCCAACATTCATCTGACTCCTGTTCCGCTCGCTAGCGCGGATCTGCAATTCCACGGATTTCCGCTGAAGATCGAAGGCACGCCTCCGGGCAATGTGCAATACATTTACGAGAAGACGAGCGCAACGGGGCCGTACACGCGCCCCGCCGGAACCTACACGCGATACGGTGATGTCTTACCCCTGCTCACTGACCTGGACGACAAGTCGGTCGTGTTCGGCTCGGGAGATGAAGTTCGACTCGATTTCGATCCTTCGCACTTGCCTAGCTTGCCTCAGGGCTGGGTTCGCGATTATTTCTTCGCGGCGAACGGGTACGAGAAAGATATGGATTTTTATGCCGCGGAAGGCAATTTCGTAGCGCCACTACCGTTTCTCAAGATGGGCGATTATCCCTACGGGACAAGCAAGTCGTTCCCTCTCGACGACGCTCACGTGAACTATCTTCTCGAATACAACACGCGGCACATGTCAGGGAATGAGCACCGCGGATACTGGTTCGACTACAGCTCGTCGAAATAGTTCCGGCGATGGGCAGTACAACGCCTAGAATTCTTCTGGCCATTTTCTTGCGCCATGGA